>Ga0315291_10004084_pt1 | contig 18697 bp, 14 predicted proteins | sample YL17G12_20_MG_FD_203070 | JGI IMG/M metagenome (GOLD analysis project Ga0315291, IMG submission 203070) | Sediment microbial communities from Yellowstone Lake, YNP, Wyoming, USA - YL17G12_20 | ecosystem: Environmental > Aquatic > Freshwater > Lake > Sediment | place: USA: Wyoming | collected...
TTGGTGAGTTTTCTCGGGGGATTCAGGGGGTTCAGGGGATTCGGGGAGTTCGGGAGAAGGGGCTTCTTCGGGGGCTTCTTCTTCGCCGGGTTCTTCCTCGGGGGGCGGAGGAGGGGTAGGGGTAGGGATTTGGGGTTTGGAAATCACAAACTTACCCTCCTCGACGAGGGCTTTTAATTCTTCAAGCGAAAGCTTGGCTTTCGGCTCTTTTTTATTTTTTGGACTCAAAATCCCTCCTAGTACACCAAAACTGCCAACACGCGTTGACTACTATTTCTATTGTAACCTAAAAATCCGCAAGTATGCGGATTTTTCCTATAAGCTAAAACCTATAAGCTATAAGCTATATCAACTCCGCCTCTTTGGCGGCGGCGGCGATTTCCAACAATTCTTCAGGTTTGGTCGTAATGATGCGGTCTTCCGTGTAAGAAGCGACGATTTTAATGGCAACGTGGTTGACGCCGGCGAAAAAGAGCCCTTCGCCCACATCTGATTCAAGCAATAAAAACTTTTCGCCCTCGGTTAAATTGAAGGTGTCTGCGACCAAATCGGCGGCGGCAGGCGATTGTTTCAGCAAAATTTGCAAAGAAGAGTTGGTGACCACCGCTTTGCCGAATTTGCTTCCCAAAAAGTCTTCCACATCTTGGGTAATGGTGGTTAAACCAAGGAAATATTTGCGCGAACGTTTGGCAAGCGAAAAGAGGAATTTGGCCGAATCTTCATACTGCATCAGCCACCACGCTTCGTCAATGACCATAATCCGTTTTTTGAGTTCGGCGCGGATGGTGTTCCAGACGTAATTTAAGATCATATACATCGCGATGGGGCGCAATTGGTCTTCCAAATCGCGGATGGAAAAAACGACAAAACGGTTGTCCAAAGAAACGTTGGTGGGTTGGTTGAATAAGCCGGCGAAAGTGCCTTCGGTGTATTTTTGCAGGCGGCGGGTCACAGATTCCGCGCCCCTTAAATTGGTTAAAACATTGTAAAGATCGGACATTGTCGGCACGGGATTTTTCCAAGTGGCCGGATCAGAAGTGATGTCGCGCAAAGCGTAAGTTTCGAGCAAAGCTCTGTCCAAAAGCGCGTCTTCTTCAGGTGTGAGCGCACCTACCATTAAACCAATCAAACCATGCAAATTCGTCACAGATGATTTGACGATGTCTTCGCCTTCTTCTTCTGCCAAAGTGGGCAAATCAAAGGGGTTGAGCCGTTGGGGCGAGCCAAGCGAAATGTTCAAGAAAGCGCCGCCGACAGCCTGCGCCAATCTTTCGTATTCATTTTCAGGGTCAATGACAATCACATCTGTGCCCAGCATTAGGCTCCTCAAGATCTCCAGCTTCACTGCATACGATTTTCCCGCGCCAGCCTTCGCAAATACCACCATATTGGCATTTTCGAGCGTAAAGCGGTCAAAAATGATCAGAGAGTTATTGTGGCGGTTAAATCCGTAAAAAATGCCGTCGGATTGAGTCAACTCAACAGATGTGAAAGGGAAAGTTGTCGAAAGCGCGCCCGTGTCCATATTGCGCATCACGCCCAGCTCATCATTGCCCAAAGGCAGGGTGGAATTAAAGCCTTGCTCGGTCTGCATAAAAGCTTGGCGGGTGTAAGTCAGTGTGCCACCCAGAGTTGATTCAAGCTGGCGGGAAAGCGTATCGAGTTCCTCGAGAGATTTGGCATAAACGGTGAAATAAAGCGAGAGGTTAAAAAGGCGATTTTCGCCGCGCTGGAGCGTTTCGCGCAGGCCTTCGATGTCTGAAATCGCCGTTTCGAGTTCAGGTTCGCGCACCGCGCCTTTTTCCAAAATCGTCGAATAAGTTGATTGAAGTTGAGCAGAACGGGCTTTGAGTTTTTCCAACGCGCCTCTGGACTCGATGGGATAAATGAACATTCCCGTGTCCATCCTTACATCCAAAGTGATGATCGGCGAAAGCCAGTTGGTGAAAAGATAACGGGGGTAGGTGACGACAAAAAGGGTGCGAATATAATATTCGCCCATTTGCAGATAATTGGATTTGACGCCAAAAGACGCGGGGGCGATGATGTCCCGCAGGCTGGCCAAACCTTCTTCATAAGCGCGTTTTGCCTCTTCGGCAATTTTGCGCGCTTCCTCCTCGGCTTTTTGGTCTTGGGGTGTTTTGGGGATTTGGTCTCCGACTCTTCGAGTCGATAGACTCGGAGAGGGAATTTTGGGTTGTTGGGGAATTTCTTCAGGCATAAATTTATTTGACTAATTTGACCAATTGGACCAATTTGATTTACTAACCACTATCCACTACGCAATAGCCACTCACTCTGCCTTTTGCACGACCTCGGCGGTTAGCTGGGCCTCCAGCGCCAGGGGCTGTTTTTGCGATGTTTCAGGGTTGTAGCAATCATAAAAAAGTTCAATCAATTCGTCCGTGGCAAGCGGGACGGCGCGGATTCCCAGCGATGCGATTCGTGAAACAACCAATTCAACCCTTTGCTTAATCGCTTCTTTGGCGGAAATAAATTGCTGTTCGGACAAAACCGCGCCCATTGTGCCGGAAATTCTGGCAAAAAGCCCTTTGGTCAGCGCGGCAGGCGGAGAAAAGGGGATGACGATGTAGAATTTTTTGTCCATCACGTTGGTAATTTGCGCCAAGCGGTTGATAAATTCGATGTAATCTGTAATCTGGATGCGCAAAAGTTCGTTGGGCTCAACCCTTTTTCTCAATTCAAGTTTTTTGATGTAAGGCCCAAGATCCATTATTCTGGATTGCGCGACAATTTGGATGGGGAAAGTCAGCGAATTCAGAAAGCCTTGGTAAGCATAAACAATGGCATTTTGCTCATCGGCGGCTTTTAATTCAAAATTGACAGTCGAGCACAAAATCACCGCGCGGATAGAACCGTCGGCCAGCACGACTAAATCGTCGCGAATCTCGCGAATATCCAAAAACTGCTGGATGGAAGCATTAACGCGAGTTTGAACTAAAGGATTGGGTTTAGCCAATTTCCCTCCAATTAGACCAATTAGACAAATTTGACTAATTAGACTAATTTGTTTCTAATATTAATTTTACAGCTCTTCTTCGGTTTCGGCAACGGGGGTTTCGGTTTCAATTTGTGCAATCCCTGGCCTTTTTTGTTTGATTTCTGACCAGCCGGCTGTGTCCAGCACCATGGAAAGATCCCTGATTTTTGAGCGCACTTCGGTTGCTCCGGGACGAGGCGGCGGACCGGCTTTTTTTTCGACTTTGGCAGGGGCGGCGACTACGGACTTTTCCAAGTGGGGAACGCGGCCAAAAACCCGGGTTTTTGGCTTGAGCGCGTAAACAAAATAAGCTTGAACGAATTTATTGAAGGGCAAGCCGTTAATTTTGACGAAAGCCAGCGCGGCACCCGCGCCGGCAACGGGGATGGCGATAAGAAAAAAAGCGGTTAGATTCGCGGTGCCGGTAGCAAACCAAACCAAAAGGTCAACTCCGCCCGCGATGGCAAGATACAAAAATTGACCAAGCGTCAGCGGGCCGATCACTCGGTCTGGCATAAAAATATTTTGTGGGACTCTATATTGTAAAGCCATGATAGTTTAAAGAGTTGTGAGTTGCGAAGAGTTGAAGAGTGAGTTAAAAAGTTAAAAAGTGAAAGAGTTAATTAACTTCTTAACTCTCAAACTCATAAATTCACTCTCAAAACTCTCCAACTCTCCAACTCGTCATAACTTAAATCCCTTCTTTAATACCTTCCCAAATAACCTTTCCATCAGCGGCGATTTTAAGGCCGGGATTTTCACGCGGGAAAACGATGCCATCGTAAATTGCTTTGCCTTCATTTATTGCCAGTTCAATCTTGCGGTTTGTCTCGTCTGCGACCGAAGTAGCCGTGATTTTTCTTGCAGTATAAAGTTGGTTGACTTGTTGGGTGATTTCGAAAGCGTCAATTCTCGGCGAAACAATAGTTCGAAAAGCATCTGTGTTATTTTCGGCGATATTATCTGTAATTCTCTTTATTTCTGTTTCATTTACCCCCATGCCGCGCAAATAATTAAGGCTTGCGGGATCCCTCATATAAGCGGAAATGCTATTGATGTCATTGGCAGCAACGTCTTTAAGGCTCGCGATTGCGGCAGAATAAGATGTGAGTTTTGTGGGATCTTTCAGTAAAGGATTAACATAAATGAGGGTGCTTTCGAAACCAGCCTTGCTCTCTTCAATGTATGTTTTGCCGAGGTCGGTGATTTTTTTCCGAGTTTCGTCCATAACGCTGTCAAGGTTTGATCGCAACGCATTACCAATTTTCTCTTTTTTCAAATCAACAATAACTTTAGAGTTAACATCGCCGATGCGAATAGCAGCCTCAATTGGTTTTATGTCTAATCCGGATTGAATGAAAGCTTTATCCTTCTCAAGCTGGGTGATGACGGTGTTTGCCTTGGGCAGAATGTTGCGGTTGTAATCTTGTTGAACGTCATTGTAAGTTTGGGGCCGTTCTTTGGGGGTGATGGGTTGGGTAAAGTTGGCAGAGCCGCCGAATGCTTCAGGAGTGTACACCTCCTTCAATATGGCTATTTCCCTTTGGACTATACTCCGAAATTCTATTTGTTCCCTTTGATTCAAGCCCTTGGTGAATGCGCCAAAATTATCTTCGAATTTATCAGGATTGGTAAAGTCTTCAACAACGAAGCCTTTTTTGTATGCCTCGTCCAGGGCTTGGTAGTAGGCACGGTAGGTTTTCGAAGCAGTGGAAAGCTTTTGTTCTATTCCACCGGGCGTTGCTTCTGCCGCGAATGTATTTTTTGCTGTCATCTCTTTGCCTTCTATAGTGAGAAGTTTGCCATTTTTGCCCCTACCCGTCATTGCTTTGTAAAGATTGCGATTAGTCCCAGAGCCCAGCTCTGCCTCCTTTTTTTCAAGTTGAATTGCCCGTTCTTTGCCGACACCAGGTAAAAATATTTCTCCCAAAAATGGAACTTTGCCCATTGCCAAAATTCTTTTGGACCATTCGCCCTTGGATCTTTCTTCTTCAGCCTTGCGGATGTCAGCAAGAGCTTGTTTTGCTCTGCTTATTTTTGCGATGGGTCCTTCAGGCCTAAAAGCGCGCAGTTTTTTACCAATTTCGGATTCTTTTGGTAAAACCTGTCCAAGAGCTCTGACACCCCCCGCAGTTACTGCACGAATCGCCCCAGGAATCTTCGGCAAAGCTTTAATGGCATTCCCCATCATTTTCCCTGCAAAGCCAAAATATTTCCCGCCAAATCTGGCAGGGATAATGGCAGTTGCAGCCAAAAGTATGGCAGCTAGTAAATAATTGAAAAAGTTAGCATTTTGAAAGGCTCCCCTTGCGGGGTTGGTGAAACCCGTGACTCCGACACCTGCTGTCGGTCCAATTGCAACTCCTGTTTGCTGAAGAATAAAACCAGTTAAGTATAGAGCAAAGGCCATCAATATTCCCATTACGATTAGGTTAAAAAACCATTTCCACCACATTTTGAAAAGATTTTGTGTTGCAGGAAAGGCAAATGCCGCAAAAGCTACGGGTGCAAGTATTGCTAGCATAAAAATGCCGATTTGGCGCAAAAAGCCAACAATAACATAGAGCAAAATTGCCACCCAGAAAATTACAAAAATGACGATGCCTAAAACAAATGATCCGAGCAACGCCCAAGTTACTCCCTCGACATCAGCAGCACCAAACTGACCACCAAAGGTGTTCTTTAATAATTCTTGATTTAAAACGGAATTAGTAAGGGTGTTGGAAACATCAGTTAGAGACGAGCAGATTGTTGGTGCAAGATTAACTAAAACGATGGCGATTAATAAGTAAGGGATAACTTTGCGAATGGCATATTTGTCTATGTTGAAGCTGACGATGTTTGCCAAACCAATTAGCGCTAAAAAGATTATAAAAACAACATTGGCCACGCCGGTCATATAATCGCTTACGGGCTTAAGGGTTGCGAAATTCTTTGTGTTAATTGCAAGGAGGCCTTCATCTGCAATCCATTTGGACATGCCGTTAATCAATCCAACCAGGCCATTTGTTAAGGTTTTCAGAGCCAGTTTTAAGGGGGCTCCTATAATGACGCCAACAATTTCTTGCGCCTTCTTTACGGATGCGCTTGCAGCAGCCTCCAAGAAGGTTGTGGGATGTTTTGGATCTAAATTGATGAAAAATAGTTGGTAATAATCGCTCTCTTGAGATGGTAACGCATTTGCAAGATCCGCAGTGGCAAGCAGATAAAGATTCTTTTGAATTTCTCCCCATTCCGCAAGTGGGATGTGTCCGGATTTATTCGACCACGTGCCCTTTTCTTTACCTAAATAAAGATAAGCGGTAGTTGCAAATGAACCGCTCTCTTTGATTGCATTTTGAATTTGTGCTGCAGTTTGATCTGACGGGAGGGGGATGTTGCGTTCTATTACATTTGACTGCCAAACAATTTTTCCAAAAGTATCTTTTAATACGGCTTGGAATTTGTAGGTTATGTTTGGTACAAGCTGAATCTGGCATTTAAGATATTCATTCTGTATGGCGGCTTGGTTTTCATCATAGTCAAAACTGTATGGCTCACTTTCGGTGCACAGTGCAGAGGCCTGAATTGCAAGAATGGCGTTATTATTTTTTCCGCTCGAAAGAGTGTCACCGTCTGGAAATTTAGAAGCGTCAATAGCTGTTGCAATAATTTGGAAATATGCGCCTTTCTTCTCCGTCACTGTACTAAAAGTTGCGCTCCAATTGGCCGTAGCAGAATAAGTTTTATCGCTCGAATTATAAGTTGGAATTCCTACGATGAGAGTGAAAGCCCCGTCGGCAGCCATTACTCTTGTTGGAAGAGCCAAAACAACACCAAAAATGACCGCAATTAATAAAATTCCGGCTGTGATGAGGCGCAGAGGGATTCTTTTGCACAACTTCAAAAACAAATTACCCTCCATTATCGCGGGTCGTAAAACAATTCAATTTTATCTTATCATATTAGGTCATCATTTTCCACTTTTGTCAAAATTTCCAATCTTTTGGGGAATTTAAGAAAAACAAAAACGCGCCTTGCGGCGCGTTTTTGTTTTTAAGTAAAATGTTTTATTGCGGCTTAAAGGCACCCACGACAGCTCTTTCGATTACAAACGCAAGCACGATAATAACTAGACCGACAATGGCATAAATTATGGTATTTTTTGCCTGCGTGATCTGCTTTTCGTTGCCTGCGGCGGCGATGTAGCGAATGCCACCAATAATCAGAATAAGTGCGGCTAATCCTCCCCCAATGCCTAATAACCAATCAGTTAGGGTGTCAATGACTTCCGAAAGATTCAGCGCTTGCGAGGTCGGTATCCTTTGTTGCGCAAAAACTGCGCCAGAAAAGAGAAGCGCCGGCAAGGTTGAAGCCAATTTTGCGACTTTCACAAAAACTTTTTTCATAAATCCTCCAATTAACTAATTAAATAACTAACTAATTATATTTTAAAGCATAATGAAAAAATAAAGCAATAGATTTTTTAGTTTTATTAAAATTTGGGTTGTTCCGAAGGCGGCATGGTGTTAGGGAAAATTGCTGGAAGGGTATTAACTATTACTATTGATATTACTATCAAAATTAATCCAACGATCGCATAAATTATGGTATTTTTGGCGGCTTTGATTTGTTCTTCATTCCCCGCCGCGACAATATATCTAATCCCGCCGATGATTAAAAATAAAACCGCCAAACCGCCGCCTAAATAAAGCAATAACTGTCCAATATCATTGGCGCTATCCACAATTTGTTTTTGTAGTTTGTCTAAACTTTCGATTGCCAGATAAGTTAACTTCATATTTATTTGAAAAATGGTATTAGGGACGAAGGATCGCTAAACCCATCTTTATTTATTTGGAAAATAATTTTGGCGATTATTAAAAAAACCATTCCTGAAATTGCGCTAATTACAATCTGTCTTGCTTTTTTGATTGCGTCCTGGTCGCCGTGGGAAAAAATATACATATACCCGCCGATAGCAATTGCCACTGCTGTTAAAACTGCGGAGACGTTGTAAATTAAATTGAATATTTGCGTTCCGATGCTTTGGATCTCGGTTATGTTAGGAGTGGCCAGAGGAGCGACTTCTTCTTTGGCAATTTCAGCGGCAAAAATCGGGTTGGGGACAAGGACTGCGCAAAACATCACCGTGAAAAGCGCCAGCAGAATTAAAATGAATTTTTTCATTGCTCACCTAAAATCTTATTGGCGGATTGGGCGGCTGATTCAAGCGCGTTTTGGGGGGATTGGCCAAACAAAACTACCGCGTCTATGGCTTGCTCAAAAATTTTGTCCATTTTGGCCGGATCTTTTTTATACCAATTTTGGGCTGTGGAAAACTCTGAAACAAAAGTGCCGTAAAGCGAAATTTTGCTTTGCTCTTCAATCAAATCCAACCTTGCCGAAAGCCTTTTGGTCGAAGCGTTGATCATTTTTTGCGCGTCTTTGCTCGTCAAATAATTAATTAATTCCCAAGCCGCGTCCGTGCTGGACGATTTGCGCGAAACCGTCATAATTTGGTATTGGGCGTAATTGACCGTTTTTTCTTGGAGGGTTGTGCCAACCAATTCCGGGGCAGGCTGGGGAACAGGCGCCACTCCCAATTTTATCCCTGAAAGTTTGCTTAAATCTTCAATGTTGGAAGCGTAGCCAAAAATCATTGCCGCTTTGCGCCGCGATAAAGCTTGAAAAGAGCTGGGCAGAGTATTGTTCCAAGTGTAAATGTCGGTTTGCTTGCCGCTGACATTGATGGTTGAGCCGGGGATGGCAAAGCCGGTATAAAAACTCAAAGCGTCCGTGCCGGGAAAAACCGGATTGCCGCCTGTGCCGGCTTCTGAAAGATGAAAAGTGGCGGAAGTTTTGTCAGCAGAAACCATTTTGGTGCCATTTTGCAGCATCAACAAATATAAAATATCGGTGGCAAAACTAACATTTGACTGGCCGCCGAGCGCCGCGCCGGCCACTCTGACCACACTGCCGTCCTGCTGTTTGTTGGTTAATTTGGCGACGGCGGAAGCAAAATCGTCCCATGTTTGCGGCGCTTCCAGATTGGCATCGGAAAACATTGCGGTGTTGTAAAACAGGCCGAGCGTATCCATATTGAAAGGCACGCCCATAATATATTCACTGCCGGCGGTGTCTTTGCGGATAGCGTCGTCCGCGGCAACAGGCACAAAGGTTGAGCGGAAAAGGTCGGGCGTCAAAAGAGTGGCGGGCATTGGCGAAATTTTATCAAGATGGCGAGTGAGCAAATCGTTGGGAAGGACAAAAATATCCGGCCCTTTGTCAGCCGCCAAAGCGTTCAAAAGTTCATTTTCGTAATTATCAGCCGCGATTTGCTTGAAATTAATTTTTTCGACAGAAGTATTTTGAGCTAAAAAGCTTTGTAAAACCGGCGTCATTTGGTCAAGCGATTCTGTGCTCATCCAAACTGAAAGCGCAACTTTTTCAGCGACTTTTCCTTTGGGAATAGCCGAGACGATTAAAATGATCAACAACAAAAGAGCGGCGGCCCCTCCTCCGATAATTAACCAAGTGCGTTTGCTAAATTGCGGCAAACGTATCTGCGGCAGACCAAATGCCATAACCCTCCTCGCCCGCAACGCCTGAGCAAGCTCAGGCTTGCGATGGCGGGCGGGCCTGTTCTTTAACAGACCTTCCGCCTAAGCGATTCTTTAAGTACCTTCTTCCAAAACCAGTCTTAAAATATTTTTCTCTTTGAATGGCGCTATTTAAATCTTTGCAAGCTTCAAAATAAATAAGCTCTAACGGCCTTCGATTTCTTGTAGAAATAACTTTGCCAGAATTGTGTTCTCCCAGTCGTTCTTTTAAATCTTTACAATGTCCAATGTAATGCAAATTATCTCTCAAGCTTTGCAAAACATAAGTAAAATAAAACATTTTCAATTAAGTCCTTAGCTTTCTCAAAAACTCACCAAACTCTTTTCCAAAGTCGGAGTATTCAAGCGCGAGTTGATAAATTTCCAGATCATCAAAATCACTTATCTTCATAACAATTGCTTTTCTTTTCTATTTCTACCCCTATTCTTTTCCATGCTTTTCTATCGCTTTTCGGTCCGAAGTCCTTCGGACCACATTTCTACTGCTTTTCGCCGAAGGCGCTTTTCAAAGTTATGCTGCCCTGACTTTAACAACTTTTTTCTTTTTGGCTTCGAGTTTGGGAATGGTGACGCGCAAAACGCCATCTTTTAAGCTGGCCGCGGCTTCTTCGCCAACGACAGCAACGGGAAGTTGATAATCGCGCGCGAATTCACCCCAATAGCATTCTTGGGCGATGTAAGCGTCTGGAGAAATCTCTGCGTCTTGTTTGCGCTCGCCTTTGATGGTGACAAGATTTTCGGTGATGACAACATTAATATCTTCGGGTTTGACGCCGGCGATAGGCGCGGTAACAATGACGTGTTCGGGAGTTTCATGCACGTCCAAAGCAAGCTGCCCAACAGATGGTTTTCCACGTCCGCCATCGCTACGCTCAGGCGTTGCGGGCGGGGGTTTTTGGGGCGGGCAGGCAGAGGGTGCTTGGGGATCGGGGAGATCAGGGAGATCGGGGTGGTCAGGGTGTTCGGGAAGAGCAAGAGAAGGGTCATTTTCTTTTTGCGCCACAAAAAATTTCTCCGCCGCTTTGCGGATTCGTTGAAGATGTGACAATTTTTCTTCACTCATCATCCCTCCAAATTCAAATGGCATAACATATTTAAGCCAAACTCGTGGCTCTTTTTAAATTCAATATTATTATATCAATCGAGCAGGGAATACACAACAATAAACTGCAAATAGCAAATAGCAAATTTCAAAAAAATCCACGGCAGCAATTCATTGTTGCCGCAGTCAAAATGAATTTTGACCATCCAAATTGGATTGCACCGATTTATCGGTGCGAGCTGGAATAAATTCCAGCGATCCAAAAACGGACCGCGGCAATTTATTGCCGCCGTATCTTGACAACTCTGGAAATATATGGTATAATAATGTAATTTCAGCTTATAGCTTATAGGTTATAGCTTTTAGGAGATACATTGATCTCACAACATCTCAATATGATTCAGGAAAAAGTGCGGCGATTAGAGCGTCGGCACTTTATTAAGGGTTTTGTTTACGGCATTTTAGCAGTGCTGGCCACACTTTTGATTGTTTTTGTTTCTCGGGGCGTTTCCGCTGGTTCTTCCACCCGCGTAGATCGCGTAATCGATACAAATTTTTCCACTTTTGCCGTTTCTGGCGGCCAAGTTTCTACCAATTCAACGGTTTCGGAACTATCTTTGGCAAGCAATTCAACCTCGCGGGAATTTATTTCTTCCGCCAAAGAATTCGAGTTTCCTGCCAACGCGCTTGCTGTCGAGTGGGAACAACTCAAACCCTTGGGAACAGAATCTCGGGTAGAAATTCAAACCTCGGCCGATGGCTCAACTTGGTCCGCTTGGACAGAGCCGCGATTTGTGGACGCTTTTCTAGGAGTGATGGGGAAGAATTCTTCTGCGTGGGAAGCGGTTTCTTCAGATTTGGTAATTTTGGACAGTCCGGCAAAATACGCCAAATACAAAATTAATTTAACTTCTAACGATGCCACAATTTCTCCTAAAATTCGCAATGTCCAACTGGTGGCCATTGACTCCGCGCAAACTTCGCTCGCTTCAAATTTGATTGATATTTTCGGCATTTTTGGACAAGCCAAAGCCGCCGATGTATCTGGCCCGCGCGTTATTTCACGCTCCGAATGGGGCGCGGATGAATCGTTGATGACCTGGCCCGCGCAATATTGGGATGGCACAAATTATACTTCGGACGCAACAAAGGCCAAAGTCAACAAAGTTGTCATCCATCATACCGCAGGGCAAAACAATCCGCCTGACCCAGCCGCCAGCATGCGCGCCATTTACCGCTATCATGCCGCGGAAGTGCAATGGACGGAAAATGGGCAAACCAAACAGGGCTGGGGCGACATCGGCTACAACTTTGTGGTGGACCAATTTGGCAATATCTACGAAGGCCGCGAGGGCCAAAACGGCGTGGTGGGCGCGCATGCAACGGGCGCCAACACCGGCTCAATCGGCATTTCTTTGATGGGCAATTTTTCCATTGATGGAATGTTTCCTTCAGATTCAGCCAAAGACGGAACCTCATCTCTTATCGCTTGGAAATCGTTTATTAATAAATCTGGCCAAAATATTTTGCAAACGGTTGGCCACCGCGATGTGGGCCGAACTGAATGTCCCGGCAATAACTTTTATCCGCTCCTTTCGAGCGTGCGCGATTCTGCGCAAGCCAAACTTTCCTCACTGGCGGGACCCGAATCGTTGAGAGTCACTTCATTTTCGATCTCTCCAAAATCCGCAAACTGGAGCGAAAAAGTCACTGTTGCTTACACTGTTAAAAATTTAGGCTATTTTGACCTTTTGATTGATAAATTAGGCGTGGCGGCTCGTTACAATACTTCGGAAAACCGCGATTTTGGCTATGAAAATAGTGTGACGATCAAAAAAGGCGAAAGCAAAACTATCTCTTTTGAAAAAAAGATCGAAGAGTTGGGCAATTATTCAGCTTGGGCGGCGATGCTCTATCAAGGCAAATGGTACCAAGTTCTGGGTGAAAAACCGGAGGTTTTGACCAAAGATAATTTCTCTGCCTCAATGCCAGTCGTCAAAATAACCAAATCGCTTTCCTTTTCTAACGATAAGCCTGTTGAAGGCGAAGAGCTAACCGCTTCATTTACCGTCCATAACTATTCAGACCAGCCTGCTTATTTTAAAGCCTTGGGCGTGGCGGCCAGATTCAGCGGCCAAAATGTTGACTTTCCTTGGGAAGAAAAAACTATTCCGGCCAATGCGGATCTGGAAATTTCCGTTAAAAAAGTTTTTGCGCAAGTCGGCAATTATGGCTTTTTTATCTCCGGCTTGACAACTTCGTGGGGTGCGCCGCCCGTTGCTTCGCAGGATATTTTGACTGCCAAGAGTTTAACTTTCAGCGGGTTTGATTATTCAAAATTAATTCTTTCCGCGCCGACCTCCGTATCGCCTAGCGGCGATTTGTTCATTAACCAAGATGCTTCAATCACACTTAAAATAAAAAATACTGCGACTGCTCCTGTAACACTTGCGCGTTTGGGTGTTGCCGCCCGCTTAAATGATATGCAAACGAATCGCGATTTTGGCTATGATTCTGATGTTTTAATCGCGGCTGGCCAGGAAATTTCTTTAACCAAAATAAAAAAGATGACGGAGTCGGGAACCTACACTATTTGGCCGACATTTATGGCAAAAAACAATCTTTGGTATAATCCGGTTTACACAGGCAGCGCGATGCAAATTTCCAACCAGCTCAAAATTCGCGTTTATGCCTCCCCCGCGGACGTAAAAATTACTGCTTCATTGGCTGTTTCCAACCAAACTGCTTACAAGGGCGAAGAAATCACTGCCACATTTACTTTGCACAATTTTGGCGAACAGCCCTTCAAATATAATCTTTTGGGTGTCGCGGCCAGATTAAACGGGCAAAACCGCGATTACGTTTGGTCGCCTGATATTACTGTTGAAGGTTACTCCGATTACGTTTTTTCGCAAAAGAAAATTTTCAATGAAATCGGCACTTACAATCTTTTCATTTCATCAAATAAAGATGGAAAATGGGCAGGAATTCCTCTGGCAGCGGGCGTTGCTTCAGTGCTTAATTTTACTGTCAGCGATTTTGATTACTCGAAGTTAACAGTTGAGTCTTCAATTTCCGCCAGTCCTGCAGAAGCGCCTGTTCCAAAAGAAGTGACAGCCAGTTACTCAATCAAAAATACGACCAACGTTCCTGTGACGCTTACGCTCTTGGGGGTAGCGGCCCGCTTAGGCAATTTGAACAGGGATTTTGGCTATGACTCTATCGTTAGTTTAGGCGCTGGCGAAACTTTGGCGGTTAGCAAAAAAGCAACCTTAACCGAAGCTGGAACTTATAATATTTGGGCAGCTTTTAGGGCAGAAAATGGCCGTTGGTATGCGGCGAGTCCGAAAAATTCAGATATCAAAAATAGTTTGAGCTTTTCAATGTTTGCTAATGATGCCGATGTGCGAATGACCTCGTCTTTGGCAATTTCTCCAAATCCCGCCACGATTTCGCAGGAAGTTACGGCAGAATTCAAAGTGAAAAACTTTGGCGGCTCTGCGGCTGTTTATAATGCTTTGGGCGTGGCGGCTCGCCTCAATGGAGGAAATTATGACTTTGCCTGGCCGGCGCGAACAATTGAAGCTGGTGAAGAAAAAACGATTTCAGTTAAAAAGACTTTCACAAGCACTGGAAATTATTCGGCCTTTGTTTCCTCATATAAAGATGGGCGCTGGGCTGCTTTGCCGCTTGCCTCGGGAGTTGCAGATACTGCGAATTTTTCCGTCGCGCCTTTTGATTATGGTTCATTGAAAGTTTCCACTGCTTTGGCTATCTCTCCGTCTGCGCCAGCACTCAATGATAATGTTACCGCCACTTTTTCGCTAAAAAATACCTCGGCGAGCGCGGTAACTTTGCGGGCATTGGGCGTAGCATTGCGGCTTGGGAACAGCAATTTGAACCGAGATTTTCCTTGGCAGGCTAATATTACTTTGGCGGCGGGCGAGACAAAAGATATTTCTGTTTCGAAACAGATTACAGAAGCGGGAAATTATTTTGCTTTCATCTCATTTTTGAGCCAAAATGCCGGGTGGTATAATCCCGCTGGATTAGCGGGCGAGGCGACCACGGCTAACTTTACAATTAACGTTTCTCAACCTCCAACCCCGACCCCAACGCCTACTTCTCCCGCGCCTACTCCCACACCCACTGCGCCGCCTTCCGGCCCAACCGCCACTTTTACAGGCAATGGCCAATATCAAATTCAAACCTCGACAGGCTCGGTTTTGATTACAAAAAATGCGGGTGAGGTAACTTCGGTGGTTTACTCTGGCGGGACATATTATGTTTCCGCGCCTTCTTTTTCAACCTCGACAACTTCTTTTATTAAACTGGTGCCGGTGGGCTCAACAATCCTTCAAGTTACTTCTTACCACGACATTCCATCTTGGAACACTTCTTTGGACGACAACAAATTCCGCGGCGCGCTCGAATTTCGCTACTCCTCATATTCCAGCAAGGTGTGGGTGGTTAATGAAGTTTTGATGGAAGACGCGTTAAAAGGCATGGCGGAAACGGGTTCCTCGGCCCCTTATGAACATATCAAAACGATGACGGTGGCGGGCCGCTCGTACTATTATTGGCACTATACGCATGGCGGAAAATATACGTCTGCGGAAATTTTTCAGATAAAAAATTCGCGCAATGGCAATGGAGACGACCAGACTTACAAGGGATACGGATTGGAAACTCGCTTTCCGCAGTTGGTGCAGGCGGTGGCGGATACGCAGAACGAAGTTGTCACATACAATGGTTCAGTGGCGATTACTACCTATTTTTCGCAAACTGACGGGCGTACGCGCTCTGCGCAAGAGGTTTGGGGAATTAATTATTGGCCTTGGCTGCAATCCAAATCTGATCCGGATTGTAACGGCAAAACTTTGCTCGGGCACGGGGTTGGGTTGTCCGGCTATGGTTCGGTCCAACGCGCTGCCCGCGGCGACACCTATCGCCAAATTTTGGGCTACTATTATGACAGCACCACAATCGGCACATTTGATATGTCAAATGTGAAAATGAGAATTTCTATTTACGCTCCGTAAGAAGTAGTCAGACGAAAGACGATAGACGAAAGTAGCCCGGTCATTCGACCGGGTTTTTGGCATCCCACTGGTTCAACCAGTGGGATTTTTTCTGGTTGAACCAGTTATCAAATCAAATTGGTCAAATTAGTCTAATCTGACCAATTAGTCCAATCCATTAAATCTGCTAAAATAAATATAGTCATTAATTTTATAAAATATGTCATTATTGGATTGGGTTTTTGAAAAGGAATGCTCGGTTTGCAAACAGCCTGGCGAATTTTTGTGCCCGGATTGTTACGTAAAAATTGAGCGCGTGGAAAGATTTGTTTGTCCAGAATGTATGAGGATTAACACCAACGGCGGCTATTGCCATTTGTGTTCGGAACGACACGAGCTTTCCGGCATTTTGGAGGCATGCAAATGGGAAGAGCCATTGCGTTCTGTGGTCCACGAATTCAAATATACGCGGCACAAATTTTTGTCCAAGGATTTGTCCAGGCTTCTTTCAGAAAGGGTGGACAAAACCAGATATATTGGTTTCGATTTAGTAACTTTCGTGCCGCTTCATCCTTTGCGCAGATTTTGGCGTGGCTTCAACCAAGCCGAGCTGTTGGCAAAGCAAATTTCACTGCATTTAGGCCTGCCATTAATAAGAACTTTGAAACGGAAAAAATTCACCAAACCGCAGGTGAAACTTTCCGGAACCGAGCGCCGCAAGGCCTTGAAAGAAAAATTTGGCCTGATTGATTTGGCGAAAATCAAAGGCAAACGAATTTTGCTGATAGACGATATTTCCACCACGGGCTCAACCCTCGAAGAATGCGCCAAAGTCTTGAGGCCGAAGAGCCCTGAAAACTCTGAGAATTTTGAAAATTCATGCAAATCAAAAAAACCAAAAAACATTGGCGCCGAGTCAGTCTGGGGCCTGGTTTTAGCAAGAGGTTAATCTGTATCGATACCCGGTCTCGATACAGGTGCCAACAGGTGTTGCAATAAAAGTCTTGTGTATCGATACCGGATATCGATACAATAGAAGTATGAGAAAAATACCATTCGTGAATGATAAATATTATCATGTTTACAACCGCGGTGTGGATAAGCGGCAGATCTTTCAAAATGAAAGCGATTATTATAGATTTCTGGCTGGAATGATTATTTTTAATGACATTCAGAATAAAGCAAATTTAACAAAAACTCTTAAAGAGGCTTTAAATGAAGCCGATAAGCGAAAAAAAATTGTTGATATTATTGCTTATTGTCTTATGCCAAACCACTTTCATCTAATTTTAAAACAGTGTGTTGATGGCGGAATTCCCTTGTTTTTAAAAAAATTAGGGATTGGCTATACGCATTATTTTGATAAAAAATATGAACGTTCTGGCGTACTTTTTCAGGGCAAATCAAAAAACAGCTTGATTGACAATGATGCCTATCTTTTGCATCTTTCGAGGTATATTCATTTGAATCCGGCAGAGTTAGATCTCGGCGCAGATGATAAATTTGATTTTGTTGAAAATTATCCGTGGTCAAGCTGCAGATTCTATACTCAAAATAAACCGACAAAAATTTTATCTGGGCAGGAAATTGTTTTGGAGCAGTTCAAGGGCAATAGTGATTATGTTTCTTTCCTAAAAGATTATCAGGAAGAACGCGATCTGGCTTTGGTAAAAGATTACCTATTTGACTAAAGAGTGTATCGATATCCGGTCTCGATACAAGTCTCGATACAAGTATCGAGACCGGATATCTTTAAAGAAACTGAAAAACAAGATATAATGTGACTGGGGAGAGGTGGCCGAGCGGTTTTCACCCTGCGGGTGATCGCCCGAAGGGCGAAAGAGGCCGGTCTTGTCATGCCTTCGGCAGATCAATCGAAGATTGAAAAACCGATTTTTTGTATTTTGAATGGAGGAGTGGCCGAGTGGTTTAAGGCGCCGGTCTTGAAAACCGGTAAGGTCGTAAGATCTTCAGAGGTTCGAATCCTCTCTCCTCCGTGGATTACATTTCATTATGATTTTGGAGAGGTCGCATAGCGGTCTAGTGCGGCTCCGTGCTAAGGAGTTAGGGGAGCAATCCCCTCGTGGGTTCGAATCCCACCCTCTCCGAATGAACAAAGTGGTCACACTGAGGACGCTGAGCGTCCCGGGTGTTGTGGCTTAAGGATAAAAAAGGTAGCCACGCTAAGCGTGGCTGATAGGACGCTAAGCGTCCAGGAGGTTAATATGGCAAAGAAAAATAAGGAAGATAAAAAGGTTGAAGAAATTTCCGAAGCGGGTGCGACTCTGCTTTCGTGGGAGGCGGAGGAGTTTTCGCAGGTCGAACGATCTTGGGTTTGGTATTTGGTTGGGGCAATCATCGCTTTGGGTTTGGTGGTTTTGGCAGTTTTATTCAGGCAATGGTTGTTGGCAATAATTGTGGTGCTTTTAGCTTTGGTCCTTTTTCAAATCGTTCGCGCCAAACCGGGAAAAATTGAAGTCAAACTTACTGAAAATGGAATTTTGGCAAAGGGTAAATTTTACCCATATCAAAATTTCAAATCTTTTGGTATAGTAGAAGGTCAAAACCGGATCGAAATAGATGCCACAAAAGCCTTTGGCCGGTCGCTTACCTTGCCTTTTTATGAAACCGACGAAGCCAAAATTGTGTCGCTATTGGAAGAGCATTTAGAAAATGTAGCGAAAAAAGAAACATGGGTTGATAAATTTTCCCATGCTTTAAGAATTTAAGAGTGTATCGAAGTCCCGTTTCGATACATATAGGGGTCCCCAAATCGAAGATTTGGGGTAAAGGAGAAGTAATACGAAAGCTGAAGCGGGGAAGCGATAGCGACCACGCGGAAGCTGAAGTGTTACTTGGACGTGCGCCCGTAGCTCAATTTGGACAGAGCGTCAGCTTGCGGAGCTGAAGGTTGTGAGTTCGATTCTCGCCGGGCGCACCAAAAAAAGAGTTTTATCAATAAAACTCTTTTTTGATAAAGATATTTTGTCAAAAACTTTAAATTGTGGCTGAACAAACGAAATAATTCCTT
>Ga0315291_10004085_pt1 | contig 18692 bp, 14 predicted proteins | sample YL17G12_20_MG_FD_203070 | JGI IMG/M metagenome (GOLD analysis project Ga0315291, IMG submission 203070) | Sediment microbial communities from Yellowstone Lake, YNP, Wyoming, USA - YL17G12_20 | ecosystem: Environmental > Aquatic > Freshwater > Lake > Sediment | place: USA: Wyoming | collected...
CGTGTAGCGACCACTGAAGAAGCCGGCGCCGATGGCGTCGTCCCAGCGACCGTACTTCTGGTAGCTGGCGTATGAGGCGTGGCCAGGGCGCGGAGTGCGATTGGTCCGCTGGTACTGATCGATGTGTTCGAAGTGTCTGTCGAGGTTCGGTATCAGGATCACGAGGGGCGTTCCGTTGGTACACCCCTTGTTGTCAAAGCCCGGCATGGTGTCGGCGGCGTTCACCCCGCTGTAGATGATGGGGACATCCGGCTCCCGTCGTGGAGAGCTGAGCTCTCCCTGCCCAGGCTTGCGCAGTAGAAGGTCGGCGTATATCTCTTCCTCAGTGATAGCCATGCCCGGAGGGACGCCTTGAAGATGTACGGTGAGTCCCTCCTGATAGGAGCCGCCGGCAACACTCACCCTGAATAATGTTCCGTACGTGCAACCGAGCATCTTTGCCTCGTTACGAACGGGATCGCATTTCGTTCGCCAAATGTGCCTGCCGACGTAAGCCCGTACCACTCAGGGCTTGGGCCTAGCGCTGGCGCTGCTGCCGGCAGGAGTGCCCTTCCCAAGCAGCGGGATTATAGGGAAGGGGTACATACTATGTCAAGGCTTCGCGAGGCAGGCCATTCGCCTTGTCGGCGTTCGATTGGCAAGGCGCGGGGGTCGCCGGCACAAGGGTCACACGCTGGAGAGGGTCGGATGCGGGGGGCGTTGAACGCTTGCCTGCCGGGCAAAGGACAGCCGTCGTGCCCGAAGCGCTTCGAGGGAGTGGATCTGCCAGGAGATGGGCGACGCCACGAGATCCAGCGTATCTTCGGTGGATACACTGCCCGCGACGGGGAGGCAAGAGCCGAGTGGATTAGGGGGTGACGTAAGCCGCTGCAAGGCAGACAGATGTGACGTGCTGCCGGAAGGCGAAGCAGAACCGCAGAGTTTTTCCGCAGGATTCGATGCACATCGCCGTTTATTTATGTAGAGGCGGTGGATGAAATGCTGGGAGGTCTATCGAAGTCTGAACGCCCGTTTGGATGGCCAGTTGCCGGCCTACGTGCGGGAGACGCTACAGTGGCACCTCGGCTGATGCGCTGGCCGCGTTCGGTAGTTAGCGGCGCCTCGGGAGGCGGGCCGTCATTGCCCCATGGATCAGCCGGACCTGATGAGCAGTTGACTGCTGCCATGGGCCGAGTAGAATAGAACTGACCAGTCCGTACTGTTTGCGGAGGCATCTGGTGGCACGCGGCGACAGGCGCATGGCGATCTTAAGGGCGGCGGAGAAGTTGTTTCTGTCCGGTCGGTTCGATCGTGTGACGCTTGATGAGGTGTGTCAGAGAGCTGCGGTCGGGAAGGGGACCATATATCGGTACTTCCAGGACAAGGAGGACCTGTACGCACAGGTCATCCTTTCGGGTTTGGACGAGCTGTATACGTCGTTGGATGGCAAGCTTTCCAGGCCGGGCTGTTCTGAGGACAAACTGGTTGCGACGGCTCAAGCGCTGCGGAGTTTCCATGGCAAGCGCCGAAACCTGTTCAGATCACTGCACACTGTTGAGTTTCGGCGAATGCTGAGCAAGCGTGCCCTTCATAAGGAGCTGCGGGAGCGGCACGATAGGATTGCGCGGCTGGTGGCTTCCGTGATCAAGCCGGCCGTGAAGGAAGGCAAGTATCGCGGGGACGTTCCGCCGCTGGCTGCGGCGCGCATGTTCCTGGCGCTGACGCGCGAGGGGGTGCGCTCGAAGGACTGTCTGGACTCACGCCCGGTTCCCGTGAAGCGAGTGGTGGGGCTTTTCCTCGATGGGATGCGAAAGCGGTAAGCTAATGGCAAGGTGCAACACACGATTCCATGCGCTTCAGTGTGTGCTGGCGCTGTCGACGGCCCTGTGGGTCGGCGGCTGCAGCGCGGCGCACTACAAGATGAGCGCCGACAAGGAAGTCTACTCGATCATATCTGAAAAGTCCGTGCAGGTCCCCGGCATGGACGCGTCCTTTCGCCTTCAGGAGCCGTCCAATGCCGAGTCGGCGGCGGGTGAGGGGAGTAAGGGTCCGCTGGTTTTGTCGCTTGCCGACGCGATAGTCGCTGCAGCCGCGCAGAGCAGGGATTTCCGGACTCGTCGCGAGGGGGTTTACCTGACGGCGCTGGCGCTGACGTACCAACGCTACCTTTGGGGGCCGCGGTACACTGGAGGCCTGTCGGGGACGTGGGCAAGAAGCGGGGGCGAGAGTTCGTTGGGCTCGGATGTGGCCTTTGGTCTGAGTCAGGCGTTGGCAGTGGGGGGCGAGGTGAGCGTGGGGTTGAGCAGCGCTTTTCTGACGTATCTCTCGGGGGATCCGCGCAAGAGCGCCGAATCGCTCCTTGAGCTGAGCATCGTCCAGCCGCTGTGGCGTGGGTCGGGCAAACGGGTAGCGCAGGAGAACCTGACCCAGGCGGAGCGAGACATGGTGTACGAGCTGCGGTCATTTGTGCGTTTCCGGCGGGAATTCTTCGTCTCGGTGGCTTCCGATTACTACCGCATCCTCCAACAGAAGGACGCTGTGGAGAACGAGGCGGTCAACCTTAAGAACCTGACCATGGCGCGGGAGCGAGCGGAGATGATGGCCAAGGCGGGCAGGTTGCCCGAGTACCAGGTTGACCAGACGAGGCAAAACGAGTTGCAGGCGACGGCTCGATGGGTGAGTGCTGTGGAGCAGTATGAGAGCCTGGTGGACGAATTCAAGATCACGCTTGGGTTTCCGACTGACATGTCGCTTCAGCTGGATCCAGCGGAGATGGACAGGCTTAGAGCGGCCGGGCTGAAGGAGGTGAGCTATACTCGACCTGAGGGGGCGGCTGAGGAGGCGCTGAAGCATCGCCTGGACCTTGCGAATGCGCTTGACGGTGTGGCCGACGCGGAGCGGAAGGTGGAAGTGGCGATGAACGAGCTTGGTCCGGCCCTGGACTTCACCGCATCGGCCGGCATTGGCACAGAAGGGACAACGAAGCCCCTGAAATTCACGACGCGGGACGGCAGCTACAGCGCGGGATTGGAGCTTGACCTTCCGCTGGACAGGGTTCAGGAACGGAATGCGTACCGTGAGGCGCTGATCGCGCTTGACAGGGAGAAACGTGCATACAGTCTGCTTCACGATCAGGTGGTGCAGCAGGTGTACAGCGCGTGGCGGACGCTGGCGGCCGCATTGAAGAGCTACAAGATTCAGCAGATGAGCGTTGACCTCGCGGCGCGCCGAGTGGACATGACCTCGGTGCTGATGGACGCGGGGCGCGCGCAGTCAAGGGACCTGCTCGAAGCTCAGTCGGCGCTCCTTGGGGCACGCAATGCGTTCACCAGTGCGCTGGTGGGCTACAGGATAGCCATGCTCGACCTGTATCGGGACATGGACAGTCTAACGTTCAAAGACGGTGAGTTCACGGAGGCGAATCCAGATGACGAACCAACAGCAACCCCCTGAGTTTGAGCCGAACGAGGCGCCCTCGGCGGAGACCGCGACGAAGCGCCGCCGGAGCCTGCGCGTCCTTGTGGTCGTCGCGCTTGTGGTGGCAGCAGCCGCCTTGGCCGTCGCGGCTAAGACGATCGCTTCTCGAGGGTCAGGGAATGGAGGCAACCAGCCGCTCTTCGAAGTGGCCGAAGGACCGTTGACCATCAGCGTGACCGAGTCCGGCACTGTGCAACCCAGGGATCAGATTGTGATCAAGAGCGAAGTCGAAGGGACGACGACCATTCTCTACCTGGTCCCCGAGGGCACAAAAGTGCAGAAGGGCGATCTCCTTGTGCAGCTCGATGCCAGCAACCTGGAGGATTCGAAGGTTGACCAGGAGATCCGCGCGCAGAATGCGGAAGCGTCATTCATCAGCGCTCGGGAGAATCTTGAAGTGGTCAAGAGCCAGGCGCAGAGTGACACGGATGAGGCGGAGCTGAAATTGCGGTTCGCCCAGGAAGACTTGAAGAACTACGAGGAAGGCGAATACCCCAATCAACAAAAGGAGCTAAAAGGCAAGGTCACTCTCACCGAGGAAGAGCAGAAACGGGCGGAAGATGAGCTGTACTGGTCCAAGTTACTTTCCGAAAAGAAGTACCTGTCTGACTTGGAACTCAAAGCAGACCAGCTTGCGGTGGATAAAGCCAACTTGGATCTGGAACTTGCCAATAGCAACCTGGACCTGCTGGAGAACTTTACGTACAAGCGGACCCTCGACCAGCGCAAGAGCGATGTCATACAGGCGAAGATGGCTTTGGAGCGCACCAAGCTCAAGGCGTCTGCCAACAAGGTTCAGGCGGAAGCGTCAAAGAAGGCACAGGAGTCCGAATCCACCCGAGAGAAGGACAAGCTGACCAAGATCGGGCAACAGATCCAGAAAACCAAAATCGTTGCGCCGCAAAATGGACTGGTGGTCTATGCCACCAGCGCGCAGGCAGGACGTCCGGGCCACAACGTGCAACCGCTCGAAGAAGGCCAGCAGGTCAGAGAGCGCCAGGAACTGATCTACCTCCCGACGGGATCCACGTTCAAGGCCGAGGTCAGCGTCCATGAATCCAACCTTGATAAGATTCACACTGACCTTCCGGTTCGCATTACGGTGGATGCGATTCCTGGCGTGGCTTTCACGGGAAAGGTCGCCAGCATTGCCCCGCTGCCGGATGCGCGGAGCATGTTCATGAACCCCGACCTGAAAGTCTATACCACGGGGATTAGTATTGATGGCGGTGCCGATGTGCTTCGTAGTGGCATGACCTGCAAAGCGGAGATTGTCATTGAACAGTACCCGTCGGCAGTCTACGTGCCTGTTCAGTCGGTGATACGAGTAAAGGGGAAGACTACCGCCTTTGTGAGTCGTGGGGACACAGTTGAGCCCCGACAGGTGGAGATCGGTCTGGACAACAACCGGATGGTTCGTATCGTCAGCGGCCTCAAGCCGGGAGAAACGGTCCTGCTGACGCCGCCGCTCGAAGCTTCGGAGGCGGTAACAGAGACAGAGGTGGGGATCCAACCTAAAGCTGCCGCGACAGAAAAGGTTTCTGGCGGCGCGTCTGCTGCGGAACCGCGTGCCGAAAGCAGCGCACCAGCGACAGCGCCGGTTACGCAGAGTCAGCCGTCAGCCTCCGAACCCCCGGCCGCCGGCGAACGCCCGTCACGAGGCAGTCTGGAGAACTTGACGCCAGAGGAACGACAAAGGCTGCGTGAGCGCTTCCAAAACATGTCTCCTGAGGAACGGGAGGCAATGCGAGCGCGCATGGAGCAGAGGCGGCAGCAAGCCGGTGAGGAGGGGACGGGAGAGTAGAGATGAACACACCCGCTTCAGAGAACGCGCTCACCGCGCAGATCGTGGACCTGCGGAAGGTATACCACATGGACAGCCAGTATGTGACGGCGCTGGATGGCATTACGGTCTCGTTCGAGCGCGGCAGTTTCTGGGCCATCATGGGACCCAGTGGGTCCGGCAAGAGCACCATGCTGAACCTGCTCGGATGCCTGGATCGACCGACGTCGGGTCAATACATCTTGGAGGGTCAGGACGTCAGTTCGCTTGACGACGATGCGCTGAGTGAGATCCGATTGAAGCGCGTGGGGTTCATCTTCCAGAGCTTTAATCTCATTCCCCAGTTGACGGTGCGGGAGAACATCGAGCTTCCCCTCTACTATCTGGGTTGGGATCCTGGAAGCAGCGCCGAGCGTGCGCGGGAACTGGCCGCGAAGGTCGGATTGGAGAAACGTTTGGCGCACCGTCCTTCAGAGCTGTCAGGAGGAGAGCAGCAGCGCGTTGCCGTGGCGCGAGCCCTGGCGAATGACCCAGCCATTCTCCTGGCTGACGAGCCCACTGGAAACCTGGATACTGCAACTGGCGAGGAGATCATGAGACTCATTGCCGAGCTTAATGAGCAGGGCAAAACCATCATCATGGTGACCCACGAAGCCCATATCGCCGCTTTTGCCAAGCGGTGTCTCCACCTCAGAGATGGTATCGTTGAACGCATAGAAAGAGCGGACCGGTGAGAACGTTGCGCTTGGCCAGGAATGTCCGGCTTGGCATCAAGAACCTGCTGCTCCACAAACTGCGCTCGTTCCTGACGACGCTGGGTGTGGTCTTCGGCGTGGGAAGCGTGATCGCCATGCTGGCAGTAGGTGAGGGGGCAAGCAAGGAAGCGCTAGAGCGGATCAGAAAACTCGGCAGTCAGAATATCATCATCACGGCCATGAAGCCGGTTGAGGAGGAAAGCGCGCAGAACGTCATGGTCTTCATGAGCATCTACGGCCTCCTGTACGACGATGAAATGAGGATCGCGGAGAGTTTCCCTGCCGTGGAGCGAACGGCCCCCGTAAAGCTTATCCGCAAGGAAGGACGCCTCGGTGCGAGATCACTGGACCTCCGGATCGTCGGTACCACTCCGGCGTGGTTTGATCTGGTTCAGCGCCCTCTCATAGCTGGTCGCGTGCTTACAGCCAGGGACATGGCTGAGAAAGGGGATGCGGTTGTGCTGACGGAGTACGGCGCTCGGAGGCTATTGGCCACACAGGCAACGATCGGGCAATGGCTGCGAATCGGTGGTAATTACCTCCAGGTGATCGGCATCGTGAAGAGCGAAAGCGCAGCCGGAGGTAGCATGCAGACCCCGGACCAGGAGATCGACGCGTACATTCCCCTTGACGTGGCCCGTGAACGCTTCGGGGATGTGTTCATCCAGGCTACGTCCGGGACAAGGAGCATGGAGCAGGTGGAACTCCACCAGATGATTGTCGAGGTCCGCTCCACGGAAGACGTTGAACCCACGGCCTCAGGAATTGAGGCGATGCTGAAGCGGTTCCACAAGAAAACGGACTACCGTATCAGCGTGCCGCTCGCGCTTCTGCGCCAGGCGGAGGCAACGAAGCGCACGTTCAACATCGTTCTAGGTTCCATCGCTGCCATCAGCCTCGTCGTGGGAGGCATCGGCATCATGAACATCATGCTTGCGACGGTCACTGAGCGAACGCGTGAGATAGGCATCAGGCGCGCCATCGGTGCGAAGCGGCGACAGATCATCGGGCAGTTCCTCATTGAGACGGTCGTGCTTTCAGTCTGCGGCGGGTTGGCAGGCATCGGCATTGGCCTATTCATCCCATGGCTGATCTCGCGCTTTGCCGGAATGCCGACCATCGTCAGCGCATACAGCCTGGTTCTGTCTCTCGGCATCAGTATGAGCGTTGGCATCGTCTTCGGCATCTATCCTGCCCTGCGCGCCGCCAGACTCGATCCTATTGAGGCCCTCAGGCACGAGTAACTCGGGCCTGTCCGTCCTGTCCCTCTCTGCTCCCAATCGTCGCGACTGAGTGAGCGGAGTTGTCCTACCCGTTAGGGGGTCTCTTGCCCCTTTGTCCCCTTCATGCATCAAAACGGGGCATCGTAGTCGGCGGACAAATGCCGCGCAGGGCACTCATGGGCACGGCGCCGCATACGGCTGCGACGGCGCTCCATCTTTCCTCTAATGCGCCGCCGGAGCTTGCTGCCCCGTCCGAAGTCCTTCGCCTAGTGTTTCTCCCTTCGTGAATGCATCAACAAGCCGGCATTTGTCATAAAGGGCCTTATCTCTGCTGCTTAGGAAGTCCACGTCACCGTGCCTTCTCAAGTAGCAGTGGGTTTCCGCGACGTCTTCCCAGTGGTTCACCCACCCGTAGAAACTTGGCATTCCGTGGGGCCTCATCCAGCCCAGTGGCGGAAACAGAGCGTAGCCGAACATCGCGGCGATACCGCCGTGGGAAGTCGATTGGGAGGCATCAAACTGCGCCAGAAACTCCTTCCAATAACCCGTGTTGAAGGCGGCCATGTTGAACTCGAAACTGTGCGTTGCCTCATGTAGGAACAGTTCCCCATCCCGTGGGGCGGGAAACACCAGCTTCTCCAGCAATGAGCGGTTCTTGATATGGATGGGGAACCTCCGCTCGTACTCGGCCGGGTCGACGTATCCTCTCACCCAGAAGGGAATCGGATAGGCCGCAGGGTTGTCGGCGAAGCTCTCCTCTATCAGTATGGGACCGATGTTATCCTTGAAGTACTGCGGGCACTTATCCAGATCCTTGTCAATCCTATTGAGCAAACCAGGCAGATAACCGAACAAATAGCAGCGACTTAGGGGATTGTCTGCCTTCACCGTGACGTTGTGCTTCTGTTTCAATAGCTCTATTCTTGTGCTTAAAGCTTGCGTCGTCATGCATCCTGATGCACAAAAGGATAATGCAATATAAACTATATATGGTGCGATATATTTCACGTTTTTCTCCTTCTTTTCCGGCTCGTGGATGATGCACTATGGCATCGGGAGGTACGAAACGGTTGGTAATGAAGTCAGGCGTGAGTCGGTGCCACGGGGCGCGCTACTTGCGGGTGAGGACGCCTAAAGAGCCACTATGGCATGTTGCAGCAACGCCGCAGAATCTCGCCGTCACTCTATTCTAACGGGCGTTTGGGAGGGTGTCAATACAGAAAATGTTGCGAGGTGGAGGGGAAGGGCGACGGGGGAGCGGGGGGAGAGGATGCACGCTGGCTCGTGGTGGAGCCGGCGGTTGGAATGGCAGGGTCAGATGGGGCGCCCCCTATCGGGCGTCCTCTCGCCCCTGCCTCACCCACAGGATGCCTTTGACGGTAGCCGCGATCTTTTCGGCGGCGGCAGGCTTCGCCAGCAGTGTGATGGGGGAGTACTCCAGGGCGCGGTTCATTAGTTCGCTTTCGGGATAGCCGGTGAGGATGACCACGGGTATAGTGCCCCAGCCCCGTCGGATCTCCTGGAGCATCGTGGGTCCGTCCATTCCAGGCATCCTCAGGTCGAGAATGACGAGGTCCGGCACCTCCCGCCGAAGGACTTCCAGACCTTCAGCGCCTCCGGGAGCTGTCAGGACTCGGAACCCATCCACTTCAAGTGCCCTAGCCAGCACATCGCGGACGGTCGCCTCGTCGTCTACGACCAGAATGGTGCGCCGTCTGGGGCGAGCGTGCTGCGACTCAGCCCAGCGGTCCAGCGTGGCCTTCTTGAACCGCCAGCTCCCTCCGACCTTGAACGCCGGTATCTCGTCATTCCTGGCCAGCCGGCGGATGGTCTGCGGATTGAGCCTCAGATACTTGGCGGCCCCATGCGCGTCAAATACGTCGGTATCGTCGGACATGTCCCCCTCTCCGCAAGTCAACCCCCGAGCGAAAAGAACCAGATTACATCATAAACAAACGATGTTCATGCTTTTAGAACGTCTGGGCATGATTTATCACGTATTATATCAGCGCATCGGCTCGGTGTCAAGCCCTATTCGCGCGGGACGCTCTTCCAAGGACATTCCTGACAGGTACTGGTCGTATCAGACCTGCCTCCGGCGGTTGCACCGCGACACATGCTCGAAAAATCCCCGGTGACGGGGTATAATCCCCGTCAACTTGTCGCCATTCGGTTGGCTGGTGCAAAAAGTATGGGAATGCTCCGGCGAAGGGGAGGGCAGGATTTCCGTGACGCCTAAAGGAAGGGCCTGGATGATGGGCGACTCCAGTCAGTGTTGCAAAGGTGAGAGAATCAATAAAGACATTCCCACCGGTTGGGAATTCACCGACGCGGACAGGCGGGCCGCTGAGGCCCTGCAAGAGCGCCTGCCAGGGCGCATCTTTGACACGCATATGCACGTCTGCCGCGAGCAGAACGTGCGGCCTCCTGCAACCTTACTGCAATTGGGGCCGGACTACGTGGGCGTGGCCCTGTGGCGGGAGGTGGTTGGGGCGCAGATGGGCGCCGATCGCCTGTACGGCGGGCTTGTCATGCCCTATCCCTCAAAGCAGGGCGACATTGACGCCGCCAACGCGTTCGCGCTGGCGCAGGCGGAGACCGACGAACGCTTCCTGGCGGGGGTTCTGGTCGCACACCGGGCCTCGCGTGAGAAAGCGGAAGAGCTTGTTGCCAATCCGAAGGTGCGTGGCCTGAAGCCTTACCATTTCTACGGCCTGCACGAGCCGACCTTCCAGTCAAAGCTATGCGACTTCGTGCCTGATTGGGCCTGGGAGCTGGCCGACCGGCATGGGCTCGTGGTTGTGCTGCACATGGTCAAGGACCTTGCGTTGTCTGACCCTGGCAACCAGAGGGACATTCGCGAGGTGTGCGAGAAGTACCCGAATCTTCGGCTTCAGCTTGCACACGCGGCGCGGGGGTTTCATGCGCCCAACACCGTGAAGGGCATAGTCTCTCTTCGAGGTCTGGAGAACGTCTGGTTCGACACCTCGTGCGTCTGTGAGGCCGATGCGATAGTGGCCATTCTGGATGAGTTTGGGCCGAGGCGCGTGATGTGGGGCAGTGACTTCCCAGCCTCTCAGGGACGCGGACGCGCCATCACGCTGGGCACCGGGTTCGCGTGGATCGTCACCGATTCAGTCGTGTGGACCAACCAGTTCTATGGAGAGCCCGTCCAGGTTGGGCTCGAGGCCCCGGCGGCGCTGCTGCGCGCGGCGGACCAGGTCGGGCTCAGTGACGAAGACCTGCAGGACATCTTCTGTGACAACGCGCTGCGGTTCTACGGCTTGCAGGAAGCGGAGCCGACGGTGCAGGAGCTCTACCGCCACGCCAAGACGCGCATCCCCGGCGGCACACAGCTCTTGAGCAAGCGTCCGGAGATGTTCGCCCCCGAGCAGTGGCCGGCCTACTACAGCCTTGCCCGGGGCTGCGAGATATGGGACATTGACGGCAGGCACTACTACGACGTGGGAGTCCACGGCATCGGGGCGTGCCTGCTGGGCTACCGGGACCCGGAAGTGACCCGCGCCGTGAAGCGTCGTGTGGCGCTGGGCAGTTTCTGCATCCTGAACTGTCCCGAGGAGGTCGAGCTTGCGGACCTGCTGTGTGAGATTCACCCTTGGGCCGAGCAGGTGCGCTTCGCGCGGAGCGGCGGCGAGATCATGAGCGTCGCGGTGCGCATCGCGCGTGCCACTACCGACCGCTCAGTCGTCGCGGTATGCGGCTATCACGGCTGGCATGACTGGTACCTGGCGGCGAACCTCGGCGAGCACGATGCCCTGCGAGGGCATCATCTGCCCGGCCTTGATCCGCTGGGCGTACCTCGCGAACTGCGCGACACCCTTTTCACGTTCACCTACAACGACCGCGAAGCGCTACAGAAGATCGTTGACGAGCACGGCGACCGACTGGCGGCGGTGGTCATGGAGCCATGTCGATATCGCGACCCCGCCCCGGGCTTCCTGGAATTCGTGCGCGACGCCGCGCACGGCGCCGGGGCGCTCTTGGTCTTCGATGAGATCACGATCGGCTGGCGGCTGATCTACGGGGGCGCGCACTTGAAGCATGGCGTCAACCCCGACATGGCGGTCTTCGCCAAGGCCATCAGCAACGGCCACCCGATGGGCGCCGTCATCGGCACGCGCGAAGCGATGGAGGGCGCGCACGGCTCCTTCATCAGCAGCACCTACTGGACCGAGGGCGTCGGCCCTGCGGCGGCGTTGGCGACGTTGAAGAAGATGGGCCGGGTGGACGTGCCGGGTCATTGCGAGCGGGTCGGACGCAGGGTGATGGATGCCTGGCGGGTGTCTGCGAGGCGATATGGGCTCCCCGTGGAGGTGGAGGACGGGTACCCGTGCCTGGCACACTTCAAGTTCGACCACGAACTGTCCGGCGCGCTGAACACGCTCTACACCCAGAGCATGTTGGCACGAGGCTTCCTTGCGCGTCCTTCGTTTTACGCGACACTGGCGCATACCGACGAGGTCATCGATAGGTACGCCACCGCCATTGACGAAGTCTTCGGTGAGATGGCGGAAGCGCTGCGCAAAGGGGACGTGGAGAAGCGCCTGAAGGGCCCAATAGCCCACACCGGCTTTCGCCGCCTGCTGTGAATGCGCGTCCTCTGGGACACTTGTAGGCTTCGACACAACGGAGTCATGCGCAGAGGAATCCCATGTGGCACAGCTGCCCCCGCCTTCGTGGGGCGCACGTATATCTACCTGTTCACGCACGCGCTGCCGCCGCTGAGAAAGCTGGGCCGGTCTGAGGCGGAGGTCGAAACAATGGCCCGCCACAACCCCCGGCGCATGCTCATTCGGGGGTCGTGGGCGTAGGCATGGCCCGTTTCAGGCCCGCCAGGTGACGTCTCCCGTCGTTTTCCTCGCAATGCCTTGTCGCTATAATGACGCCCCACGGCAGTCGGGCTTTGTCGTTGTGAGAGCCGCAGTCTCCGGCTCATAGTTAAGAGTGAGAACCATGGCCAAGATCACTGCAATGTCTTCACTTGCCTACGCCCATTACACGCTCTACGAGGCGCTGCCGCGCATGGCCGCGCGCGGGTTCAAGCGTATCGAAATCGCGAGCTTCGCGCCATACTGCTTTCACTTCAATTTCGGCAGCCCCACCCCTCCGGAGCTCAAGCAGATGCTTGCCGACCACGGTCTGACAGTCATAGGGCTCAACTGGAGTCCCGGCAACGCGTGCGCTTACGACGAAAGCACGATAGGTCCATGGATCGCTGCGTTCGAGCGCAAGATCGGGCAGTCCGCCGAGGTCGGCATTCCCATGATGACGATGCATTTCGGCGAGAGGAATGAGCGCGAAGATCAGGAGGCGCAGCTCGCCACGGCTGTCAGTGTCTACGACCGGCTTGGGGAGTTCGCCGCCCGACAGGGAGTCCGCATGCTGCTGGAAGTGCCCCATCTCTACACCATCCACTGGAATGCCGAAGCCGTGCTGTGGATCTTCGAGCGCCTCTCCAGCCCGAATGTCGGCGCCCTGGTTGACTGCAGCCACTGGGGAATCATCGGCTACGACCTCGACAGCTTCTTCGACAGCCTGGGGGACCGCCTCTGGCACATCCATCTGCGAGACTCCGCCGGTCCCGATGCGGCCGACCGCAAGCAAGACCTGGAGCTTACGCCCGGAGCGGGCACCGTGGACTTTCGGAAGTTCGCCGAGGCGCTCGACCGCGTGGACTACAGGGGGGACGTGACGACCGAGTTCGAATATCGTGACGTTACACTCGACGAAATCGAACACCAATATGACATCGGACTTAAGTACCTCGCGAAGGTTGGCTGGGAGATTCCTGAGGCGGTGAGTTACTGATAGCTCACTGCCCGGAGGAGGCTAATTATAGGAGGAGAGCGAAGATGCCAATGATTCATCCCGGCACCAACATCTCAGTTCCTGCGCCTGGGGATAAGACCTCATGCGCCGGCTACACGGGGTTCAATTCGGCCAACTTGAACCAGATCTACCGGGTCGAGAAGCTCGCGGCGTTTCGCTCGCAGATTGCCGTGGGTTATGGCAAACCGATCGTCGCCCGGCTGCCTGGAGGCGACCTGCTGGCCACCGGCTTCTACAACCACAAGGATGAGCCGGACTACGTCTATCCGGATGGTCGCCGGGCCCACTCCGACGAGTGGTGGACGTTGGAAGAGGCGGCGCTGATGCGTTCAAGCGACGAGGGCAAGACTTGGTCCGAACCACGCATGTTGGGAATGCCAGGTCGTCCCGCTCAGTTTAGTTGCCTCAGCGACGGCACGCTCGTAATGGCGCTGGGCGACCAGATGGTTCGCTCCCCGGACGAAGGACGCACCTGGATGCCATGTCAGGTGGCCTGGGACAGCTTTGCAGCGCCCAAACAGAACGCTCGTGGCTACGGCGAGACGAACGGCGTTCTGGAGATGCCTGAGGGCACCCTGCTCTGCTCTTGTTTTGCACACCGAAGCCCTCAGCAGACCGTCCGCGACTGGTGCTCATATGTAACCCGGTCCGCTGACTGGGGGAAGAGCTGGGGTGACGCGAATTTCGTGGTCAACACCGACGAAGTCAGCTACATCCTGCTGCCCAGCGGCAAGCTGCTGGGTTTTGCGCGCGTGGACACGATGTATGCGCGCGACATCTGGGGCATTGCTGGCCAGACAGGCGAGGGCGGGGACACGCTGACGATCGTTGAATCCGAGGACGAAGGTTGCACCTGGACCAAACCGCGACGCATTGGCCTGGGTATGGCTCAGATTCCCGGATTCCCACTCCTGCTGCCCGACGGCCGCCTGCTGCTCATCTACGGCAATCGTCAGTTCCCGTTCGGTTCTCAGGTGATCGCCAGCCGCGACGACGGCCGCACGTGGGACCTGGACCATCCGCTGATCCTGTCGTGCTTCAGTTGGGACAACTACGGGGGTCACCCGCGCAGCATCCTCATGCCCGACGGCAGCATTATCACCGGTTACTACGTCCGCATGTTCAAGGAGGACCCAAACGTTACGAAAGACATTGCCTCGCACATCGTCCGCTGGCGTGTCCCCGATGACTGGCCGTAGGAGCTGTCCGGCGGGCATATCGAGTGCGCAGGCAGAGCGCCGTGGACGCAGCGAGCGTGTTGTCGTGGTACCGTATTGTCCACAGGAGGGGAAGTAGATGTCGCGGAACAAGAAGCTTGGGACGATCCAGAACAATGATGTCAACTGTATGCTTGTCTCCGGTTCTGGAGAAGAGCTGACGGCGGAAGAGTACGTGGCCGATATCGGGCACCTGCTAGACGGCGGCGCCGACGTCATGGCGCAAGACCTGGGTCTGCCCGATCCGGTGATCTACCGCAGCAATGTGGCGACAACCTGGGACAAGCACCTCGTGGAGGTGACAGCGGCCACGTGGCCCGGCGAGGAGCAAGACGTTGTCACTGAACAGGCAGTCACCCAGGTTGAGGGGATCCTCAGGTTGTTCGAGGCGGGGACGGATCCGCTGCAGCTTACCATCGAAGCCTGCCGGCAGCGTGGCGTCGCGGTCGTGGCCAGTTATCGGATGAACGCGGAGGACTGGTACGCGAACACGTGGCGGCTGTCCGACTTCGGACGGGCTCATCCCGACTGGAGAATCCCGGACGCGGGCTGTCTTGACCCTGCCGTGCCAGGCGTCTACGAGCAGAGGATGGCGATCTTCACCGAGGTCGCGCAGGAGTACGACGTGGACGGCATCGAGTTCAACTTCCGGCGCTGGTGCAAGATGGTCTCGAATCCGCTGAAGAACCACACGGTCCTTACGAGGATGGTCCGCGACACCCGCCGGATGCTGGATGAGACGGCCGCTGCGAAGGGCCGGGGCAGGCTGTTGCTGGGCGTGCGCGTCGGGCCCTCCCTGGCTGACCCACCGGGCACTGAGTATCCGGGCGGCGACCCGCGAGTTGACCCCTCGTGTCGTGACCTCGGCCTTGACGTGCCGACATGGGTGGAGGAGGAGCTGGTGGACTGCGTGTGTCCTTCGCTGTTCTGGCCGAGACTTCCCGGTGTGCCGAAGACGGCGGAGTTCGTTGCGCTTGTCGGAGACAGGAACATCGGTGTGTACCCCAGCGTGTTCCCCCTGCCGGCGTGGGGGGAGGACGAGATATCCATACCTGACATGTCCCCGGACCAAATCAGGGACATGATGAAGCGTCATCGCGCCGAGATCTGCAATGCGGCGCTTCAGTGCTACGACGATGGCGCTGATGGAATCAGCACGTTCAACTGGTCCCACGCCGCTCTGTACAGCGCCAGGGTGCAGCGTGAAGGCACGAAGATGACCGCGTACCGAGGAAGCCTGCCCTACATGCGAACTGAGCTCTTCGTGCACCGTTTCCTCGGCAGCCCTGGAGAGTTGCAGGAGTGTTTGAAGAAGGAGCCCATCGTTTCCGGCCGGGATTGCCGCTGGCCGGATTGACGGGAAGACGCGCATGAGGACGGCGAAGATCAGTACCGGCCAGGAGGTGACCATTGTCCCGCCGGGCTCGGGCATCGTCCGGCATTCTGACAGAGCGGTCTATCGGAACACTCAGACTCGGTTGCGCCGGTTTCGCCTGGAACGAACAAAGCTTGTTTCGCTTCGGTTTCAGGATTGAGCGAAAGGGGCATGGATGACCAGACAACACAGGGCCTGGGAGCCCAAGGACTATCGCATCATTCTCCAGCATGACGCCTGTGAGCCCCTTGTGAGCTGTCTTGGCCCCGTCTCGAAGGCCGAGCTGCTTACGGCCAGCATTGACCAGTTCAGGGACGCCCCTGTTGACGTGTATGCCTCGGACGTGAACCACGCGGGAGGCGTGCACTTCAATTCGCGCACGTGCGAGCGCCATTCAACTCGTATCGGCAGGCTGGCGTGCAGTGCTGCGCTTCAAATGACCGAGGCCGTCCGGCAGATGCTGGACGAGGGCACCGAGCCGCTGCGCATCTACTGCGAGGGCGCCCATGCGCGCGGCATAGACTACATGGCGCGCGTGAGGATGAACGATCTCCACGACGTTGTGGGCGTCATTCTCAACGTGCACAAACCCCGTCACAAACCCTCGGCGGCGGTGCCGGAACTCTACTACCATACCTCGAAGTGGCGGCTGGATCATCCTGAGTACCTGATGGGTGACCCCACCGCTGACACCCCGAAGTGCAGCTACGAGTACTGGGAACGATCTGCGCCGAACTATGCGCTCGGGCCCGTCCGCGAGCACATGCTGAACATGATCGAAGAGCTGGTGCACAACTATGATCTCGACGCTGTCGAACTCGATTTCGTGCGCATGCCGTTTAATTTCCTCAAGCAAGAGCGTTATGCGCAACGGCACGTCATGACTGGTGTGATCCGTCAGGTCAAGGAATCCTGCGTCAGCGCAGGGGAAGAGCGGGGGCGTCCCATCCGGCTGTCCGTGCGAGTCCCCGACACGGCAGAGATGTGCCTGCTCAGCGGCTATGACCTGCCCAAGTGGCTCAAAGAGGGCTACCTTGATATGGTGACCATTGGGGGTGGCTACTGCCCTTTCGGCACGCCGTGGCGGGACATCGTATCGTTGTGCGATGCCGCTGGTGTGCCGGCGTTTGCGTGCCTGAACCACGGTCAGTTCCACAAGGACCGCCAGATGATACGCGCTGCCGCCTCGCGCGCGTACGCGAGCGGAGTAACCGGTTTTGAGCTCTGGAATTTCTTCTATTGCATGGACTATTACCAGCCACCTGGCCAAAACCCGCTGGACTACAGCTTCGTTGCCGACATCGCGTCGCAGGACGCGCTGCGGAACCTTGCGAAGACATATGTTCCCGGCGATGCGTTCAGTCTGGGTGACGTCGCTAACCCATACGATCACGCGACATGGCCCGGGCAGTTGCCGATGACCATCGGCGTCGCGCACGCGGGGGTAGGGAACACGGTAACCTTCGACGTGTTCGACGACATGGCTGCAAGGGCGTCAGCGGTGGCCAGGCTGGAGGTGGACGTGGTGGATCTCGGGCCGACCGATGAGTTGCTGTTCTTCTTCAACGGCAGGCAGATTGAGAGCGACCCCAAGGGCTGGCAGGGTCTCCTCACCAGCAGCCAGCATCACTTCGAGTTCGATATTCCGTGCAGCTCGATTGCGGCAGGAGAGAACACGTTGGAGTTGCGCCTGGTTCGGCGGGACGAACGACTCATGCCGTTCATCTCACTGAGCGGCGCGCGGCTTTCTGTCCCGGCAGCCCGCTGACGCCAGCCCGCATCGGCGTGCAGCGGTTCGCCTGTAGCTACTTCACTGAAGAAGAGAGGAATGAAAGATGGCTCGGCTGGAACTGGCCGGAAAAAGGATCAGGGTGGTGTTGAACGATGACATGAGGCTGAGTGTTCGGCGCCGTGACGGTCGCCTGCTCTGGGAAAGCTCCAGGTCGCACACTCCCGCCGTCGTGGCGACGGGCGGAGGCGAATCACGCACGCTGCCGCTGGGAAGCGCTTCCGACGTCTCAGTCTCGGCCTTTGGGGAAGGTCGCTACCGCGGGCACAGCCTGCGGCTCGGCGGCTTTGCGGGTCTGGACGTGTGGCTGGAGCTTGCGCTGGCGATTGACGATGCCTCGGACGAGCTCCTCATCCAGGCGTCGCAGGTCGGCGGGAAAGATACGGTCAACGCCGTGAGGCACCTCTACCGGTTCGAGAAACCCGTAGCCGATGGCGGCTACCTGGTGCTGCCCCACGGCTCCGGCTACCTGATCCCGGCGGACTGCCCGGACGAGCTTCCCGGCAAGGGGTTGAAGGGCGGCTTCATCGGCGCCCGCTGGACGATGCCCCTGTTCGGGATCGTCCGCGGAGAGCAGTCGCTGTGCGTCATCGTTGACACGTGGTGGGACTGCGACGTGGAGGCTGACCATGTGCCGGGCCAGCTCTCCGCTCTGGACTTCCATTGGGCGGGCAGCTTGGGCAAACTGGCTTACCCGCGCCGTCAGATCATTCGCTTCTCCGATGGAATGGACTACGCGGCGATGGCCAAATTCTACCGCAGCCGTGCCGCAGAGCAAGGCCTGGTGAGGACGCTGGAGGAGAAATCCGACCGGACCCCTGTAATCCGGCGCTATGTCGAGAACATACTATTTCGCTGGCCCGCGTGGAACACCGAGGACGGGCCAGCCGTGCTGGCGGACATTCGCAGGCTGCGCCAGATGGGCCTGGGGGTCAACTTCTTCTTCCCGAAGTGGTCCTCCTCGGGCTACTCGCCGGAGCGAAGCAAGCCTACGACGGCGCACGCGAACTGGCAGGCATACTTGCTCGATAACCCCGTCCCCGGAGGATGGGCGTCACTGGTGGAGTACGCCAGCGCCGTCCGGGAGATGGGCTGCACGATTCAAGGATTCCTCTGTCCGATAATGCAGGATCCGGAAGGGCCGCGATACGATGAAGATCGTTGGCCGCTCAATTCCGAGGGCAATCGCCCCCGTGAATACCTGAGCACGCACGACGCGCCGGATCGCACCAGGTGGGCTTTCG
>Ga0315291_10004088_pt1 | contig 18683 bp, 18 predicted proteins | sample YL17G12_20_MG_FD_203070 | JGI IMG/M metagenome (GOLD analysis project Ga0315291, IMG submission 203070) | Sediment microbial communities from Yellowstone Lake, YNP, Wyoming, USA - YL17G12_20 | ecosystem: Environmental > Aquatic > Freshwater > Lake > Sediment | place: USA: Wyoming | collected...
AGATTATAATTAATAATTATTTCCTTTGCTTCAAAGAGTAAATCCTCCTCTTTTAATGATTTATCCTGAAATATTTTAAAATTAGATAGAGTTACAGATTTAAACGAATAATCTTTAACTTTTTCAATATAAATTCCCCGCTCAAGGCTATCCTCTAATCTTGAAATGATTAGATTTCTTATCTCCTCTTTGGCTAAATTACTTTGAATGATAAAATAACCTCCCCCGATCAAAACAATAAAAAATAGGATAATAAATATTTTTTTAAGGAAGGTTTTTTTTAAACTCTTGCCAGGCATAGATTAATTCTCCAATTAATTTAGTTAGCTGGTTTGCTGGTTAACTAGTTAACTGGTTTAATATTAATTCATTAACTAACTAACCAGGTAACTAGGTAACCAGATAACAATTTTAAAATCATTATATCATATATTTTATATAGGTAAAATATATTATTTGGATTCAAATATGCTTTTTAATCCAAAACAACCATATTCTAATCGACTTATTTACTTTTCTTCTTCTTTCATCTTCTTCCAGGCTGCTAAAGCTTCTTCAGGAGTATTCACTTTTACATCACCAAAGACATGAGGATGTCTTCTAACAAATTTATTTATTGCCCCTGTTAATACTTCAGAATAACTAAATAAACCCTTTTCTCTGGCAATTTCAATCTCCATAAAGATGACCATTAATAAGTCACCCAATTCTTCACGCAAATTATCTATATCCTGGGATTTAACTGCCTCTGAAATCTCTTTAGCTTCTTCCAGAATATTAGTAGTCAGGGATTCTAAGGTCTGTTTTCTATCCCAAAGACAACCTTCTGGTCCCCTTAATTTAGTTATAATATTCATCATTTCTGTAAATAATTTTTTCTCTTCTTGGTACATCTTCTCCTCCGTATTTATTAGTCGTTAGTGAATAGTCATTGCGAGCTCTGATTTATCAGAGGGTGGCAATCCCTTTATTAAACTAAAAACTTAAAGCAAAAAGCGAAAAACCATAATTCAAAACTCAAAACTTTTTTCTTTAATTTTAAATTTTGAATTATAACTTTACGTTTTGCGCTTTTCGTTTTTCGCTATATATTTATTCACTAAATACTAGTTTTCGACAAGTGTATTATAAATTCCTTTAAAAATTTTAAAATTTCGGTAGATTTAATCCCAGAAAGATCAATTTGAGAAATTCCGATCGATCTATTTTCTTCCTCGATTAATCTTTGCTGATAGAAAGAAGGCAACCGGCTTAATTTAGACTTTATTTCCATATTCTGCAGATATCTAAGAACCAATTTCTCTTCCTTTACTTGGAGAGAACTTATCGCTAATTTTTTTAAAAATATTTTCAGATATATTATCTCTAACAAATTCCTTACTTCTTGAGGGTAAACTCCATATCTATCCCTTAACTCCTCCTTTGCTCTCTCTAAATCCGGTAAATCTTTAATTTCGGCTAATTTCTGATAGATTAAGACCCTCTGTTCTAAATTAGGAATATAAATTTGGGGGATATAAGCATCTATCTTTAGATCAATAACGGGAGTAATTTCTTTTTTCTTCTCTTCCCCCTCTTTTTCTTCTCGTAATTCCATAATAGCCTCTTCTAATAAATGGCAGTAAAGATTAAACCCTACTTCACTTACCACACCATGCTGCTCCTGACCTAATAGATTCCCTGCTCCTCGAATTTCTAAATCACGCATAGCCAATTTAAAACCAGAACCTAATTCACTGAACTCTTTAATTGCCTGTAATCTCTTTTTAGCAGTATCAGTAATTCCGCGATAGGAAGGATAAAAGAAATAAGCATAAGCTCGTCGGTCAGTCCTTCCCACTCTTCCCCTTAGCTGATAAAGTTGAGAAAGTCCTAATTTATGGGCATCATCAATTAGAATAGTATTTACATTGGGAATATCTAAACCAATTTCGATGATGGTAGTGCAAACTAAGATATTAAATCTCTTTTCTAAAAAATCAATCATTATTTCTTCTAATTGTTCTTCTGCCATCTGCCCATGAGCAATTCCAATTCTGGCTTGAGGAAAGAGCTGATTCAAATCTCGAGCCACTTTTTGGATATCTCTTACTCGATTGTGGACAAAGAATATTTGTCCATCCCGATCTAATTCTCTTCTTATAGCCTCTACAATCACTTTATCATCTCTTTTACAGACATAAGTGGCGATAGGGAATCTGTCTTCAGGTGGAGTATTTATCACACTTAAATCTCTAACTCCAATAAGTGACATATGTAAGGTACGAGGGATAGGAGTAGCAGTCAGAGTAAGAGAATCAATATTTTCTTTTAATTTTTTTATTCTTTCTTTGTGAAGGACTCCAAAACGCTGCTCTTCATCCACGATTAACAATCCCAAATCTTTAAACTCAATATCATTTTGAATTAATCGGTGAGTTCCGATAATCAAATCTACTTTCCCTTCTTTTAGATTTTCGATAACTTTTTTCTGTTCCCGTTTGGTTCTGAAACGAGAAAGCATATCTATATTTATAGGAAAAGAATTCATTCTTTCCCGAAAATTATCATAATGTTGTTGTACCAAAATAGTAGTTGGTGCTAAAACGGCAACTTGCTTTCCATCTAATACCGCTTTAAAGGAAGCTCTTATGGCTATCTCTGTTTTGCCATAACCTACATCTCCGCAGACTAATCTCTCCATAGGTTTGATACTTTCCATATCAGCTTTAACCTCAGATAAGGCCTGCAATTGATCATAAGTTTCTTCAAAAGGGAAAGACATCTCCAATTCTTGTTGCCAGTTATTATCTTTAGAAAAGGCAAAACCTTTAACCTCTTTACGAGCAATATATAAATTGTAAAGTTCTTGAGCTAATTTTTGAATCGACCTTTTTACTTTTCTTTTGGCTTTTCCCCAAGAAACTCCTCCTAAACGATTAATCTGAGGAGCTTTATCCTTTATACCTATATATCTATTCACCAAATTAAATTGATCTACCGGGACATATAATTTATCACCTTCGGCATATTGGATTAAAAGATAATCTTGTTTTACTCCTTTAACCATTAAATTTACAACCCCTTTATATTCCCCTATACCATGATCAATATGTACTACATAATCTCCTGGAGAGATATCCATTGCTGTGAATAAGGGTTCACTCTTATGTCTGGTTAATTTATATCTTTTGTTCCTTTCCTTGCCAAATATTTCCTGATCAGTTATTAAAACTATTTTTAAAAAAGGAAGCCTAAAACCATAATTTAGATAACCATAAGAAATAAAGATGGTTGATTTTAAATGAGTATATTCTTCTATCCCTCCTATGATAAATCTTTTTACTCCTCTTTCTTCTAATATCTCACCTAAACGTCTGGCACGCCCTTTATCCCTGACTAGAATAAGAATATTTTGTTTATCTTTCTGCCACTTTTCTAAATCCTTAGTAAATAGATCTAAATTTCCAAAATAAGACCCAATTTCTTGACCCTCTAAAACAAACTCTCTGATATTATCTTGTTTCTCGGTCTGATTAATGAAAATTTCTTCTTTATTTTTCTCCGAAAAGTAAGTAAAATTAATCATTCTTTTAGATTTTAGATGGTTAAATACCTCAGACCAGGTGATAAAATAAGAAGATGGTAAAAAATTTAATTCTCTTTTATTCTTCTCTATTTTTTGGTAAACATCTTCAATCTCTTTCTGAAATTTCTCCGCTTTTTCTCTAATTACTTCCGGTTCATTCAATAATACTATTAAATCTGAAGGTAAATAATCAAAGATAGTACTATAATTATAATTAGAGGAACCATCAGCAATTAATTCTCGAGAAGGCAGAAGAGTATAATTATTTAATTTGAGTATCGACCTTTGAGTATTACTATTAAAATATCTGATTGATTCTATTTGGTCTCCAAATAATTCTAATCGAAGAGGATTTTCGCTGGTTACTGGGAAAAAATCGATAATCCCTCCCCGATTGCTAAATTCGCCTCTTTTTTCAACTATTTCTACCGTTTTATAATTCTGATCCAATAAAATTTTTAAAAAATCCTCTTTTTTCAGATAATCTCCTACTTTTAATTCCCAACTTATATTCTTAAAGTTTTGAGGGGAGACTAATTTAGGCAACAAAGCTTTAACCTCAGTAATTAAGATGATCCTCTTTTTATTTTGGTCATTGGTAGAAAGATATTTTAGGATATTGATCCTTTGCTGAATTATCTGGGGATCAGAATTGATATCCTCATAGGGGAGGACTTCAAAAGAAGGCAAGAGAAAGAGATTCTCTTCCTTGTTCTCTGATTTATACAAAAAAGTATCCAGATCTTGGTATACCTTTAGGGCATTCTCTTGAGAATCAACGATAATAAGGTAAGATTTTTCTACCTCACTTGCTAAAGCAGCCATAAAAAAAGAACGGGTGCTATCTTTAAGACCGGAAAGCTGTAATTTATGGATAGATTTCTCCTCTATTATCTTAACTATTTCCTCGAATTCCTTAGATTGATTCCATAAAGATAATATTCCCGGTAAGGTCATTAAAGTTCCTTTCAGTATGGTTTAGTTAATCGTTAGTGAAACGACTAATTATTATTTCGCTAACATTAAAGCTAAATTATAAAGATCCTGGCTAATAGTTTTTTGTTGACTAAGCACTACCTCTAAATCAGTTGCTTCAATCTTATTTCCCCTTAGTCCTACCATTTTAGATGTTTCTCCCTTTAGTAAATGTTCTACAGCTGCTGCCCCCAAACGACTGGCTAATAACCTATCAAATGCAGAAGGCGAACCACCTCTCTGCAAGTAGCCTAAAATAGTAACTCTCGTTTCAAAGCCAATTTTATCTTCTAAAAATTTACTTACTTCATAAGTCTTACCGACTCCTTCAGCAATAATAATAATACAATGAGTCTTTCCTCTTTGATAGCCCTCTTTCAATTTTAAACTAATTTCCGGGAGATTATAAGAAATTTCCGGAATAAGAACAACTTCAACTCCTCCAGCAATTCCACCCATTAAGGCCAGATAACCTGAATTTCTTCCCATAACTTGTATTATAAAAGCTCTCTCATGTGAAGAAGCAGTATCTTTGATTTTGTCAATAGCCCCCATAACTGTATTTAAAGCAGTATCTACACCAATAGCCATATCTGTTTTAGATAAATCATTATCAATAGTAGCGGGAACTCCCAAAGTTTTTACTCCTAAAGCACTTAACTCTCGAATCCCCCGTAAAGTACCATCTCCTCCAATAGTTACTAATCCATCAATATTAAATTCCTTAAGTTTTTGAAGGGCAATATCAAGCCCCTCCTTAGTTTTAAATTTCTCACAACGGGAAGTCTTAAGAATAGTTCCTCCTCTTTGCATAATTCCACCTACTGAAGATATATTCATAGGAAAAATCTGTCCTTCTATTAAACCGGTATACCCTCTTTCCACACCAAATACCTCTAAGCCGTGGAATATGCCAGTTCGTACCACCGCTCTAATAGCAGCATTCATTCCAGGAGAATCTCCACCACTGGTAAGAACAACAATTTTTTTCATTTTCATAATAATTTTACCTCCCACAAGTTATAGTCGTTAGTCGTTAGTAGGACAGGCGTCTCGACTGTCTATTAGTCGTTAGTCATTGCGAGCTCTGATTTATCAGAGCGTGGCAATCTCTTTATTAAGCTAAAAAGTTAAAGCTACCTGTCTGCGTGCAACGCACAGGCAGAAAAGCGAAAAATTATAATTCAAAATTTTAAACTTTTTGTATGAAGTTTTTACCGGGCTTGATAAATCAAGCCCCTACCCATTACTTATTACCCTTTACCAATCACTCATTACCATTTTCTCCTGACTTCTGGATTCTGACTTCTGGCTCCTGATTTCTATTTTCTTTACGAGATACGAGATAAGAATTTCTTCTACCGAAGAAATTTGAAGGAGCAAAAGGTAAAAATTTATTATCTGTTTTAGCTCTACCGATATTGTATCCAATTGCACTTAGTTTGTCTATAAAAAAAGAGATATTAAAAATAACACGAACTAAAAAGATAACTAAAACAATAAGAGCCCCCCTGCACAAGGAGACTCTTATTGATCTTAAGAAGAGATAATTTTAATCTTCGTGTTCTTCTTCTACTTCTCCTTCAGATTCGTACACAATACCATCATCTTCTACTTCAGCAACCTTTCCTTCTTCTGCCTCCTCCAAAACATCACCTTCATCATCTGCATCTTGTCCTTCAAATTCTTCTTCAACATTATCTAAATCTGGACCCTTAGTGCTGCTGCTAATTTCTTCCTCCGAAGGTTCCTGAGAAGTACTATTCTGAGCGGAAATTTGCATGATTCCTCCAACAACAAGAAGGCTCAAAATAAACATCATCACTAATATTTTTTTTGCGTTCATAATTTTCACCTCCTTTTCTAATGATAATCATAAAGGGTTAAATCGACCTTTACTTATTAGTTTTTCAACCCCTGCGTTTTAAGCTTAAGCGCACGCTTAGCATAACAAAACAAGATGAATAGTCTGTGAAAATTTCTCAAGATACTGAACTGCACCTCTCTACTGAAGATTTTTAGAGGAAAAATAAGACTTATTATATAATAAAATAACCAGCAAGAAGGGGAAAAAGGGAGAGTAGAGTAAGAAGAACTGGGGAGAATATTTTATGAATAGGTTAATGGTAGAGAAATAATTATCTCGGTCCCTTTATTAATTTCGCTGTTTACTTTGATTTTTCCTTTATGGGTGTTGACTATTTCTTTTACTATGGAGAGACCGAGACCAGCGCCGCTATTTTGCCCAACCCGCGCTTGGTCTGTCTTATAAAAACGGTCAAAGATATGCTTAATACCTTCTGGGGAAATGCCAATGCCAGTATCCACAACTTTTAAAATCGCTTCTTTCTTCTCTTGCCGTAAAGACACCAACACCTTGCCCCCCGCACAGTTATAGTCAATGGCATTTTTTATTAAATTTGCCACCAGACGCTTTAAATGTCCTCTGTTTCCTTTGACAAAAAAATTTCCTTTTATATTTTTTTCTAAACGCACCTGGTGCGCCTTAGCGTAAGGTACTATCAGTCCTATTTGTTTATGAACCAGCGCTCCCAAATCAGTTTTTGTATATTCCAAGGTATGTAAATTATCTCCGCGCGCTAAAAACAGAAGATCATTTACCATGTCAGTTAAAAAATTTAACTCTTCTAAAAAGTCCTTAACTAATTTTTTATACTCTTCTTTTTTACTGGCTTCGTCGCTAAGTACAGCCTCTGCGCCAGTTTTCATAACCGCCAGCGGTGTCCGTAACTCATGGGCAGAATCCGCTATGAACTTCTTTTGTTTTGCATACGCCGACTCAATAGGCTTTAGTGTTTTTCCGGCTAAATAGTAGCTTATACCACCGACAAAAATAACAATCAGGCCATCTACGGTTAGCAAAATAGCCTGTAAACGATCTTGGGCTTTTTCTAAAATCTGTGCTTCTATGTCCACCTTACCTTTATATTCGGGACCTTCATACTCGAGATTTTGAGTGATATTTTTGGCAAAAAGGCTATAAACTACCAAACTAAAAATAACCAGGATTACCAATATCCCGACTGTATAGAAGAAGGTTAGTTTCAATTTTACTCGCAGAAAAGTACTATTCTTGAAATTGGTAGCCCACGCCGCGAATTGTTTTGATATATTTTTCATTTTTATTACCTAATTTCTTACGCAGCTGCTTTATATACGCATCTACAATATTGCTAAAAGAATCGAAGTCAAAGCCCCAGCAATGATCTAGAATTTGATCGCGCGTTAGCACTTGTCCTTTATTACGAATTAAATATTCGAGAACGGCGTATTCTTTTAGTGTTAAAGAAAGGAGACAGTCGTTTTTTTCCACCTTATGCTGAGAATTATCTAACTTAATATCCTGTGCTTCTAACACTTCATTCATTTTTTCTTGCGGACGGCGTAAAAGCGCACGAATACGGGCCAATAGCTCTTTCAGCTCAAATGGTTTTACTAAATAATCATCCGCGCCGCTATCCAAGCCTGCTACTTTATCATCTAACTCGCCTTTGGCAGTGAGCATAATAACCGGCATATTTATTGATTGGTTTCTCAAGCTACGGCAGATAGAGATACCGTCTTTCTTAGGTAACATTATATCAAGAATAATTAAGTCATATTCATTCCAAACCGCTAGCTTTTCACCATTTTCACCGTCATAGGCACAGTCAACCGTATAGCTTTGGTTTTTCAAAGATTTCATAATGTAACCAGCTAATTTTTGATTGTCTTCAATAAGGAGTATTTTCATGTTCTATATCGTATAAAAGAAAAATGAATAGTTGATGAAAAAAATATTATATAGAAATCACCTATTACTTTTTATCGTTAAAAACTAGTCTTTGAAAAATTTTGCTCGATAAACGCGGCAAAAAAGTAATCCGATTAAGATACCTCCAATTTTCTATTGTATTTTCTCATAGCTTTTTCAAGGCCATCTTCTATTACTGTCTTTATTGCCTCAGTAGATAGTTGTATTACTTCACTTATTTTATCCTTTTCGTTATCATTAAAATTAGAAAGGACATAAGAGGCATAATCAAAATTAGAATTAATTAAAGGTTTACCAATCCCTATTCTTAAACGAGGCACATCTTCACTATTTAAATATTGAATAATCGACTCAACTCCCTTATGACCGCCAGCACTCCCTCTTTTCCTAATCCTGATCTGACCTAATTCTAAATTCAGATCATCATAAACTATCAATAAATCTGGAAAGGATATCCGGTAATAGGAAACAATCTTGCTTACTGATTTCCCGCTTAAATTCATATAAGTCTGCGGTTTTAACAATATTAGATTATGATTATTTGTTTTCCCTCGGGAAACTAATGAATCATAAGATTTCACCCTTTTAAATTCTATTTCTATCTCCCGAGCTAAGTTATCAATTATTCTAAAACCTATATTATGTCGGCTGAATTCATATTGCAAACCAGGATTACCCAAACCAACTACCATCTTCAATAAAGTTCACTATCCTTTTGTCATCCTATTCTTTTTTAGGTTCTTTTTTAGGTGCTTTTTTAGGTGCAGAAGAAGGAGTTTCTGTCTTTACTTCTACTTTTTCTTCTCCTTTAGTTACTTCTTTTTCTTCTGTTACTGCTACTGCTCCCTCTTCTACTACTTCTTTAACTACCTCTTCTTCTTTAGCAGGAGGAACTAAGGCAGCAACAATTCTATCTGATTTAGTTAATACTTCAACTCCTTCAGGAAGCTGTATTTCTCCAACTGTAATATTATCTCCTATCTTCAGATTACTAAGGTCTACTTTTAAACTCTCTGGTACTTGAGAAGGTAAACATTCTATTTCAACTTTTCGTAATTCCACATTTAAAATTCCCCCATCTTTTGCCCCGATAGGTTTGCCTATTAATTCAATATCAATTTCCATGGTTAATTTCTCTTTTAGAGTTACTCCATAAAAATCAACATGAACTATCTGCCTCTTTAAAGTATTATACTGAAAGTCCTTAATCACAGCTAATCGGCTAACTTTTTTCTTCCCATCATCTATTTCTAAATCAATGAGTTTGTGTGTTTTGCTAGATAATAATCTTAATAAATTTTCTCTTTTAACTTTTAACAGTATATTTTCTTTATCATGAGGAGAATATAGTATTCCAGGAATATTACCTTTTCTCCTAAATTTCTTATTAATTTCTTTTCCAGTTCCATTTCTTAATTCTACTTCTAATTTCGATGTCTCCATTTTATTAACCTCCATTTTCGTATATCGACTATTCACTAACGACTTATATATTATTCTATTTAATTAAATAAAGTACTTACAGATAAATTATTATGAATCCTATTAATTGCTTCCGCAAATATTTCTGCTACTGATAAAATTTTAATACCTGGTATACTCTTATTATTGTCAATGGGAATGGTATTGGTAACTACTACTTCTTTAAATAAACCATCATGCAAAGATTTTTCTATTCTTTCTTTTGCCGGACCAGCAAAGACCGGATGGGTAGCACAAACATATACTTCTTTTGCCCCAGCATTTAATAATGCCTGGGTTCCCCTAATTATTGAAGCAGCTGTATCAATAAGATCATCAACTATAATAGCAACTTTATCTTTTACTTCTCCTACAATATGCATTATTTCTACTTCATCAAAAGCTGATCTATATTTATCAATAATGGCAATAGGTTTTGCAAGGCGTCCAGAAAACTCTCTAGCTCTAGCAGTCCCCCCCACATCAGGAGAAATTACTACCACTTTATCCAAATTTTTTTCTTTAATGTAATTCGATAATATGGTTACACCTTCTAACTGATCTACAGGAATATCAAAAAATCCCTGAATTTGCCCGGCATGTAAATCCATGGTAAGTACCCGATTAGCCCCTGCAGAAACTAATAAATTGGCAACTAATTTAGCGGTAATTGGCTCACGGGGTTTAGTCTTTCTTTCCTGGCGGGCATAACCATAATAGGGTATAACTGCAGTAATCCTTCCCGCTGAAGCTCTTCTTATAGCATCTATCATAATTAATAATTCCATTAGATATTCATTAGCTGGTGGACAGGTAGATTGGATTATAAAAACATCTTCCCCTCTTACATTCTCCTCAATCTTAACTTTAATTTCGCCATCAGGGAATCTAGAAACATCTGCCTGACCCAAAGGAATATCTAAATATTTACATATCTCTTTGGCTAACTCTCTATTAGAATTTCCAGCAAATATCTTTAATGTTCTTTGGTCATAAGATAACAAATTTCTATCATCTCCATCTCTTTAAATTAATCTTTATAGAATCTTATTTTTTATCTTTTTTCTTTCTATTTACCCATCCTGAAATATTCTTTTGTCTAGCACGGGCAATGGCTAAATTACCGGCAGGTACATCCTCGGTAATAGTTGAGCCAGCTCCGGTATAAGAACCTTTTCCTAATTTCACTGGTGCCACTAAAGAGTTATTGCTTCCGACAAATACTCCTTCTTCTATGACCGTTTTATTCTTTTTTTGTCCATCATAATTACAAGTAATAGTACCTGCTCCAATATTCACTTGTTTACCAATTACCGCATCTCCTAAATAGGTTAAATGAGAAGCTTTACTACCCTCACCTAAGATAGTTTTTTTTAATTCTACAAAATTTCCTATCTTTGCTCCCTTTTTTACGATAGTTTCTGGACGTAAGTGAGTATAAGGACCAATATTTACTCTTTCTTTAACAGTACTACTTTCTATTATTGAAGCCCAAATCTTAACTCCATTCCCTATATTAGCATCAATTAGATGAGAGTAAGGTCCAATAAGACAACTTTTCCCAATTTTAGTACCTTTTTCAATAATAGTAAAAGGATAAATAATGGTATCCTGACCGATTTTAACTCCCGGTTCTATAAAAGTACTGTTAGGATCAATTATACTTACCCCTTGAAACATTAATTTTTGAATCATTCTTTGATAAACCTTTTTTGAAGCATTAGCCAAATCTAATTGAGTATTTATCCCTAATATTTCTGAATTATCTTTTGCTATTATACTGCCTACCTCTAATCCTTCCTTTAGTAATATCTTTACTAGATCAGTTAGATAATATTCCCCTTGTTTATTCTCAGGAACAATTTTTTCTAAAGCTTGAAATAGTGTCTCCTTGTCAAAACAATAAATTCCGGTATTTATTTCAGTTATTAGCTTTTTGTCTGCGGGCAAGTCTACCTCTTCGATAATTCCTTCCATCTTACCTTCTTTATCTCTAATAATTCTACCATAACCCTGAGGGTTTTTTAAAATAGCAGACATTAAGGTACAACAAAAATTATTACTCTGGTGATATTTCAAGAGCCTTTTTAAAGTTTTAACCGTTAAAAAGGGGACATCACCGGATAGAATCAGCACATTTCCTTTAAAATCAGACAATAATTCTTTAGTTTGTAAAACAGCATGGGCTGTTCCTAACTGTTCTTTCTGTTCTGCATACTCTATCTTATCGCCAATCAATTCTCTTATCTTCTCGCTCTTATAACCTACGATTATTATCTTTCTTTTTACTTCAAAATGATTAATAGTATCAAATACATAATTTAAAATTGGTTTCCCGGCAAGATTATGAAGGACTTTAGGCAGATCAGATTTCATCCTCTTGCCTTTACCTGCTGCCATAATCAACACGGCAGTTTCTTTCATAATCATCCCCCCAATAATTAGTCGTTAGTATATAATATAGCGTAGAGCGTACAGCGTTTAGCGTATACATTTAGTTCGCTGGTTAGTTGGTTATCTAGTTAGCTAGTTTAATACTAATAATTTATTAACTAAGTAACCAGTTAACTGAATAACTAAGTAACGAATCAAAATTAATTTATATGGCTGGGGTGGAAGGGTTCGAACCTTCGAATGCGGGATCCAAATTCCCGTGCCTTACCACTTGGCTACACCCCAAACCGAGATTTTTTAGTCTTTTTACTTATTTAAAATTGATCTTCTTCTTTATTTTCAGTATCTTCTATTTTTTCTTCTACTTCAGTCTCCACTTCTTTTTTTTGGGGAACCTCTTCTACTTCTTTTTGATAAACTTCTAAAACAGCATTCTGTATTTTTTCTCTAATCTCGGTATTTATAGGATGAGCAATATCCTTATGATCTCCATTAGGAAGTCTCTTACTGGGCATTGCCACAAACATACCCTTAGTGCCATCAATAACTCGTAAATCATGTACTACAAAAGAATCATCAAAGGTAATTGATACATAGGCCCTTAATTTTCCTTCTGTCTCTATCCTTCTTAGTCTAACATCTGTAATTTCCACTTAATACACCGCCTTTTTAGTTTTATTTTTATAATTTATTGCACTTCGCATCTGTATTAGCTTATTACAATAAACATCGGTTAATTGAAATATTAAAACTACTAATTAAAATAATATGGTTTAATCTATTTTAACCTCTTACCTCCCAACTACTCAATTTGAGCAATTTACTCCAGATTTTTCACATAGCTGTTATTACCTCCCCCATTTTAGTAAATATTTAAATACATATTATAAAAATAAACACAGTAACAATTACTACTGTGTTTCTGGAATAATTTATTTAATATTCAAATTTTTCTCTTCTTAATAAAATATTTCTGTTTTTAGTTTCAGCAATATTAGTCAGCACTGTCAATTTCCTGTTCTTTTCTGTATGATTTTGATTGAAAAAATTATAACATGATACAATTTTGTTGTCAAAAAATACTAAAATTAACTATCTTTAACAATTTCATATATGCTAATATAGTTCTTATTTTTCAATATACCTAATAAAAACTATTTAGTCAAGACCTAAGTTACTTACTTGGTTAGCTAGTTATTTATCCGTTAGTTAAATAGTCCTTAGTGAATAAAGTTTCTCTTCCATCGCCTTACTTAATTTAGCAAATTCCTTTATCGATAAGGTTTCTCCTCGACGATTTTTATCAATACCTATCTCGTTTAATATATTTTCTATTTCAGGTTTAGCGATCTCTCTCTGAAAATAGTTGGATAGAGAGTTAATCAATCTTTTTCTCCTTTGTTGAAAAGAAGCTCTGATAATATTTAAAAATAGTTTTTTATTGCTTACTTGTACTGGTAGTTTTTCATAAATATCCAATCTAATTATCATTGAATTTACTTTAGGTTGGGGATAAAATACTGTAGAGGAGACAGTATGTACTTTTTTAGGTTGTGAATAATATTGAGTAATCAGGGATATTATACCATAATTTTTATCCCCTGCTTTGGCCATCAGCCTTTCCCCTACTTCTTTCTGCACCAAAAAGACAGCAAATTTTAAATATTTATTAAGTTCAAGAATCTGTCTTATTAAGGGAAGAGAGATATAATAAGGAAGATTACCCACTATTTTTTCAATTTTTCTCCCCTTTTTTCTATTCTTCTCAAAAAAATTAATCAGATCAACATCCATAATATCTTCGAATATTATTTCTATATTATTATAAGGAGAGAGACTTTCTTTTAAAAGGGGATCTAACTTCTTGTCTTTTTCGATGGATATAACTTGTCTGACTAAAGGGGATAAAGCAGAAGTTAGAGTACCCATCCCGGTACCAATTTCTAAAATACAATCTTCTTCATTCAATTTTAGAGAATTAATGATTATTTGTAAGATGTTTTGATCTATTAAAAAATTCTGCCCTAATCTTTTTTTACATTTAAAATTATATTTGGTAAGAAGTCTTATAACTTCTTGGAGAGAAGTCAATTTGGGGTTATTCATCAGATTGTTTGCCTTTTAAAAAATGGAGCCGGCGATCTGAGTTGAACAGACAACCTACGGATTACGATTCCGTTGCTCTTCCAATTGAGCTACGCCGGCATCATATCCATTTAAAAAAATGGTAGGCGGAACAGGACTTGAACCTGTGACCCCCTACATGTGAAGCAGGTGCTCTGCCAACTGAGCTATCCGCCCATTCTTTTATCTTGTAATGAATTAATTGGTGCCCCCAAGGGGATTTGAACCCCTGCCGCCGCCGTGAAAGGGCGGTGTCCTGTCCCCTAGACGATGGGGGCATTTTTCGATGGGCCGTGCAGGTATCGAACCTGCGACCCCCTGATTAAGAGTCAGATGCTCTACCAACTGAGCTAACGGCCCCAACAAATAATAATTATAGTTTAAAATTTTTTTGCTTCTAAATGTTACTATATTTTTCGTTAGCTGTCAATTAGTAAATAAACAATGAAATCTTTATTCTGGGCTAATTCGGGATAAATTTTCAAATTTCGCATATTCTTTTATAAAAGTTAATTCTACTTTACCGGTGGGGCCATTCCTTTGTTTGCTAATAATTATTTCAGCAATGCCTTTCTTTTCTGTCTTTGGTCTATAATATTCTTCTCGGTAAATAAAAATAACTAAATCAGCATCTTGTTCAATTGCCCCACTTTCTCTTAAATCAGAAAGACGGGGTCTTCTTTCTTCTCTCTGTTCTACTGCTCTAGATAATTGGGAAACTGCTACTACTGGTACATTTAACTCTCTCGCTAAACCTTTAAGGGAACGAGAGATTTCTGAAATCTCTTGCTGTCTATTCTCTACTTTGCCAGCAGTTTGCATTAGTTGTAAATAATCTACTATTACTAAGCCGAGACTGCATTGGGCTTTTAATCTTCTAGCCTTGGCTCTAATTTCCAAACAAGAAATACCGGCTGTATCATCAATAAAGATAGAGGAGGAGGATAATCGACCTGCAGCCATAGATAAGGGAGCCCAATCTGCTTCTACTAATCGTCCTTTTCTTAAATTATGAGAATCAATACGAGCTTCTGAACATAACATCCGTTGTACTAATTGAGACTTAGACATTTCTAAGCTAAAAATTGCTACCGGGATATTTTTATAAATACTAACATATTGAGCAATACTCATACAAAATGCGGTTTTACCCATACCAGGCCTTCCGGCAACGACAATTAACTCAGAAGGTTGGAAACCAGTAGTAATGTCATCAAGCTCCTCATATCCACTAGGAACCCCGGTAATAAACCCTCCCCTATGATAAAGGTCTTCGATTTTTTCATAACTATCCTGAATTATCTCTTTTATGGGAACAAAAGACTGCCTTATATTTCTATCTGAAATTTCGAATACTAAATGTTCTGCTTTATCCAGTAAAATTTTGGCATCTTCTTTTTCTTCATAAGCCATAGAAATAATTTTAGTAGTATTGTTAATTAAGTTTCTTAAAATAGATTTTTCTTCAATAATCTTAATATAGTATTCAATATTCGCTGCAGTAGGAACACTATTAATCAGATTAGTGAGATAAGTAACTCCACCTATTTTTTCTAATAAGTTTTTCCTATTTAATTCTTCAGTTAAAGTAACTAAATCAACACCTCGACTCTTTTCAAATAGATCAAGAATACACTGGAAAATATTCTGGTGAGATTTTTGATAAAAATCTTCTGGTTTTAATATATCAATACTCTGTAAAATTGCTTCTTCCTGGAGCAACATTGAACCTAAGGCAGCCTGTTCTGCACTAATATTTTGAGGAGGATTTCTACCTAATTCCATTTGCTTTTCTCCCAATTAATTAGTTAATAGTCGTTAGTATACAGTCATTGCGAGCTATGATTTATCAGAGCGTGGCAATCCCTTACTATTTTCTTCTGGCTTCTGACTTCTGACTCCTGACTTCTATTTTCTTTACGATATACGATATACTAATTTATTCTTTTTTTGTATCCTCTATTTGCTGTTCCTGCTCAGATGGGGAATCAGAAATTAAATTAACTTTAATCTGAGAAACTACATCCTTATATAGATTAATTGAAATATTATGAATACCTAATTTTTTCAAGGATTCTTTTAAATCAATCTTTTTCTTGTCTAATCCAATCTTATATTTATTTAATATGATCTCAGTAATATCTTTACTGGTAATAGAACCAAAAAGCTTACCTTCTTTCCCAGCTTTCACTTTAATCTCTAGTGAGATATTATTAAGTTTTTCTGCTAAATTTTTAGCTTCACTTAATTCTTTATCTTTTTTTTCTAATTCACTTTTCTTTAAATATTCTACTTGCCTAAAATTACCTTTAGTATAAGACATCGCTTTACCCCGAGGAAGCAAGAAATTACGGCCAAAACCATTACTTACTTCAACTACATCTCCTACTTGTCCTACTTTTTCAATATTTTGTTTTAAAATTACCTTCATATTTAGCAACCTCCTTTTTATATTATTATAAACATTAAAATATTTTTTTACAATTTAAATTGTTTGGTTAGTTGTTTGCCTAATTTATTCTTCTTTAGCGGTAATTAATTTTCTAAAATCTATCCAGATATCTAACATAGCTGCCCAAGTAGCAATCTGTGATAAAAGTGGTTGAAAACATACCAAGATATATATAACCCACTTCAAAAAATTTATAATTTTAAACCGTTCTAATATAAAACCGGTTAAAGAAAGACCATAAATTAAAAATACTACCGAAAAAAATAGTTGTATATTCACTCCAATTTTACTTAGAAGAGGAAGGTTATACTTTGCTCCTAAAAATATCAATATCACCCCTAAAAAATAACTCCAGAAGAAGGATTTTGAAGCTCTCCATTTAGAAAAGGAGGTAAAAGTCGACAGTTTATATCCAAACCTCTTCAAAACTAAGCGAGCTACCCAATAATTTATAATGGTATCAAAAATAGAAGCAAGAATAATCATTCCTGGAAACGCTATCCGAATAATATTAATAGTTTGAGTTAAAGATTCTTTCATTGAAGAAAATTGTTCTGGAGATAACCCCATACTGCTGTAAAAATTCAAAGATTGAGTTATAACTCTGTCTATCTCTTCTACATCGAATAATACAGGATTAATGTCTAAAAACCAAAAACCAATTAAAAGAATTAAACCTTTGGAAATGAGAGAAGCTAAACTCCCAACCATAATAATATCAGTTAAAGATAAATCTTTTTTTATAACAAATCCTAAAGTCAATCCTAATATCCCAAAACCCAACAAAACCATAATTCCTTGCCAGGGGCCAGCTAAACTACTTACCAAAATTCCCGATATGAAAGTGGAGATAATGGCAAACTTTAAACTATGACGTAAACATAAAATTATAATTGGAAGTGGACATAAAAAACTTACCACTGTACCTAATAAGGGAATATATATACTAATAATAAATATAACAGCGGTAATTGCTGCTAGAAATGCACCTTCAACTATTGATTTAGTTGGAATTTGATCACTCAATAAAAGACCTCTTCTTTTTTATTTAAAAAAACTAAAAAGTTAAAGCTAAAAGCGAAAAACCATAATTCAAAATTCAAAACTTTTTCTGAAAATTTTAAATTTTAAGTTACAATTTTACGCTTTTCACTTTTAGTTTTTCGCTATATACTATATATACCTACGATATACTAATTTGCTTATTTAGCTACATAAGGGAGAAGTCCTATTTCTCTTGCTCTTTTTATAGCTACAGCAAGTGTACGTTGATGTTTTGAGCAATTTCCAGTTGCTCTACGAGATAATATCTTGCCCTGTTCACTAGTAAATCTTTTTATTAAATCTATATTTTTGTAGTCAGCTACTACTTTTTCTTTACAAAAAAAACAGACTTTCTTTTGTGGTCTCTTAAAAAATCCGTATTTTGTCATTAACGATTATTTTCCCTCCTTTAAATTATCTTCTCTTTTTAGAAGTTTCTTCAACGATGGACTAATTTTCTTTTTTAGAAGTTATTTTTTTTGTTGTAAAGTTAGTAAATATCTAATAACTCTTTCTTCTAACCTTAGCACTCTTTCTAGTTCAGAAATAATTTTTTCATCCACATTAAAATTTAAGACTACATAAATTGCTTCTGTAAAATCCTTAATTTCATAACCTAATTTTCTTTTACCCCATTTATTTGTCTTGGTTATCTCTCCCTTACCATCAGTAATAACTTTTTTAATTTTATCAAATAAAGAATCTAATTCTTCATCTTTTAATTGGGGATTTATAGCTAGCATTATTTCGTAACTTCTCATCTGTTCACCTCCTCCTTTTGGTCTAATCAGCCCCTGAAAGATTTCTTCAGGAGCAAGGAAATTAAAAACCTAAATTGATTTAATATTATATCATCAGATATTTTTGATATCAAGCTTTAAATTTAATTT
>Ga0315291_10004093_pt1 | contig 18677 bp, 18 predicted proteins | sample YL17G12_20_MG_FD_203070 | JGI IMG/M metagenome (GOLD analysis project Ga0315291, IMG submission 203070) | Sediment microbial communities from Yellowstone Lake, YNP, Wyoming, USA - YL17G12_20 | ecosystem: Environmental > Aquatic > Freshwater > Lake > Sediment | place: USA: Wyoming | collected...
GAGAGCTTGATAACCCATGGCTGAGTTAGCGTAGCCAGTGGTGTTGGAATAGAGGGCATCTGTTCCGATTGCCGTATTGTAATAACCCGTCTCTCCAATTGTATGATAAACTCCCCGGCCAGCATTGGTTCCGATAAAGAGGTTGTTGTAAGCGGAACCGCCTGAGCGGGTCTCATAACCAATGGTGCCGTCTGAATTAAGCGTCGTGGTTACTGCCGTGGAAAAAGTGACTTCTTTGACTGAAACGTCATCTATGGAGCCAATAAAGTTAATTGTGGGAGTAAAGATTAAATTGCTGGTGTCAGTGGTGGTGATGAGTTGAGTGTAAACGGTCTGATTGCCCGAGAGATAGGGACTGGTGACTCCACCTAGGGAGAATTTCAAATGACCGGCAGTGGAGTTTTTAATGGTGAATTTAACTTCATAGATGTAGCCGGAAGTAACTGAAACATTCTGGGAAAGAGTGCCGCTGTCGTCTGCCAGCCGGATAATGGTGAAGGTGGCGCCGCTGCCTGTGCCGCCAGTCACGGTTTTGCCTCCGCCAGTGGAATAGCCAGTGCCAGCCGTGGTAAGGGAAACAGCGGTGATTTTGCCGGAGGAAACCGTGGTGACAGTCAGGGTAGCATCGCTGTTGCCGCCAGACAGGGTGAGAACATCGTTAGCCGTATAACCAGCGCCGCCGTGGTCAAGAGAAACAGCCGCTATCCCGCCGCTGGAAGTGGCGTGGTCTGCTTCAAAACTGGTGGTGTCATGGGTCCAGTTGGCTCCCCAGGTCCAGGCAGTGTCAGGGTTAGTGGCAAAAGCGTTGTTGCCGACTTTCTCTGAACCCACGGAAGCAGTGGAATTGGCAGAACCCTGCACTGCCAGTTTAACCGTTGGACTCGTCGCCCCGATGCCGACGTTGCCGGAAAAACTGGCATTGCCGCTAAAGCTTTGGGTGCCAGAGACCGTGAGATTGCCAGACATTAAAAGACTGCCACCCAAAGTCAGGTCGTTGGCCACAGTGGCGTTGCTAATGGTGACGGTGCCCAGGTTGTCAATCTTTTGAGTCGGGGCGAAAGCATAAATAACTTGATTGGTGTAGTTTTGAGAAGAGTTTTGAGAATTGCCGATTAAAGTTAAAAGTCTTGATTCCAGAGAATTCAAATCGGCCAAAGTGGCATAATCTAATAAAGCGGCGTAACTTGATTGAGATATTTGTTGAGCAACCTGCTCAACGGCTGACTGACTTGGCGGCGCTGGTTCAATTTGTACCAGCCGAGTGATTTGTTCAATTTCTTTAACGGCTGCTGTTTCCTGAGCGGTATTCCTAACAGAAGCAGTTTCTTTAACGACCACGGGGGAAGAGATTGGCTCCGACGATGAAGAAAGCGGGGTAGGTGGCGGCGGGGCGGCTGGAAAAATCTGACTAATCACCGAGGCAAAATTATTTGCCAAATTTTTGGACAAAACCAAACTACCACAGACAACCAATCCTGCAATTGAACAACAAAAAATAACTAAAATAATTTTTCTAAACATCACTTTATATTATATCACGATTATTATTGAATACCTTGTGCGAGCAGTGGCTGGGTTGAAAACCCCTTTGCGAGCAAGGTGCGGGATTTATTTTTTTTATCATAATAATTTATGGAATGAATTACCCAACCGCAGCCCCGCTGAGCGGGGCGGGGATATCTTTCTATTAATCAATAAATATTTGTGCGCCCCGAGTAGACTTTAAAATATTAGTGCCTTTTTTGTCATTAAGGAAAGCTCCCGAATATAAATCTGAGTCCTTGGCAAAATCAAAATAGACGTTTTCAACATCGGACGCTGTCTTGGATAAGGCCTTAAAATGTAATATAGCTACCTTGCCATTATAGGTATTAATCCCGGGCGTTGGTTTAGCTAAACCAACTTTAATTTTACCGTCTTTTTCATTGATTACTTGCTCAATTGGGATATTAAACACTGAATCTGAAATATCAATAGAAATAGCTTTTATTTTATTCTTGTTGTAGCTTAAGTAGGCGGCAACCGCATTAACATTGCTGCCAACTGTGTTGATTAAAACATTAATTGTAAATTCCTCACCAATTTTGTAGTTTCCTTTCAGGGGAGACAAATATAAATAAGCCACCGGTTTTGGCGGGGCAGTTGAATAATAAGTTTCAATAAGAGATTCGCTGTACGAATTATATATCCAAAATACAGCCAGACACGTCATCAATACCGAAATCGCTAAAAATATATAGACAAAAGTTCTCAAGGTACTTACCTTTTTTTGTAATACAGCGACTATTTTTTTATCATTGCTTTTTTTCGCATTGATATTATTTTTGTTGTCCTCCATATCTTTAAACTTAAAAGTTAATTTTTAAGGTGTGGGGATTTATTGATAATAATACTTTTCTGATACCCACTAGTCAAACACTGTCTATTTTGGTATTGATTTACTCACTTCTTCAAAAAAGCAGCTTTCATTGCCGGAGATATCATAGCTGCTGATGGAAAAATAATAGGTTTTACCCGGTGTCAGGTTTTCAATAGCCTGCGTTGGTGCGCCGGGATTATTTGTTTTGCCTACATCAGTTTTTTCCGGATAGCCGGCCGGCGGACAATTGCCCGTGCGGGGCGATGTGCCATAATAAATTCTATACCCGGTTAAGTCAGATTCGGTGTTGGCGCTCCAAGATAAATTGGCCACACCATTATTAGCAGGTTTTGTAAAAATTTTTTTGCCAAAAATAATATACCCAACAAAAGCTAAAACAGCAATAATGGCGATAATTGTAAAAATATTCAAAAACGGCTTTTTCTCATTTGCCGATGCTGGCTCTGCGGTTTGATTTTCCATATTCTTATTTTAAATTTTACTTGGTTTTTCATTTAACTCCCCGCTATTATCTTAACAAAAAATATATAAAACTTAAATAGAGCTATGCACAGCCCTTAATTCACCGTCACTCCGCTGGGCGCGGCCGGCGGCGTGGTGTCGGGAGGCGGGGCGGCTTCCGCATACTCATACGCCCCGATGTCCCAGGCAGAGCCTTGGGGGTGGGAGCTATATTTATCCCCAAGTACAGGGGCTTGACAACGATTTTGGGCTTGCTATAATGGTATTAGTTTTACAGAACGCCCTGAGCAATCGGGGCGGTTTTTTTATTGCCGCCTTATGTTTTCTTTAATATCTTTAAAGTAAACAACCTCGGAGGCCTCAAGTTTAAGCTCCCAAGAGATGGTTTTGCGCGAAGAATAAACAATAACCTTTAAACCGGTATCTTTTAGTTTTCCGACCAGATACTGAAAATCGCTATCGCCGCTGAAAATTATAATCTCATCTATTTTTGATTTATCCAAAAGAATATCCGCGGCAATCTCAACATCAAAATTGGCTTTATAAATATATTTTGCCTCCCCGTCGCTGATTTTTATTTTCTTCAAAGATTTGGTAAATGTGTTAAAACCGATTGCGTTTAAATACTTTAAGTATTTTCTCATTCCTTCGTCATCTTTTTTGACTCCAACATAATATCGCCAATCAAGCACTTCTTTTTCTGTCTCTATCAGATTTTTTATTTTCTTCCAATCAAAAGACCAGCCAAGTTTTTTCTGGGTATAAAACATATTTGCTCCGTCAATGTAATTTTTAGTTTTGCTCATAATTCAAACGGCTTTATTATTTATACTTTTATATTCATAATATCATCACTCCGCTGGGCGGGGCGGGCGGGGTGATGTCTAGTGGCAGCGTAGCCCCAACATATTCATACGCCCCGATGTCCCAGGCTACTCCGATGGGACGGGTTAAACCAACATAATCATTAAAAAATCCGATAAGGGGAGTACCAGCATCTATAGCGCTCGAACCGGTCTGAAGTTTAAAGTTTATGGCTTGATAAGGTGGCCAAGTAGATAGAAATAATGGATCGGTCTTAATAGAATTAGTCTCTTGTGCAGCTAAGTTCCCATCGTAAGCAACCGAAACAGAACCATAAGTGTAGATAGTTCCAGAGGTATCATAATAATTATTATAGTCGTGGGTGGTAAACGTGAAATAGGCAGACGACCTAAATTCTCTTCCAGAACAACGAGCAATAATATTATTTACTACTTCGTGTCCAGAAGTGATGTCGGTTCCTGCACTATAAAACCTTATTCCATTTCCTGGGTTTCCAGAAATCCCATAAATCGTATTGTTATAAACTTTGACGTTCGACCAATTATCTCGCCCGTCTACCGCATAAATTGTGATTCCATTTGCTCCTTCTGAGACATATCCGCCACTTGTATTCACTATGATGTTGTTTCTAATTATAGGGCCATTTCTATATCCAATATTTGTATCCCAATACTCACTTAAAAATATGCCTGACCTTGGAAAATTATAAATAAAATTTCTCTCTATAGTAGCAGCACTTTCAGTAACGATACCGTCACCTTGCTTGGCAAGCACATTGGTCATGTAGATTGTATTATTTGAAACAGTTATATTTGAATTTCCATCTTTTATGTCAATCCCATCCGGCTGGCCAATGTCTACTCCAACGTCACGGATCGTGTTTCCCGATATTGTTATATTGTTATGAGCGGCGGCGCAAGGGGCATTTCCGCAACCTCCAATATATATTCCTTCTCCACCTACGTCATGAATGTAATTATTAGAAATTACGACGTTGGAGCAAGACCCATACCAATCTCCACTAACAGTCTTGGCATAACCAAAACCTATCCCTCCACCGGAAGTGCTTCCTGAAGTAGTTTGGGTAACTTCGCAATTAGTTATAGTGAAATAATCTCCGCCCACATATATGCTTTGACCGGCGTGATCAGTGATAACCTTAATTCCGTCAATAGTGATGTGATTCCTCTTTGTGTATATACCGCTTAAATTTGCGTATACCCCCGAAGCTGTACCAGATGTTTGAACAGTAAATTTGTTCGTACCCGCGTAATCCAACCATGAACCGATAGAGTCATTAACATTATATTTTGAACGGCCATTAATGGTTAAAAGATTAGTTGATCCATCTGTTCTTCTTAAAAATATCCCAATATTTGTAGTCTCGGCTATATCTGATTGAGCCTGTCGAGCAGACAGATAAACCGTTACGGCATCGCTGGCCAGTGCATTATCGATAGTGTCCCATTGGGCAGCTTGATTCAATCGTGTCCACGGATTGGTTTCGCTCCCATTGTTTCCGCCGCCCGTAAAGCTAGGGTCAACATAATAGCTGGCCGCCTGAGATGTTTTTGCAAACCAAAACAAACCAAGAGATAGTGTTAAAAATAAAGTTGCGATTTTGAATTTTGGATTATTTTTTTTCATTTTTAACTTTTAATTTACCGTCACTCCCGTTGGCGCAGAGGGCGGCGTTGTATCCGGCAGCGGGGCGGCCTCTGCATACTCATACGCCCCGATGTCCCAAGCCGAACCTTGGGGACGGGAGATGCTGTCCTTATCATAAGAGAAGCTGCTTATTGTCAATCCTGCATCCTTAGCCGGGCTTCCGTTTTGCAATCTAAAATCCCTATTTATATAATCCACAAAAAGAGGGTCTTGATTGCAAATATCATTAGCCTGATTACCAGTACAGGAAAAATTTCCGCTATGCCTTACATTAAGATTCTTTTCTGAGTGCGTTAGTGTACAGCCATCTGTAGCAATATAAGGAGCTACACCATATATATCATAGAAAATGTTATTCTCGATAGTAACGTTTCCACCGACAGTGCAAGCCAAACCACCATACTGATGACGAGCTACAGTATTATTGTAAAAGTAGAAGTTGGTTATGCCTTGTACATTCACGCCATAACTCGTATATTCAATATTAGATGGCAGGGTTCCGCCCTGTAAAACATTATTGCGCATAGTTACGTTATCGCTACGGATACAAGGAGGACCTTTTGATATTGCTGTATAATTCTGAAAAATCCCGTTTCCCATAACGTCAATACAAATATTATTTTCAATAAGTGCATTTGTTAAAAATCGCCCAGGGTATTTATCACAGTCAAAGTCAAAAGCTTGCCAGCAATCTAAATGAGCAGTAGGCATATCCACTGCCCAAGTGCCATGAAAATAATTGCCTCTTAGAACGGTATGATCACCATGAATTCTCGAATAGTCGGCGTCACTGCATCCGGTCCATTGTTTAAGGCCATTGACTTCATTATTTTCAACCGTGGTATAAGAAGATACCCGATCCCCTGCCAATTTCCCCCCCACTCCGAATCCACTACAAACTTGCGCAACATAATTATTTGAGATAGTTACATAAGATCCGCCCCAGCTATATATTGCGCCTCCTGCAAATCCCCCCACTTCATTATCAATAATCTCACAATAACTTCCTCCAGCAGTATAGCCGCTTTCAATCCCATTATTGACAATATTATCAGTTCCAGTAATTTTAAATCCTTCTATTCGGATGTAATTTGAGTTATTATTAAACCCCTTAGTGACAATGGCAGTTCTTCTTATGTCGGACTTAAAAGTTTTTAAACTTGTATTTGTACCAGAAATTGACACTCTTTCATCATATGTTCCGGCTTTGACAAGAACTGTGTCGCCAGCGGCAATCGTGTCCGCAGCCTTCTGTATCGTACACCATGGCTGCGCTTCGGTTCCCGGGTAACTGTTGCTACAAGCGGGAGAACCAGAATTGTCAACATAATAAGTCGCTGCCCAAGAAATTTTCGGCAAAAGCAAAACCGTCAAGATTATTCCAAGGAAAAATATTGTTTTATTTTTTGGAAGCTTTATCATTGGTAATTGGAAATTAATTCACTGTCACTCCGCTGGGCGGGGCGGGCGGGGTGATGTCGGGCGAAGTTTAAAATTAAAAATTATTGAAAAGCATAAAAGGTTGTTGACATTGTGTTCAAAATTTATATAATGAGGATGTATGAACCCCATTAGAAATTCCATATTAAAACTGAATTTCTAATGGGAGCTTAAAAATATGAAAAAATCATCAAAAATTTCTAACGGGGTGAAAAAAACATCTAAAACAATCTATCGCTTTCCAGCAGTCATTGAGAAAGACGAATCTGGCTATTTTATTGGAAAAGTCCCTTCTCTTAAAAGTTGCTATACTCAGGCCAAAACTTTAGCGGGATTATATAAACGGCTTAAAGAAGTAGTAGCTCTTTGTTTGGAAGTAGAAGAAAAGGATTTTGGCAAAAAGATTAAACAGAACGAATTCATCGGGGTTCAGCAATTAGAATTTGCCGCAAAATAACCTTTTATGTCCAGGCTTCATCCGCTTCCCGCGAAAAAGATGGTAAAAATCCTCTGTTTTCTTGGTTTTTGTGAACTCCGCGTAAAGGGCAGTCACTATTTCTTTTTCAATCCCGTAACAAAGAAAACCGCTTGTGTTCCAATTCACGGGAAAGAATATCTCGGTATTGGCATTATTAAAGAGATTCTGAGAGATATCGATCTTTCGGTTGAGGAATACGAACGATTAAGACAGAAAATTTAATATTCTTTAGAAATTTTATTACGGCTTTTTAAAAAAGCTGTTTTTTTGTTTCTACTTACAACTTTGTGTTTCAACTTTTAACCTTGAACTTTTAATTAACAACGACCCCGCTGGGCGCGGCGGGATTCTTTTAGTGCGTGGCGCAGGTTAAACAGGGGTCGTAGGCCCTTACCAGCATTTTAATTTTTTCTTCGCAATCTTTTTTGTTGACGTTTTTGCCGACTATTTGGGGCAGATATTCTTCTAAATCCTTTTCCAGGCGCGCCAGATTTTGTGAGGTGGGCGTGATAATGTTGCAGTTTTTTACCAAGCCATCACCCCCGATTTCATAAAAATAATAGAGCGTGCCGCGGGGCGCTTCCATGGCCGCGGTGCCAGAAGTTGTCCCTTTGAGGCCTTTCAGTCGTGCTTGAACCAAGTTTGTGGTTTCTTCATTATTATTCCTGTCTAAATTTTTACGCAGAATTTTTTTTAGCAATTTTTGCGATTCTTCAACGCAGTGCACAATTTCTACTGCCTGGGCCAGAATATTATGAAAAGGATTAAAGCTTGGCAGATGAATTTTGGCGGCTTTCAGGAGATTTTTAGCCAGTGGACTCAGCTGGTTATGGTTGTGATTTAAACGGCAGATGGCGCCGACCATAAAAGGTTTACCCTGGTATTGGGAACGTTTAACCGTCGCATTGACTGCCAGCTGGTATTCTCTAACTGTTTTGAGAAAATCAGCCGGGCTTTCTTTGTTATCAGAGGGGGTTCTGACCCAGCCGTCATAAATCGCGTATTCTTGAGGGTAATGCAAACTGATAAAATGGGCGGAACGGATAAATTTAGGATAGTCCAATTTAATAAAAAGTTGGGATAGGTTTTCTGCCCGCTCTAAAATAGCGTCGCTATTTTGGAAGAGCGCGCCTAATTTTTTTCTGTCCGGCATTTTCAGGAAACCGCCGATGGTCGGGGTTAAAGGATGAATTGAACGGCCGCCGATAATTTCAATAATTTTATTGCCAAAATCGCGTACGGCCAGCGCGTCTTTGGCGCGGTCGGGAAATTTTTTTATTAAACTTAAATCATCTTTGAAGCCGAAGAAATCGGAAAGCGAAAAAAAGAAAAGATGCAGGGCATGGCTGTTGATAATCTGCCCGAGCATCATTAATTTTCGCAGCAACACCGTCTCCTCGGAAATTTCAATATCCAGCGCTTTTTCAATTGCTTTGAGGCTGGTCAAATTATGTACCACCGGACAGATGCCGCAAATCCTTGAGGTAATTTGCGAAACTTCATAAATTGAACGCGAACGCAAAATTCCTTCCAGTAGCCGCGCGCCTTCTTGGATATCAATTCGAACTTTTTGGACTTTACCATTAGCAATGTCGGCGATAAAACCAGCGTGACCTTCAATTTTGGCGATGTGGTCTATTTTGATTAACATAATTAAAAATTAAAATCTCAAAATGTAAAATTTTGGTATTCCGCCTTCGGCGGAATGATTTTATCATTTTAAATTGTCATTTTGCATTTTGATTTTTAAACTTTACATTTTTATTGGTGGTTCTGGATATATTTTATCTTCCACCCCGAATCTCTGTAAAATTAATTTAACCTCTTGCTCACTATAACCCTGTTGCTTTAATTGTTTATTTAAATTATCAGGTTTTACGTCTTTCATCGGTCCGCGGCAGCCGTCGCAGGGATAGTTATTTGAGGGGCAGGGCGCGCCGCAGCCGCCCAACATTATCGGACCCAAACAGGGCTCGCCTTTTTGCAGTAGGCATTCATTTTGTTTGAGCTGGCATTCGTAGCAGACCGGCTGCTGCTTAATTTTTGGTGGAATGCCAGCAATCAGGTCTTTAATGATTTTAAAAAATTCTTCGTTATTTATCGGACAGCCGGGAATTTCCAGGTCAACCTTAACGTAGTGGCTTAACGGTTTGATGTCGGGATTATTAATCCCTTCAAAGTTTTTATAAACATAGCGCAGGCGTTCGTTTTTGTCTTGATAATTTTTTATTTCAGCAATACCGCCCAGCGCGGCGCAGGCGCCCAAAGCGGCTAAAAATTCGGAGCGCTGGCGTAAATCTTTGAGTCGGGCAATATTTTCTTCGGTAATGGGCGCGCCCTCCACAAAAACCACGTCGTATTTTTCCGTTTCGGGTTTTTCTTCCAGAAAAGCGAAATCGCCGATTTTAACGTGCTGCGCTAAATTCAAAAATCGCTCTCCCAAATCCAAAATCGCCACCTGACAGCCCTCGCAGCAGGTTAAGGAAACAATGGCGATGGTTGGTTTGTTTTTTACTATTTTCATACACGAGCAAATACTATCATACTATATAGTATGATAGTATTTGTTTATTTTACTTTAAGGCAATAAGTGTGTTCAGGGTGTATTTTTTTAAATTAGCAACCTCTTGTTTTGTTAAAATCTGCACCAGGTAATTCCAATGAAATGATACCCGATCCCCTATTTTTACGCTTGGGACTATAGTTCTATCCCACCAAATTTCTTTTCTTATCGGTTTTCCCAGTTTTATTTTTTTCTCTCTAACTAAAGGCCGATATTCAACGATAACTTTACATTTATTGCTTGTCGTTCCGTGCTTGACGCGGAATCTAGATTTCTGGATCTCCGCTTCCGCTCGCCTCGCTGAAGCTTTGGCGAAGCGGGCGGGGATGACGCGTTGAGTCACTTTTCCCCAGCCGACTCGGCACAAATCTTTTAATTTTGTATTTTTAAAATTGACACTACCAATCACCGAGCCGATCGTCAAAACGTGAAAGCTATGGTGGGGTTTTGACGATTTGGGTATTGCAGCAGCCTTTTTGGCCGCAATGTCTTTAGTCAAAAGTCCCGGCCCGGAAAAATCTTTAGCGATCATTTGACGTAAATCTTCAATTTTTACTTTATCCAGCAGTTTATTGCCAATCCAATAGGCATTCACCACCCGTTCTTTAAGCGGGTCTTTAATATTATTGTTCTCGGCAATTAACCGATAATACGGATAAGCGCCTTTGAATTGTTGCAGGATTTTTTTCGCTTCACGGACCGGTATTTTCCCCAAAATAAATTTTTTTAAAGTTTGCTGTTGAGCCGCTTCTTTCGGCCCGCAGAGCCCAAGTTCGTGCGGCCGCAAACCATAGCGTGCTGCCAATTTAACTCCGGACATAAATTTTTTCTTCGGAATATTTAAAACCGACAATAAAAATTAAGCCGATTATCATTAAAGTTCCTGCTAAAAATTCTGACGGACTTATTTTTACGCCAATTGTCAAAGAAAGTAAAGTCGTAATTGGCGAACCCAAAAGCAAAATAGCCGCAGCGGTGGAAACGGGGACATATTTTAAGCCACTATACCAGGTCAGGACGTAGCCGAGCAGGATCAGGGCGGTGAGAAAAATCCAGCCAATTTGTGTCATATTGAGGGTGGTTATTTGTCCTGCTTGGCCGCTGGCCAGCAGAAAAACTAAAATAAAAATTGAACCAAAAAACATTCTGCCCCAGGCGACTATTTTGGCGGGCAAATCTTTTAGCGCATATTTTGATATTACATTTTCAATCGCCCACAGAAAGGTAGCCAAAAGCACCAATAAATCGCCCTGGCCAAAAGAAGTCGGCAGCGCTTTCAAATAGATAAGATTGCCGAGCAAAAGCAATAAAGTCCCGATTAAAAATTCTTTGCTGATTTTTTCTTTGAGAAAAATTACCGCTAAAACCGCCACATAAATAAACATTGTTTTGTGAATAAAAGAACCCTGGGCCGCGCCAGTTAAAGATAATCCCTTAAAAAACAGTAAGAACGGAATACTGCCGCCAACCAAACCAATCAAGCACAGCAGCCACCATTGTTTCTTGGTTAAACTTTTCAATAACCGCCGGTCTTTTATTAATAAAATCAAGCTGGTTAGCATTAAAGCAACTACTGTGTTTTTCAGGAAAGTGAAAACAGACGGATTTATTACACTGACGCCGTATTTGTTAATAAAAATAGAGAAACCCGAAATGACGGCGGTGGTGAAAACTAAGATTAATCCTTTTTTCATGATTTCTCTACAGATTACAGATTATTTACAGATATACAGATATTCGTCCCCCTCCTTTATAAAGGAGGGTTGGGGTGGATTTAAGAAAGCTCTGCTCAACAAGCAAATTCTTTAAATCCCTCCTAACCTCCCTTTAAAAAGGGAGCAAACTACATCTGTATATCTGTATCAATCCGTATTCTGTAGTATTATATTTATCTCCTTCGCTTGCTTAGCCGTTATTTTTTTTATGATGATATTGTTTTGCGTTAAGACCCAATCCCCCTTTTTGACCGAAATCAGCGTGCCTAATTTTTGTCGGCCTTTCGGCGATTTTACTTCCACCAGATTTTTTTTAACGGCGATGACTTGTTTGGGGATAGTCAGGCACATGCGCTTCGCTAAATTTAAAATTAAAAAATCAAAATGCAAAATTTAGGTATCAAATTTACCTCGTAAATTTGATAAATTTTGTAATTTTACATTGCCCCGACTTTGTCGAGGGTTCTCGATAAAATCGGAATCATTTTTCATTTTGATTTTTACATTTTACATTTTTTATATCGCGCCCGGAATATCTTTTATTATATTGTAGGCAAACACCGGCCCGTCTTTGCAAGTATAATATGGTCCAACCGCGCAATGCTGACAAACGCCTACTCCGCAGTGCATGCGGCGCTCCAGTGATAAATAAATATCTTCATCCGCTAACCCTTTCTCTTTTAGCTTTGCCAGCGCAAATTTATACATCACCGGCGGACCACAAAGCAAAGCTTTAGCGTTGTCAACTACTTCGTATTTGTCCAAGAGGGTGGTGACTAATCCCACACAGCCGACCCAATCAGGACATTCTTTATCTACGGTTAAACGGATTTCCATACCCTGATCGCGCCAGCGGCCGTACTCGTGGCGGAAAAGCATTTCTTTAGGTGTTTTGGCGCCATAGAAAATCTGTATTTTCGCGTCTTTGTTAAAAAATTTTTCTTTGCCTAAAATCAACGTGCGCAGCGGAATAAATCCTAGTCCCCCGACGACGATTAACAAATTTTTCTTTTTATCATTTTGAACTTTGAACTTTGAACTTTGAACTTTTGTGGGCCACCCCTGTCCGTAAGGGCCTCTGATTCCAACTTTATCCCCTATTTTCATTTCGTGCAGTTTGGCGGTGAGCCGTCCGACATCGCGCACGCACAATTCCAGATATTCCGTGCCCGGCGCATTGCAGGGCGCGAATGGCGCTTCACCGAAGCCCGGAATTGATAATTCAACAAATTGCCCGGGCTTGAAATTAAAATTATATCCCCAAACTTTTTGCGTAAACTCAAAACGGAACAGCTTGATGTTATCGGTTTGTCTGCTGATGAACGTTATTTTTGCTTGTTCTGTGTCGTATGGGTTGCGCATCAAGACGATTTATGATTTAAGATTTATGATTTAAGATTTTATTCATAAATCGTAAATCGTTATTCTTAAATCTAAGAGTTCTCTATTTCCTTCAATACTTCCGCGATATCTATTCCCACCGGACATACTCTCGCGCACCTCCGGCAGCCGACACAGCCCATAAAATCAAATTCATCCGGTATGCGGGCGAATTTGTGGAAATACCAAAAATGGATTTGATCGGCCGTATTTTTTAAAAATTTGCCGCCGCCCGCCACCTCAGAAAATTCTTGATAAAAACAGGCGTCCCAACAGCGCGCCCGCCTGCCGGAATTTTCTTTCAGCGCTGCTTCGTCGTCAATCCGGAAACAAAAACAAGTCGGGCAGATGAGCGTACATTTGCCGCACTCAAGGCAGCGCACTCCCAGCTCCTCCCAGATTTTTGGCTCGTGATGATTTTTCAGCTTGTCGCGCAGCCGGACCATTCGTTCATCCAGTTTTCCTTCTTTCACCGGCCCGCTGAATTGGATATGTTGATAATTTTTATAACCAAAATGTTCCAAAATTCTTTGACCTTTTATAGAGCCGGTAAATAGCTTATAGCTAATGGCAAATCGCTTATCGTTATTTTTTTGGGCCAGAAAAATATCAAACGGCAAATGCTCTAAAATATCCTCTTCGTATTTGTACTCAAAAATATTAGCCTGCCCCGAGCTTGTCGAGGGGTCTTCAATTTCGGGCACCGCGGCGTGGCCGACGATTAAAAGATTCCGCCGCCGCGCCTGAAAATATGGGTCTTTTTCAAAAACTTGCTCGTAGAGATTAATGGCTTTCAGGTCTAAAATATTGATGCCGATTAGGGCTATTCGCTTAGGTTCAGGGTAAACTCGTTTATGCTCCGGGAGCTCTTTTAGTTTTGAATCCTTGTATTCAAAAAGCGTTTCTTCTTCCGGCACAAAGAATTTTTTAAAAGAATAAAAAGGCAGTCGGTTGTCTAAAACCAACTCTTCGGGCCGGGAAATTTGGTTAATAAATACTCCGCCGGATTTTATTTCGTTTGGGGTGGCGCCGTGCGCTGTTAGATATGGTGAAATTTCTGCCGGCGGGGCGATTTTACTTTCAGTCGGGCCACCCCGCTCAGTGGGACCAAAAACCAGCCAATTTTCTTTTTGGAGATAATGAATAAATTTCTCCAGTTGGGCTTGGGTCATTGAGTTAATTATACCAGAAACTATTTTGAAAAAAAAGTGTCAAAGCGCGGGGCATGGCGAACTAAGCAAAAACCCCGCCTTTGGGCGGGGTTTTTGCTTAAACTTTAAATTATAAATTTTCTTTCCGCTTTATTTTCCAGACAGCCAATTTAAACCGTAAGCCGCGCCAGAAATCGGCGTATTCAACAATTAAATAGAGAAAAAACAAAAACCACAAACTGGTCATCACCGAAACCGCCAAATTGCGGCTTAAAGAATCGGCGCCGGTGATTGCTTTAACTGCCGCGCCTTTGACCACGCCGGTCGTCACGGTCGTGCGCACTTCATTGGAACTGATAGCGGCTAAATTGCTGGCGTCGGCCGAGGCCGTATTTCTGATAACGTAGCCGTTATTGGGCACGGCTTGAATCGTCACCCGATAAGTAAAACTCAGACCGGTGGAATTGGCCAAATTTCCATTAGTCCAGGCGACCTGATTGGCGGAACTGTCATAGGAGCCGCCGTTATCGGCCGCCTGGAAAGTGGTGTAGGGCGGCAAAATATCCATCACATGAATGGTATTGAGAACACCCGGTCCGTTATTGTAAAAGGTAATGGTATATTGAAGCGTATCGCCAAGCAAAGCGTTATTATCATTATCGGTGCCGTTAGGAGAAGTTAAATTAGCCACTTTTTTCGTTAAGGTGGCTGAAGGAGCAGACGAAGTTATTGCTTGCCCGACATTAACCTGGGCGTAGGCCGAACGCTGCGAGACGCCGTCGCCGGAAGTATAAGCATAATTCATTAAAATTTGCGAACCCGTGTAGCCGCTGTAGATTGAGTTGACCGTTGCTTCAAAATTAATGCTTCTGCTTTGGTTGGCATAAAGCGTGCCCAGGTTTATGCCGCCGGTGGTCAGGCCTTCGCCGACATAGCCGCCGTCAACGCGGGTGGAACCGGAAACATAAGTCAGACCGGAAGGCAGAGAATCCCAGACCTGAGCGTTCGTGATGGGCTGGGTGTTGAGAGGCGTGGTGAGTTGAATCAAAAAAAGCAGATGGTCGCCGGCGTTGGCGTTGGTCGTGACGGAAAAGGAAGAATTGGCAGTGATGTTGCGCACGATTTTGGAGATATTTAGAACGCTTGAGGCGGACGTTTGGGAAATATAAACCGTGGCCGAATCGTTTCGCTCGCTCACCTGGTCAGCGCGGCCATAAGCGTAGTTGGTCAAAGTTAGGCTGCCGTTATATGTGCTGTTGACCGTGCTTTCAAAAGTTATAGTGCGCATCGCGCCGGGCGAAATTGAGCCGATATTAACGCCGCCGCTGGTTAGGCCGTCGCTCATATAGCTGCCATCCAGGCGGCTCGTGCCGTAAGCATAGGAAATGTATGATGGTAAGGTGTCATAAACATAAACATTATTCAAGGTGGTATTGCCGTTGTTGGTGAGCTGAATTTGCCAAGCGAGCCGGTCGTTATTTGAAGCGTTGACGCTTTCGGCAAATGAACTTTGGTTTGAAGTCATGTCGCGGACAGTCTTGCTGATATTAAAAGCGTAATTCTGAGTAGGCGTCGGGCTGGGAGAGGGTTGAATATTGCCGATCTGCATTCTAAAAATAATTGTTCCGGAAAACTCCCAGCAGCCCTCAATTGAACCCAGATTAATTCCTGAACCAAACAACTGATTTTCAGTTTGGCCGTTCGGAAAGGCAGTGGGTGTGGCGTAGCGCCAGTCAGCTTGATTGGGAAACCACTTGGCTGAGCCGCTAATATATTGTAAGGTCTGGGCTGAGCTTAAATTAACTTGAATATTTTGGCTTAAAGGATTATTGGCTGTGGCGTTGGTGGCATTATCTGCCCAAAGATAACCATTGACCGTCTGCTGGCTGGCTGAACCCGAAGGCAGAAAAACGCGCAAGGTGGTGTTGGTGGCGATAGTGCCGTTAACGCCGTTGTGGTAATAAAGATAGAATGTTAGCGTGTCGCCGGCATCGGCCGCCACCGGAAAATTCCAGTCCGTGTTTTTTGTTTCATTTTTGACGTCCAACAAATAATAGTCGCGGCCGGCGGTGAGAGAGTGAACATAGGGCGTGTACATATTAAACTGCGGATCAGCGGCTCTGGCAATTGGAGGAATAACAAATTGGCCGGCCAGCAAAACGACGCTTAGCAAAACGGCAGAAATTCGTTTTAAGTTATTTAATTTTTTCCAGTTGTAGCTTTTCATTGTTAATATCATTGCGACTTTATCTCGTCGCGCTGATTTTGATTAGCTGATTTTAATTAAAGAAATTACCCTGAATTACGAAATTATCTCGGTGCCGGTCCACCGGTCTCGGGCGCGCAACCGTTATAATAGACAGCCACGGCGGCGGTGTCTTGTATTTCGTTGAACCCGTCGGCTTTAACAAAACCGGTGTTGGTTAAGTTGGTGGTGCCGCGCGGCAAGAAAAGCACTTCGCGCTCCGCCTCAACTTCAAAATAAACAATTTTTGTCTGCCCCGAGTTAAGGCTACCGACATTCAATCCGCTTAAAGCGGCGACGCCGTCAAAGACAACGGCGCCATCAACCTTGGTGGTGCCGTTTTTATAAAGCAAGCGGCTGGGCAAAGCGTCGCGCACAATGACGTTGTTAGCAGTGGCATTGCCGGTGTTGGTCAGAGTCAGTTGGACCGCTAAATTATGGCGCGGTCTGGCATTAATTGAGTCGCTCCAGACAGCATCATTATTGGTCAAATTTTTCATTTTTTTATCAATAGTCAGGCCGGGAGTATAGGTAAGATTGGAAACGCGTGCTTTGAAAATTAACTGGCCGGAGAATTCCCAGCAGCCATCAATTGGGCCGACGTTAATGCCGGAAGTAAAGAGCTGTTCTCCTGTTTGACCGTTGGGCAGAGGGACCGACTGGTCAAAGACTATGCTTTTTTGGTTGGGATACCACAAAACAGAATTGGCAATATAGGTTAATGATTGAATGGTTGAAATATTAACCTGGACCGACTGCGTCATCGGGTTTGAGGGCGTGGCGTTGGTGGCATTGTCTGCCCACAAATAGCCGGTGACTGTCTGTTGAGTCGCTGTTCCCGTGGGCAGAGTTGCCTTCAGGGTAGTATTGGTGGCCGTGGTATAATTTTCGCCGTTATGATAATAAAGGACAAAAACTAAAATATCATTGGCGTCGGCCGCCACCGGAAAGTTCCAGCTGGTGCCTTTAGTTTCGTTTTTCACGTCCAGCAGATAATAGTCGTGGCCGACGGTCTGGGTATGAACATAATCAGTAAATTTATTGAAAGTTGGGTTGGCGGCTTGAGCTATCAAAGGAAGAATCAATTGGCTGGAAGCCATCGCCAGCAAAGTTAAAATTACCGTTGAGGTAAATAACGATTTAGAAAATCTTAATTTGCTGATTTTAAATTTTAAATAAAATTTTAGAGTATTAGAAATCATTTTATTTTTTTACCTTCCTCCATGAGGCAGATTAATATTTTTCTCTATTTTCAGAATTTCCCTTGGCGCAATTTTTATCATACTTTGTAGTATAATAATTTTTGACGAAATTGGAATGCTGGAAATAGAGGGCAATGGCTGATTTTTTTAAAAATTCAGCCATTGCCAGAAAATTAATCTCGTTTAGCGGCCACCTGGGCCGCCGCCTCCGCAGCCGCCGGCTCCGCCTCCGTCTCCACCCGCTCCGCCGACCCAATGCCACTTGAATGTTGTCTTTCTTTCTTCATCCGTGAGCAGGACGGACGGGCACTGGTAGGGCGGCGGGCATTCCTGCACTTGCAGGTCGCGGTAGCGTTCCACCATCGTGACAAGTTCCCTGTCGTGGTAGATGGTAAGTAAAAAAATTTTAGCGGGCGTGACAACCTCTTTGAAGCCGTCAGCTGCGTTCCCGCACTCGGCTATTTCTGCTGGGGTGAAAACCTTTGTACCGGTTCGGTCTCTTTCCCACCGGCCTAAATAAAGTACATCTTTGGCCGCGTTAATGACCCATTTTCCGCCGGCTGTTTTGTTTCTGACTAAATGTAGCCGGTCAATAAACTCAGCCCGTAATCCGGTTTCTTCCATCCGTTGCCGGATTTGGGCCATATTTCGCCTTTGGGTCGGTTTAAGCGGCGGGTATTTTTTAAAGTCCTCTGGGGTAATAATATGCACGAATGGAATGATCGTGCGGTCATAAATAATTTCTCTTTTCTCCGGGACGAATTCGGCTTTTTTGTCCGGTGCCTCGTCCCTTATGATTCTCGCTGGCTGGGTAGTTGTCTCACTGGCCTTTTCCGCCCTAAGTATCTTTACCGGCGGCGGAGATATCTCTTCTTTGACCGGCACCTGCTTCAGCCCCCCGCAACCCTGAAAGGTCAGGGCTCCCCCAATTACAACCATAGCCATTATCAAATACACTCTTTTCATGCCCTGCACCTCCTTTTAATGTATAAAAAGAACCCTTTCAGGGTCCCTCCTACCCTTATTAGATTATAACTTCTTTACTTCAATTTTGTCAACCCCCACACCTAATCTGGATTTTGGGAAGACAATCTGATAGTCTTGAAGCTTAATCGGTTTAATAAAAATAGGTTGTTAATGTGGAGCGTCTCTTTGAGCCTTCGGCTCT
>Ga0315291_10004094_pt1 | contig 18675 bp, 22 predicted proteins | sample YL17G12_20_MG_FD_203070 | JGI IMG/M metagenome (GOLD analysis project Ga0315291, IMG submission 203070) | Sediment microbial communities from Yellowstone Lake, YNP, Wyoming, USA - YL17G12_20 | ecosystem: Environmental > Aquatic > Freshwater > Lake > Sediment | place: USA: Wyoming | collected...
ACGCCGCTCGGGTTTGCGGACTCGAAGACAGCATCGGAACCCTTGAGCCGGGCAAATGCGGCGACATCATCGGAGTAGAAGGTAATCCTCTGGAAGATATCGGTTCACTAAAAAGGGTCAAGACAGTTGTTTGCAGGGGAGAGATCAAACATCAAACCGATCAATAAGGATGCAGGTCAAGGTGATCTCATTTGTATTGGGAAGAATTGTTGTGATTGAAGTAAACACAATATCATTAAGGAGGAAACCAAATGCAGTATTTCGTATCAAAAACAACACCGCGGACAATCTTGATCATGTTTGACAGAGATGACCTGTTTCTTGAAGGTATTCAGGAGGTTGTAAAAAAAGAACAGATCGACACCGCTGCAATCACAGGAGGGATCGGTTCTTTGCAGCGGGTCCACCTCCACACCATAACCACCACAGTTGTCCCATCCGTAGATAAATACTGGAACTTCACCGGGGCCATCGAACTGGCAAGCGTTCAAGGTTCTGTCATTGGGGGTGATGCCCACGCCCACATCAGCGTATTCGACTGGGACAGTAAAACTGTTTACATTGGCCATTTGGAACCTGGCAGTGTAGTGGCTTATCGGGCTGAGGTTAGCCTAACGGTTCTGGAGGGAGTCAAGACCGAACGTTATACTGACGAAAAGGGTGACTTCCGCATCAGACAACGTTAGGAATGAATCCAAGGTGAATGTCGTTGCGTGGCCAAGGATTTGAAACGCTCAGTCCGGAGTTTTCACTTAGATGAATTTAGATGGAGGCCTGGAACGTTTGTGGCAAATTTGCTCTTTATCGTCAGGAAGGGGGTGATGAAAATTTATCACGGCTTCGAAGGACCATGGGTAATTGAGATAGGAAGGATGGTTGTGTGATGATGGAATAAAGAAAGGAGGAGTCCAATGGAAAAGGTTATGAAGTTCGTTTGTATCGTTGGTGTGGTTGGCCTTTTATTCTGTTTTTCGAATAGCCCCTCTTTTGCACAGGTCAAGATCGGAGTGATGTACAGCATGACGGGCGCGGGCTCTGCCGTTGGAAAGGTTCAGTTGGATGGTGCTAACTTGGCAATGAAGCAGGTGAACGATCAAGGGGGTGTGATGCTGGGAGGAAAGAAGGTCAAGGTTGAAGCGGTGATTCGAGACGATGAGACCAAACCGGATGTGGCCATTCGAAGATTCCGGGAATTGCTCAACGAGAATGTTAACATCATTGTGGGCGGTACATTTGCCCACGTCAGTCAGGCCCTGAATGAACAAGCCCAGGCAGGCCAGGCTTATATCATGGTAACCAATGGGATCGAGGAGAAAACCTTTGAAAAGAAAAATAAGGCTCCTTATTACCTCTCTTCCCTCGGCGGCGTCGATGGCATCGGAAGGATGTGCGGGGATTATGTAGCTAAGACCTACAAACCAAAACATGTCATGCTCTTCCTCCCGGACTACGCTTATGGCCGGGGCGCGGCAAAAGGTGCCCATAAGGTTTTCGGTACCAAATACCCGGACATCAAAATCAGTGAAACCTGGTCCCCCGTAGGAACTCCTGACTTTACTTCCTACATCATCAAGATCAAAGAAGCCAAACCGGATGTGGTAATGATGGGTCACTGGGGAAACGACGCCATCAACGCCCTGAAACAAGTCTATGAACTGGGGCTAAAGAAGGATACAAAAGTATTCTTTAACTCCATTGGCGTGGTCCTCGCCGTGGGGGTACCCCCTGAAGGCCTTGAAGGGGTGACCATGGGGTGGTGGTGGTATCACGACCTGAGCGGGCTCAAAGATCCGGCAACAGTCAAGGCGGTGGATGATTTCACCAAGGTCTGGAAGAAAGATTTCGGCGAAGCCCCCGATTCCTTTGCCGTTTATGCTTATCTCGGTATGCAGGAAACTCTGAGGGGGATCCGACTGGCCCAGTCCACGGAACCGGCAAAAATTTACAAGGCCCTCATGGACAACCCGGATTTTATGAGCGTCAAGGGGCCGGCCAATTGGCGTATCGACGGAAGGCCTTTCTATAAATATGCCAAATTTATTATGGAGGGCAAGAGTCCCAAAGATAAAAGAGATAAATGGGATGTCTGCAAAGTGGCGGATGTCTACATGGGTGAGGAATTGTGCCTGCCTTTGAAGGAAATGGGCTGGGAGTAAACCCCGCACCCCGTGTTAAAACACGGGACTTTCCTTGAGGTAGATATTTTGATGCACCCCTACATTCCTGTTCTGCCCGCCCCGCTTCGCGGAGCGAGGCCGGGGAAGAACGGGGCTTTTAGGGGTGCGGGGTAAAGAAATAATCCCCCCCACCCCCCTTTAGTAAAGGGGGGTGGGGGGGATTAGAAAAGGGGCTGATATGTCCGAAATTCTGGCAGCCGAAGGATTGAGTAAACATTTTGGGGGCCTCATTGCCGTCAATGAAGTGAACTTCCACGTCAGTGGAAATGAGGCCGTCGGCATCATCGGTCCGAACGGATCAGGGAAGACGACCCTTTTTAATCTGCTGTCGGGTTTCTTCCCTCCCACCGAGGGATGTATTTTCTTTTTTGGAGATGACATCACTCACATGCCTCCACACGAAAGAGTCATGAAAGGCATGGTTCGCACGTTCCAGCTCGTTTCAGTTTTTAATTCCATGACAGTTTGGGAAAATATGGTTTTGTCCAGCATTCGATTCAAAGAGAAGCATACCTCCCCTCGGAAGTTCTTTTTCTCATCGACCAAGAACGAAGAGATTCAGGAAAACTGTCTGGAAGCGCTGAACCTGGTGAGGCTTGAAAGCAAAGCCGTGGCCTTGACTTCTGAGCTTTCCTACGGCTTAAAGAGGAGGCTGGAGATTGGAATCGCCCTCTCCCTCAACCCGAAACTTCTCCTCCTGGATGAACCTCTTGCTGGACTCAGCGATAGTGAAATTTCAGAGGTCCTCGACCTCCTTCACCGAATTAAGAAGAATTTTACTTTAGTCATCATTGAGCACAAATTATCGAAGGTCGTTAACCTTGTGGACCGCCTCTGCGTTATGAACGAGGGGAATTTCATCTGTGAGGGAGACCCCAACACCGTCCTTTGTGATCCATCCGTGAGAGAGTGCTACTGGGGAAAAGGAGAGATGAACCGACCTATCACATAACCGTATATTCAGGAGAGGACTTCATCTCAGAATAGGGAAGAAGATCGATGCTTGAAATTAAAAACTTAGATGTTGCTTATGGCCATGCAAAAGCGCTCCATGACATTTCCCTTAAAATCGAAACGGGGCAGATGGCATTTTTAATTGGGCGAAACGGGGCCGGGAAAACAACCTTGTTGAAGACTATCATTGGTCTTTTGAAACCGCAAAAGGGCTCCATTACTTATCAGGGACATGAAATATCCGGTCTTTCACCCGAAGAGCTCTATTTGAAGGGGATTCGATACGTGGCTCAGGAAAAGAAGGTTTTCGGGAACTTGACGGTGCGAGAGAATATCGAGATCGCCGCTTATGCCAGCCAGGAACCCATGGATCGTGCCTTAGATAAAGTGATGAGTATCTATCCAAAATTGAAAGACTTCTTAAAAACAAAGGCAGGACAATTGAGCGGTGGACAGAGACAGATTCTACTGGTCGGCCGGGCCTTGGTTGGAGACCCGAAGCTCCTTTTGATCGACGAGCCGACTCAAGGATTAGCTGTAATTGTCATTGAAGATATCGTAAAAATTCTAAGCAGTTTGAAAGACAAGGTTTCTGCTGTGATCGTCGAGCAAAACCTTGCCATGGTAAACCGATTGGCCGACCGGGTCCATATCCTTAAGGAGGGCAAGGTCGCCAGGGAAATCATCGATAAGTCTGAGATCTCAGATACTCGAGGATTGGAAGAGTATCTCTAAGCATCGGGATGGCCCTAAGGAGTTAACTTTGGATAAGGAGAAAGTGTATAAATTCAATTCGGACAAAGGAAACGAACTTTCTGTGCCATTAAAGAATGCTCCAATGAAGGAGCATGGAGTGATGGATTTTCTAGTGATCGCCGCAGGTTTTCTACTGATTACACCCATCCTGTCGGCCCACAGGGTGACGGACTTCATGATCTTCTGCATCTTCGTCATGTCCTTCGACCTGCTGTATGGATACATGGGGCGGCTTTCCTTCGGCCATATGCTCTTTCTGGGGACAGGCGCTTACTGTTCCGGGCTTTTTATCAGGTATATCAGCGGGAATCCCCTTCTGGCTATTTTGGTGGGGATCTTCATGGCCGGGTTGCTGGCGATGTTCATCGGTCTCGTCATTGTCCGGACGACCGGAGCCTGTTTTTCCCTGATCAATTTGGCTTTCAACCAGATCGGATTCTTTCTCGTTCTATCGCCCCTCAGGGGAATCACCCGGGGAGAAGACGGATTTGGGGTGCGCGTTTCGAGTTTCGGCTTTTTTAATTTCGCCAACACGACCTTCAAGTTCTGGTTTGTCCTTCTCTGTTTGCTGCTGGTTTTTTATCTCTTGAAACGGGTGACCACCTCGCCCTATGGAATTTTAATCCGCTCGATCAAGGAGGACGAAACCAGGGTTAAGTTCCTCGGGTATAATACCTTCTTCTACAAGTGGCTGACCTTTGTCTTGGCGGGAGGTGTGGGCGGTCTAGCGGGGACGCTGAGCGCCTTGAATTATAATTTCGTCAATCCCAATATGATGGATGTGCACAGTAACGTGGGAGTCGTCTTTGCCTCCCTGATCGGAGGAGCTGGTAACCTTTACGGGGCCCTCGTCGGCGGCGTGGTGTACATGTTGATCAGCAATTTTTTACCCATCTATATTCATCGCTGGGAAATGTTTTTAGGGTTTTCATTGCTGATCATCGTTTTCAAGTTCCGCAAGGGTGTTTGGGGAAATATTCAGGATATCTGGGAATATATTCAAAAGAGAAAGGGAGCCCCCAGGCTGGCAGCATAGGAGACTGGTAAGAGATGCTTTACACCGTTCTGTACGGATTTACAATTGGGGCCATTCTTTACTTTATCTCTATCGGCCTTTCGCTGACGTTCGGGACGATTCGGGTCATCAATTTTGCCCATACATTGACCTATACCATGGGCGTTTATGCGCTGATCACTCTTGTTGCTCTCTTCAAAGGCTATTTTGCCCTCGCCGCAACCCTATCGATCATCCTGGTCATTCCGATCAGCTATGTGATCGAGCGATTCATCATCCGCAGGCTTTATGGCGAATCTCTCGACTATACCTTTATTGCCACCTTCGCCGTCTCTCTGATCGGAGTGGATACGATCAAATGGATCTGGGGAGTAAACCCCTATCCTTTGAGCGACCCCATCGGAACATATCTGGCGATCTGGGGTTTAACATTTCCGCTCTACCGGGTTCTAATCGTCCTGATTGCGATCCTTCTCTTTTTTGCTTTGGATTTGTTTTTTAAAAAGACCATTGTGGGGAAGATCGTGGTGGCAGCTCTGGAGGACAAAGACGGAGTGAGATGCCTGGGGATTAATGTTGACAAATATTTTTCTATCGTCTTTGTGTTGGGGAGCGCTCTGGCTGCTCTGGGAGGGGTTCTCTATGCGCCGATCAGTTCAATTCATCCTTATATGGGGCTCTCGATCCTTTTGCTCAGCTTTGCCGTGGTCATTGTGGGAGGGATGGGGAATCTGAAAGGAACCTTTTTGTCCGCTTTTGCCCTGGGAATGGTTATGGCCGTTACGGCCAGGTACTGGTCCCAGGGTGCTGAAACAATGGTCTTTATCGTTATGGCCATTGTACTGATCTTCAGACCCATTGATATTTAGACCGCGAAGGCGATCTTCAATTCGTCAAAAAAGAGGGAACGCCATGTAAAAATTGAACCCAAATAGGACCGTCGGATCAATGCATTCCAGGAAGATGAAAGGGGGAGAAGTTATGAAAGGTATGTGGAACAAGGTTTTGAAAGTCGATTTGAGCAAGGGGATCTGCAAAGCGGAGAAGGTTCCCGATGAAGTTTACGAATATTTCTTGGGCGGAGAGGGGCTGGGCGCGTATTTCATGTGGAGGGAAAGCCCTCGGGGGACACTGCCATTCGATCCCGCCAATTGCCTGACTTTCGGCGCCGGGACATTGAATGGGATCCACCAGAGCGGTGCCGACAAGTGGGCGACTACTGCTATTTCCCCCTCTATTTACATGAATGCCGGTTCTGTCGCCACGGCGAGTTTCGGCATCGAGGTGAAGGCGGCAGGGTACGATGCCATCGTCGTGACAGGCCGGGCGGAAAAGCCCGTCTATCTCGTTGTCGATAACGACAAGGCGGTGCTCAAAGATGCAGGCCATCTTTGGGGCAAGGATGCCTATGAAGCCGAGGATGCCATTCATGCCGCCGAAGGCGACAACTTCGAAGTAGCCAGCATCGGTCAGGCCGGGGAACGGGGGGTTCGGTTTGCAAATATTCAGACCCGGAAGAAATCATACTGTGGCCGAAGCGGAATGGGTGCGATCATGGGGTCTAAGCTCCTGAAGGCCATCACCATACGGGGGACCCAGGAGTTGAAATACCATGATTCGGCGGAGCTGGATAGGCTAAACAAGGAGATCAACCGCCGGCTTGCCCTGATGGATTCACAGAAACCCGAGTGGCTCCAGACCAAACGGGTCGGGACGGCGGCGGCGACGGAATTGTTTGCTCCTCAGGGGAACCTTCCCATCAGCAACTATCGGTTGGCGGATTGGCCTGAAGGGGTGAAGGCATGGCATGCCTCCAACTATGCCAAAGAACTGAATGTGAAGCCCTGGCCATGCAAATACTGCGTGATCCAGTGCCATAATCTTTGTGAGGTCAAAGAAGGACCTTATCAGTTTAAGGGCAAGGGGCCGGAGTATGAATCTTTTGCTATGATGGGTTTCAACACGATGTGCGCCGATATCAAGGCCATCGCCTATGCATGCGAACTGGCAGATAAGTATTCCATGGACACCATTTCCCTGGGCGTGGTCATCGCATGGGCCATGGAATGCTACGAGAAAGGCGTGATTACAAAAGAGGACGTCTACGGTCTCGATCTCAAATGGGGCAATCACGATGCGGTTATTGAGTTGACGAAGAAGATCGGTCTTCGCGAAGGCGGTCTCGCTTATCTCCTCGGTGAGGGATGTCAATACGCCGCCCAGCGAATAGGGAAAGGCTCGGAAGACTGGGCGGTCGCCATGAAAGGACAGGAGATCGCGGCCCACAATTGGCGGGCCCAGTACATCTCGGCCCTGAATTATTGTACAGGTGTGGCTTCCGGTCCGAACCACGAGCGTGGGAACTCCCAGCACATCTGGGTATGCAACGTCCGGCTGCCTGAATGGGGAATTGGCGAAGTTGAGAACGAGGAGCGGTGGTCCTGGAAGAATGCACCGGAACGCAATGCCAAGTTCCATGATTACTGTAACGTTATCAATTCGGCTGGCCACTGCAAATTTCAGGAGTTCTCTGGTTACACGCTTACTGACCTAACCAACACCTTGAATGCGGCCTGTGGACTGGGATGGAACACCGACGATTTACGAAAATGCGGGGAACGAATCACCACCCTCCAGAAGATTCTCAACATCCGCTACGGCTGGAAGAAGGAGGACGACTTTAAGTATCCCAAGCGTTTCATGGAGCCGGTGAACGAAGGCCCAGCCGCAGGAAAAGTCCCGATTGGGTTAGATCAGGCGATTCTCGACTATTACAAGGTTCGGGAGTGGGACGCCAACGGCAAGCCAACCCCGGGGCTGCTCGAACGGCTCGGCATGGAAGAGTACGCGGAAGATATGTGAACGGCATAGTTAAATTTGCGAATGAAACAAAAAGAGAAAAGCTTCCTTTAGAGGCATTTCTCTTTTTGTTATAATCAGAGAGAATATTGAAATGAAAGAGATGGAAAAGATGATGGCAGAAGCCGAAAAGATCTTGAAGGCCTGGGAACCCACCAAGATCCACTTCGGCGAAGGGGCTGCCCTTCGGGTCGGTGAAGTCGTCAAGAGATACGGAGACAGAACACTTCTCGTCATTGGAAAGGGTTCGATCAGGAAATCAGGGGTTTTGGATCGCGCCCTTCGATCCCTGGAAGAAAACTCGGTGAGTTGCAAGATTGTTGAGGGGGTTGAGCCAAACCCAAGCAAGGAGACGGTCTATCGGATTGTTTATCATCTTTTGGCTGGAAATTTTGCTTCCCTCCTTGTCATCGGTGGAGGGTCGGTCATTGATGCGGCCAAGGCAGCGGGTATTTTAGGAACGATTAAAGAAGGGGAGATCGATGAGTATTTCGGAGTGGGCATGGTTTCCAAGAAGGTGAAGAGGATCATGGATCTCATCGCTCTGCCCACCACGGGCGGGACAGGCAGTGAACTCACTAAATTCTCGGTCATTACCGACACATGGCTGCACGTAAAAAAGCTGATCTTCGATATTGCCATCGTTCCTACCGAGGCGATCGTTGACCCTGAGCTCACTTATTCCTGCGAAAATCACGTATCCAGGGTGACCGGCTTGGATGCGATGACCCATCTCATGGAAGGCTATTTTAATAATGTCGATGAGGCTGCAGACGTGGAAGCCAATCAACGGGCGCTCATCGGATTGAAACTGGTCTTCGAGGGTCTGCCCAGGGTCTTGAAGGATAACCAAGACAGGGAAGCCAGAAGGATGATGTCCCTGGCAAGCACTTTAGGCGGATCTGTCCTTTTTTATAAACAGGCCGGACTTCCCCATTTAAACTCTTTCAGCTGGAGCAATGTCATGGACCATGGAGAAGCCGTTGCCGTCATGCTGCCGTATTACACGGCTTATTATGCTCCGAATATCTCGGAAAAGATAAAAAATGTTGCAACATTAATGGGCATACCGGAGTCCGGAGACATGACGAAAGATTTTGTTGACGGATTATTTGATTTCTATAGAAAAATTGATTTTCCTCTCACCTTGAGGGAGTTTAAAAACTTTTCGAAAGATTTAATCGAGAAGGCCGTCAGGGATGCTTCCCAGAATAGGATGAAGCTTGAGGCTTCACCCCGACCAGTCCCACCAGAAAAGAGCGACGAGATCCTTCATACCATCCTTGAGGGCGCCTATCAGGGAACGATTGAAAAGATCGTGCGTCTCTGACAAACGAAGGCGGATGAGAAAGTGCTTTGAACGGAATTCCCTTTAATTGTTCCAAACCTGGAAGAGTGACTTAAGAGATGTTGGGCCCTTTCTTCTGGCTCTACCAAGCAGCCTCCAAGTGGCCTCAGAAAGAGGCCATTTTCGATGAAGAGTCGTCTCTCTCTTTTGAAACGTTATACCGAAATGCCATTGGGATAGCAAAATGGTTGAAAGCAGAGGGCGTGGCAGGCCAGCGGGTGATGATCGCCCTGCCCTCTGGTGTGACAAGTGCCATACTCTATTTTGGCGTTATCTTTGCCGGTCGAATAGCCGTACCCATCGATCCCCTTCTCCGACCTGAGCAGCTTGAGTCAATGAGGAGGGAGATCGGCCCTCAGTGGGTGTTCGGGCCTTCCACTTTAAAAAAGATCTGGAACGATTCGAGGTTTTTAACAGCCGATGGCTATGAGGACCTCTCCCAATGGATGTCGCTCTCTAAACAGTCAAAGGATTTAACCCCCCTCGACGATGATCCATCAAGACTTTTAAACATCGTCTACACCTCTGGGACCACAGGACAGCCCAAAGGAGTGATGCTCAATGGAGCAAACCTGGAAGCAGTGATCCGGGGGATTCTTGAAGCACTCGCCATCGATGAAGCAAGCAGGATTTTTTCACCTCTCCCATTCTCCCATACCTATGGATTATCACAGCTCTGGCTGATGGCAAAAACAGGGGCCACCCTCGCCGTTGTTCCGGATATCACGAAAATGGCTACGATTAAGAAGATCCTCCTCGAGCGACATATCAATACCATTGCTGGCATTCCCTATCATTTTGTCGTGCTCACCCGCCGCGGGGATAAAGAAAGACTGGACTCGATCAGGCTGGTGACGATTGCCGGAGAAGCTCCTTCTAAGCATTTGGTGGAAAAGGTAAGAATTTCCTATCCAAAGGCACGAATCCATATCATGTACGGATTGACAGAAGCCAGTACCCGTCTGACAACACTCCCGTCGGAGGATCTTGAGAGGAAGGAAGGTTCCATTGGTCTTCCGATTGATGGAGTAGAGCTGAAGATTGTGGATGAGGAAGGAAGGGAACTTGGCCCTTTTGAGGAGGGGGAGTTGATTGCCTGTGGAGAAAATATTAGCCCTGGATACTGGAAGGATGAAAAATTGACTCGGAAGACGATTGTCAACGGGTGGCTCCATACTGGAGATATTGTCAAAAAGGATGGAGAGGGGTATTACTATCATGTGGGCCGCAAGGATTTCGTTTTCAAATCGGGAGGAGAAAAGATCGTTCCCGATATCATAGAAAGAGTGCTCCGTGAGATTGAGGGGATCCGAGATGCTGCCGTATTCGGGAAAAAAGATGCTTTCATAGGAAATAGGATCTGCGCAGTGATTGTTAGGGTAAAGGGCTCCAATTTAACCCCTGGAGAGATCTTATCGATATGCGAGAGCCGACTGGATCGATGGCGGATTCCTCACGAGGTGATTTTTGCAGAGGAGATACCGAAGTCCCCAAGCGGTAAGATCCGATACGACGCACTTAAAAAGCAAATTTTACATGAAGAAAACGTCACCCACAAACGATGAAAATGGCCAAACGTAATCCCCCCCCCTTTAGCAAAGGGGGGTGTGGGGGGATTTGAAAGCTATTTTCCAGGTAATCTTAGGTTTGGAAGGCAAAGAGAATGGAAGAGAGGGTGAGGGAATTGATTCTTAACAATTTTCCGTCCATCCCACGTCATCTTGAGAATACCCATCTCTTATGGGAAAATGGTTTCACGTCCCTTATGTTCGTGGAGCTGATTCTCCTCCTTGAAAGAGAGTTCAGCATTGAGGTCCTGGATGAAGAGATCGGTCCGGGACGCTTCAGCACGGTTGAGCGGATTGCGGACTACGTCCAGTGTAAACTCGATGGGAGACCCATTCCGCCCCTGCCTGTTTGTGAAGAATGCAGCTCTCATCGATGAGGCAAAACCTCCGGGGTCGAAAAATGAATCAAGAAGACCTATTCCTTAGTGCGGATGAAAAAGAACGGTATCTTCGCCAGTTATCGATGGCCGATTGGTCTGAAGAGGATCAGCTCAAGCTCAAAAAGCTCCATGTCACGGTCATGGGGATCGGGGGAGCTGCCTCGTCGATCATTAATAACTTACTCCTTCTGGGGGTTGGCAAGATCGTGGCCATTGATCAGGATACGGTCGAGTTATCCAACTTGAACCGTCAATTTATCCATAATGTAGACCACATTGGGATGAGCAAGGCTGAGTCGTTGAAGATCTATGCTCGAAGGCTTAATCCCAATGTGAAGGTCATTGCCAAACAAGTGAAGATTGATGAAACAACGATAGATGAAGGAATTGATCCTGAAACCGATCTCATCATTGATACCTTTGACAAGTGGGCCTCCCGGTCTCTTGTGAACCGATTTGCGGTGAAACATAAAATTCTCTACCTTATGGCCGGAGTCGTTTCCAACTGCTTTTATACGGCGCTGCTCCATTCTCCTCACACCCCTTGCCTGAATTGCTTGATTGGGCGGTTTCAAGGTCCCTCCGTCGTAGGCTCCTTTCAGACAGCGATCTTTGCGATCAATATTCTTCCAATAGCCGCCATGGGGGCCTTTTCCATCGCTGAACTGATCAAATATCTTAAGACCGGAGAAACTACGAATCAGTTTTATTTTGGTTCCCTCTATAATACAAAGCAGGACATCCGGTTTTTCACTCTTTTCTTGAGTAAGCATTTTAAGAAGATCTCTGAGGAACAAGGCATCCGGTGGGGGCCGATTTGGGAATCAGAAGGCATGACAAAACTAAAATTGTCAAAAGACCCTGCTTGCCCGATCTGTGGTAATTCGCAATTTGACGAAAAGAATTGATATTATTCACTCAAGAGGTGGGGGACATTATTGCGGGGATCATGGCATGAAACTCGATCTTGAAAAGATCTTAAGGGAAGTAGAACCTTATCGGGAGAGAAAAGCCAGGATAGACTTAAAGCATGCCGGCCTCCTGGTCATCGATATGCAGAACTATTTTCGCCGCATCATTCAACCTGTCCTGGGAAATATGCTGAGGGTGATCCAATCCTGTCGGCGAGGAAATGTTCCCATCGTCTTCACCCAGCATGGTCACGCCAAACAGGCTTCAGACGGTGGGGTGCTTGGAGAATGGTGGGGGGAGTTGATCATCGATGGAACTGAGGATTGGAAATTTATTCCCTCACCTCCTTATTGAGATAAGGCATTATATCACATTTCTAACGGATTTGGATGTTCCCATTCTCCACTGTACAATTCTTCATAAAACCATTCTTGAAATTCTACGATAGAACGAGGGAAATCTGGTCTTGACGTTATTTCAACTCCTCTCCTTAAGAATTTCATTCAGTATTTGTATTCTTAAATTTATAAAATGCCAGACCTTCCTATTAATATTTGGTAAATTAGGAGTGATAACAACAGAGCCAATACCATTAGGGAACTCAGTAACAGTATTACTAGTCAGTCCATAATTGTATAGACACTCGCCTTGCTTTGTCATTCCTGGTTTGACCAGGAATCCAGTCTTTTCTCCTGGATTCCCGCTGGAGTTTACCCCGTACTTGATACGGGGCGGGAATGACGCTATGTCTTGTCAATTATGGACTCCTTAGTAACTCTTGAAGCATATGACTGATTTATAGAAGCTAAATAGTTTAACATTCTACTATTCCAATTATCAACCCTTGGTATAAGTTCTTTTCTTTCTTCTTTTGTAATACATTCTCGTCTTAAGGCATCTCCTTCATTTATAAACATTGCAATTCGCTGATTGACGTTTATATTGTAGATAGTAAGGATAAGTAGATATCCTATAAAAATTAATATACAAAGGATGAATGCAACACCATATCTTTGCTTATCGGTATTGGACGTGGGAGGATATACGTTCAAATACCACCCCCAACCGATACCAGTAATTGTAATCCAAATTGCCACCATTGACATAAATCTACCTCCCTTGATAAAGAGATAGATGTATGGTAACAAATTAACTTGGTGAGGCCAAGCGGACAAGCATATTTTAGAATTTGTGACGGGGTACGATTTCACCCCCGAGTTGATGATAATCGGTCGCAGAATCTGCACCCTGGAAAGGCTTATTCTTAACCGGGAAGGGATATCAAGAAACGACGACTTACTCCCTCGACGCATCATGGAAGAACCGCTGCCCGAGGGGATGGCAAAGGGAAGGGTGATCACTCCGAAAATGTACGATGAGATGCTCGATGAATATTATCTAGAAAGAGGATGGAATGAGAGGGGAATCCCAAACCCGGAGACTCTTGAAAGATTGGGACTTCATCATCTTTTTACTACATCGCCCTGAGCGGAATATATCGGATGGGTACCAGGGAGTCCTTTTCAGTTTGAGGCGGCAATAGCAAATCTTGCATTTGGGATCCTCGGAGTACTTTGTGTATGATTATGATATTGAAAACGCCGAACTTTTAGAAAACCGGTGTAAGAAAGGGGAGAGAGATGATGCTTGAGAAATTTAGCCTAAAGGGGAAAAGTGGAATCGTTACAGGAGGTGGATCAGGGATTGGAAAGGTTATTGCAAAGGGTCTGGTCCAAGCAGGTGCTGAGATCGTCATTGCTGGCAGGAGACGAGAAAAGCTGGAAGAGACGGCCAAGGAGATCCGGCCCTTTGGAGGGCCCGTGATTCCTGTCCAGGCGGACATTTTAAAGATGGAAGATATTGAGAATCTCGTGCAACGGACTTTAAAGGAATTTGGAAAGATCGATTTCCTTTTTAATAACGCAGGAACGAATCGGCGTTTTCCTTCAGAAGAATACCCAGAGAAGGATTGGGAAGAGGTGATCAATACCAACCTGAAGGGTCCCTTCTTTCTTGCCCAGAAGGTTGCAAAAGTGATGATCTCTCAAAAAAGGAAGGGTAAAATTGTCAACACCGCTTCCCTCCTTGGAGTTTCAGGAGGAAAGCGGGTGCCAGCCTATGCGGCCAGCAAGGGCGGCTTGATCCAAATAACCAAATCGATGGCGAACGATTGGGCAAAATATAATATCTTGGTAAACGCCCTTGGGCCAGGTTGGGTGAACACCGAACTTACGGAACCGTATCGTCAGGATAAGGAGCGGTTTGCCGAGATCACAAGCAGGATAGCTTTGGGTAGATGGGCTGAGCCAGAAGACCTGATCGGGGCAGCCATCTTTTTGGTCTCCGATGCCTCCGACTATATCACTGGACAAACTGTCTTTGTTGACGGAGGATGGCTCAGTATGTAGCCTTTTTCTTTTCACGAGGGCGGGTTTCAAAGAGGGGTCGAGGATGACCAGCAAAAGTTTAACTTAACGTTGTGTTGCCGTCACCGTGAAGGAATAACAAAGGAGCATGATCGACTTCCCCGCCGGATGATGGAAGAGCCACTTCAATCTTGTCATCCCCTGACCTGAGGAAATGAGATCCGCTTTATCTTTGATACAGAAAGGTTGGGGGCATTCCTCGGTGGTGCCTCAGAACGGTCCCTTTTGAATCAAGAGGCCGATGTTGTAATAGAGAGCTTAGAGGAAATATCAATCCTGGCCTGAATGAGAACTCTGATCGATGGAAAAGAGATAACATGGGATCGAAGTGCAAGATTCTAATCACATCGACTTCCTTCTTCAAAGCGGGACCAGTTCCTCTTCAACAATTGAAGGAGTTTAACTGTGAGATCATAGAGAACCCTTACGGCCGGCCACTGAAAGAAGACGAACTTATCCCACTCTTGGTTGACGTGGACGGGGTGATTGCTGGGTTGGACGAATTTGGTGAAAAAGTGCTGAAGAGCTCCAATAGGCTCAAAGTGATCTCTCGTTATGGCGTTGGTATTGACAACATAGACATGGAGGCGGCGAAACGTTTGGGCATCTTTGTAATAAACACTCCTGACGTGAACACTCAGGCAGTGGCCGATCTAACCTTTGGCCTAATCCTTTCCGTGAGCAGAAAGATCCCTCAATCCCATCAATCCACCAGGAAAGGAAGATGGGAGAGGTTTATTGGTCGAGAGGTTTACGGAAAAAGACTCGGAATTATCGGCCTTGGCCGAATTGGGAAGGCGGTAGCTAATAGGGCCAAAGGATTTGAAATGGAGATCATTGCTTATGATGTTCAAAGAGATGAATCTTTTGCTGAGACTCTGGAAATCAAATTTCTTCCCCTCGATGACCTCCTGATGGAAGCCGATTTTGTCACGCTCCATTGCGGTTTGAACCCTCAGACAAAGGGGTTGATCGGTCCAAGGGAGTTAGGTTTGATGAAGGAGACGGCCTACTTAATCAATACAGCCAGAGGTGAACTGGTCAATGAGCGGGCTTTATATGAAGCCCTTAAAGAGGGAAAGATTGCTGGCGCAGGTCTTGATGTCTATGAGCAAGAGCCTCCATTGGAAAGTCCCCTCCTCTCCCTTGAGAATGCCGTCACAACAGGCCATATTGCTGCCTATACGGATGAGGCCATCAAAGAGATGGCCCTTGCATCGGTAAAAAATCTTCTCTCTGCCTTGGAGGCCCTGAAATCGGTTTGAAATCCCACGCTCAAAGAATCGGCCTCATCTTTGATCCGGATGGAGTACTCCCCTAACCCCTTGGAGTGGAAAGAGGTTTGTGGTATAAACTAATACCAAGGGAAATCAGATGAAACTCGATCTTGAAAAGATCTTAAGGGAATTAGAACCTTATCGGGAGAGAAAAGCCAGGATAGACTTAAAGCATGTTTGCCTCCTGGTCATCGATATGCAGAACTATTTTCGCCGCATTATTCAACCTGTCTTGGGAAATATCCTGAGGGTGATCCAATCCTGTCGGCAAGGAAATGTTGCCGTCGTCTTCACCCAGCATGGTCACGCCAAACAGGCTTCAGACGGTGGGGCGCTTGGAGAATGGTGGGGAGAGTTGATCATCGATGGAACAGAGGATTGGAAATTTATTCCTGAAATGACGATAGATGCGAAGGATAAAGTCGTTTCCAAGAAACGTTACAGCTCTTTTTTTGAGACCGATCTGGATACGACCCTTCAATCCAGAGGCATTAAAGACTTAATCATCTCAGGCGTGATGACGAATCTCTGTTGCGAGACCACAGCCCGGGATGCCTTTATGAGAGATTATCGAGTCTTCTTCCTGATTGACGGGACAGCGACTGGAAGAAGTGAACTCCACCTCGCCACCCTGAAGAACTTAGGTTTCGGCTTTGCCTACCTCCTCACCTGTGATGAATTGGTCCAGATGTTAAGGTAATTGGGAGAATAATGCAACTGCAAGACTTATTAATAGTTTATGTCTTATTCTCGATGGCATTGTTTATCCCCCGAATCGACATCAATGCTTTAAGTAATTTGTATCCCATTCTTGCCACCTCTCAACTTCCTTAATTCCGTGAAAAGTGTAGACCCGACACCTTTTCCCTGGGTCTTTCAGAAAATATGGGAGGTGTCCCTCCAAGCCCTTCGTCCTCCTTTCCTTAAAGTAGGAAGTGTAGGGTATAGACCAGACACCGGAAACCGTACCTCTTATCTTGGATTTGTTACACTGCGGATGCTGACTTAAGATTCTCTAACTCAATCAGAGGGTCTTCCTTACTTAACCCGAGGTGTTGAGAGGCATCGAGAATCTCGATCCCCACAATTTCTTCATTTAGACCAAGATCGATGGCAAGATCTTCGGTTACTCTTATGGTAGTTACCTGGGTTGATCCTTTTTTGAAGGAAATATAGGCTGCATCTACCTGAGGATCATATTTAATTTTCATTTCTTACCTCCAAAATAATAAACATATACGGTAATTACAACGATTTTATTTGATTCTTCCTTGACAATTGGAATTACTTGTTTGGTTGAATAATACTTCCCTTTCCAGTATGATTCAAAATTAAAATTTTTTCGATAAGATTTTCTTCCCTTTTTGGCTGGAACCTCTTCACCATCGCGGATAGTAAGTTTTATCTCCTCTTCAGATGTTCCTCGGTCAACCATTTGATCCATAACATGTTGTGAAAATACGATTTCAATATCAACCATAAAGGACTCTGCCTTCCTTCAATATGGCTTTCAGGAAGGGATCACCCATTTTAAGTCTTTTTTCAAACTCCTCCGGTCGGTAAACAAGGAAGTCAACTGGGATATTTCGGTCAATCATCCTGCTCAATTCCCTAATTCGGTCTGCTCCATAGAGGGGGGTATCCTTTTTGATAATTAGTAAATCCACATCACTATCTGGAGTGATCCTTCTCTGGGAAGCACTCCCAAAAAAAAATAATCTTCTCAGGTTTAAATTTTTCAATAATCTGAGCAGTAATGCTTTCAAGCTCCTTCTCAAAATCAATATTCATAAACTGTTCCTTTGTAATTAGGGTTACATAAATGCTAAGGTTTCCATCCAAGAAAGTCAATAAAAAGATTCTTTCCAGACAATTACCTGTTTATGCGGTCTGAAATATGGGATGTGTCCCTTCAAGCTATGAGGGATTATCGAGTCTTCTTCCTGATTGACGGGACAGCGACCGGAAGAAGTGAGCTCCACATTGCTACCCTAAAAAATTTGGGCTTTGGGTTTGCCTATCTCATTACCACTGAGGAATTGACCAAAATGTTAAAAACTTCATGAGATATTTCTCAGAATATGAAATTGGAACCCGTTCCAAATTCTACAGAGTTTTAATTGACTTTTAATATATTTTTTAAGATTTAATTGGATTTAAATATTTAACAAATTTGGGGAAAGCTATGGATAAAGATGATCTCTGGATTGTTGATCATTTCAGTGAACTTGTTACAAAGTATCCAGGCAAGGCCATTGCTGTGGTAAATGAACAACCGGTTGCAATAGGCAATACAGAAGTGGAAGTTGAATTAATTGCTAAACAGAAATATCCTGACAAAATTCCATCTGTGCTCACGATCCCACGCGAAGAAGATATGGTATGCCTATTATAAAATTCCCTTATATCCTCCACAAATGATCAAACCCGAAAAGTAAGCTTTCAAAAAATTTAATCTATCGGATATTTCCTTCCTTTTCCTGCTTCTCATCCCTCTTGCTCTCTTCTGATTCCGGAGTCCCAACCTCAATCAAAGTCTCATGTCCTTTTTTCTTCACGCTCAGGCCTGGTCTTACCCCTTTAATTGTGTCAGGTTGTTCCCAGTCTTGAAGGTCAGCCAAAACTTATACCCCTTCTTTAAATACTCGTTAGCTACTCTTCTAACCTCTCTATCATGCTCCGCTTGATTCTTCTTGGATCTGGACGTATCCTTCTTTTTCTTTGAGGACGCGGAAGGTTTCAGAAGGTGGAAATGCTAAGTTCATTAGAATCTACGGTCTTCACCGTCAATATCCTTCCCATTGCCGCTCTGGGAGCCTTTTCAATAGCAGAGATCGTAAAATACCTTAGGACAAAAGAGATATCAAATAACTTTTATTTTGGCTCCCTTTATCCAACCATTCAAGACATTCGATTCTTCACTCTTTTTCTGAGCAAGCACTTTAAAAAGATCTCGGAAGAACAAGGGATCCGTTGGGGTAAGATGTGGGAATCAGAGGGGAT
>Ga0315291_10004096_pt1 | contig 18673 bp, 22 predicted proteins | sample YL17G12_20_MG_FD_203070 | JGI IMG/M metagenome (GOLD analysis project Ga0315291, IMG submission 203070) | Sediment microbial communities from Yellowstone Lake, YNP, Wyoming, USA - YL17G12_20 | ecosystem: Environmental > Aquatic > Freshwater > Lake > Sediment | place: USA: Wyoming | collected...
TGAAATAGTTGAGATAATAGCGAGGGAAAAGGCGCATATTGATGAGATGATAGTTGCCTTGGAAATCGCCTTGCAAGAAGCATTAGACGCAAAAGTGAAGATGATACGGCAAGAACGTAAAATACCAGCCGAGGTTACAGGTTAATGCCAGCAACATGGAAAAAGCTGATACTTGCTGCAGACGCCACAACAGTAAAGACCACCCTAATGTTTGCAGTAGTGGGAACACTAACTACCGGCGCTGATAAGGCGCCCACTATTTGCGCTCCTTGCACACTCACTATAATCAAAGTGAAGATTTGCGTCAAGACCGCTCCGACTGGAGCAGCTCTTACCGTTGATGTCAACAAGAATGGAACCACAATTTTCACGACTCAAGGCGGAAGACCAAGCATCGCCGCTGGCGACACAACAGACGATTCAGACACGCCAGACGTGACAAGCCTTGCGGAAGGAGATAAGCTAACAATAGACGTTGATCAAGTGGGAGCTACAGAGCCTGGAAAAGATTTGACTATAGAGGTTATATGTGATCAGGTGGTAACGTTTAGTTAATGAATAACAAAGGGCAGATTCCTTGGAATAAGGGATTAAAAGGTACTCATTTTTCTCTAAGAACGGAATTTAAGAAGGGATTCATTCCTTGGAATAAAGGTAAGAAAGGAGTTCAGGTTTCTTGGAATAAAGGTAAACCTTGCCCTCGGATGATAGGGAATACTTATGGTTTTAGAAAAGGATTTATCCCATGGAATAAAGGCTTAAAAGGCATCCATTTATCAAGAAAAACTGAGTTCAAGAAGGGGAATACACCGCCTTTTAAAGGTAAATCCATTCCAGAACACATTAAATTAGCTAAGGAAGCAGGATATAGGAGATATGTAGAAAAACACGGCGGCCCATGGAAAGGCAAGACAGATGACCCAAAGTTTCGAGAGATTTTATTCAAAGCATGGCAGAATAACCAAAAAACGGATACTAGCATTGAATTAAGGGTGAAGGAGTATCTCAGGGAACTTGGGATCAAATACGTTCATCCTTATTATCTTAAGCCAAAATTCATATTGGATTTTTATGTTCCATCTTTAAACCTGATAATTGAATGTGATGGAGACTATTGGCATAGCTTACCCAAAGTCGTGAAACGAGATAAAGCGAAGAATAACTACCTAACCAAACGAGGTTTTAGATTACTTAGGCTTCCTGAGTCGTTGATTAATCAAAGGGTGGAATGTTTAGGAGAGCTCCGAAAGGCTTGTTTGGGATGGGTAGCGGCACGACTGCTGCAGACTTGACTGTTGAAGTTGTATGCGACCAAACGGTGACGCTTAGCTAGGTGTTGAATAATGGCTGATTGGACTACGCCTTCAGCGGTTCACAGTAAATGCGGACAAACAAGCCCTTACCTTGCGACGAAGGCGATAGACACCGACACGGGAACGTATTGGAATCATAGAACCGCTGAGCTGCATTGGATTATTTTTGATATGGGAAGCACCAAAACAATCACCAAAATCAAACTGTTTCAAGTCGCAGGCTACAGATGGGGTGAAAGTTCAGGTCTCACCGTGTATGTGGGCGACGACCCCGCAAATCTTGGCGCCTCAGTTTGGGACGGAACATTAAACGCTGACGGTTGGCAAGAGAGTGGAGCTTTCAGCAAGGATGGCCGATACATCAAGTTGGTCACCAAACTTGGCGCTAACTATGAGCGTATGTATGAGCTTCAGGCTCTTGCAGCAACACCTGCTCCGCCACCGGCAGCTGGGATTTTGGTGCAGGTGATGTAAATGACTAAGAAACGCATTGTGGCCACGATTGATGACAAATTATTCAGTGAAATAAAAAATATTCATGAGGCTGAAGTGAAGTCGGCGGAGGAAAAGGACCGAACGATGCCTCGTTGGAGCAACACAGTTGAAATGTTGCTCCGCAAAGGCGCAAAAGCCTACAAATCAAGCTCCATTGGGTTCTGTTAACTTGATGGGCGATTCGTCTCCCAGTTAACAGTCGGGTGATGCTGTCAGAAAGCGGGTTCTGACTTAGTCTTCGGATGTTCTCCTCTGCTTAGGATTCGAAATCTCGCCGCGCGCGCTAATCTGATCTAGTGATACCCTTCATCTTGATTATCTCAAAAATCATATGTGTAGCCTGAACCGTGTATACTCTCAAAACAGCCTGTTTTCTACAAACTCATGCAGTCGTCAGGTTGGTTGGATTAAAATTTAATCTTTTTCTCTCCGGTTGAGAAGACTGCGAAAAGTATTAACAGCGCTTGATGTATATATATCGATCAATGCAGTATAGATACCGATGAGAAAAGGAGGTGGAAAATATCGTGACTAAATGCGCGAAATGCGGTGGTGAAACTGAAGGTTGGAAATGCGCCATTTGTGGGACGGAGGCCGATTCGCACGTTTCCGATCACATACACGAGGGCTCTGATCGTTATTGTATGCCGAAGTGCAAAGCGTGTGGCAAGGCAGATGTGCTTTGTACCTGTGTTAGCTAGCCATTAATAAGACTGAGGAGGGGATAAATGTACACGCACACGGATACCACTAATAGTATATAAATGGATTCTAGTAGGTGTCCATTTCTAGCTAGCTAGCTCCCAAAACCACCAAAAGCTAGCGAAAGAATTAAAGAAGGGGTAATCATCATATAATAGACTAGATGTCTTGGAGGTTACGAAGATATGTTGTTTGTAATTTATCATCGACATACAGCGGAGATGTGTCCAAGTGGAAAAGTGCATCCAGATCGAGAATTTCTAAAGAAATTAGTAGAACAAGGTAAGACTGCCGGTATCAAAATGATTGAAGGGTATATAGATGGACCCGGTCATCAATTTTATTTTGTTGTTGAAGCTGACGACAGCGCGAAGCTTAATAAAGCCATTGAACAACTACGACTCGTTGGCGATATTAATGACATTGTTCCGGTCTTAAAACTTTCAGACGCAGTGACTTGGGCACGAGAGGAAGGAATCCAACAATAGAAAGACAATTAAAGCGAATACCTTAGCGCGCGCTGTTACCTTTCCCTCCTATTTTTCTACATGACTAACTAGATAATCCACTAATCATGAAGGACTTAAAGACTTCATTAAACGTTATGCTCCAGAGAACCGACTTGATAACGTATATGCATAACTAAGACTAAAGTCTAAATCCAAACTACATCTCAAAAAAGCCACTTTACAATAGAAGCCTTTTATTCAAAGTCCATAGTCATTAAATTATAACGTGCTAAATAGAAACATGGTGCAGCATAGTGCTTACAGCTCAAGATATCTTCTTAGTTGCATTTTCAATCCTATATGGTATTATGTTGAATGCATGTATTGGATTAGATTTATTCCACTTTGGAAATTTGTTGTCTCGAGATTACCCTAAAGTCAAGAAACGTCTTGCAATCTCTATAGGCTTGATAAATATTTTACCCATTATTGTTGGTGGCATTCTTTTCACAAATATTGGAGAAATAGAGATAGAAGGATATTCCTTTCTAAATGTTAGGAGATTTATCGGAGTATTTTTCCTATCCTTGTAGCGCGCGCGAAAAAGGCAAACACAAATAGAAGACACTTCCATCCATTCTTTTAAGCCAGTTTGACCCTGTTTCCCATTAGAAGAAAACGGTCATGTGAAGACGGACTTCGGGAGAAGTCTCCACTCTTAGCCTTATTTTATAGAATAACGGTGCATGTTGTTCTATTTTGTTGAATTAGCCTTAAATGGGCTTCTTTTCAGGTTCTATGTGTATTAGGGTAGAGGCTCAAATCGTGGTTTCTGTTACGCCCGAATCAGTTCGCGAACGCATCAACGTTTCTGCAGCTGAGTGTCCCGACGATGTTGTGAGCAGGTTCGTAACCGACGCGACGGAAACGATTAAAATCGAGACTGACTTAACAATTGACCCTGCAAACTGCACGGCTGCCGAGGCTGTTGCCATCCGCAACCTGGCTGCAATCTACTGCGCGTGCAGAATCACGGGCGGCTCCGCTTCTGGACTCAGTTTCAGGGTTGGAGACCTCACCGTCAACGAGTCGACCAGCTCTTCGCCTTCAGGATTAAGCAGCAACAATCTGCAGTTTTTGATGAATGAAGCCACGAAGATAATCGAGAAGCTGAACCAAGCCGATTTCAGGGCGGTGGCCGCATAGTGGGCACGGTTCCCGACGCTTACTACGAGTTTGTGATGCATTACGCGCCTTATTTCTACGTTATTCCGACTGTTCTGGCTGCTGATCCGCCTGCTGGGCAGAAAAACGTCACCGTTGCGGATGGTTCTAAGTTTCAAGCTGGTTTTCTTCAACACAACATCGCTTTCATTTCCGTCTCGACATCAAGACTCATGAGTATATCGCACACGTATGCCACGACATTAGCCTCTACTATCAAAATAACAAGGCGTTTTTCTGGTAGCATCAACCGACTTTTTACACGGTTCATATGGGCTCGTTTTTGGAGAGGTCGTCCTGATTACAGAAGCGACCAAACGAGGAGTTTACAGAACCTGATTTTCGATTCTGTGAAGTCTTCGGTTGATTAGACTGTTCCGCGAAGCTGTTACTTTTCGGTTGATGACTCCGTGGAAACGAACCCTATAGGGTTCTTGAGATTTCTCGAACGAGCCCTAATTGACCAAAAGTAGCTGTATTATATACCCAAGTCTTAAAAATCGTATATGCTCATTATGATTCATGCAGTTAAGCCGCGAGTACAGTACAGGCAAAAGGCTTCTTGAACTTATCGGCAATCTGAGAGAGTTGCATCAAACCGTAGTTGATGGAAAGAACTCTACAGAACTATGTCCTGTTGGATGGGTAACTCCAATCTCAATTTTGCCTCTTGCAGTATACGCCAATGGTCATAACATTATGATTAACTGCACTGAGCAGAACTCAGATATTCAGACTTATCTTGCAGCAATTTCTTTTCAACGCGGTACGACTAAGCTAGACCCTTCCAAGAATTTTCTCCCTATAACTAAGCTTTCATGTAGTGACAGAGAAAACTGCGTCTTGAGTGCCTATGAAGACTTGATCCTGAACAACCTTCCTGAGAAGAACCGAGAACCATCGACCAATAGCCTGAAACTTCTGATAAGTGAGATTGTGGCAAACATTCGAGAACACGCAAGGGTAGATGATTACTGGATACTTGCCCAATACTGGAATGGTATGAGAACATGCGAGATAGCAATGTGTGATGCAGGTATTGGTTACAGAGAATCCTACCGTGGAACGCCATATGAGGTTGATACGCATATGCATGCTATTAAAAATGCATTGGAAGGAAAATCCTCCAAACCACCAGTTCAGGAAAGAGGAACAGGAATACCTACAATAGTTAGGATGTTCGTGGAAGGGTATGGTGGAGAAGTGATAGTTTTGTCTGGTGATTCCTTGTTGTACATACACAAGAAAGAAAGTGTTCCCTACCAAATGGGGCTGGAATGGACAGGTTCTTTCGTAGGAATAAGGTTTAAACTCAAGTCCAAAGACATCATGTACCAGTACTTATGATAGAAAATTGGGTTAGATGCATCGTTAAGTTAATTAAGCGTGGTTGAGAAGTCCTTGTTGAAGGGAGAGAGAAGAATATGAGAATAAGCCTGTGCGACATGTTCCGTACGGATACATTACGCGATAGACAAACCGCTTTATTGGCAATCAAGAAAATCTCAGAGGTTCCTGTTGGACAGCTTGTTCAGATAGATTTTTCGAACGTCATCTTCGTGTCTAGGTCGTTTTGTCATGAATTACTTACGTACCTTAAGGACAGAGACAACGTGCAATTCGAAAATATGAACAAAGAAATTCAAGCAATGATGATTGCATCTCTCAAGAAACCAGAGAACTATCCAGAATACCCAATGAAGAAAATGGTAGTCTGCGAATAAAGGATTACGATTTCGTCTATGGTGATTCTTCACTCCTTCTTTCTTGTCGTCTCTGCATTTTGAATTAAGGTTAGCCATTTGTTCTTTCCTTGAACTACTATTCCGCAAGCTTCGGCTGGCGTTTTACCACCTAAGCCTTCATGCTCTCTTATGTAGTTGTGGAAAATCTGATAGCCTGCTAAGATTGGTGTTTCGTTCTTCTTGAGTCCACGCATAGTTTTCTCTCTATCTCTTATTTCTCCGTTGAACCCTTCCATCTTGTTGTTGTTTCTGCCACCTCTTATGGTTATGTGGCGAACATGCTCGTTCTCGGAGCTTTTAGCGTCCAAGACTCTTTCTCGTAAGCATCATGATCAGCTGGCAAACCACCGCGCGCGCATACACGAACAGGCTCCTTGGTTCCAAAACTTGGGCAATCGAGGACAACGTCTTTCAATTGTCTATGAAAGCCTTCAGATATTTACCACCTGAGATATGCGGAAAACTTATAGCTGAACCGAAAGCACTAGTAGGGATATTGAAGGTTGAAGGCAATGTCTGATAAGGATGATGATGAAGAAGACCAGTACAAGCCGGACAAGGATTCTGAAAAGCGAATCATAGCGGAGAAGAAGAAGAAGGGAAAGAAAACATAGATGGGTTCAAGCGCGGAGGCCCTGGAAAAGGCGAGATTCTTCTATGAATTTGCGTTGAAATCTGGCGAGTACGTACAGAAAGCGAACGAACGACTTGGTGAAAAGGTTCGATGGTTCACAACTTCAGCGAGCACACTCGTTCCAATAGTTGTGGGCGTAGGCTACTATGTTCTGAAACAGAACACTAACCACTGGATTTTCCTTCTGTTCTTTCTCAGTCTGGCAAGTCTTGTTTCAGCAATAATCGTGGGAATGATCATTCAGAGACCTACCCGCTTGCTTGTTCTCGATACTCAAACCTTTATGGGCAAGTTTAGCAAGAAAAGTCAGACGTTTATCATCAATAAATCAGCCGCTACATGGTCCGAGATATTCACACTCAACCGTGAAACCATAAACTCTAAGGAAAACTATCTATATGCTATGATCGGTCTCATATGCTTCTCAGTCCTACTACTGGTTGTCGTATTCTTGATGTTAGGCACAACAATCTGGAACTGAGTACGCTAGAAATAGCAGAAACTCTTTAGAGTGAACGCATGTGTTTGAAAAAAGAGGAACAGAAATTGCTGCTCTTTTCCTCCTGTTGATTTTCTTTCCCACAGGAGTATACTTGATACAGTTCGGCAACATTCTATATGAGGAAACTTCTTTTCAGCCGGGAATTCATTTTCCCCCTCGCCCGATATCTTTTTCTACTAACATTACTTACGCGAATTTCACAGAGATAACATGGGTAGTGGCAACACCATATCAGGAATCCCCAGAGAGCGAATGGAAGCTCGTGACAATTAGGCTTGGAACAATTCAGTTAAACTACACGCTTAACATCCAGTTTCCATATCAAGCTAAGAACGTTCGTGGTCTCGGGTATGATTTGATGGAAGATTCATATGTTCAAGGTGAAGACTATTATAATCTAACGGTTGTTCCAAATGATCATATTGTGGTTATCTTTCTTGAATGGAGAGCGTTTGCACGTTGGGCTTATGATACATATTCCATTGAAATGCCTCTCTACCCTTTTTTTTATGAATGTGGGTCGGACGTCTTCAGAATCGAAATTTCTGGTCCCGAAAAGTCAGTTCTGGATTTGTCGAGAACTTTTCCGTATCCCAACTCTGCAAAAGGAGAGGTCTCTCCGACATACGTCTGGGAGACTACTGGGCCTCAGGATATTCACGAAAGCTTTTCGGATAGGTTGCGGGTCTTCTTTGTTTTCCCTGAGAATACAGGAAACTTGCGATACGTGACCTATAAGGCCGGTATTTTCACTGCCTTTGGAGTAAGCATGATAATCGGCGGAATCACACAAACGATCATCTACATTATCAACGCCTCCGAAAAGGACTCGTGGACCATGAAAACCGTGAGCAAGGTGAAGCAAAAGCTAGGAAAGAGGGAGACCTCATTTGCTGATTGGCTGTGGAACGAATAATATTCAGATGCGCACGTACGGACTCTTTCAGACAACTTGAAAATCATCCTAACCCTCGCGCGCGGTTCGGGTCTGAAAATCATATAAAGAGAAAGACTCTCTTCAGAAGCTAGAGGAAGGAGTTCACACGAGCAAAGGGTCTGAATCTACTGATAGGAATACAACTGGGAACCTGAGGACAGCCGCTAGTCGCGAAAAATTGCATGAAATTGTATCATGGCGTTCATTTTCTCTTGTGGAAAGAGTGATCAACAAAGGACCAATACCTAAGGCCCAGTCTAACCCAGCCGTTTGCGTTCTCAACGTGATTTTCTACTCCTGCATTCTGCCAGTTGTTGGATTGACATATGTTCGCTTGAATCAAATGAATATCCTCAATTTCCCAACAGGAGTACGAACTCTCCCCATAGAGATTCTGATCTTATGGATAGCAGTATTTCTTTTTTCGTATACATGCTTGGTCTATCATGCATCGGGCAGGCTTCGCAAGTTCCTTACAGGAATCGGACCTTGTCTGGTTTATGACAAGAATCAACTTGCAGCGTTTGAGGAGAATACCATCAAAAGAGTCTTCAAACCACCTCCGATTCTTCTGATACCGTTGCTTATCACTGTTCCTTTGGGGGTGAACGGGGTGATTTCAAATCCTATATACGCTGGCAACATCGTAACCACCATACTAATAGGTCTCATGTTGATATATTCCAACCTTCTGCACTGGGTCGCATCTTGGATGCTTTACACATTCCTAACTACCTCAAGCAGGTTTGGTAAAGGAATACCACTTCACATAAACGCGTTTGATCCCGACAAGGTTGGTGGTCTAGCACCGCTATCCAACTTGAGTACTCTAGCGATATTTGATATTGGTCTGCTTTCTCTAATAGTGATCCCAATATGGCAGATATTCTACCCTCCTGCCTCCTTCGTAATGATAGGGATAACCTCAATCCTGATACCTGCGTATTTTCTTTTTTCGATGCGCGGGATTTATGACAGCCTTAGAGAAGAGAAAGAGGCCTCTTTGATTGAGTTAAACGACGAAATTCAACAGGTGAGCAAGAGAATACGCAACTTCATGAAGAAAGATCATGAAATGGAGAGATTTGACGAAAAGGAAACTATTGTACTGGGTCAGACACTGAACTCGATGGACATTATTTATGGACATGTCCGATCGATGCATACATTTCCAGTTAACGCGGAAATCATGGCAAAGGTATTCATCAGTGCAATTTTGCCCATACTCGCTGTGATACTTGACTATACTCTGTCACACTTTGTCTAGATGTTTGCCAGCCGCGTCCAGCATGCGAAAGAGAACAATAGCGGATCGTGAGTACTCAGATGTATGGATCAGACATGTTACCAGGCGAATCGCCAAAAATCAATGTTGAAAAACTAGACATGAATTTGCGCCAAGCTTTTGGAGAACTAGCAACTGCGTTGATTAAGAAGTATAGGAATCAGGTCCTATCGATCGTGGTATTCGGCTCGGCTACAACATGTGATTGGATAAGGGGCAAATCCGACGTTGATTTCATAATTGTCACAGACGGCAAAAAGAGCAGGAAAGAAGTGGAGAACTTCGCAAACAATCTCTTGATCGGGCTCAGCACGAAGTATGACCTCAGACTGGCGCAGACCTGTTCAGCATTCAGGAGAACTCGCAATCCAGCCCTCAAAGCGATTTTTGCAGTTGAAAGTTTTATGACTTTCGGAAAACCCTTTTTTGTGCTTTCCAAGGATCAAATAGAAACTGATCGCGGGGAAATAAGAGATGCGAGAATAAAGCTTGTCACCTCCATTTTTGATTCGATAGCAATTTTTGCCACGAAAATAAAACAGACAGGAAGTACAATCTACGGGGAAGACATGCTTAAAGAATTCTATGTGAACCGATCGACGACCGAGAAGATAAAAGCTCTTATGGCTCCCCTCTGGTTAACACTGATGAGCTTTTTTATCTTTCCTATCGATGCAGGTATATCGCTGGACCATAGCGTCAAAGCAACACTCTGGGCCTGTGAGGACGCACTTTTCTATCTTGATCAGAACCTTTCTTCAATCAACCACGAAATTCGTGTCCTTCAGAATATATTTTCAGACCATAGACACATTCGGTTCGATCATGTGGAACTAGCCTTTAAAAAAAGGCAAGAGCTGAGAAAAGGAATGAAGACTGGAAAAGGCTTGGCTGCACTATTTCTATTTCAGACACTTCTTTTTGTTATCGCTCTTTATCACTGTGCCGCAACATTAGCAAGAATGACCTCACCACCAAGAACTGCTAGAAGCTAGAAAAGAGGGTTTTGCGAGAGAAATCTCCAAAAGCGTTGTTTGTATAGAATAACAGTGCATGTTATTCTATTTTGTTGAATTAGCCTTAAATGGGCTTCTTTTCAGGTTCTATGTGTATTGGTGTAGAGGCTCAAATCGTGGTTTCTATCACGCCCGAATCAGTTCGCGAACGCATCAACATCAGCGCAGCTGGGTGTCCCGACGATGTAGTGAACCGTTTTATCACTGACGCCACGGAGACTGTTGAGGTCGAGACTGGGCTAACTATCGATCCCACGGATTGCACTGCTCAGGAGGCTGTGGCAATACGAAACCTAGCGGCAATCTACTGTGCTTGTCGAGTCACGGGCGGTTCAGCTTCTGGGCTCGCGTTTCGTGTTGGCGATCTCTCGGTTAGTGAATCGAGCAGTTCAGCAAGTGGCTTGACGGGTGGCAATTTGCAGTTTTTGCTTGATGAGGCAAAGCGAATTATCGGGAAATTGAATGCGGGCGATTTCAGGGTGGTCAATGCCTAATGGGAACTGTGCCAGACGCCTATTATCAATTCGTGATGCATTATGCGCCTTATTTCTACGCTGTTCCGACTGTTCTGGCTGCTGATCCGCCTGCTGGACAGAAAAACGTCACTGTTGCGGACGGTTCCAAGTTTCAAGCTAGTTTTCCAGTCGAGATTAAGGATGAAGCACATGCTGAATGGAATGAAGTTGACAGCGTCGCTGGCAACGTTGTGACCATGAAAAACAACTTGGCTAATACCTATTACGTATCCAAAAGCGCTGAAGTCGAAGGGCCTGACCCAGCGTTTATGCATGGAGCCTTTCCCGCTGCCTTTGCGATCGAGTTTCTCTATGAAGCATATTCAGGTAGTCAGTTTTCGGCGAGACAAGCGGAGATCCTTGCGAAGATTGTTAGTCTTGCAGAGTGGCTTCTCACGCAGCAGTGCATCGATCCAGCGAAGAAGGCTTATGGCGGATTCAAAAACAGCGAAACAGGAACAGAATACTGGAGCATTGACGCTGGGCGATGTATTCCAGCTATGCTTAAGGCTTATGGTTTAACCTCTGATGCGGATTACCTTAACGCTGCAAAACTTGCTGGCTACACTTTTCTCTATAACATGCAGCATCAGCCCGAGTTGTTGGGCGTGCATGACAAATACTATGGTGGCTTCGCTAAGTACGTGACGATTGCTGACGCTTGGTCGCAGCACATGGCCATCGAGGATCTGTATGACCTTATTGCTTTGAAAATGTTGGCTGACACCTACGACGTGACGAATGCTTCACGGTATAATTCGATGATGACAGATGCTGTGGGCTTCTTGCGCAGTGGCTTCGAGGATTTCTATTTGTGGTTTGACCCGAAACCCTCTGGCGATGGCGCTTGGCACCGTGTTGGTTTGAATGAAACAGAGATTTATGATGATCCCTTTAGCTTCGCCTTGCTTGGCCTTTACACGTACGAGAGCTGGAGCGTCACTTGTCAGCGCGTGTACAACTTCATGCAGTCCATCAGGGCCTCTGGGCAATATCCAGCCTACTGGCCGGAGATCTGTTGGCCAGGCTACATGGATGTAATCACACGCTTTCCAGCATGCGCCTATTATGACGCGCTCACAACGGGAATTCTGTGGAAGATTCGCAAGGAGCGAGATCCTCCGAGCTTCAAACTTGCCTACGAGATCGTCAAGAAGTACAGCGACGAGTTTCTCTACTGGGGCCTCGTCTTCACCGACTATAGCCCGATCACGCCTCAGAAGGCCATGGCAAACGTCACCTGGCTAGCCAGAATGTTCCTGAACTATCAAGAACCCTTAACGCGATTCGCGCAGATCCTGAACGGCAAAGGCGAGGCTGTTCTGCTTTATCCGATCCGTCAGGCTGTGGAAACCGTGAGTTACGGCGAGCCCTTGGACGTGTTGGCGATTGTTTCGCCAGTAAGAGTTGAAGAGGTCCTTCTCGAGGCCGGCTACTTGCTGAACGACTACGTTGCGTTCTACACTTTCGTTCCAGTGCGCAACCATGACAAGATTAGGCGAAAAGGCGAAGACTACGAGATTCAAACCCTGCAGCCTTTCACCTACGAGAACCAGACCATTTACTTCAAATCGATCGCCAGGAGGCTGCTTGCTACTTGAGCGAGTTCGAGGACCCTGTCACAACTCTTCTGCGGTTGATTACTACGAGGATCCGCGTGACCAAGGACAGCGGTTCGCTTGCAACCGTCTTAGCCACAAAAGAAAGTCATGACCGAGAGCTCCTGAAGGAATACGATGCACAGATAACGATAGGCCTAGACAGCAGCCAAGACCAGAAACTCGAGCTCGCAGGACGCTTGAGACGCCGCTACATGGTTTTTCGATGCAACACTTACACGGTCGACAAAACGGCTCCTGGCGCAGATGCAGGTAAGGTGATGCGGGACAAGGTAACTGCACAGATCAACGCTATCATCCGCGAGAACCGCAACCTTCCATATCAAACCGTTTACAACTTCAGCGGGCTCGGATATCCAAGCGGAGACCCTCACAAGGCTTTGGATGCTGGGGCAACGACTGAACTCGCGCCCTCGAGCGTTAATTGGGCTGAACTCACAAACCTGGAGTATCAGAAAATCTGGTCTAGTGACGATGTCAGGCACTCAAAAAGCACCAGCGTAAACAATGAGTATGCGCTGATGCTTTTCAGGTTCAAGTTAGGTCCCAGAGAGCAATCCGTCAAGAGTATTGTTTTGAGTTTTGAGGGTTACGGTACGGCTCCGGCGGGGAACGGAATTACCGTTAAGGTTTGGAACCACGTCGCTGGGGCTTGGCAATTGGCTCAGGCTGGAACTGGCAGCGGGGACGAAACCATAACGATCACGCTTTCGGCGAACTGGCCTGATTTCATCGATTCGAGCGGCCATGTTTGGCTGCTGGCGAGAACCACGAACCCGAGCAATGGAGCTACGGCAGCGGTCTTGCACTGCGATTTTATGCAATGCGTGATTCAGGTTTACGGGATCTCATTCTGCGACGTCATCAGCTACAGGAACATTGACGTCACCGACGTTAAGCCGTACCTTTTCAGAACCGAGTTTCTGTTGAAGGGCTGGCTTTTCGAATCATTGTCAGGAGCGTTCTAGAAAAATGGTTGAAAAACTGAGAAGAATCTCCTTTGGCTTTGCGTGTCGAAAGCTGTGCGGTTTGAGTCTCAGACGTCCGCATATGACTTGCGTTTACTGTGCATCGAGGAAAGCCTACTATGGGAAAAGCCATCGTCCAGTGCAGTTCATAGACACGTATATTCTCAACATCGACCGGGAGAGACGGTTAGCAAAAGCCAAGGATGTTGTCCTCAAAAAATTACTCACAATTTGTGAGATGTTAGCCACTTGACGGTCATGAAATAATCATGAATAAAAAGGGAGTGTGAGAAACAGAAATGGTTGAAACGTATGGAGCGCATGAAAACCGCGTTTACTATGTAGAAGAAAGCGTCTGGGGTGTAACACCTACAAGCCCAACAATGGCGAGTGTTCCAGCAGACGAGGTCGACCCGGGAATAAACCCGGGAAACATAAAGCTGAGAGGAGCCGGCAACTACGATCTGCAGGTGATCAAGAAGGGTCTAAGACAGGTTGGGCTTAAAGTAAGCTACCCGTTGCCTTCTGAAGCACCTGTCGGATTGCTTCAGTGGGCGAAAATGGATTTGAACAAGAGCCTCAGCATGCAGGTACTCTATTACAAGGGCATTTTCGCTTCAGCGACGGACATAATCTCAATGCTGTTCACCGGGATGAAATTCAACAAGGTAAGCGTTCAGTGCAACGTAGAAGACGTCATAAAAGCAGTCGCAGAGTTTCAGGGCTTGAACGTCGCGTTGGGAACTGCCAAGATAGCTGGGGCAACTTATGGGGACCTCAGCGGAGCCGTGCCCTTCAACGAAAGCTACGTGAAGAAGGCCACTGTCGCCCTTGAACGCGTCACTGATTGGAAGTTTGACGTCGAGAATAACCTCAAGCGAGTGCCAGTCATCCGTGCTAGTGATGGTGACCTGCCGAAGTATTTGCCTTTCCGCCATCGAGTTCTAAGTGGAGAGTTGACCTTCGAATTCGAAGACATAGAAGAAGCTACAGAGGTCTTGGCTGACACGGAGTTCGCTTTGGAATTCGGGCTTGGCGGCGCATGCAAGGCTACCTTCTCAGGCTGTAAATGGGACAATGTTTCATTGCCGACCAAGATGGAAGACCTGATCTCGCTCAAAGCTGCATTCGTGGCCAAGGGCCCCATGGCAATCGTCGCCAGTTAGGAGGCTTACCGCATAGAGACTGAAATCTTGGAAATTGGTGACCGCTTCGGCACGGGTGCTGAGGTGACGATGAGTGGCAGTTGAAGTTAGCGTTTTGGAGAATTTCGGTCGAGAGGCTGAACTGCGGAAGAAGTGGATGCGGATGTGGGAGAGTCTTGGAAAGCGAATACTTAGGATGCCTAAGTGGATGCAAGAAATAGTGCTTGAAGACATCAACACAGCCATCAGAAACCGAATAAACGTTATGGAGATAATTCAAAATGCGAAAAGAAACCGTTGAAATAGGCGAGGAATACGGCGAAGAGTTCAAGGGGCGCTATGTTTTCAGCGAGATCACTTGGGCAAGGCGTAACCGGATAATCCAGAAGCACACTAAATACAGCAGAGTCTCTGGGCAGGTTGAGAGCAGCGACTTTGTCGCGATACAAGCTGAAACGATTTGTGCAAGTCTGAAAGAACAGCCTAAAAACGAGCCCATAACCCTCGAGAAACTGCTTAGCGAAACTGAAGGGGTCGGTGTTGAGCTCGGCGAATTACTGAGCAAGGTAACAAATCGACTCTGCAACGTGTCAAAAGAAGAGACTGCTTTTTTATCAGAGCAATCCGCAGACAAAAGCCAAACGAAGCCCTCACAGAATTCCGCTTCTGCAAAGAGTTCGGATGGACCCCAAACCAGCTCGCAAGACAACCAGCAAAAACCGTCCAGCAATTCCTTGTGATCCTGAACCAGATGGACAAGATGACAGAAGAGGAAATCGAAAAGGCTAAGCGAGAGGCGAAGACGCATGGCCGTTGAGATTAACTGCACCGTGAAGGGCATTAGGGCATTTCAAGACGCCATGCTGAACTTTGACCGTGCCCTTCAGAGACACGTGCATCGTCAGCTTGCAAGTTGGGCGGCTAATGTTAAAGCCGAAGCAATGCGCAGAGTCCCAGTGAGGACAGGGCACTTACGAAGTACTATTTATTCGCAGATCAGCGGTTGGGTTGTTAACATTGGCGCTGAGGCGACATATGCACTGTTTATCGAGCTTGGAACACGATACATGAGAGCGCGACCGTACCTGTCGCCTGCAATACAACAATACCTTCCACAACTTGAGGGAATAGTCTCCGACGCCATTGAAGAGGCTAAGCGGGAGGCTGGTTTCCGTTGAGTTTCAACGAATTGGGCATAAGCATTATTGCTCAGAACTTGGCAAGTGCAGAATTTTCTAGAGTCGCTTCTGACGCTGGCGCCATGGCTGCGCAGGTCTCAAGTCAAAGAATGGCCATTCATACGGAAAACTTTGCGAGCCCAGAGATAAGTCGAGTTGCTGAAGACGCTGCTCGTGTCAGATCCGAAATTGAAGCGTCACCTATAACGGTTAGTTTTGGCCCAGTCGAGGCGCCACTTATTCCGCCAATCGAATTTCCACCTATCGAGGTTCCAAGCATTCTGCCAATCGATGTTTCAAGTTTTGAAGGCGCCCAGGTTACTTTCGGCGAGGTGGGGGCTTCAGCGATTGAGATGGGCGAGAATGTTAAGGCTGCAGGCTCCAGGTTCACCGAGATGCAAGTGCACGCTGAAGCCAGTACTGTGAGTTTGCGCACGGTCGCCGGCGGCATCAGGACTACTGCCATGATGGGGACAGAACTTACAATGCTCGCCTCAGACTTCGGAATCGTGGACAAAGAGACAAGCAAGTACATGCGCACCGTGATGGCCATCATAATGGTTGTTTCCACCGCAGCTCGAATGTACAGCTTCCTCACGCTTATGACGACTGGGCACACGGCTGCCGTCGCTGTTGAAGGAACAACGACAATGGCCACGGCTGGAGCCTTAAGTTTTTCATCCATAGCCCATGGCATCTACAGCGCTGCAAAGTGGGCGGCTGTGGCCGCGTCAAACGCCTTAAACATCAGTACGGCGACTTTCTTGGCTTTGACCGGGGTAGGGATCGCAGTCATTGTGGCCGCAACCGTTGCAATGTGGGCGTTTGCAAACAGCATGAATGCTGCAACATCTAGTGCCCAGAGCTTCAACGCAGCCGCTGGCGAGGTGCCTTCCCGTAGTCGTGGCGTTCAGAGAGCTGGAGAGCAGGATCTCTATCGCCGGGGGGTCGAGTAAATGAGCGTTGACATTCCAAAGGCTACTTTGGCTTTTGGCGCCGTTGCGCCGCCTCAGGGCGACATAGTAGATCTTCAAGTCCATCTGGGCTGCACGAAGGAAGTAAGCAGTTTCGAGGTTATGTTGCAGAATTGGAATAAGAAGTACAGTCCCGGCGGAACGACGCCCATCCTTGTTGGAGTGGACGGGCACATCGACATTGGCAGAGGCGTGTTTGTTCCACAGTTGATTACCTGCCGCGTTGAAAGCGTCAAGTGCGAATCAACTCCAACCGAAAACTACATTCGTGTTAGTGGTCGTTGTTGGGGAGAGAAGCTTTTCCGCAGAACCGTGACTAAAACTTACGAGAACAAAAAAGGCGAAGAGATCATCAAGGACTTACTTGACTATTACGTTGGATTGAGCCACGTTCGCTATTTTGATGGCACGGGCGTTGAGCTGGTCGAGGACACTGATACAACCTTTACAAAGCTGGCCTATGAAAACACGCCTGTCTGGGACATAATTAAATACGTTGCAGAGTCATCTGACTTGGCTGGCGTTATCGGCTACGATTTTCGTGTAGCGTTTGATGGTAAGTTCGAGTTTTTTGCAAAGAACAGTAAAGCTTCAGAAGTAAGCATCTCTGAGACAATTGAGGGAAGCGAGTACCGCAAGGACATCCATCGCATAAGAAACAAGATAATCAGTCAAGGAGCAAGCGAGAAACAATATCCATCTGATGTGAATGATGACGGCTTAACGGAGACCACAACCGACTGGACAGCCGATGATACAGTGGCTCTGAGTACCGACCACGTTTCGGTCGACGGACAAAAAAAGTACACGGACTCATATAGCATCTGCAGCACCGGGGCAGGTGTGAAGCTGGAAACATGGCTGCATAGAACGTTTTCGGCAATGAAAATGCGGGGACCTGACGGCTATAAGCAAGTCGTGTTCTGGCATCACTGGACCGGGACCCAAGATGCGTTAGCCTCAGCGAAAGCTAGGCTCTATTCAGGGGCTAGTTACTTCGAGATTGACATTCTACCGTTGATCGGCTCTAAGGCAACTTGGACTAAAGTAACACTGCAGACGCAGACACCTAGCTGGACCGTAAGCGGCACGCCCAACTGGGACGCTATAGACGCTATCCGCTTCATAATCGCGTATCCGGCGGTGGGCACAATATACATTGCGATAGATCATCTGCGTTTTTCTGACTGCCGCTACTCCGCGGTCGCAGAGCATGTAGGAAGTCAATCCGCTTATGGTTTACGTGAGCTCGTGGAAGTTGACGAGGAGCTTTACAGCGATAATGAGTGCCTGTTAAGAGCTGAAGCGCTGCTTGCCTACTTGAAGGACCCGGCTGAATACCTGACGGCAAGCAGCACGGTCATCGATTACGGCAGCACACCTATCTGGCAAGCGGACAAAATCCATATCATATTACCTAACGAGAACATAGATGCCGATTTCCGCATAGAAAGCGTTGAGTATCATGTGGACGCTAAAACGCAGACGCTTGAAGTGACGCTGGAGCTTGGCAAGGTTCCTCCGATGCTTGCCGATTACTTGTATGCTCTCTGTAGCAAGACGGACCATTTGAGCCGTTACAAGGTTGCGAGGCTGATATAATGAAGAATAAGCAGGTTTTGCAACAGGTTAAGGCTTTGCGGCCGGGTGATCTGGTCCGTGTTGACTGGCATGACGCTTCGATAGGCAAAAGTTTGAGCGGCGGGTATGGCGGAATAGATATTCCAGTGTATAGTATCGGCGTTTTCATAGGTTTGCTGGGTGAAAATGATAAGCACATCATTTTGGGGCAGAACCACTTTCGATATGCGGATGGTGTTTTCGATATTGATTATACTGCTATACCGCTTGTTTGGGGCGTCAACATCAAAATCGTTGAGGCAGGATGCATAAGCAGAGAGGAGGCTCAGCAACTGCTAAACAGTTTCTTGTTGGGTGGTAGGCGGATTCTTCCTAAGCGTCCGAAGCGTCA
>Ga0315291_10004097_pt1 | contig 18673 bp, 29 predicted proteins | sample YL17G12_20_MG_FD_203070 | JGI IMG/M metagenome (GOLD analysis project Ga0315291, IMG submission 203070) | Sediment microbial communities from Yellowstone Lake, YNP, Wyoming, USA - YL17G12_20 | ecosystem: Environmental > Aquatic > Freshwater > Lake > Sediment | place: USA: Wyoming | collected...
GCTCCACAAGCTTGTCGTAGATGGTCTTCAGGTTGGTCTCCCAATTCTCATGATCGCTGACCATCTGTTCCAAGCGGGCCTTCCAGGCGTTGAATTCCTCATCTACGGTCGGCAAAATGCTCTCGATGGCTGTTTGAAGATCCTCAAGTTCTTGCTTGGCGATATCCAGGTTCGTCTGAAAGGCCTCGGCCACTCCGGGCAGCCCTCGCTCAACCAGGTACTGTTTAAGCGCCTCCGTGTCGTTCCCCGTTGCGGCTAGGTTGGCGCGGACATCATCGAAGCTCCGTCCAGTCTCCTCTTCCATGGCAAGCAGGGCACCTTCGATCAACGGGGCAAACTCACTGCTGTAGTAGCCAGCGAGCTCGGCGGCGCTGTACTTGCCTTCTTTGCCCCACTCAGAAAACTGAGTGGTGCCTGTGCTCAGCAGATCGCCCACCTGCTGCACCGCATCTCCCACACCCTTCACTAGTTCCTGGGTAAACACTCTATTCAGGTCCGCAACGTGGCCGCCGACGGTATCGAGGTCGATCCCCTGCTGGATAAGGTACTGCCGCACCTCGCCATAGCTATAGCCATACTTCAGCAACGCATCGACCGCTTCGTTCACATCCTTTGTGTAGGCTTTGGTCAGGTCCGTCGTTACTATCCAGGCCATGTTGAACCCACCGGTGGCCTTGAGAACCTCGCCCATCTCGCCGGCCATTGCTGCGTTGGCAAGCGTCACGTCGCCAAGCGCCTCGGTCAGATCATCACGGTAGAGCTGAACGACCCGGCCAAGCTCCACCGCGAGTTCGGGCAGTGCACGAGCCGTGAGTTCATCCTGCTTGATTATGTCGGCCTCGAGTGCTAGGTTCAGGTCTTTGGCCGCCTGGGTGAACTCCTTCAGCTTGGTAGTCGGCCCTTCCATGAGCCCGCCAAGAACGGGGATCTTCGCAAGGAGCGCATCGATCTCGTCGCCGAAGAACGTCGCAGCATAGGCGCCGCCAATGAGCGCGCCAGCAAGCCCGGCCGGCCCCAGGAACGGCAGTAGAGCCTGGACGGCGGCCATGCTGCGCAGAGCGGTGACCGCTGTGGCCACGTTCTTTGCGAGCGAGACGGCCCCCATTGATGCCAATATCAGCATGCCATTCAGCAACAGCAGGGCAGACCCGCCAGCACCAGCGAGCACCGCCATCTTGCGCAGAGGTTCTGGGATTTGGTCCACGAAGCCCAAGAATCCCTGCATCGTTCCGGCTAGATCGGAGATCGCGGGCTCAAGCTCTGCACCGATCGTGATCAGGAATACGTCCAGCGAAGCCCGGAGCGATGCCAGCTTGTGAGACGTTGTGGCCTCCATCGTGGCAAAGGCCTCGGAGGTCAGGCCGCTGGCCTTCTCCATCTCGCCCAGCACCGCAACGTACTGCTCCCCCTGGGAGCCCACTGTAGACAAGACGTCAGTTAAGGCCCGTACGTTCGGAAATAACTCCGCTAGTTTGGCTGTGTTGCCACCCGTGGCGTCCATCATCATCTGTAGGGTGGCAAGGAGCCCGTCTTCCCTTATCTTCGTGCGCACGTCCTCCATCGACATGCCGAGCTCGCCCATCAGGCTGGTCATCTCCGAAGAGGGCTTGAGCATGGCGCTCATCGTCGCCCGCAAGGCCGTGGTCGCCATAGCGGCATCCATGCCCACGCGGGTCAGGACGGCTATATTCGCGCCCACCTCCTCGAACGAGATCCCAAGGGCGGCCGCTGTCCCGATGACCTTGCCCAGAGAGCCGGCCAGTTCTTCAGGTGGCACCTTGCCCTGGGTGACTATCTGGGTCAATATATCGGTCGCGTGCCCAGCTTCGTCCGCGCTTTGCTTGTAGGCTGCGAGCACAGACGTGACAGCATCGGCAACGGTTTTAGTATCCCCCAGGCCCGCCGCAGCCGACTTCGCAGACGCCTCGAGAACCTTCATCGCGTCAGCTGCGGGGATGCCGGCGCTCAGAATGAAATATAGGGCCTTGCTGAGCTCCAATGGGCCTTTGCCGACAGCGGGGGCGAGTTTCAAAACCTCCTCGCGCAGGACCGCCATCTCCTCAGCCGTGGCGGAGGTCAGGCCGGTCGTGCGCGCGATGGAAGCATCAAAGGAAATAGCAGCCTTCGAGGCGAGGGCGAAGGCGCCGACGCCAGCGGCGCCGGCCGCCGTCATCGCTACGCCCATGGTCTTCAGCGAAGACTGTACGTCGCCCTGTGCAGCAGCCAGCCCGGACTTCAGGGCGGCCGAGTCGACTTTCAGCTCCAGGACGGCTGATCCCAGACTCGTTGCCATCTACTTTCTACTCCCTTGTGCCCTCGTGCCTGCCAAACACATTCGCATTCAAAAAGAAAGCCCCTTCCCTTGTCGCACGGCGCTCGGGCCGGTTTGTCGCGACAGGAAAGGAGCGCTTCAGCTCCGATTATTCGGTTGTTGACGAGCCCTTTAGGCGTCCTGCGCTGCTACTTCCTCTCTATCATGTAGTAGTCCAGGTGAATGATGGCATCGGCCACATCGCTTTCGGCCGCCCCCCAGGAAAAAGCCTCGTCGCCACCTTCAGGCAGGAGATCGATACCCCAGACCTTGTTACAGACCTGACGTAACTCGCCAGCTATACCCCCGGGTTCGGCCTGGGCCTTTGCCAGATCGTCGCGGCAAAGTACCCTTGCTTTTAATATCGCGCTCGTCGCGCCCCAATCCTCGGCCAGCAACAGCGTCTTGGCCTGCGCGAGAGACTCGTCTAGTTTCTGCAGAGCAGCATCATCACCACTTCCACCACAGCCACCGAGGAATACCAACGTCCCGGCCATTATGGCGCTTAGGGCAACGGCTTTCCACAGCATCGCTCTCCCCTTCCTCCAGGCCGGGGCTTTACCCTCATTATACTACCCTCTTGCTAGTCCGGCGACGCTCCCCGCCTGTGCAGGCTCTGGTGCTCGCCCCTCGGCATAGCCTCTAGATTCTCAAGGCGGTTGTCTGCCTTGTCGCCGTCGATGTGGTGCACAACCCAACCCTTTGGCACGGGACCGTGGGCCGCTTCCCACACAAGCCGATGTTCTGGCCTTCGCCGGCCATTGATCCGCAGCATCCGGTGTTCACCTTTTGTTTGGATAGCCGCCAGTCGGGCATGCAGTTTCGCGTGCGCCGCGTTGGGCATAGCATCTAGGTTCTCGAGCCGGTTGTCCGTCCTATCTCCATTGATGTGGTGAACCACCCAGCCCCCTGACAGAGGGCCGTGCGCTGTCTCCCAGATGAGCCGGTGCTCTAGGCGGTTTGTCAGTAGACGATACCCATCAGGCCTAATGCAGCCGCCCTTGTAGCTTGGGTTCTTGTCGCCGCGATAGTGGAGGGCAGCACATTTGCGACAACGAGGGGATGGCGGACGGCCAGTACAGAGCTCGCCGCAGCCGATGCAGGGCCGCTTCCGGCCCTGGTTGTGCTTTCGACAACTCGCCAGGTAGCCTTCGCGGTGTTCCGCTCGGTACTGCCGCCCATATTCAGGGTTTTCTTCGCGCCGTCGGGCTGCGTACTCCCGCCAGCCTTTCCGTAGGCGCTCTCGATGTGCATTGCGATACCGCTCCTGATTTTCGCGCAGCCTAACTTGAACGTCCTTGTCCCCATAACGATGATGGGCATCGCAGGCTCGACATCGAGGCTCGGCCCCACGCCCTCGACAGGGCTTGCCGCACCCAACGCATGGTCTCTTATTACGATCGTCGGCATTGTACTGCCGCCTCGTCTCAAGCTCCTCTTCCCGATGGTCAGCGTAGTGTTGCCGCCGGCGTTCGTTCTCCCGCTCCCGGTGCTCAGCAAAATACCGCCGGTTGTACTCCCGCATCTGCTCCCTTCGCCTAGCTTCCCGCTCCTCGGCGGTTAACTCTTCGCTCAGCACACCCCCACGGCCTCCTTGTCCATGTCGGCTCCAGCCAACTGCAGCGCCAGCGCCTGCCACGCCGCTGCGGAGACTTTGCCCAGCGCCCGGTCGAGCCAGCCAGCCTTTGACATCCCCAGCTCCAACTCGCTCGTTATGTCGGCCAACAGCGCGCCGAGAGAGCCCACGCAGTCCGGGCAGACCGCGATTGTCACATCCTGGCCGTCGGTGTCCACCCCCTCGTGATAACCCTTGCCAGCCAACTCCTCCTGGCATCCGAAGAAGCACATCACCTTCCCGTTCATCTCCCTTTCCTTCCTTCAGCCCCTGGCTGATAGCATTGCCGCCCGTGTTGCCGCTAGAGGGCGCAAATCCCCGCCTTTTTTGAATCACTGTGGTTAACAATTGCCGCCCCCATTGCCGCCACCCCTGTGGGCGCCCGCTCCTTCTTCCGCCGCAGCCTCTCCCGCCGGGCGCGCTCGTCGGCCTCCACCTCCGTCCACATGCGAATCGCCCGGGCTTCGCAGGCGCCGCAGATTGCGATCGCCCATCCGTCCATTGCCAGGAGAACCTTGCCCGGCTGGCCACAGCCAGTGAATGTGCAGGGGGCTTCCTCTCCGACCGTCGCTGCCATCTCCCTCTCCTTCTCCCATGTAGCTAGTTCGGCGCTTCCTTATGGTATGATGGTAGCACGTTCTGGGCATGTTGTCAAGGGGTATCAGCCCTGAATCTGCGGTTTTCTTGTTGACAACGCGTGTATAAGGTGCTATTGTGGAAGCGTAGGGAGGGAATGAAAGTGCGTGGCGATCTACTGAGGCGGTTGCGGCGGCTTCGTGGGATGACGCAGGCCGATTTAGCCCAGGAAGTGGGGGTTTGGCCTCAAACGGTTCGGGCCTGGGAAGCGGGAAAGGCAGAACCCCGACCGCATGCCTTCCGCCGGTTGTGTGAAGTGTTAGCCATCGCCCCTGAAGAACTGTATACCGAGAGGCCGGACCAGGAGTAGTACTGCTAAAATGGCAGAGGGCATGACCCTTAATGAGGCGGCGGCCTACCTGAAGGTAAGCCAACAAGCTATCAAATGTTGGATTCTTCAGCAATTGCTGCCCCCGCTATGTACGAAAAAGGACCTTGACGCGCTCATGGTGCCTTCTGATAAATGCACTGAGTCTATCGAGCGCAACGAGCGCAAGTACCTTCACCCTGACGGCTATTTGAGCATTCGTACTGATGGCTGCTTGCGGTTGGAACACCGCACTGTCTGGGAAGCCGCACATGGCCCGATCGCTGAAGGCTACGTGGTTCACCACATCAACGGCAATAAAGCAGACAACCGCCTTGAGAATCTGAGGGCTATGCCAGCTGGGGAGCACAGCAGACTGCACAAGCCCATCCCTGAGGAGCCCCAGCCCTAGCCTCACTCGCTCTCCTCCTTGGCCGGAACCTCAATCAGTTTGACGTGGCCCCCCAGGCCAGCGACCCGCATGGCGTACTCCTCCCTGCTCATCCTATGCTCGGGTTTCCGCTCCGCACCCTGCAGATCCCGCAGGAACCGCTCCCGGCCGTCCTTCTCCATGTAGGGGAAGGCCGACGCCGCCACCAGCCGCAAGGCGTCCTCGTTCAGGTGGCCGGGCAGGTGCTTCACGTACGTGTTCCACGCTATCAATGGGAGGTTCAGCTGCTCCTCGTATCCTATGTGATAGTGGTAGGAAATCTGGGTGATCAGCCATCCCCACCCTCGCCCTTCTTCGCCAGCGCCCTCCGGGCCGCTCTGTTCGGCAGAGCGGCCCCCCTCAAGTTTGGGAGAATCTCGGCTAGATATCCAAAGTGGAGTGTCACGATCTGGGACCTCAGCCGCCAACTCCAGGACCTAGCCACATCCTCCGGCACGTCGGTGACCAAGGGCACGAGCTGGCAGGCGACCTCATCCAGCTCATCGCACTCCTCCTCCGTGGCTTCGTTGCTGTTCCACTTGCGGAACAACACCCCCCAGCGAGCGCGGAGGCGGTCGACAATTGCTGTCTGGTAGAGACTGAGCGCTCCGGGGTGCAGCAGCATGTAGCGCTGCCCGTCTACCTCGATCGGCCGTCCATCGGGGATAATATCGCTGAGCTTCAGGATCTCCAGCCCGTGGCCGGGGTCCATGTCCTTGTTGATCTCGGCCTTCGGCTCAGCTGTAGGTTCTTTCTTCTTCCTCTTCGCCACGGCTGTGACTCCTTTCGTCTGTGCCAGGCGTGTCTATCTGAATACCAAGGGACGCCAACAGCACTTGCAGGTACGCGAAATCCTGCATCAGCTCCTTGGCGTCCAGCCGGCAATGCTTCTCCATGCGCTTCAGGCGCCGCGCAGTATCGCGCAGCGCCTCTGCCACGCGGGCGGCCCCCACCAAACTCACAGGCTGTGCCATTCGGCTATGCCTCCAACTACCGGCTACGCGCTCTGGGCCATCAGGCGGCCGAACTCCTCGCCCGCGGTCTGGCTCGAGTCGTACAGGGCCTTGAATTCGACCGCGAGCACGGCCTTGTCGTCACGCGAGAACTTGACCGACGGCGTGCCCGACTGGGCGACCTTCGGGATCTCGTATTGCATGTTCGCGTCCATGTACGGAGAGCCGCCGCGCACAAGCAACGCCCACTGGCTCACGTCGACGTTCTGGTACAGGCCGATGTGCTTCGTTGCCGGCGGCCCAGCGTCAGACGTCACGGCCGCGGCGTTCAGCATCCGCCCGTAGGTCTCCAGCGTCAGCTCGGCCAGGTTGAAAGCGACCGTCAGGTCTTCCTCAGTCCTCACGTTCTTCAGCGGGCCCGTCACCTGGTCGACGCGAATCGGGACTATCGTCTGGCCATGGGTAACGGTCACGCCGCCATCGGTCTTGCCGAGCGATAGCCAGTCAACGGCAGGCACGGCGCTCACAACAGGGAACACCGTTGCCACCGGGGCAACCCAGACCTCAGCTGGCCCTACAATTACCGCAAATGGTGCTTCTGGCATTTCCTACACCTCCTCGATTACCTTCTCGTGTCTGCCAGACACATTTCCCGGCAGACGATTGTTAGATCTGTTCGCCCTCCTCCGGCGCAGTAGCATCTGGCACAGGTTCCTCGGCCGGCGGCCCCTCGCGCTGCTTCTTCCCAGGATGCGGCTCCTCCACCTGCTCCAGCCGGATCAGGTCGGGGAACGACTCCCGTATCAGCAACGCGGTCTCGTCGTCAACCTCCTTGGTCTCGCCCTGCGCCCACTCCAGCCCCTTGCTACTGCACAAGAAGCGGGGACTCTCGCCGATGTAAGTCGCTAACCACTTCATGCCATCCCCTCCGTTCCCACCAGGACCTCGAGGAAGAGCAATGTTTCCCACGTGACGTCGCTGTCCCGATGGCTCGACGGCCCGCCGTTCACGGTCATACAGTGCACCAGGTAATCCTGCCCATCGCTGGCCTGGTGTACCGCCACCCGACTAGCGCCGTCGGCAACCCGTTCCAGCTCCCTACCGATGGTCTCGCTCTGCTCGAGCTCGGGCGCCAAGCAGCGGGCCTCTATCCTCATCCGCCTCAACGGCAGGTCGGTGCCGAGTTCCGCCAGGCCAGCCGACATCAGGCTGATGCAGCCAGCCTGCTGCTGGCCATGCGAACAGGGGCCCACACGGATGCCCCCGGGCGTGGCGGTCTCCAGGTCACCGTCCATAGAGAGGTACGTTCTCAGCAGTTCCACAATCGACACCATTAGAAGCCTGCCATCTTGAACGCCCGCGCCATGTGCGCAGCCGCTGCCCGCCCTCGTACCTTCTCGAACGCCGGATAGATGTACGGGAACCGGTTCTCCAGCACGCAGGCATAGGGCACCCAGGAGCCGAGCCAGACGACGCCGTACTGCGCCACGAGCCCGCTGAACCTGGCGCCCATGCCAGGAGCCTGCAGGTCCGTCCTCTTGGCCTTCTCGAAGTCGCCGGCGCCGCTGTAACCAGGCGGCGCCGTGTGGATGCTGCGCTTGCAGGTGCCCGTCTTGACGTGAACGATACCCTTCGCCTCGCGGGCAACCTCATCGGCAACGGCTATCAGGCCGGCGGCCGCTGCCTTCCGCGCATCCTTTTCCACCACGGCACCCTTCCAGTTGATCCTGCTAGCCACTGCTCGGCTCCCTGTGCAACCGGCACGGCACCTCCAGATGATGCGGAGCGCCCTCCAGGTCGCAGTGCTGCTGCACAAGCAGCACGTCCAGGTCCTGGGCCAGGACGGAGCCATCCGCGGCCGTTACCACAGACACCCGGTCCGCCTCGCCGATGGTCGCAGCGGGCAGGAAGTACAGCACGTAGTCGGCCACGACCACGCCCTGCGACCGGTCGGTATACCGCTCGCCGCCCTTCGGCGGCGTCAGGCGGCAGGTGAACTGCCCGAGCGTGTTCCAGTCGTCCAGCACGGGCTGCCCGAACCGGTCCTCGCGCGTCCCGTGGCGCTGGACCGTCGCCGTGTGCACCAGCAGGTCCTCGAACTCCACGACGTCTCCTAGAGCCTGCACACCCGGATCTTTTGCAGCGCGTAGCTCGTCACGTCGTAGTCCAGGTACACCATCCCATCCGACTGGTTGTAGTCCTCGATGTTGAACGGCCCCACGAGCGTGGTGCCCAAGGCACCTACGGACACGGCCCGCTCGGCCACGGCCAGCCCACGGATCGTCCTCGGGGTCTGGAATGTGAAGACCAGCGCCCCCCCCGAGCTCGAGTTGTAGGCCTCGACGAACACAGCCCCGTCATTCAGGAACTTGTGTCCTTCAGCGATGCCGGTCGTCTGCGCTGGCTGTGCAACGCCAGTCACCACTATCTGGCTTGGTACGATCTCTGTCCTTACAGCCATGTCAACTTGCCTCCTTCTCTATTACGGCTGGCTCTTAGCGATGCCGGCCGCTATCCCTTCTGACTGGTGTTGGCCTCTCCCAGGGCGGCACCGGCTTCTCCTCAGGCTCGGCCTCGACCAGGACTGCCGGCTCCGGCTCCACCTCGACGATCACGGGTTCCTTCAGTAAGCACTCTCGGCAGCGGCCCTCACCGTTCGTTGCCTCGGCTGCCGAATCCGCCGCGACCTCGCGCACCCACTTCTCGCAACCGCCGCACATGACATCCAGCGCGAACCCGAAGATCGGCTTTGCTCTCCAGCCCCCTGGCCCCTTCTTCGCCATTCTGTTTCCTCCTCAGCAATAGAGCGCTGGCGGCCGCGCCCCCAACGTCGATTCAAGGATCGCCTTCGCCTCGCCCATCAAGCCCTCGTTCTTGGTCTCGAGCGACCGCGATACGCTCCCTATGCTCCAGCGCTCGGCTACCCCTGCCAGCTGGCCGTTCTTCGCATACCTGGCTATCAGGCAGGCTAGCTGCGCTGCGCACAGGGCCACCTCAGCCGGCACGCTGCCACTGCTGGCGAGGCCGTACTTGTACGTCACCTGCACGTTCTGGTGCCCCACGGGCCATGCCGATGGCGCCGGCCAGTCAAGCAGGAGCGGCCACGCCTTCATCACCAGGTGGCCGTTCGGATACCAGGCGTAGGCATCGACAGACAGGGCACTTTCGTCAATGGTCACCGATGACACTGCCGTAACCGGGCGATGGCTGAGCACCAGCATCTCGTCGCCGTTGCCGTCGAGCACCTCGGTGATCTCGACCTCATCGGCGTAGGTCTTCTCGCGCCACTGGTCGATCAAGCCATCAGCCCACTCCAGCCAGTCGGCCTGGACATCCTCCTGCGCCAGGCTCTTGTCCAGAGCCGCCGCCTGGGCCTCCGTGCAATAGCCCATCCGTTTACGCCTCCCTGGTGAGGGACTAGGAGGCAGGGGGTGCGGCCACTACCTCCAGCCCCTCATATTGCCGTCCTGTTACGCCGGCTTGATCTTCCGAATGTGAGCGTGCAGCTTCTCCCACGGCACCTGCAGCGCACTGAAACAGCTGAGCAGGAAGGGGTAGCTCTCCTTCACCTGCGCCAGCGGGATGTAGTTGATCAGGTTGTCCACCCTGTCGCCAAGCGGGTTGATCAGGCTGACGAGCCCAGCCCCGCGGGCCGGATTCAGGTTCACCAGGAAGATGCTCTCGTCGCCCGTTGCCAGCGGCCCCTCGTTCGCCGCACCCGTGGGCGCCACCACTGTACCCTCGTCGGTCCAGGCCGCTACGTTGGCGTCGTAGGCACCGGTGCCCAGACGCGTCCTGGCCGCGATGGTGGTCAGCAGCGTTAGGTTAGCGTCGCCGGTGGTCGTGCCCCTGTAGATCTTGTAGAGCAGGGCAAGCGGGTCAGCCGTCCAGGTCAGGTTCGTCTTGTGCTCAGTGGCGCCAGACGTCGCGGTAACCTGGGCGCCCGCGATGCACTCGCCGTTCTGCCGGACGGACGCGATCTTGTAGTAGTAGGCACTGTTCGGCAGAGACCCGCCAGTAGCGATCGCCGCGGCGGGGCTCGCTGGTGCGGTCGCAGGCGGGGCGCAGCACGAGCTCTCGACGATCGGGTAGAAGTACGACTCCATGCGCAACCCGCCCTCGAACTCGATGGTCTGGACCGTGCGCCGGGCGTAGGTCATCAGGCCGGTGATCTTCGACTTCATCTTGCTCGACATCAGCCAGACGTACGGGTCGGTCTGGGCGCCCCGGAATTGCCTGACCGCGTCGATCGCGTTGTCGAGGTGCGTCAGGGTCGCCGTGACGTTGGCGATGTTGAAGATGTTCGTCGTGATCAAGGCGTCGAGGCCGTCCATCAGGTAGGCGTCAGCCGTGGCGTTCCCGTAGAGCAGCTCGAACTCAAGCAGGTCGGCCATGGCCTCGATGCCACCCTGCTGCTCCAACACCAGGTCGTCGATGAACTTGGCGGATGCGGCGTGCTGGAAGCCCTCGACCTCGCCCCAGTAGTGGTGGATCTTCAGGGTCACGGTGGGTCGGTCGTACGTGCCCTGGGTGCCGGTCCCTTGAACGCCGGCACCCTCGGCCACGGCGATTCCGTGTGCCGTGCGGCGGGCGATCTCATGCACCCGGCCACTGGCAGGGATGATCGGCATCAGGCGCAGGAGCGGCTGCAGTGCAAGCAGCTCCTCGACCAGCGCCGGCTCCAGGTCCTGCGGAATGAGCGCCTGGCCGCTGGCCGTTGCGGCACTCAGCGCCTTCGCTAGTTCGCTGCTGGCCGTCACCAGCGCGTCTCTGTACTGTCTCATTGTTCCTCCTCCTCGTTTACGTCTTGGTGCCCGCTAGACACATCCGCGGGCAAACTATCCGTTCTACTTCACGCCTTGGAGCCGCTCGTTCAGCTCTCGCAGCGTTTGCGCCCGCTCCTTGGCAGTGCGCACCATCGGAACCTCTTCGTCCTTGGTCTCCTCGGGTTCCGGGAGCAGCCCCTTGTACTGCGGCTGCTTGGCCTTGGCGATGGCTGCCGCAATGGCCTTCTGAACATCGGCAAGGGTCACCGGCTTCTCGGTCTCCTCAGCCGCGTCGCCCTCGGTCGACGCCTCTGGCTCCGGGGCCTCGCCAGCGAGCCGCTTCTCGAGTTCAGCGACCTGGCCCTTCATGGCGCTCATCTCGTCGCCGAAGGCCTGGCTCAGATCGGTCACCGCCCTGGCCAGGACCTGCATGTCGGACTCGTCGCTAGTGGGCGCCTCTTCGCCGGTGGCCTCCTCTGCGGAAGGCTCCTCCTTGATCGCGCCCATCATGCCCTTGACCCTCGACGCGAAGTCGTCGACGGCCTTGACGAGCATGCCGACCTTGTCGCCCTCGACCGACTCGTAGATCGCCGTGACGACGCGGTTGAAGATCGAGAGCGCCTTCCACAGCGTGTCTTCCGTCTCCACCTCGACCCAGGCCTCGGTGAAGTCCGTCGGGCCGTAGTCGATATGCCCCTCGGTCGTCTGGCTCTCCTGCTTCAGGGCCCGCTCCGTGTGGTCCAGCAGCGTCTGCACCGCCGCGCGAAAATCAGCCGTCAGCGCGAGGTCAGTTACCTTGGTCCTCGAGATGAAGGCCTCGAACTTTTCGATGGCATCGCGGGTCTGCTTCAGCAGACCTGTATTCTCGCCACCGACCCATTTTCCAGCCTTCAGCACCACCACCCCCGACTCCGGCTCGAACTCCGACTTCTCGTCAGGCTTGGCCTCAGCAGGGGCCTCATCCTCAGAAGCCGCAGGGGTCTCTACCGCGACCTCCTCTTCCTCCTCGGCAGGCTCATCGGCCTTTGCCTGTGGCTCCAGTTCGTCTTCGTTCTTCTTGGCCATCGGTCCCTCCTCTGCCTCGGGGTCGTAACGCTTGAGCACCAGGAACTCAATGTCGATCGCCGGCCTATCAACCAGGCTGATCGACGAGACCTCCAGGTCCTCCAACCGGTGGACCTGGCGCTTCCTCCGCTTCCCGCTATCGCTCATCGCCACTGACCCCCTTGAACAAAACACCCACCTTCGGCCCGGCCCGCTTCGGGGCGCTCATCTTGGACCATTGGTAGGCGCTACAGCCTAGATATTCGCTTACAGTTTCATCCGGCTCGACGTTTACTGCTTCAGGCTGCCACCTCCTCGGGAAGCTCCACGCTATCCGGAAGCTCGTCAACGTCCACAGGTATGCGGTGGGCGTAGCCCTCGATGCTGAAACCCCTGTACTCGCCGGACTTCACCCGCTGCCAGAGCCCATCGTCCAGGACGTGCACCGTGACCACCCAGTCATCCTTCTGGACTTGGTACTCACTACCTTCCTCGACGAATGATGCACGCGCTTGCCAGCACTCCACGAGCCTGACCTGGTCGGTCTCGCACTTGTGGTCGAGCCCGAACTGCTGATACCGCTCCATGAAGGCGATCATCGTCTTCTTGATCTCGCAGGGCTCGATGTAGTCGGTCTGCAGGTCGACGCGGTTGGCCGCCATCGCGACGCCGGTGATCAAGTGCTCCTCGTCGTCCTGCTTCAGAATCTCCACGTACAGACGCTTGGCCGTAGGCCCCTTCCCGATATCCGGATGGTCGGCAACCCACTTCTTCGCGCTGGCCACCGTCCAGCCATCTGCCTTTGGGAACCGCAGGGCTTGGATCGTGGTCGTCGTCTTGCCTTTCAGCCGACCAACGATGGCAAAGATGCGGGGCTTGTCCTTCTTGAGCGTTATGCGCCGGAAGGAATCCTTCTGGAAGTCGCCCGGCTCGCGGATGCGGTGGCTGATCTCCTTGTCGCTCTCGTCCCACGGCTTCCTGATCGGGACCAGCTGCGTCTCTGGCTCCTCGTCACTCAGGGCAACGCCCGTCCCAGCGCACTCATCCAGAAGCGCCTGTAGCTCCTCGTCAGGCTGGGCATCCTCTTCAAGCTCGGGAGACTCCTGGCCCGATGGGGCTTCGCTATCGCTGGGAACGACGGGCGGAGACGTGCTACTGGCCGTCCCGCTATCGACAATGAGCTCCTTGATCTCGAGCGCCACCTCATCCGCCTTCCCGACCTCCCCCAGCATCCCCTTCAGCTTGGCGGCCACCTCCTTGAGGTACACCCGCAGCGCTCTGATGCCGGTCTTGCCAGCACCCTCCGATTCCAGCCGGTCGATGAGGCGATCTACGTCGTCGTGAATGGTCTTCGCCTTCTGGAGTTCCTTCACGTCGAGCACCATCGTGAGCCTCCGCCGTGCCTGGCAGGCACATCTGTATCCAAAAGTAAAGCGCCTCTCCGCACTGCACAGCGCTTTGGCTGGTTTTCTGCAGCGTGGAGAGGCGCTCTAGCCTCGACTATTCGGTTATCTGATTATAGCGCCCTACGGCGGGCGCTTGTCAACCCGCCTGTCCATCTTGCCCTTCGCTTCTCTCTAGCCTCCATCCATTGCTCGCACGTATGAACCGCCGGTGCCCACACCGGCCTACCATGGAGCCGGCACTGCGCGATGCAGATCGCCACCGTTGGCCGGTGCAGATACGCGCACGTCTGGCAGAGCGCATGGCGCCTCCGCCTAGTCATGAGCAACCGGGTAGCCAGCATTGCTGATGCCTGGGAGCGCTGGCTCGACAGGCTCGCCGTAGGTGGTAAACTGCACGATCGGCTCGTTGATGCAGTGCACGACCACCCAGCCCAGACCACGGCATCCGTTGCAGATCTGATAGACCGGGCCCGTCGTACTCATGCCATACGGGTCGCCCCTAAGAACCGAGCCCGACCCATCGCACACCGGACATTTCTGAGCCTGGCACACGGCAACCCCCTCTCTACGGAGCGCACCCTAGCGGGCCGTCGACCGGCTTGTAGTAGCGATTGTCGGGGCACAGGAAGGGCAAGCTCTCAGGCAGAACTTCATTGCCACCCTTATAGCCGTACACGCCGTTGCCCAGATAGACCTTCTTCTGCACGGGGGTGACGGTGATGATGTGCTTGCCATCAGCCCGCACTTCCACGGAGACCTCGGTGTTGTAGATGACCCCAGGCAGAGGCGGCACCTCGACCGTATCGAACTCCTCGCCCGCCCATTGAAAGTCGACGGCCAGCGGCGAATTGTAGCTGGTCACGTCGAACCAGACGAGGACGTTCCCCGTCTCCGTAACATCCGTGCCCAAGGGCTCGACAACGGGCCCTAGAGAGCCACCGACCTTGTGGATACGGATGGTCATGTTCTGCGCCGAAGCCACGCCCAGGTCTGGCGGGCCCCCTGAGCCTTCCTGCACTACGGTGACTGTCCACGCCCCAGTGACCGCAGCCATCGCAAGCAGGCCGGCTATCACCAGCCCGCTACTAATGAACCTTCGCAACCCCTTCATCGAAGCCCCTCCCTTTCCCGGCTTCCGCCGCTGTAAACATCTTCTGGGCGGGCCAGACGGCACAGCAACCCCACTGAATGCTCGGGTAAAGCATTTAGCGCCAAACAAGGGTTCTCCTTTCTGAACTAAAAGCCACCCGCTGTACCCGCCCTCACGCTGAGCCAAGCCGCCGCCTCTCCTGAGTGATCGATCTTTAGGCCCACTCAGGCCCTCCTCTTTAACGGCGCTATCCACATCCTACTTAGCCCAGCGTGGCGACGGGCCAACCTATTTCCTCTCACGTTCCATCATCCTCAAGAATATCAGCCATGACAGGATATCTAGGAATGAATTGGTTGGCGGCACCGTAGGTGGCTGAAACACGGGCTTGGGCATTAACCTAGTCTCAACCTTGGGCGTAAACGATGGGCATTGGCACCCTCTCCCCTTCTTGGTTGTAGAAGCACAGCCACCGCTCTCATGGTGATCCCCCGCAGGATGCTTGCAGCGGCCACAGATGCTCATTTCTGCCTCTCGTCAACCGCAACTGCACTGGCAGGCCGCTACCCCCTGGTGCTCCAGCAGCCAGCGGGAATGCAGCCGGATGTAGACCTTCAGCTGGGGCCAGACCCAAGTCCCCCACTCGCTCATGCCGGTTTGATCCAGCAGGTCGCCGAGCTTCTCATCCAGAGACTTGGCCGCGCCCTCCTTGCACCAGAGCACCGGGCAGCGGTCCATCCAGCCCGTAGGGCCCACCGGCCCCTTCGGGCCTTCCTTGCCGTGGAACTCGATCCGTGGCGGGCCGGCTTCCTTGCTCATGCCTGGGCCTTCTCCTGCCTCTTGCGCTCGTTGATCTTCCTCATCCGCGCCGCCTGTGCCGCTCGCGCCTTATCGCTCCAGTTCTTAGGCACTCCAAACGACCTCACTGGCTCGCCATGAAGGATAGCCAACGCGTTCCTCGCCCTGCGCACCTCTATCTTCAGCCGCCTTCTGCGCTCCTCCGCTTCGGCCAGTTGCTGCTCGAGCACCGATATGGTCGTTACCAGCACTGCCGCCATAGACGACGTCACGTCCCCCTTGCCCCCCAGCGCCGATAGGGGCACCCGCACCCCGCAGGCGTGACATTCCAGCTCGTCAGGCTCACGTCCCGGCAGCAACGAGCCACTCACGCAGCGGGGGCAGGGTACTCCAGCCCTATCAGGCATCATCGCCTCGCATCGGCCATCAGACGCTCTCCTGCTGCCCGGCGTGACCTATGCAGCCTGTCATGTTCTCCATGTGGCATAGCCTGTAGATTCTCCAGCCGGTTGTCCAGGCCATCACCATTCCGATGATGTACGACCCACCCCTTCGGCAAGGGTCCATGTGCGGCTTCCCAGACAAGCCGGTGTTCCGAGCATTGCCGCCCGCCATTGCGCACCTGTCGGTAAAGACTTGTGATTGAATCGCCCTTGAAACTCCCTTTCTTATCTCCTCGATAATAACGGGTCGCACACACTCGACACCGCGGATCAGCTACATGCCCCATGCATGGCCTCCCACAGTCAGCGCAAGGCCTTTTCGTCGCTGACTTGCCAGGGTTTGCTACCCGCCACCGCCGGTTGATCTCCCGTCGCTCCTCGCGGTGAGCAGCCCGGTATTGATGCTCCCGCTCCAGTTGCTCACTAAGATGGGCAGCTCTATATCGCCGTCTACTTTCCGCAATTTGCCCCGGGTGGCTAATTCGATATCGTCGCTGCCGCTCGCGGGCCTGCTCCCGCCGTCTGGCTTCTCGTTCTTCCGCCATCCGCCCCATATCTAGTGTGTTCACTATGTCACCGCCTAGCGTCAGCCATCAGGAAGAACCGTAGGAGCTCATAGAGACTAATACGGGTATCGTGTTTCGACCCATAATGGTCTCGACGCAGTATCAGCACCCCCCCTGGCGCAACCTCCGCCACCGTGCACTCGCAGTGGCGGCACTTGATCGCCAGCGGCAAGTTCTTCTTCCCTTCACCCGTCTGGGTATCACCAGAAGGGCCGGCGTGGGAAGTGGCGGGGCCGGGCCGGACTGTATCCTGCTGTGGCATTGTCACGTGAATACGATCAAAAGGGGTTCAGCGCCGAGTCGCCAGCAACCGCCTCCCTTATTTGCACCAGGGCCTGCTTGCCAATGCCCGGGATGCCCAGGAGTTCCTCGTCGGTGCGTTCGTGCAGCATCTGGGCTGTGATCGTGTTGGTCCCGCCGCCGCACTCGACGAACTCCCACGGCCAGCTCTTCAGCAAGACCTCCTGAATCCACTCCGGCAATGCGAGCTCGTGCAGGTACTTGGACGGGTCGAATGGCTCCTGCGTTGTCTCTACACTTTTGACCGGCAGCTGGTACTGCCCCAGAAAGTGGCTCATTTGCCCCCCCTGTGACGCGTGACGTCCGTCAGCTCCCAGAACCCGTCCTTCTGCCCTCGGGGCGGCGGCGGCATGTTCTTGCCCTCCACGCACGTCGCCTGCGAGTGCGGTTCCTGGCTCCACGTCCACTGCCCACTGCAGGGACATTCCTCTCCGGGCTGGGCCCGGCGCCCACGAACCGTTGCCCACCAATTCCGTACACCCATGTCAGACCTCCTATTTCAAGAGCCGGCCTAGCCGCATGTCCGTCATATCACGCCTCTTTCTGCCAGCTGGGGACTGCTAGGCGGCGGGGCCAGCGGCCGCTCACCCAACCGCTCAATATCGCAACCGTAGCCGTCAACTGGCCGCCCATCAACTCGCTCCACCTGCAGATAGGCAGCTTCCACGAGGTCCCGCTCGACGATCTGGACTTTGCAGTGCCCGATCCCGAAGGCTTCCACCAAGGCCCCCACCACGAGCTTGCTATCGAACGGCTTGCAGGAGAAGATGTCGGCCCACAGAACGCCACGCTCCGGCCACGTGTGGATGCTCAGGTGACTCTCCGCGATGATCACGAAGCCAGAGACCCCGCACATTTCCGACTGAGCACTCTGGTAGGGGTGAATGCAGACAGGCGAGATCGCCCTCATGCCAAGGGCTTCCGGCGTCTCGTCCAGGAACGCCCTAACAGCCGGGGCGCTGCTCAGCCGCTCTGGGTCACAACCGAAGCCGTCGACAATCAGGTGCATGGCCCGCCTCCGCTCATGGTCCCACCGCCGGCACAGTGAAGTACACCCCATCGGTTATGACCACGGGCGCTTTGCCGTTGGGAGAGCCTTCATCGTAGGCAAAGGCTACACAGTAGGCGATCTTGCTGGTGTCCCACACGGCGTCGTAGCTGCCTTGTAGTGGCCCGTAGGTAACGTCACCGTCCCACTGGTTTTTGATCTTCCCAGTGCTGGGCAAGCCCTGCTCCTGCATGAAGACGTGCTCGTACTGGCCGCCTGGATAGGTTGGCGTAGGATCGGAGAACTGTCCACACCACACGACAGAGTTACCGCAGCGAGCGTTCCTGTAGAGGTGATAGTGAACAATCACTGGCCCCCCATAGGCAGGCACGTTCACCAACGTTGCGGTGCCCATAGGTGCTGGTGCTGCCTGGGCTGGCGCTGCTGCCAATGCAAGCAGGGCTAGAACCCCAAGGAGTAGAGCCTTCATGCTACGCCTCCTTTCACCACGCCGTCGACCGGTGCCCGCACCGGCGACACGCAAGCGTACCCCTGCCACAGTCGTCAGGCATCCTTAGTCTTCCCACAGTTTTCGCAGATCAGGCCACCGCCGACAGCGGACACGAACCAGTGCTCTACCGCGTGGCAGCGACGGCACTCCAGTTCCCTATCTTCTCTCTGCACCCAGTCATGGCCGTCGATGTAAGGCCATCCCATCTTGAGCCAGCTCAGGAACGATAGCGCCCAGCAATAGAGGATCATCGCTTTCTCCCAACCAATGATGCCAAGATGGCTTCGCCCAACCGCTCACACAAAGATTGCCACGTGAATGGCATCCACTGGGCGAGCCATCTGGCGTAGCCCGTGACACCCCCGATTACCCTGTAGAAGACGACTGTGCCTTCTGCGTCGGCCGTCATCGCTGTAATCTCAAGAACCATTACCCGGCCTCATCGTGTCGCCAGCTCCATCATCCGCGGCCGCACCAGCACCTTCGCCCCATCGCAGTCCGGGCACTGG
>Ga0315291_10004099_pt1 | contig 18671 bp, 17 predicted proteins | sample YL17G12_20_MG_FD_203070 | JGI IMG/M metagenome (GOLD analysis project Ga0315291, IMG submission 203070) | Sediment microbial communities from Yellowstone Lake, YNP, Wyoming, USA - YL17G12_20 | ecosystem: Environmental > Aquatic > Freshwater > Lake > Sediment | place: USA: Wyoming | collected...
CGCTCACGGCGATTGCGCCAAGAATTGCGCCGGCGCCAGCGGCGGACACGGAGGCCGCGTACAGCCACGAACCGGATTCCACAAACTCGCGGATATAGACCGGGTAGATGGCTTCGATGGCCCCGAACACCATGGTTCCGGCCGCTCCCAAGCCGAGGAGCAACAATACTCCCCTCACCGCTAAGGCAGTTCTCAAGCTCTGGCGCATCTGGTCCACTGCCCTGTGCAACCCGCGAGGTGGGCTCCGCTGGGCAAATGGGGCTTCGTTATCAGCGGCCGGAGCGAAGTCCCCCGCTAGCCGGGCCACCAGGCCGGCCGAGACCAGGAAGGTAAGGCAGTCGACGACGAACGCCACCCGCGGGCCCACAGCAACGATGATCATGGCGGCAGCCGCCGGCCCCATGATGCGCGTGACCTGAGCTGGCTGGGCCAGGGCAGCGTTGGCGACAATGATGCCGCCGCGGGGGACTATGCGGGGCACGATGGACCCTGTGGCCGGCAGGTAGACCGTCCCGACGGTCTTGAGGGCGATGAGCACGAGGCATACCTGGTAGACGTTCTGGGTGATCAGCATCAGCAGGATGATGGCGGCGCGGGCCAGGTCTGCGGCGACAAGGAGTGAGCGACGGTTGACCCGGTCTACGACCAGGCCTGCGAGGGGCGAGAAGAGGGCACTCGGGAGGAATACGGCCAGGGTGATGGCGGTGACCTGGGCCGCGCTGGCCTCCCACCGGAAGGTGGCCAGGCTGACAGCGGCGATGTAGGAAAGCCAGTTGCCCAGGGTGCTAACCGTAGACGCGGAGAGAAGAAGGGCCACGTTTCGGTTGCGGACAACCTGCGCGAAGCCGATCGGCGCCTCGCCTGCAACCGGGAGCTGCGTGGTTGCCTTCAATGTTGGCCTCCCAGCTTGGGTCCCTTGAAGGGTGTGGTAGAATAGCGCGTCGCTGAAGCACACCGCGGGATTGGCCTGCTCCCGGTCAAGGAAGCGCGGGCGGGCCGTGTCGCCCACGGTATCTGCTTCAGCGGCTCTTTCTCCTACACCGGAAGTCCTGACGGAGTCACCATCATCTTTTCTGGCATCAATTCCCAGCCCACCCATTGATCGGGATAGGTGCTCACGTAGTACTCTAGCCTCTGCCAGAGTTTCCTGATCCCTGCGGCTACCCCCTGGCGTCCCCTCTCGACCCGAATAGGGTCATCAAGGATCAGCCGCGCCCGCGAGGGTCCCTCCCGGCAAATGGACACGGCCAGGACGAGGTCGGCGCCGGTCACGGAGGCCAGGTATGCTGGGCCCTCGGGTGCGCGCACCTGGTGTCCCAGGAACTCCAGAGTGACCTTGGGAGGAGTCTCTGCCTCGCTTGCCTCCATACCGATGGCTACATGGTCGCCCCGACGGAGGGCATTGCGGCACCTCACCAGCACCCAGCGGTCCGGCACGGAGACGAGGGTCAGGTTGGCTCTTCCCTTGGGGCAGTACGTCTCCAAGAGGTCGTCGATGAGCGGCTTCTCATAGCGAGCCAGAACCCCCGTCACCCGGTGTCCCAATGTCGCCAGGGCGATCCCGAGGCCGACGTAGAGGCCGAAGTGCGTGCCCGCCAGAACGAGGGGTCTACCCGTGCGCTGGGAGCGGACGAGCAGTTCTCGGTTTTCGATGATGACCCTGTCATGCAGGAATCCATCGCTGTTCATGTAGAGCGTCATGAGCACAAGGAGCAGGGGCCTGACTCGCAACCGGAATTCCTCGTATCTAAGGGCAATGTCCCTGGCGGCCAGGGGGCCCTGCCTCTGAGTTATGGTGTCCGCGAGTAGCTCGCGGTGGGCCTTGCTCTGCTGCAGCCACTCCTCGCGAAAGCCGGAATCCAGCTCGTGTTCCCTGGCGGCAGTGAGGAAGTCGAGGACAGGCCCCGGCGGGTACCGGCGCAGGGTGTTGAAGAAGGGCTTCTCGGTAGACAGTGCCACGGTATTGACGATGCTCACGTTCGCCCTCCGCTTTCTCTCCAAAGCGAATGGGAGTTCAAGTAACAATCAGGGAAGGGGGAGAAGAAATCGCCTTGCGAGGCTGCCGCGTAACACCGGCAGGCCTGCGAGGCGCAGCGACCGTCGAAGACGCAGCCGCGGCATCCCTCAAGCTGGCCGATGGTCCACCCTCCTCGGAAGAGGTGCCAGCGTGGGCTGCGCCAGATCTCCGCCGTCGTTTCCTTCCGGATGTCCCCCATGACTAGGGCTGGGACGCCGGTGGACTCCGTGCAGGGGTACACCTGGCCGTCGGCGCCGATAGCCATGTGAAACATGCCCGCCGGTGCGGTGTTCTGCGGGAGGGGGAAGTCGTCCAGATGGCGGTCCGACTCCGAAGGAGTGAAGCGGAAGTCGAACCGCACGTCGATGCCGTCGCGGTGTTCCTCGCGGAGACGGGCGACCTCGTCCGCCGCCCGGTAGACCTCGGCCATGGGAAGCTTAAGGGTCCCCGAGCCACCCCTTCCCGTGCACGAGATCGGGTGGATCGACACCGTCTCGGCTCCGCTGGAGCGACAGAGGAAGACGATGTCTTGAAGCTCGTCGAGATTCAGGGGCGTCAGGCAGGTCTCCACCACGACCCGGACCCCCGCCTCACACAAGGCGCGCGTGGCCGCAGTCGCTCTTGCGAAGGAGCCCCTAGCGCGGAGCCAGTCATGCGTAGCCGGCGTGGCGCCGTCCAGCGACAGATGTACGTGGAACCCTTGCCCTTTGGCGCGCTGCGTTTCCGCGAGCTTCTCGATCAGAGCCGGTCGCAGGCGGAAGCCGTTGGTGAAGAACTCGACATGGGTGCGCAGGCAGCGCAGGTGCTCAACAATGGCCTCGATGTCGGGCCGTAGCGTCGTCTCGCCGCCCGTGAGTGCGATGCTGGTGACGCCGTTGGTGTCCAGCTCGTGAAGGAGCCCCAAGATCTCCCAGGTAGCGAGTTCCTCCTTTCTTCTCAGGCCGGGCGAGGAGGAGCGCAGACAGTGGAGACAGGCCATGTTGCAGCGCCGGGTGAGTTCGACGCTGACTCGGGTCGGGAAGGTCATGGGCTTAATGGGTGCTGTCCCGCTCACCGGAAGCGAGAGGTTGGACAGCGGACGAGTGTGACGCTTGCCGAGGCCGGCTGCCTCCAGAGTTCCTGTTGCCAGCAGGCCGCGCACGAAGTCGTCGAACTCTTCCCTGTTGGCCGGCTCGCCGTTGACAGAGCAGCGCGAGGTGTAGTGCGTCCAGGCATCATCGACCGCGCTCGCCGATGTGAGATGAATGAGGAGTTCAAAGGCTGACGGCGAGAGGTAGAGCGTCTCTCCTTTGCGGGAGTCCCGGCAGAAGCTGACGCCGCTCTCGAGATAATGGCGCTCATCGCGGAGGATCACGTCGTCCCGAAGGATGATGCAGGTACCACCTGGCCTTTGTATGCTCTCCATAGCAGACTCTCGATCCGCCTCGATCCCAAGTCGGGCAGGGGCTCCTCGTTGGAGCCCCCGCCGTGGTGGGTCTACCTGCCGCCGATGGTCCGGTTGGAGCATCCGGCGAAGGATGTCGCAGGCTCCACACCTGGCAACCTTACCTTGCGGATCACGGCGCTCACCTCCTTTCCGGCCGTATCCAATGCCTACAGCAACCCCACGGATGGCTGTCACACTGCCGAGGAGGAGGCGGGGTGATCCTCCTGGCCCATGGAAGTGGGACTTCCATGGGCTTCCCTTTTGTACACGAGCGCGGCCTGCCTGTCAAGACATTGGCAAGGCACTCTGTGGTATCCTCAGAGGTCAGACGGAGAGGGAGGCAGGCACGGGGAAGGCGGTGATGGAACATGGTGACCCACGTAACGAAGCGGACGAGCGAAGCGCTGAAGGAGGCCCTGACAGAAAGAACGCGGGGTATGATCTTTCATGAGCTCCTGCTCCACGGAGAGATGACGGCGACTAGGCTCGCCGGCCGACTGGGTCTGCAGTTCCGAAACGTGGCCTACCATCTGCAGCAGCTGCAGGAAGCGGGGATAGTGGAGCGCTGCCGGGAGGTGGCCAGCGGCTTCCGCGTTGAGAAGTACTATCGCCTATCGGAGGAGATACTGTGGACGTTTCGGGGCGACCACACGAGCGTCGACCGGACCATGAAGGCCGCCTCCCCGGAGGAGCGGCGGGCGATATATGTCTCCCACCTGGCGATGGCGGCCAACATCCTCGCTCGCTCCGCTGAGTATGTGGCCCGCATGGACCTGGACGAGTTTGACGAGGAGTTCGGTCGGCAACGCTTGGGCATGGTGGGATTCGGGCCGCTCTCTCGCGACAGGTACCGGCAGCAACTGGAGGCGGCGAGGTCGCAGATAGCGGCGGTCCAGTGGGAGTCGCCGGGCGACACCGCTTCCAATGGCGAGGAAAGGAGCGATCTGATCGTGCTCGCCTTCCTGCCCAACGCGATTCCAGTCAGGAAGAACAGCTGACCTTCCCGAAAAGCGGCGCATCGCCGCGCGTCTGGCATTACACACCATTCACGGATAGTGTTGGGCTGACTTCCGGGTGCCAATGGGCCCAGGGGCGTCGGGCGCCTGCGCCGAGCACTCCGGGATTCACAGCCACCGAGGGGAAGATACCTAAGTCCCGGCGTGCTGTCTGAGATTGAGGGCCACCATGGCGACGGTTTCGGGGTTGCCGAACTCGACCGAAGAGTGGTGAAGCCGGCAACCCCGAGGCGAGGAACGCGCCCATCTATGCATGCCGGTTCCTCCCGACGCTGTGAGAGTTTTGGAGCCGAGGCTGGGAGCCGGACAGCCGCGGACTAGACCCCCTGCAACATGGCGCGGATGGTCCTTAGCAGCTCCTGAGGGCTTTGCGGGGGCATGCCCTCCATTTGGCGGAAGTGCGCTGGCTCTGTTACGTCGGGGCTCACGCGCCTGCGGGCGGTCTCCCGGTAGAAGGCCATCCGATCGGCGAGCCGCAGCTCAGGGTACACCTCGTCGATCGCCAGAAGCAGTGCCTTCTCATCGGGATCCATCAGGCTCACCTGACCAGGCCCAGGCGGTGGCAGAGGGATCACCGGCGTTGCGACCGCCCCCGGCTCAAGGGAGACGGACTCACCCCCCGTCATGAGTGTCTCCTCAAGACCGATCAGATCGGGCCGGACTCGGAAGTGAGCCGGCTCGATCCAGTCGGCCCGTACCCTTAGCTTGAGCGCCTCGAACCAGAACAGGTACAGGTTGTAGGGGCCTGTCATCGACACGGGTATCGGATCGTCTGCGATCTTCTGGACTGCTTTGCCCAGCTCTCGCTCGAAGAGAGTACCTTTGAGGTGCTCGGCGCCCATTGAGATGCGTTGTGCTTTGGACTTGTCGCCCGGTTCCAGGACAACCGGAACAGCCGTAGTCACAACGAAACCGATCTGTCGTGAAACCGAATCGAATGCCTTGTCTATGGCCGCCTGATACTTATCTCTTATGTGCCTGTATATCGCCTCGAGGATACGCTGACGCTCGACGACCATGGGATGTGCGGGCTCTTGGGGGCCTGTGCCGCGTATTCTAGCTCTCGGCATGTTGCACCTCCTTGTGTATGCGATGTCCATGGAGGACTGACCCGGTTACGCTGAGCAGCGGAGCGATTCTGGCCCAGCCTCTCTGCGGGCTATCGCGAAGGACTGGTTCTTCACCTCCCTTCTTCACTTTGGTGGGACAATCGTCTCACGAAGGCAGGGTATGGGATGGGTGCGGGCGCGATGCCGAAGAAGTCCGCCCGATCCGGCCACGCCCCCTCCGCCGCTACGAGATCCAGTTCTCTCAGGCTGTTTAGGCTGCGGTATGTCACCGGCCTGCAGGCCAGGAACGGCAGTTCCTCCGTAGCGGGCATCGGCCTCGGTGCCTTCAGCCCTTGGCTGCGGTGCTCGTATGCTTCCAGCAGCCTGTGCTGAATGCGCGCGCCCTGGGCGTGCAGCTCCTCGCTTCTTGTGTCCACGCGTTGTCGCATTTCTTTGGCAAAGGCCCGGATTGTTTCCTGATCGTCGGGGTCGATGGCTGAGACGAAGTCATAGATGTGGCACAACCACCGGTACGTATCCAGGTTGGTCTGCTTGATGAAACCACGGACGTCTGCGCGTAGGGTCTGCGTCAGCGCTTCGGGGTGGTAGCGCCGGAGGAGCTGGAAGTGGAAATCGACCTCCATATTGTAGTAGTGCAGTCCGAAGTCGCTGAAATTGCGGTCATAGAAGGCGTAGTTGGCGATTTGGTGGAAGACCTCGGAGCGTGGATCCTTGAGGCGGTAGTCGAAGCCGAAGTAGTCACCGAGCAGCCGGCCTTCAGCCTTTAGTTTGGCCTCCAACCCCGTCCCAGCGTATGCCTCTGCGCGACAGAAGTTGAAAGGGTTTTCCATGTGCCGTTCTATGAAGCGAAGGTTGATGAAGATGTCCTCCAGAGTCGTGTCGGGTTCGAACATCAACATGTTGTAGGCAACGTGGATGTCGAAGTCATTCAGGATCTGCAGGGCCCTGAGGATCTGGTCGAGCGTGCATATCCGGTTCAGGTTACGGAGCCCGTTCTCCGATGCGTTTTCCACACCCAGGAACACTCGAAACAGCCCTAGGTCGTCCAGTACCCGGATGGAGTCATGTGTGATGCTGTCGGGCCGCGCCTTGACGGCGATGGCGATGCCATGTATGCCTTCCCGCGTTAGTCCTGCCCGCAGCATCTCGAAGCGGTGAAGAGCCTTCTCGGGGCTTGGGAGAAAGAAGTTGTCATCCTGGAAGTTGAAGAAACGGATGCCATGGCGGAAGAAGAGCTCCTTCATCTCCGCTACGATGTTGTCCACGCTGCGAAGTCGGAACCTCTTGCCACCTCCTCGGCGGTACCAGGCATTGATGCTGCAGAAGGCGCAGTTGCGCCAGCAGCCTCGGCTGCTCAGGATGCTCGCACTGGGCTTGCCGAAGTACTCGTGGAATGTCATGCGCTTGGGGAAGGGCAAGGCATCCAGATCGTCTGGGTTGCCGGTGGAGGGATTGATGGCAATCGCTCCGTCTGGTTGACGGTAGCAAAGGCCAGGGATGCTTGACAGGCGGTCAAGCGTGTCGGCCAAGGCACAGATGACCTCCTCGCCTTCACCGAGCGCCACCGAGTCGAACGACGGGAAATCCTGGAGCAGGCGTTCGCAGTTGAAAGAGGCGAAGTGTCCACCAGCGATCAGGTGGCCGCAGTAGCCGTGGTCTCGAAGCGCCTGTGCGAGATGACAGAACTCGCGCGCGCGGGTCGTGAAGATCATCGATAGGCCTGTCACCTGGGGAGCGAAGGCGAGCACCTGCGCCACAGCGCATGCGACATCACGGCTCGAATTGAATGGAACGATCTCCGTTTGGTGGCCGCAGGCTTCCAAAGCAGAGGCCATGTAGCGCAGAGCGAGGTTTTCCTCCAACTCGGCGCCTACCAGCGCAACTCTCATATGCCTACCACCTCACTTCCATGGCTGGATTTCCGATTTCAACCTAGTGACCCCGAAGTCGACGCCGCTCCAGTCGAATCGTAGGCCACACCCGCTCGCATATCGCGTCAGCCTCCTGCAGAGACAACACAAGCCCCGGCCCTTGAGCGGCCGGGGCCTGCTAGGTCAAGGCGGGCAGGCCGACCGTGGTCGCGCCAGGCCTCGGCTACTGGGGCCGTCGGTGGGGCAATCACCGGCGGTCCCTTTGTGTGCGCGCTGGCAAACTACTCCTACATCAACAGCCTGTCAAGGGGGGCACCAAACATTCTTGCGATTAGCCAGGGCGAGAAGTGCTGCTCAGGGCACGCTTCACGCCAGGGAGGTCGCTTGATCTGTCTGGGGCAATGTAAGGTCGAGAACTCGCGAGCCGCCCCAGAGCCCTGGCGAGACTCAAATCCATCGCGAAGGAGCGGCGCTCTAGCAGTGCGTCCTGCGCCGCCCACTATCGGCTCATGGTGTGCCCCGGGGGCGGTCACTGAGGGCCTACAGGAAGCTGAGCTCGCCCAGGCTCACCGCCTGCTTCGTCGCCTGCATCGCCTTACCGAGTGGAAGTCCAGCGAACGGGAAGTGGAGCCTGGGCGGCAGTCCCGAGAATGCCTCCCGGGTAGCCTCCTGGTACTCCTTACCGCCCAGTCCGATGACGGCATCAAAGCGATCGATATCCTGTTCCGAGATCTGCCGCCGAAGGACAGGTACCTCCACTGGGTTCGTTGACTGCCGTTTGAAGGTCACGTTGTATGGGCCTGGGATCATGAAGTCCGGAGAAACGAACCCGTACTTCGCGCTCAGGACGACCCAGCGCGCTCCGAACCGCTCCGCGAATGCCCGGTTGACCTTGAACGGTGCGCCCGTGTACGCGTCTCGGGCAGCCACTGGACCGAGCTGGGGCGCCCGGTCCCAGACCTTCCCCTGGCCGCAGGGGACGACAACCAGCACTCCACGCATAATCATGTACTCCTAGGCCAGCGCGGCCTGCACCAGCCGCTCGAATCGCTGGACCTCCTCGTCCGTCAGGGGAACCGCGTCGACGCGCTGGGTGTTCCACAGACCTGTGCGCCGGATCTCCTCGCTCGCCGCGTGGTGCCCAAGCCAGTCCTCTGAGGGTTGTCCCAGGGGGTGCTGGGCGAGCAGCGCAATGAGGCCGCTTTCAAGGAGCATTCGATCCTCGCGGAGGTCTACCCGGAAGCATGCGAAGGTGAAGCACTCGCGCAGCAGACGGCTAACCGACTCCTCCACCTCCGGAAACGACGGCCCACCCTGGATCAGCCAGGGCCCGATGCGCTGGTCAGACGTATCCACTCGTCTCATCAGCGCGCCACCCAGATGCTTCCGGAATACGCTGCTGTTCTTGTTTCCGCGCAGTGAGAAGACATGGCCGTAGTGCTGTCGAATGCGCGCTGGGAATCGGCCATCTTGCCGATGGGTGCCGATCCGCACGATGCGATCGTAGGTCTGGCCCTCGCGCTTGACGGTTTCGCCGCGCTCGAAGAACAGGTAGATGCCATTAGGGGGGAGATCCGGGCTCCGAGCCTCATGGTTCAGACGGGGGAGGGAACGAACTAGAGCGTAAACAGCTGCCGTCTTTGTCAACTCAGTCATGGTGCGGCCTTGATTATCGAGGTGGTTTCATTTGGGCACAACACCATGAACGCATAGTGTGCGGGCTCTCGGCTGCCCCTCGGTGCTGGCGCCGCTCTTCGTAAGCAGTAGTGAAGTCGGCCTTCGACTGTCCAACCGGGCCCCTTCTTTGAACCTGACGCGGCACATTGGCGACTGTGGGGTGCCAACACTCCATCCGTATCTGGGGCCTTGAAACGGTAGGCTGTCCGGGCCAGCCCTGGGGCAACAGGGCCGACTCGTCAGTCGCGCGTGGCCGACCAGCGCCAGCGAACGGCCAGCGGGTCGTGATCGCTTAGCGGCTCGCCGTCCGCATCGCGAAACCTCTCGGCCTCGAACTTCCAGGCCAGCGGCTTGAGTTCGATCCCTCCGCCGCTGGTGAATGCGAACTTGTCGATCCTGGTCGGATCCTCGCAATTGAGCGCATCACACACGTCTACGAGACGGGTCTGCGCGAGGAACGTCTCCCATACCCTTGCGTCCTCGCGGTCCAGTGGATTGTCGCTCCGGGGGTCGCTGTGCAGATTGGTGTCACCACCGATGATGATGGCGTGGCCAGCCGAGTGCTCTTGAATGTAGGCCGCGAGCTGCACGAAGCCTGCGGCGCGTGCCGCGATGTCCGAGTCTCCACTGCCGGCATCGCCATGCAGGTTGTACACGTCCACGTTCAGACCCGAAGCGAGCTCGACTCGTGCCATGCCGAAGCCCTTCATCGCCAGGCAGTCGGCGGCGCCTTCGCCGCACGTCTCCCACGGGACGCGGCGGAACTCGTCGAACGGGAAGCGCGACAGGATGCCGAGACCGTCACCCACCTGTAGCATGGGGCGCTCCGTCGCCACGTCGATTCCCACCGCCTCCGGTCCCGGGTGACGCTCGCTTTGGTAGGGATGGTCGACCTTGGCGCGCAGACACGCATGGTAGTTGGCGAAGTCGAGCTGGTCCAGCGCTGGCTGCCACCAGTCGAAATCCTCTTGCGTCAGTACAATGTCGTAGTCGTTGAGCAGCGGGCTGATCAGCGGAATGTGCTTCTGTGGGTTCACCTGGGAGACTTCCTGAGGGAGGCCGGCCACGTTGTAGGCTAGCGTGGTGAGTTCGCCTGAGGCTTCCTCGCTGGCGGGGGCCTCGTCGTTAGATGGCATCTTCTCCCGCTCTACGGCGCTGTCGCTGCAGGCGGCCAGGGCGAGGAGCGTGGGGATGAGCAGATAGAAGACGTACGGTGTCCAGTGCGTCATTCCTGACCTCACTCTCTCAACGTCAGATGGTGCAGGTAACCCCTGTCCGCTAGTACCGTAAGCGAAGGCTCATGGACACGGCATCCCTTCAGGACTTCGGCCGCGTCTCCCGGTCCGGCCGGACTATCCTACCACCGCCATGGCGGGACTGACATAGCGAGCGGTGGTGTGTGGGGCGGCGGGCAGGGTGTGGGGTGGCAAAATGCCATCCGCCTTTTTCTCGCTACGCCGCTATCAAGCGATAGTGCGCTGTGCCGGTGTACGAGGCAGACCCCCGCGTGGGGGATCTGCTCTCTGGGATTGCGGGCGGCGGCTAGGCCGTGGGCTCCGAGTCGTCGTTCCTGTGGCCTTCGGGGCAGGCCTCGGGCTCCTGCCCGTCCTCGACCACGAAGCTCTTCTGGCAGGCGGAGCACCAGTAGCGGACCTGGCCTTCGTCTAGCCCCTGCTGGTTCGCCACCTTTTTGATGGTGCGGAACTTGGCCTTGCCCTTCTTCGCGGGCCCCGCAGCCGGGGCGGGCGTCTCCCCTGTTGGGGCCAGGCTCCAGAAGCGCCAGCCGTTGCAGGCGGTGCCACCCATGACGGCGCTGCCGGCCGAGGATGGGCTCTTGAACTCCTTGCCGTGCAGGTCCGGGTGGTCGGGGCAGTCCAAGGTGAAGCCCACCTTGTCCTCGTCCCTGCTCGTCACCACGCAGTGGTAGACGTAGCCCTTGTGTCGCGCCACCAGGCGGGTCCCTACGGGTAGGTTCCTGTCCTCGATCATGGTTGACCTCCTTCGGCTTATGCTCTTCGCCCTCTCGGGGCGCTGTCCGCTGAGGATGTTCAATGGGCCCTAGGCCAGGGTCTCCTCCAAGTAGGCGTTGCCCTCGCTGTCCATGACCCAGGCCTTCCCTTGGCGCAGGACTGACTCCGCGACCCGGAGGCAGAGGCTGCAGATGTTGATCTCCATCTCGTCCGGGTCGTCCACAGGGTGGACGAAGCGCACGCAGTTCTTGGGGCCCCTGCCGCAGGTCGAGCAAATGGTGCTGGCGCTGGAGTAGCGGGTGTCGATGATCGCGGTTTTCATCGAATCCTCCTTTCCTCAGCGGATACATCACTCTGTGTGCGAGGGAAGTCAACGGGTTCAGGCCCCTTTCTTCGGAATCTTCTCCGCCTTCAGATCGGTGAAGGCCTCCCACCTGGCCACCACGACGTGGCAATATTGAGGTTCCAGCTCCATGCCGTAGCAGACCCGCCCCGTCCTCTCGGCGGCGATGAGTGTGCTGCCCGAGCCCAGGAAGAGGTCGAGCACCAGGTCGCCGGCCCGGCTGCTGTTTTCCAGGGCCCGCTCCACCAGGGCCAGGGGCTTCATGGTCGGGTGCAGCTCCGACTCCGCTGGCCGGGGGATCGTCCACACGTCGCCCTGGTCCCGGTCCCCGCACCAGTGGTGCTCGGCGCCCTCCCGCCAGCCGTACCAGAGGGGCTCGTACTGGCGCTGGTAGTCGGCCCGCCCCAGCACGAAGCGGTCCTTGGCCCAGATGATGGTGTCCGACCAGTGGGCGCCCAGCTCCTCCAGCACGCGGGAGACCGTCGGCCACTCCCTGGTGGACATGCAGACGTAGAGGGCGCCGTCGACGTGCTCTAGCAGGTTCCCGGCCCAGGCGCGGCAGAAGGCCTCCCACTCGGCGGGCGGTAGGGAGTCGTTGGCGATGGTGCGCCGGCGGCTGCCCCGCCGCTGGCCGCCGTGGTGGCCGAGGTCGACGTTGTAGGGCGGGTCGGTGAAGACCATCTGAGCCTTCTGGCCGTCCAGGAGGCGCGACACGTCGCCGACGTCGGCAGCATCGCCGCATGACAACCGGTGGTCCCCGAGCCGCCAGGAATCCCCACGTTTGGCAACAGGGGCGGCGTGTGCGGCTTCCAGGGCCGCATCCAGGTCGAAGGCCTCGGGCCGCTCCCGCTTCTCGCGGCGGTCGATGCTCTTGAGGAGCTTGCCCAGTTCGTCCTCGGTGAAGCCGGTGAGGGTGAGGTCGACGGCGGGGATGTCCTGGAGGTCCAGAAGCAGCCGGGCCAGCAACTCCTGGTCCCAGGTGCCGGAGATCTTGTTCAGGGCCAGGTTGAGGAGGCGGGCCTTCTCGGGGGAGAGGGCGACGAAGATCACCGGCACGGTCTTCAGGCCCAGCTTTCGGGCCGCGAGGAGGCGCTGGTGGCCGCCGATCACGATTCGGTCATCGTGTCGCGCGATGATGGGGTCCACCAGGCCAAACTCCCGGATGCTGCGGGTGAGGGCCTCCAGCTCGGCGTCCGAGATGCGCCGCGGGTTGGCCGGGTCGGGCCGCAGGTCGTCGATATCCACCTGCTCGACCGTGATGGTCTGGATGGTTGTCGCTGCCTTGGTCACGATTGCACTCCTCACTAGACGAAAAACACGCCCGCTTCTTCGACGCTGTCCACCTGCACCATTGCCCGGCCGACGGCCATGGCCAGCGCCACCATGCCGTCCACGCGCTCCGTCGACTTCGCCTTGTCGATCTTGATGTTCCCCGCCGGGTCCTGCCGGACAGCAACGTTGCTGGCCATCCAGCGCAGCACCGGGTGGCCGCCGTGCCGCAGCCTGCGTTCTAGAACCAGCCGCTGCAACTCCTTCGTTGGCGCCGTCATCGAGGCGAAGCCCTGGCCGAAAGGAACGACGGTGAAGCCGTCGCCCATGAGCTGCGTCTGAAGCTGGGTCGAGTTCCAGCGGTCGATGGCGATCTCGCGGATGTCGTACTGCGCGCCGAGGGTGTTGATGTCGGCGCGGATCACGTCGTAGTCCACGACGTTCCCCTCGGTGAGCCGGACCAGTCCTTGCCGGGCCCAGACGTCATAGGGCACGTGGTCCCGCAGCACCCGCGCCCGCAGGTTCTCTTCGGGCAGCCAGAAGTAAGAGACGACGTCGCCTCCGCCGCTCGCAGCCGGGAAGAAGAGTTCCAGCGCCGTGATGTCCTGGGTCGTCGAGAGGTCGAGGCCGGCGTAGCAGCTTTGGCCCTCCAGCGCCTCCGGGTCGACCGCGTCGTCGTTCTCGTCCCAGACCGCCATGTCGAGCCAGCGCTCCGCCTGCTCCGTCCACTGGCAGAGGTAGAGGCGGCGGAAGACGTTCTGCTGGCCGGGGATCTCCTTCGCGCGCAGGGCCGCAACCTGCATCTCTTCCAGGCTGCGGAAGTCGCCGAGTGCCGGGTTGCATGACCGCCAAACGTCCGGGTCCAGCCAGTCGGCATCGTCGGGCGCGGCGTAGAGAACGGGGAGGAAGGTCTCGTCGTCGATGATCCCGTCGCGGACTCTGAGCGCGTAGTTATGGAGCTCGTAGCAGATGGAGGAGCGGTCCCAGCCCGCAGTGGTGATGACGAAGACAAGGGGCTGCCGGCGTGCGCCCGTCGACGTCGCCAAGACGTCGTACAGCTCGCGGTTGGGCGCCGCATGCAGCTCGTCGTAGATGACGGCTGAGGCGTTGTAGCCGTGGCGGCCCGGGGCCTCGGCGGGAATCGCGCAGTAGAAGCTGTTGGTGCGGGGATGGTAGATCCGGCGGCGGCTGTCAATGATCTCGCACTGGGCGGTGAGCTCCCGGTCGTTGCGGATCATCTGGGCGGCGACGTTGAACACGAGGCTCGCCTGTTCGCGGTCGACGGCCGCGCTGTAGACTTCCGCGCCCGGCTCGCCGTCCCCGAGCAGCATGTAGAGGGCGACCGTGGCGGCCAGCTCGGTTTTCCCGTTCTTGCGCGGGATCTCGACGTAGCAGGTACGGTAGCGCCGCAACCCGTCCGCCTTGAGGGTGCCGAACAGGGGCCGCAGGATGTCCTCCTGCCATTGCCGGAGGGAGAAGGGCTGCCCGGCCCACTCGCCCTTGATGTGCGTCAGGTTGTTGACGAAGCGCACCACGCGCTCGCCGCCGGCCACTGCTGGCCTGCCCTTTCCTACAACAGCCCGGCCCACTTGCTCTCCTCTTCCTCCGGGACTGGTTGGGCGTGTATGCGGGTGCGAGCGCTGGGGCTCATGCCGAACTCACCCAACAACAGCCGCATCTGCTCCATCGCCTTATTCGCCACGGCCAGGTACGGGGACTGCATCGGAAAGCCGCTCGGGGACTTGACCATGACGCCGTAGCGCCTGAGCGCCTCCAGCGCGTCGACCCAGCGCCCCCAGGCGTCGCAGTACATGGCGAGCGCGGCGCGGTCGACCTTGGTAAGCAGGCCCATCGACCGCAGCTCCTTTGAGACCCGGCGCCATTCGCGCTTAGCCTCTTTGCCAAGGTGTCTTGGGCAGGCCGGGACCGCCGGCGCGACTTGGGGCTCCTTCCGGTTGAGCCTGTCCTTGCGGAGCGTCCCCCTCATCAACTTCAGGTGCGTCGGCAGCGGCTTTGGCCCTGGCTGCATCGCCTACCACCCCCCTGGCCTAATTTGGCAACGCGCGCGTGAAGGTGCACAACCGCTCCTTCGGCGCCGCCGAGCCTGAAAATATCGACCGCCTTCCCCACCGGCCCTCCCGCGCGGTCTTCGCGTCGTGGCACTGCTTGCACATTGACTGCCAGTTGCGCTCGTCCCAGAACAGGGCGGGGTCGCCCCGGTGCGGCGCCCTGTGGTCGACCACGGTAGCGGCCGTGGTCCTTCCTTCACGCGCGCACCGGACGCACAGCGGGTGTGCCCGCAGGAACCGGGCTCTCGCCCTCCGCCACCGCTGCCCGTAGCCCTGCGCCGTGGAGCTTCCTCGCGGATGGTCGCGGTTGTACTGCCGCTTCCTGTCGTGATCGGGACAGCGCCCGCTCTCGACGAGCGCGGGACAGCCGGGCTGGGCGCAAGGCTTGAGTGGACGTCGTGGCATGGCGCTTCGTGCCTCCTCGGCTTGACCCGAAGGTCTCTCCTAATGTCTATGGCTCGCTTCACGTACTGCCGCCTCAAACGCCGCGATGATGGACCAGTTGACCAGGACGAGGAGACGGTCGTCCGGCAGCCCTCGCAGTGACTTCGGCAGGTAGGGACGCAGCTCCGCGAGTACGAAGGCCACCGTTCGGTCGAGCGGCACCCCCAGGGCCACCATAAGTTCTGCCTTGTGGTCCCGAAGGGCCCGCCGCAGGTCCTCTGGGAGTGGGTTAGCCCTGCCGCGCACCAGCAGCCGGTCGTCCTCCACCACCAGTTCGGCGTCGTGCGCTCGCAGTTGTTCGATGATCTCGATGGCGTTCACGGGACCTCCTCCACCCAGGCTGGTTCTTCCTGTTCAGGGCGTGATTGCGGGACGTCGTGCGGGACGTTGGAGGCCGCCGGGACCGAACGTCCCGCAGGATCTGCGCCCGTCCTGAATCTGTCTGCGGGACCTGCGGGACGTTGCGGGACGTTTGACGCGGTTCCTTCTACATCTTGTTCTGGAGACTTTTCCCGCGCGCGGAGGTCAGAAAAAGGTCCCGCAAGGTACCGCACGTCCCGCAACTGAATCTGAGAATCGCTTTTTTCCTGCGGGACGTTGGCCGAAATCTGCGGGACGTTGCCCTCAACGTCCCGCAGGCCCGAAGGCTCCAGGCGGTACATCGTCGCCTTCTCGTGGGCGTCGGCCTGGCTGCGGACCACCAGATCACCGAAGCAGCGGTCCCGCCGTCGCCGCAGGGCCAGCCCCAGGCGGGTCGTCAGCGCCCGGTCGGTCGCCTCGTCCTTCGCCCCTGCGAAGACCGATGGCAGCAGCTCCCGATCACGGCAGAGGGCGTACAGGTCGCCGGCCTTCACCGGCGTCTCCGCGTGCGCTTCCCACCAGGCGCCGACGAAGAGCCGCCACTCCTCGGTCTCGGCGTCGGTTCGGGCGTACAGCTCCTCCCGGTTCTCGAGGAAACCGGCGATGCCTGCGGCCTGCAGGATGCCCCCGACAACCGACGACCACGATTCGTATGAACCCAGGGGCACCCCGTCCCAGGCGGGTCGGCCTACGGCGATCCAGTGCTGGACCAGCACCAGGAACGCCCACACCAGTTCGTGGCGATGGCGTCGCAGCCAGGCGGGAAGATCCGGGTGACGGAACGAGGTCCGCTGCCAGGGTCGGTCTACTCGGGCGTCCAGCCGGACCCACACCGTCCTCCGGGCGATCTCGTTGTCAAGCTGTAGGTTGTTGCCGGTGGCCAGCCAGACACAGCGAATCGGCAGTTCGACGATCTGGTTCCGGCCGAGGATTCGGTCCGACCACTGCCGGGCCGTCAGGGCCGCCGCGAGTGCGCCCGACTGGAGCGGCCGCTTGACGTTGTCCAGGAGCACAACCGGCAGGCCAGCGCAGAGACTGGAGGTGATCCGCTTTCGCATCTCCTCCTCGTTCCGGGTCTCCGTCATCACAGCGGGGGGTGCACCCAGGGCGATAATCCCGATGCCGTGGGCCAGCAGGCCCTTGCCGGTGCCGGCCACCGGACAGTCGATGGCGAACAGCGGCGTCGGCCCGTCGATCATCTCCCGGGCAATAGCGGTGAGGGGTGCGGCGACGACGTTGGCGCAGGAGGCCTCGTCCACGAAGGGGAAGTCGCTCAACCACTCCAGCCTGATGATCTCTTTCGCCCGCTGCAGATCGGTAGCGTCTGGCCTTTCGGGGACGGACGGCAGCGCCTCGCCGCTCGGGTCATAGTAAAGGCCAGTGTCCGGCTGGTAGCCGGCGTCGGTGAGCAGCGAGCCGTTGGCGGCGAAGACCGGCGTCTTGACCACACCGCGAAGGACGGGGAGCGGGCGCGGGAGTGCCAGCATGTCTTCGACCACCTCCTTCGGCGGCCAGGCGGGCCGCAGCCCCTCCTTCCCCTGGCGCAGCCACTCGGCGCAGCGGTCGAGCCGTCCGCGCAGGCCGGGAAGGGTCAGGTGAGAGATACGAGCGCAGCCCTCGTCGTCACGCCCGATCTCGGCGATGACCCCGCCATGGCGGAACAGCACGGGAGGGGAGTTGCCGGCTAGGAGCGCATCCCAGCCGTCCTGGGCAAGCGCGTGGAGATGGCGGTCGGTGACCATGATCTGGCGCTGGTCGCCCGACACCATCACCGGATCGTGATGGCTCGACCCGGGCAGCACATTTCGCTCGCGCCGAGCGATGAAGTGCTCTGCGATGGCTTGAAGCTCATCGTCCGGCAGGGGTGGCCTGAACTGAGCCTCGTTCACCGCCCGGAGGGCGCCCACGAAGCCCTCCGGAGCCATGCCATCGATCCAGATGCGGCCGGCGTAGGAGGTAAGGGCGTTGTGGCGGCCTTGGCCCTCGTAGATCACTCCGCCCAGCGCCTCATAGTCCCGGCGCCCGTCGGGTTTCTCAGCGGCGAGGGCGAATCCGAATCCAGACAGCAGCTTCTGCAGCCACTCCACCGGGTCGTCAACTTTTAGAGGTGGGACGGCGTCGGGGCTGAGTCGCTGGTAGGTCTTGTCCCCGATTGCACTAGGAAGAACCACGACGTAAGCTCGGGCTGCTTTCAACTCACCAAGCCTGCGCCCGTCCTTCAGGTAGAGGGTCCTGGATTCGACGGGTGCCTCGGTGGCGAGGGCGATGTGGAGGCCTCCCCTTGGGGTGCGAACGACCTCAGTCTCAAGGGGCAGAGCCGTATCCCTCGCGAGCTCCTCTGCCACCTCCAAGAGGTCGATGTCGATGCGTGGGAGGTTGTCGGTGCGTTCGCCAGTATTGGCCCTGGGCCACTGCCGCCACCAGCCATCGATTGTCCTGAGGTCCGTCGTGGCGTCATCGAGGCCGTGCGAGGTGAGGGGGTGCTTGCCGGGGGAAGGGCAGTCGGTGCCCTTCGGGCAGCAGCAGGTCCCCTGGTCGTCCGTCCACCAAAGCGGAAGGAGACACGCGCCCTCGCGGGCGCGGGCCAGGGCGGCCTGGAGGAGGGGGTTCACAGAGCCACCACCCGCTGCAGCCTGCTGTAGTTCTGACTCGCACGCGTGCCCCTGCGGGTTCTACGGGGACCCGACCAAAGAATGCACGTGCAGCGAATCGGTGGTGAGCCGCTACCAGAAGCGTATCTCCGGGCCGCTCCTTGATCGGATCGACATCTTCGCGGAAGTGCCGCGGGTGGACTATGAGAAGCTGGCCGCCGACACCGCCGGCGAGCTTTCGAAGGTCGTTCGCGCCAGGGTGGAGGGCGCTCGGCGGGTGCAGCAGGCCCGCTTCCAGGACACCCGCTTCATCTGCAACGCCGAGATGACCCCCATGGAGGTCCGGGAGTACTGCCAGGACCGCCTGGAGGACTCGGCGCGCTCCCTGCTCCGGCTGGCCATGCAGCAGTTGTCTTTGTCGGCGCGGGCCTTTCACCGGGTGCTGAAGCTGGCCCGCACCATCGCCGACCTGGCGGGCCAGGAAGAGGTCGTCTCCCAGCACGTGGCGGAGGCGATCCAGTACCGGAACCGGGGCCGCGCCTGAGGGC
>Ga0315291_10004100_pt1 | contig 18670 bp, 12 predicted proteins | sample YL17G12_20_MG_FD_203070 | JGI IMG/M metagenome (GOLD analysis project Ga0315291, IMG submission 203070) | Sediment microbial communities from Yellowstone Lake, YNP, Wyoming, USA - YL17G12_20 | ecosystem: Environmental > Aquatic > Freshwater > Lake > Sediment | place: USA: Wyoming | collected...
TGCATGGACGCCGACCCTCGGGCGCGGCCCTCGTTCGCGGAGGTGCTCGAGCGGCTGGATGGGGTGGAGGGCGGGCGCGAGGGCGAGCGCGAGTGGTGAGGGGGGGGAGAGTGGCGCGCCCCGTGTTGACCCCGCGCGCCGTCCGCCTGCCCACGCTGGTGGGTGGGTGGGGGTGGGGGGTTGCACGGGGGCCGGGGCGCGGGTGGGGAGGCCAAAATTGAGGCTTGCCGTGTGGACAGGGTGGGTGGGTGCGCGAGGCGGCGGCGCCGCGCGCGCCCGCGCGCGAGAGCGCGCGGGCGCCGGGGCGGCAGACAGGGTAACGATGAAGCGAGATTGCGCGGTGAGGGGGGAGAGGCACGAGGGCAAGGGGCGCAGGGGGAGACAAGGAGGGGTCGAGGGCGCGCGGCTCACGCGGCCGCCGCCGCGGCGCCGCCATCGCCAGCCGCCGCGACGGCGGCCACCAGATCCGCCGCGGTCGGGCGCGACGCCGGGTCGTCCGCCCAGCAGGCGGCCGCGAGCGACGCGGCCCAGCGCGGCGCGCGCGGGCTCCACGCGAGCCGCGTCCCGCGCACCGACACCGCGGCCACCACCTGCGCGTGCGTCATGGACGCCCACGCGCGGCAGCCGTGGGCGGCCTCCCAGAGGAGCACGCCGTACGCCCAGACGTCGCCCGCGGGCGTCGGCCCGCGCGCGCCAGCCCCGCCGCCCGCCAGCGCTTCCGGCGGCATGTGCGTCACCGTGCCGTACGGCGGTGCGGACGCTGGCGCGGGGCCGGCGACGGGGGCGGCGAGGCCGTAGTCGGAGATGCGGGCGGTCCACGGGAAGGGGGGGGCGGTGAGCGGGGAGGCGGCGGCCGCGCCACGCTCGCCGCCCGCCCGCCCCGACGCGAGCAGCACATTCGTGCTGGTCAAATCCCCGTGCGCCACGCCGGCGGCGTGCAGGGCGGCGAGGCCGGCCGCGACGTCGGCTGCGAGCGCGGCGAGCGCGGCGGGCGCGGCCAGGGATGCCGCGTCGGCGCTGCCGCCATCGTCGGGCGCGCCCGGCGCTGCCGCGAGCATGCCGCGCTCGGCCGCGTCGCGCAGGGTGCCGCCGTCGGCGAAATCGAGGACGAGCCACGTCGCCCCCCCCCCGCCCGCGGCCGCGACGCCGGGGCCGTTGACTTCGACCGATCCCGCGGAATCGTGGGGGCCGGGCGGCGGGGCGGCGTGGGCGGCGGCGCGGACGCGGACCAGGTTTGGGTGCGTGGGCAGGCGGCGGCCGAGGGCGGCTTCGAGGGGGGTGCCATTGGCGTCGCGCGAGACGAGAGCGTCGTCTGGCACGATCTGTGGGCGTGGGAGGGGAGGGCGAGGTGGTCGATGGGGTCGCGAGCGCCAGCCCACGCAAACCCCGCCCCCTCCTCCCTCTCCTCCCTCGCCTTGACAGCCACCGTCTCCCCGCCCCACACGCAGCAGTGCACGGTGCCGTGCGAGCCGCGCCCCAGGAGGACGCCCAGCTCCAGGCCCGGCAGCGGGGGCGTCGGCGCGCGGCCGAGCCGCGCGGGCCAGCCGCCGCCCGCGGCGCCCTCGCGCGGCGACCCGGCGGCGAAGGCGAGCGCAAGCGTGACGCAGTAGATGCCGCCGCCGCCGGGGTCGGCCTCGGCGGCGGCGGCGGTGGCGGGGGACGCGACGGCGGCCGGGACGCCGACGGGGTGCCGCCCCGCGCGCTCGGGCGGTCCGAGGGCGGACGGCCAGAACGCGAGGTCGAACAGGCGCACGCCGCCGGGGCCGGAGCCTTCCCGGGCGCGCACGCCGCGCAGGACGAAGAAGCGGCCGGCCGCGGCGGCGGCGCCGACCGACGCGGGCGCTTTGGCGCCCGCCACACCGCGCGCGCCGGCCCGCGGCCGCTCGAAATAGGCCCACAGGTCGCGGCCGTTGGCGACGGCGGCCTCGGGGAGGCCGAGGGAGGACGCGGCGGCGGCGGACGCGTGCAGGATCGGCCACGGCGCGGGGAGCACGCCAGACCCCGACGACCCCGACCCCGGCCCCGAGGAGCCGTCGGCCGCAAAGGCGGCCGCCACCGCGCGCGCGTCGACGAGGAGCGCGCCTTCGGACGCGCGGTCCGCCCCGCGCAGCGCCGGCGGCGCGACCGCGAGCGCGGCGGCCGCGCGCGCCGCCGCCGCGTGCGCCGCCTGGCGGTCCAGCTCGGCCGCCACCAGGTCGGCCAGCGTGTTGAGGGTGGCCGCGCCCGCGGGGCCCAGGTGGCGCGGCTTGACGTCGGCAAAGCAGAGCATGCCGAGGCGGTGCCCCGACCGGGAGACGACGGGCGCGCCCGCGTAGAAGCGCATGAAGGGCGGGCCTGGGGGGGGCGGGAATGGGGGTCGGGGTCGGGGCCGGGGGCGCACCGAGGCGCGCTCGCGCTCTCGCCCGCGCCGCGCGCCCCCCACGTCGCCCTACCGCGGACGAACGGGTTGTTGGCGAAGCGCGCGTCCCGCGTCGCGTCCGGCACGATGAGCGTCTGCGGCGTGGGCGCCGCGAGCGACCACCCGCAAAAGGAGCAGCGCCACGGGAAGTCGCCGCGCTCGAAGCGGCGGCCCGCGGCGGAGCGAATGTAGACCCGCTCCCCGTCGAGTAGGGCGAGCAGGGCGTCGTCCACGCCAAAGAGGCGGCAGATGAGGGAGATGATGTGGTCTGCAGGGAAGGAGGGAGAGAGGAGGGGGCGTCGGGTCGAGCGGTCGGCGGCGGCGGTCTCTTCCTCCCCTCCCCTCCCTACCCACCGATCTGGGCGTCCGGCCCCGTGGACATCAGGTGGTCGCCGCACGTGGCCTGCAGGTCGGCGACGCGCTCCGTATTGCCGGGCGGGCGCTGCAAGAGAAAGGAGGGGGTCGAAGGCGCCAGGTCTGCTCGCGACCACGCGCGCGCCGGCGCCATTAGCCGCCACCGCCCCCTCCCACCCCCCGCATTGACTCACCGGGGGGCCCATTTCGGAGCAGCGAAACGGGCGTCCGCACTCGGCGTCGGCGCGCGACGCGGCGTCCGAGATGGCGGCGAATATGCCTCCGCGCACGAGCGCGCCAAAGGGGTCCGACCCGGCGGACGAGGGCGCGCCGGACGACGTCGGGTCCGAGCGCGCGGGCGCGACGGAGGACGGGGACGGCGGCGCGCGCGCGCCGACACCGGGCGCGAGGCGGGAGAGCAGGGGGGATGGCTGTGGAGAGGAGCAGGGTGCGCTCAGGACGCCCGCCCGCGGGCGGGCGGCTCGCGGCGGGCGGCGGCGGCCCATCGCGGCGAGCTCCCCCACATCCTGCCCACCGCCCACCTCTCCCTTGCCGTCCGCGGGCGCCGCGACCGCCCGGGGGGGGCGGGCGCAGGAGACGGCACCGCCCATGGGGGGGGGGGGGGGGGGGGCCGCGCGGCGCGCCTTGACGCGCGGCGGCGCGCGGCGAATGTGGCCGCGCGAGGAGTGCGGGAGGCGCGGGCGAGTCGCGGTGGTCGGCGCCGTGGGCAGAGCGTTCTCTCTCACAGGCGCGCCCGCTGATCCGACCAACCTTCCGGCCGCACACACGCACACAACACACGACGAGCTCACGTCCCGCCAGGAGCGTCGTCGAAGTCTCCGTCGTCGCCGCCGTCCCCCCCTCTCGCCTCGACGACGACGACCGTCGCCGCCGTCTGGACCGCGCCCACGACCGCTGCCTCGCCCACGGCGGACGCGGCGGCGGCCGACCAGGGGGTGGAGAAGCCAGAGGCGTTGGGAAGGGCCGAGGGCGGGAGCGCGCAGCACGCGTCGGCGCCGACGTACGCGTCGGACACCAGGTAGACGTCGATCCCTCTCTCCGGCGCCTGCGACGGTTTCAGGCTCATCTCAAGCGTCGCCGACCCGGCAAGAGCCCCCAGGCGCGCCGCGGCGAGCAGCGCGCCGCGCGCGTCGACCGCGAGCGCGGTCCAGCCCTCGTCCCGGGAGGCGGGCCAACGCGGGGCGATGGCGCGAGGAGGGGGAGAGTTTGGGGGCGCGGTGGCGCCTGGGCGGCGGTCGACGGCGAGGGTGAGGGTGGGGCCCGCGGTCGCGCTCGCGGCGGCGACCACGCGCCACGCCACGCGCACGTCGGGCATGCGCCCCAGGGCGGCCACGGCAGCGTCGGCCGCACGGGGCCCCACTCCAGCGCCCGCGAGCGCGGCGGCGGCGGCGTCGGGGGCGAGGCCGGCGAGGCGGACGCGGGCGGACGCGGCCGCCGCGCCCAGCGCGTCGGCCGCGCCGCGGTCGACGCCCGGCAGCTGCAACCCGGGCGGGTCGTCCGGCCACATGCCCTGCGCCAGGCACTGGCCCAGGGCGGCGGCGGCGAGGGCGGGCGCGGCGAGCGCGGCGCGCGCAGCCGCGCCGACCGCGAAGGGCGGCACCGCGGCTGCCGCGAGCAGGACGCGGCGCGCGTCGGCCGCGGCGTCTGCGTGGGGGAATGGGAGCCGGCCGAGGTGGCGCTGGAGGAGGAGAGAGGCTTTGACCTCAGACCGCAACCCGCCGCGCGGCGGCCCAAACCGCGTCCCTGACGCCAGGCGCGCCCCCGCGTCCGCGTCACCGTGGCGCGCGGGGACGTCGGCGGGGTCGAGGCAGGCGGCAACGAGGTCCAGGGCGCCGCGGAAGTGGCCCGCGGCGGGGACACGCGCGGCGACGCGCGCGGCAGCCGCGGCGCGCAGGCCCGAGGCGCACGCAGATGCGCCCAGGGGCGTGATGGCGACCGCGTCGCCCGGTGCGCCATCGCCGGCGAGGTCGATGCAGCCGGCGGCGGCGAGGGCGCGCAGCGCTCCGTCCGCCAGCGCAGACAACCCTTGCCCGACCTCTTCCCGCCCGCGCCCCACCAGCCCGTAGTAGCTGGGGTTGGCGACGCAGCGCCGAAAGAGGTAGGTCCAGGTGAGCAAGTCCAGGGAGGCTTGGCGGGTGGTGAGCGCGCCCGCCGCGATCGCCGGCAACAAAAAGTCGTCGCTCAAACTCTCCGCCAGCGCCGACTCGACCGGGGGCGGCTCGAGGAGGAACCGTTTGTAGAAGTCTTTGCGCGCGTCGGCCACCATGACGACCGCGACGCCGGCGGCGTCGAGGCCGGCGCGGCCCGCGCACGCGGCGGCGCGCAGCACCTCCTCCACGCCCGCCTCGACGTACCGCCCCGCGCACGCGTCGTACGCATCCGTGCCCTTGACAATGACCAAGGCGGCGGGAGGAGGCGGGGCCCAGGCGAGGGACCGGGTGGCGACGAGGAGGCGCGCGGCGCCCGAGCGGAAGAGCGCGAGAGCCGCCTCGCGGTCGGCGTCGCCCATGCCGTCGTGGTGCAGGGCCACGCCGAAGGCGAGGCAATGCCGCAGCGCGGGGTCGCGCGCGGCGGCGGCGGCGGTGTCGAGCGCCGCGTCCGACGCCGCGCGCGCCCAGCGCCGCGGCGCGTCGTCCGCAGACGCGCAGGCGATGAGGTCCAGGGCGGTCGTTCTCGCCTGCGCGCGACTCCCCACAAACACGATGACGGGCGCCGCCGGCGCGTGGGCCACGATGGCGTCGTACGCGGGCTTGGTCATCGCCGCGGCGCGCGGCGCGGCATGCGCGCCGGGGAAGCCGCGCACGCGCGCCTCGAGTGGCACGGGGCGCGCTGACTGGCCAAAAGCGAACGTGGAGGTGGGGTCGGCGCCGATCCACGCCGCGACGTCGGTCGGGCGGGCGAGGGGGGGAGCGAGCGCGAAGAGGCGGAGAGGCGAGCGCGCGCGCGCGGCCGCGGCGCGCGCGCGGCTCACGACCGCGTCGACCGCGCCGCCGCCGGGCGCGCCCACCAGGTGCGCCTCTTCGAGGACCAGGAGCGACACCGAGGCCGCGAGGTCGGCGTCCGGCCAGGCGCGCGTGGCGGCGGCCCAGGCGGAAGGGGTCGAAACGACGACGTCCGCCGCGCCGACGTCCGCCGCGCTGAGCGCCGGCCCACCCTCGCCCACCTCGAGCACGCGCGCCCCCAGGCCGCGCCCAAACCGCGACCTCCAATCGGCGGCACGGGCGCGGGCGAGGGCGGGGAGCGGGGCGAGCACGAGGGCGGCGCCGCCAAGCGTCGGCGGCGGCGCGGGCCGCGGCGGCGCGGCCGACGACCCACCGACGGCGCCGCCCAGCCCGACGTCCACGCCGCGCGCCGCCAACCGGCTGCGCAGCAGGCGCAGCAGGGCGAGGTCGACGAGCGCGCCGGCGCCCGCGCGCGGCGGCGCGGTGACAAGGGACGGCGCGTCGGTGTGGTACAGGGCGTGGAACGCGTGCGCCTGCACCCGGTTGAACGCGAGGAAGCCGAGCGCGCGCTCGGCCGCGCGCCAGGCCAGGGCCGCGACGGGCAAGGGGTCGAGATCCAGGAGCTCCGCCGGCGCGTCGTCCCCCGCCGGCGGCACCACGCCGTCGAGCGGCAGCCGCAGCACGATTTCCGCCCCCAGCCACTCGTCCGAAATGCAGCGCACGTAATAGTGGGAAGGGGGCGGGTCGGGCAGGGGCACGGTGAAGGTGAGCGTCGTCGGCGCGCGCGCGCCGCCGGCCTCGCGGCCGAGCGACCACACCTCGGCATGCACCAGCTCCCCCCCGTCGCCCGTCTCCACCCACACGTGCCACCTCATGGAGCCGCCGTGCAGGGCGTCGACCCAGCGGAAGGCGGGGGTGATGTCGAGGGCGACGCGGAGGACGCCCGCGGCGAGCGGTTGGAGCCGCGCGGCGAGCGCGAGGTGGGGGAAGGAGGCGACAGCGTCGGCGACAGACGCGCCCGCCGCCGGGTTGCGCAGCATGGCGCCGATGGCGTCGGGAGTCATGTCGGCCAGGACGTCGAGCGACGCGTTGCCCTCGTCGAGCCGGCGCAGAACGTCCGCGCTCACCCTCCCCCGCCCCTCGCACTGCCACAGCGGGTGCGCGTGCGGCCACAGGCGCCGCTCAAACGCTTTGCACAGGGTGAGCGCGGTGTCGGCCGCGACGGGCCAGCCGCGGGCGAGCGCGGTTTCAAAGAGCGCTCGCGCGAGCCGCGGCGCGTTTGCCGCCGCGTAGTTTTGGTCGGCCGTCAGAGAGAACGACGCCAGTCGCACGCGCCCTATAAAGGCTTGTAGAAGGATCGACACCTTGGCCGCGCGATCGAGCGCGGCGGCGGCGGCGGCGTCGGCGGCGGCGGCCGACGGGCCGGCGGCCGACCGGTCGTTCGCCGGCCCCATGCCCGGCTTCCCCCCAAACGCCCTCTCCCCGCCCCCTCCCCCGATGACGCGCACGCCCACGTCGTACGGGCACGCGTCCCGGGTCAGGGCGTCGAGCTCGGCGGCTTCGTCGTCGCGGACGGCGACTTGGTCAAACTCCGACGCGCGCGCGAGCAGGGAGAGGGCGTCGCCCTCCCCCAGCCCCGGCTTCAACCGTTCGTTGATCACGCGCACCGTCGCTACCTTGACGTAAAAGTGGGATGCGACCCGGCCGAGGTCGGTGGGCGCGAGGCGGCCCGTCGCGCGGTCGTGCCGCGCCATCCGCGCGGCGACCAGCTCCCCCGCCGCTTCCTCCACGAGGGACCGGCGCCGGCCCTCGAGCGTGGGGTCGGCGCCGAGTTCAGCCCAGGAAACGCCATAGGCCAGGGGGTTGCGCGTCATGCGGACGTGGAGGTACGAATAGCGGAGCCACGCGGCGCCCTCGGCCACCGACGCCACGCTGCCCAGCACGAGCTCCGCTCCCAGGTTGTCGGCCAGGCCGGGCACGAATTGGGACTCGATGGGGGTCGCGTGCGTGAGCAGGCCGAGGTAGTGCGGGAGGGTCTCCGCGCCGGTGATCAAGATCGCTTCCCCAGAATCGTCAAACTGTGGCCGCCCCGCGCGCCCGAAGATTTGCTGCACGTCCAGCATGCCCAGGTTGACGTAGCCCCCCTTTTGAGGGTTGTACAGTTGGGTGCCCTTGATCACGACGGTGTGCGCCGGGAGGTTGACGCCCCAGGCCAGGGTGGCCGTGCAAACGAGCACCTTGACGCACCCGTCGGCGAACAATCGCTCCACCAAAGTCCTGTCCGGCCGCAGCATGCCCGCGTGATGGATGGCGAGGCCGGCGGGGAAGAGGTCGGCGAGTTCGCGGTCGCGCGAGCGCGCGACGTCGCGGGACGCGAGGGCAAACCGGGGGTGGTCGTCGCACCGCAGCGCGGGCGACGCGCCCGCTTTGGCGATCAGGTCCGCCAGCGCGCGCGCGGTGCGGCCGGTGTCTTTGCGCGAGTGGACAAAGACCATCGCCTGGTGCCCGCGGCGCAGCGCGTCGGCGACCTTGTCCGCGGCGGCGCCGTCCATGGCGGCCCGGGCGGCCTGCATGTTGCGGTCCGCCACCCCGATGAACGCCATCTCCAGGGGGACGGGGCGGAAGGTGGCGTCGAAATGAAAGGTGCCGGCGGGCGGCGCGCCGAGAAAGCCGGCGACGTCGCGGTGGTTTGGCAGGGTGGCCGACAGGCCCACGACCCGGATCAGCCGCTGGCTTGTCTCCACGGTGCGGTGCGTGCGGGCGACCAGGGTCTCGATGACCGCGCCCCGGTCGTCGTTGAGGAGGTGGACCTCGTCGATGATGATGAGGCGCAAGGCCGCCGCCGCCGCCGTGTCCCCGCCTTTCCGGGTGACGACGTCCCACTTTTCGGGGGTCGTCACGATCATGTGCGTGGACGCCAGCTCGCGGCGAGAGAGCTGGACGTCGCCGGTGAGCTCGCGCACGGCGAGGCCGAGAGGGGCGAGGCGGCGGGAAAACGCGGCCGTCACCTCGGCGGCCAGCGCCTTCATGGGGGCGACGTAGACTACTTTGAAGTCGGCCGCGGGGATGGCGGGGGTGGATCGGCGGCCAGGGCGCGACGCGGCGGCGCCCTCGGCTCCGCGCCCTCGCAACGCCGCCCCCACCTCGCGCAGCACGGCCAGCATCGCTACATTGGTCTTGCCCGCCCCCGTGGGCGCGCACACGAGCATGTTGCAGCCCTGGCCAAAGGCGACGGGGAAGATGCGGGACTGGATGCGGTTGAGGGAAGTCATGCCCGCGAAAGCGGGTTGCGCCCACGGCGGGAGCGCGGAAATGGGGACCAGGGGCTCGTCCGGCGGCCTCTGCGCCGACGGCGGGATCCTCAGCTCTTCATACCCTTTGCGCGTGATGCGCTGGGTGCCGGCGGGCAGGGCCGACCGCGGGTCGCCGCGCGGCGCGGCGCCGGGCGCCGCGACGAACCCGTCGGCCGCGCCCGCTGCGGCCGCCTCTTCTTCGTCCGCCAGCCCATCAACGCCGTGAGCCGCGATCCAGGTCGTGTCCGGGTCGGCGCCGGCCGCGGCGCCCTTGGCCACGCGGCGCGACGCCTTGCGCGCCGCGCGCGCGGCGTCGCGCTCGGCCGCGGTGGCCACCGTCACGCCCGGCCCCAGCGGGCCGGAGGCAGTGGCAGAGCGCGCGTCGTCGTCCGCGCCGCGCGCGGCCGCGACGGCGGCGCGGAGGCCGGCGGCGAGGCGCGAGCGGACGGCCACGAGCGCCGCGACGGCGGCGAAGGCCGAGTCCCCCACGACGCCCACCAATTCGGCGCCCAGCGCGTCGTCGGTGAGGGCCGGGTTGAGGACAGCGGCCGCGACGGCGGCCGAGAGGGCGGGGTCGGTGACGGCGGCCGCGCGCGCGAGCCAGCGGCGGAGCCAGGAAGCGGCGAGAGGGGGGCCGGCGGGGCGTTTGGGGGCCAGGGGGTCGTCGGGGTCGTCCTCGCCGTCGTCGTCCCGCGCGCCGGCCGCGCGGGACGAGGAGGACGCCTCGGCGCCCGCACGCGCGGCGGCAAACAACGACGCCGCGCTCGGCCGCTCGGCGGGCGCGTGCGCCACCACCGCCGCCTCGCCGCGCGCGGCCGCGCCCGACCAGATGGTCAGGGGCGAACAAAGAGGGATGGGGGGGCCGGGGTCGAGTTTGGCGCCGTACTCAGAGGTCGGGGCGGTCGCGGCGCCCGAGCGCGCCTAAGGAGGGGCGGCCGCTCGATCGGCCCCTCAACCCCGGTGTCGCGCCATCGCTTCTCCTCCACCACGCGCCCGCGCACCTGGTCTGCCGCCGCCCACACGGCGACCGCGGGCGCGCGCGCAGCCGCCGCGCCCTCGGCGTCAAACGCGGGCGCGCCGTCGACCAGGGCCCGGATGGCGGTCGTCAGGCGCGGCTGTGGCTGTGGGAGGAAGGGCGGTCGACGGTCGGCGGCGGGCGCGGCTCGCCAATCGCCGCGCCTGGCCGCCCGCGCGCCGCTCGCCTGGGCCGCCGCCGGCGCCCCTGGCTCCCACCCGGGCGCGCCACCCATCATGGCGGCGCGGGGGCGGGGCGGCGCCGCGTCTGTGCGCTCTCTCGTTGTGTGACAAGCACTCGCCCGCCTCCTTCCTCTCTCCCTCTCACGCACGGTACCGGCGCCGGCGCCAGCCCAGGAACCCGATGTGGCCCGGCAGGGTTTCCTCCGCGGTGGCGGCCGCCGTGGCGGCCGCGGTGGCGGCTTTGTCGCGCGCGGCGGCCGCGCCGCGCTCGACGCGCGCGGCCGCGCCCGACGCCGCGGAAGCGACGGCCTCGGCCGCGGTCGCGGCCCGGCGCTCCACAGCACGCACGCGACCGAGGGCGGCCGCCTTGAGGGCGCGCGCGTCGGCCGCGAGCCGCGCGCGGCCGCCGGCGCCGGTGGCGACCGCCGCGTAGCCCGCGACCGCGACGCCCGCGAATTTGAGCAGCGCGCGCCAGGGCACCGGGGCCAGGGCGGTGCCAAAGGGGAGGCGGGCGGCGGGCGCGAGAAACGCGCCGCGGCGCGCGCGCTCCTTGAGCACGCTGCACCGCCACGCTTCATACCCCGCCCGCGTCGCTTTCTTGACGTCCGCCACGCCCGCGCCCAGAAGCAGCTCGCGCAGGCTGGCCAGGTCGGAGGGTTGAGCCGGGCGGCCGGGGGCGGGTGCGACGACGGCAAAGGGGGGGGCGCAGCGCGGCGCGCCCGCGGCGTCGAGCGTGGAGGCAGAAAAAGGGTGGGGAGGCAGACCGGCCAGCGCGCCCGCCACCGCGGTGCGCGCGCGAGCCAGTTCTTCAGGGGTGTAGGCGTCGGCGACGGCGAGGACGGGCAGCACGGCGACGCCGGCCGCGGCGAGCGCCTCGGCCAGGGCCGCAAACGACGCCGACGAAGGCGCATGAGGAGGCAGGAGCAGCAGGGCCACATCCAGGAGCGGTGCCGCGTCCAGGCCGCCACCGTCGGTGCGCGCGGGCGAGAGCTCGACCTCGAGCGCCGCGTCGCGCTCTGCGGCGGCCGCTGCGGCGAGCGCGGGCGCGGCGTCGGCCCACGTCTCTGCCGGCGGCGCCTCCACGAGAGTCACGGCCAGCGTGCCGCCTGGGGCGCGCAGGGCGGCGCACAGCTCGGCGGCGTCGGTGTCGCCGCGGACGAGCGCGGGGGGGGCGCCGGCTCCGCCCAGGAGGGCGGCGGCCAGCGCGGATTTGCCGACGCCGGGCGGGCCCGCGATGAGGATGCGCATCGACTCGACGTACGGCGGCAGGTTGGGGGTGGGAGGAGCAGGAGGGAGGGCGGTGAGTGCGGCTGCGCCCTCGCGCCGTGCCGTCGCCACCGGCGGCAGCGCCAGCGTGGGCGCCGCCGCGAGCGCCTGCTCCGGTGTCGCCGGCGCCAGCGCGGCAGCACCCTCGCCCTCGGCCTTGACCAGCGGCAGCGCACCCCCGAGCGAGCGCCGCGCAAACGGGCCGCCCGCCAGGCGCACGACGCCGGGTGACGTCGGTGCTGGCACCAGGGGGTTGGGCGGCGGTATGTCGTCGCCGGGGGCGGGGTCGGACGCTGGGGGGAGGGCGGGAGGGGCGGGTTTGGAGGGGGAGGGGCGCTGAGTCGTCGGCGCGCGGCGCGGCTCCACCCCGCGCCCGCGGGTCCTCCTGCGCCCACAGGAGGGCGGGAACGCTTGCTGAACAGCGACTGCGCACCATCAAACTCTTTGCCGCGCATCACGGGTCGGTTTGGAGTGCGCGCGTCTCGCCGCCGCCGCCACACCGCGCCGCGCCCCCGGCCGCCGCCATGCGGCCCGCCGCCCTGCGCGGCGCCCGCCGTCGTTTCGCCGCCGCGGCGACCACGGGGGCGGCCGCGGCGCGAGCCCCGGTTCCCCCCCCATCCGCGCCGCCGGCCGCCGCGTACGTCCACCTCCCCTTCTGCGTGCGCAAGTGCCGCTACTGCGACTTTCCCGTGCACGCGCTGGGGCCAGAAGCGGCGCCCATTGGGGGGAGGGAGGCGCCGGCGATCGTGAACGAGTACGTGTCGACGCTCCTCAAAGAGGTGCGCGCGACGGCCCCCGTCGCGGGCGCCCCCCCCCTCGCGACGATCTTTTTCGGGGGCGGCACGCCCTCGCTCGTGCCGCCCGCGGACGTGGGCCGCATTGTTGGCGAGTTGAAAGACCGGTTCGGGCTGGCCGACGGCGCCGAAGTGTCGCTCGAGGCCGACCCCGGCACCTTTGACGCCGCCAAGCTGGCCGCCTACATGGCTGCCGGCGTCAACCGGTTCTCCATCGGCGTGCAATCGTTCGACGACGCCGCGCTCGCCGCCGCGGGGCGGTCGCACACTGCGGCCGACGCGCGCGCCGCGCTGGCGGCCGTGCGCGCAGTGGGGGCGCCCTCCTGGTCGCTCGACCTCATCTGCGGCCTACCCGAGGTGAGCGACGACACGTGGTCCGCCACCCTGGACGAGGCGATCGCGGCGGGGCCGCACGGCGTCTCTGTCTACGACCTCACCCTCGAACCCGGCACGCCCTTTGCCCGCGCCGCGGCGGCCGGCGCGCTGGCCCTGCCGGACGACGACGCCGGGGCGGCCATGCTGGCGACGGCGGGCGAGAAGCTGGCGGCCGCGGGCCTGGCCAGGGTCGAGGTCTCGTCGTGGGCGCGCCCCGGCGCCGCGTGCCGCCACAACGCCGTCTACTGGCGCGGCGACGCCGACTACCACGCGTTTGGCGTGGGCGCGGCGTCAAGGCTGCGCGGCGCGCGCGTGACGCGCCCGCGCGGGCTGGCCGCGTGGCGCGCGTGGGTGTCCGCGCTCTCCCACCCGGCGGCAGAGGCGGGGGCGGCGGCCGCCGTCGCCGCGCGCGGCGACGGCGTCCCCGGCGGCGCTGCCGCCACGCCCGACGGCCCCGACGACGTCCTGCTGGAGGTCGTCATGCTGCGCCTGCGCACGGCGGCCGGGCTGGACGTGGACTGGGTGGCGGCGAATCACTCGGCGGCGGCGGCCAACGCGGTCACGGGCGCGCTCGACGCCGCGGCGCGCGGCGGCCTCGCGGTTCGCCGCGCGCCGCCGCCGGGCGGTTCCCGCCCCGTGTTTGCGCTCACCGACCCGCGCGGCTTCATGGTCAGCAATGGCGTGATCAGCGACGTGTTTCTGGCGCTCGACGGGATCGAGGCGGAGGGATAGAGGAGGGGGAGGTGAATGAACGCGCGCCTCTTCGTGCCACACTGCAATCACAGCCGGCTCTGAAACACGGGCGCCGCGCCTGTGGCCGCCGCCTCAAGCGCGACCCGCAGATCGTCCCCGGGGAGCAGCGCGGCGTTCCACGCCGCGACAAACGCGAGCCCGGCGCCGACCGACCCCGCGTCGCGCGCGTGCAGCAGCACGCGCTTGGTGCCCGCGATGGCCAGGGGCGACTTGGACGCCAGGGACGCGGCCAGCGCGTCCGCCGCGGCAAAGAGGGTTGCGGCGTCGGGGTAGACGCGCGAGACGAGACCGCGGTCGCACGCTTCGTCAGCCCCGACAACCCGCGCCGTCAGCGCCCACTCGGCCGCCACGCCGTGCCCCACGAGCGTCGGCAGCCGCTGCAGCGTACCCAGGTCGGCCGCGATGGCGAGGTCGACCTCCTTGACGCAAAAGCGGGCGTCAGCCGAAGCGAGCCGAACGTCCGCCGCTGTAATCATGTCCACGCCAGCGCCGACCACCGCGCCGTGAGCCGCTGCCACAATCGGCACGGTGAGTGTCTCGAGGGCGGAAATCGCGGCTTGCCAGCCACGGATGTGATTTTCCAGCCGCTGGCGGCCGCGGCCCTCGTCGCCGCCGGAGACCAGGGCCTGCGTCTCGGCCAGCGCCGCCACGTCCGCTCCCGCGCAGAAGGATGACCCCGCGCCGCGCAGGACGACGGCGCGCGTGGCGGGGTCGGCTTGGAGCACGGCCAGCGCGGCGGGGAGTTCGGCGAAGGCCGCGCGCGTGAGCGCGTTGCGCTTGGCGGGGCGGTTGAGCTCCAGCACAGACACGCCCGGGGATGGGGAGCGGTGCAGGGCGAGCGTGGAGAAGACGGGGAAGGGGTGCACCTCGAGGCGGGGCATGGCGGGCGCGATGGCCGCCGCCGCGGAGTGAGGGAGAGGCGTCGCCGACGCGCCGTCTGTTACTCCCGCCGCCACCGCGAGGCACCTCGAACCACCCCCTCAACCTCAACCCCCCTCCTCTCTCACCACTTGCCCGCAAACACGGGCGCGCGCCCGCCCGCCGCGGCCGCTGCGAGCTCGCGCACGTCGGCCGAAGGCAGGAACGCGGCCGCCCACGTCGCCATGCCGTCCAGGTGTGCGGCCAGGCTGACGTCCCGGGCTCGGAGGAGGACGCGTTTGGTGCCGGCGACTGCGACCGGCGACTTGGCGGCGAGCGCGGCGGCGGCGTCTTCAGCGGCCGCCCACACGGCTTGGCGATCCATGAGATCACCTCGGGTGACAAATCCGCGCGCCGCAGCTTCCGTGGCGGGCACCTCGCGCCCCGTCAAGCACCAGTCGCGCGCCGGCCCGTCGCCGACCAAACGCGGCAGCCGCCCCAGGTCGCCCAGGTCGGCCGTCACGCCGACGTCGACCTCTTTGGAGGCAAAGATGGCGTCCACGGACGCGTAGCGCAGGTCGCACGCGGCCGAGAGGGCGAGGCCGCCGCCGACGCAGGGTCCGTGGACCGCGGCGACGACCGGCAGCGGACAGTCTTCCAGGGAGGTCACGCCGCGTTGCCACTGCTGCACGCGGGCTTGGAGGCGGGCCCGGCCGCGCGCCTCGCACGGGCCGTCGAGGAGGGCGGAGAGCGCGAAAAGCTCCGGGAGCGCCACCCCGTTGCAGAAGCATCCGCCCTGCGCCGCGCCGCGCAGCACGACCGCGCGCACGCCGGCGTCGGTGGCGGCGGCGGCCAGGGCGGATGGGAGGTCGGTGAAGGTGGCGTCGGTGAGAGCGTTCAGAGGGGTGGGCGCCGTGCCGCCGCCCAGCTCGACGATGACGACACCGGGTCGGGGCGACCGCAGCAGGCGCAGGGAGGCGTAGGTGGGGTAGGAAGGAGGGGGGGGAGGTTCAGAGGAGGGAGGCGTCATGGTTAGTCTGCGGGTCTAGCCGTGCCCGGCGCCGGCGCGAAGAGGCCGCCAGAACGGCCGGTGATCGGCCGCGCCCCCGTCGACTCTAATCGCACCTTGCACCCCGCCGCCGGCCGTCGACCGTGTCTCGGCCCCGATTGTGGGCCAGATGCGCGCCGCGCCGCCCGCCCGCGGGCGAAAGAAGGCGGCGCGCGCGTGCCTGACCCGGACGGCGACCGCATGGGGTGCGTAGTGGTTGATTGGGGCGAGACTTGGAGGCGGGCGCGGGCCAAGGCGGCCGGCATGGCGCTAGGTGCTCCTCGACTGCGAGGGCGGCCGAAAGGGAGCGCGGGCGGCCAGCCCGCCGCGCCCGCGCCCCACCAACGCTCACGCACACTTCACCTTCCCTTCAGACCTCCTGGCCATCGTCCAAGTCGGCGTCGTCGTCTGCCTGCTCTACGCCGCACTCGTCGCGGCGACCGGCACGCCCTTCCTCCCCCCCACCGGCGCCTGGTGGACCGTGCTCCTCATCTGGGCCGCCGCCCATGCGGGCGGGTTGTTGTTGAGCAGGGCGGTGCCCATCATGCCGCCGCTGCTGGGGATGCTCGCCGCGGGCGTCGTGCTGCGCAACGTGCCTGGGGGCGTCGTCGACGGCCTCAACTACAAGGCCGCGGCCAACATTCGATACGCGTGCGTCGAGGAGGGAGGGAGGAGGGGGACGTGGGTGGGGGGTGGCGAGGCTTTCTCGAGCTCGGGCCCGCACCGACCACCCCTCCACCCCGCCCCCTCTTCCCCAGCTGCATCGCCATCTGCTTCCTGCAGTCCGGCCTCGAGATCGACCTCTCCATGTTTCGCCGCATCGGCCCCGTCGCGGTGCGCCTGCTGCTGCTGCCGGGGATTGTCGACGCGTGCGCGCTCGCGCTCGCCGCCGGCTTCATCTTCCGCATGCCCCCCCTCTTTGCGCTCGCCCTCGGCTTTCTCTGCAAAGCGTGCGACCCGTGCGTCGTCATTTCGACGATGGTGGGGTACCAAGAGCGGGGGGCGGGGGTCAAGGCGGGCATTCCCTCTCTGCTTGTCGCCGCGGCGTCCTTGGACGACATCGTGGCCATCGCCCTGTATTCCGTCTTCATCGTGTTTGCCGTGCCAAGCACCAGCTCCAGCAACAAGGCGTGGGACATCGCGTCCGCGCCGCTGCAACTGGTGTTTGGCGCGGGGCTCGGGCTGGCCGGCGCGGCGCTCGCGTCGCTCACCAAAATCTGGCGCACGCCCGCCCAGCGGGTGGCCGTCGTGCTCGCGTCCGCTCTGGCCTGCATGATGGGCATGGCCTCGCTCCACCTCTCCGGTGCGGGCGTCCTCGCGTCGATCGTGCTCGGCGCCGGTGTGGCCGCCGCCTGGACCGCGGGCTTCCCCCGATGCGCCTCCACCGGCGCCAACGCCGCCCACGCCGTCCTGGCTGAGCACTCGGTCGCGGCCGTGTGGCGCTGGGTCGGCCAACCCCTGCTTTTCGGCGTCGTCGGCACCCAAGTCGTCTTCTCCAAGATCGCCGCCCCCGACGTCCCGCGCGCGCTGGCCGTCATCGCGGTTGGGTGGGTGGCCCGATTTCCGGCGGCGTACGGCGCGGTGTCGTGTTCCCACCTGACCCCCAAACAAAAATTGTTTGTCGCCCTCAACTGGCTCCCCAAGGCCACCGTGCAAGCGGCGCTGGCGGCTGGGCCGTTGGAACGGGTGGAGGCTGAGGCGCCGGGGGATGCCGCGCTGATGCGGTGGGGGGAGGACGCGCTGGTGACCGCGCTCCTCTCCGTGCTCGTCTGCGCCCCCATCTCCGTCGCCCTCGTCGCCATGTTTGGGCCGCGGCTGGTACCGCCGGATGGCGAGGGGGGCGAGGGCACGACTGCGCCTCTTCCCAAGCCCACTGCTTTGCGCCCTCCACGGAGGCTCGCGTCGGTCGACGCCGCCGCGCTCGCCGCCATGCCCGCCGCCGGCACCGCGCGCGCCCACCGGCAGCGCCAGTCACTGCCGTCCGTGCTGCCGGGCGTGCTGCGGCCGGAGCGGGGCGGGGTGGTGGAAGGGGCTGAAGGCGGTGGCGACGGCGGCCGGCCCGAGTTTGCCACGACCCGTTTCGAGGACACGCTGCTGGCCGACATCGACCCCGCAGCGGCTTCTTTGCTCCAAGATGTCGAGCTGGACGCGTGGACGCTGGAAGCCGCCGACGGCGGCCTCGGCCGCGCGGCGGCCGCCGCCACCGCGGCCCGCCTCAACCGGGCGGCCGCCGGCCTGCGCCGCCTGCTCCTCGCACGCGGCGCGGGCGACGGCGCCGACCGCGTGGACGGCGCGCGCGAGTTTTTCGCGCGCGTTAGGGCGGCGGACGACGACGGGGGTGGGGCCGACGAGGAGAGCGGGCCGCGCCAGCGGCGGCAGGGGTCGGCGCCGCTGGTGTAAAGAGGCGTTGTGGGGAGGCGTGTAGGCGCGCGGGCGCGCGAGGCAGTGGCAGTGGCGGCAGCGGCACCGTCTGCGGTGGCGAACGAGCGCGGCGCCCTCCCGCCCACAACCCGGCCCGCCGCGCCGCTGGCCCGCCTGCGCACCACCCGCGCTCCATCCAGGGCGCCGTCCCGCGCGCGCGCCGAGCCTGCGGCGCCCATCCGCGGAGCCCCCCTCCCCGCCACCACAATGAGCCTGCTGGACCGCGTGCTGCACAAGCACAAAGCCCGCTCGTCCGCCGAGCTCGTGTCCCGCGCGGCGTCCGTGCTGGACGCGCTCGACGTGTGGCACGGACCGTCGCCCGACAAGCAGCTGGATGAAGCGGGGCGGCTGCTGGGCGCGATAAAGGTATAGAGATGGAGAGAGAGAGAGAGGTGGTCAGTGGTGGTGATGGCGGAACCACCACCACCACCACTGCGGACCCATGGCGGCGGCGGGCCAGCCTGGCCGCGCCGCGCTCGCGGGCGCCCACCGACCCCCCACGCCCTCTTCTAGATCGCTCTGTTTGGCGACGGGGACGCGGTGCCGTCCAAGGAGGCCGCCCTCGCACTCGCCGCCGAGGCGTGCGCGGCCGACCTGCCGGCCAAGCTCATTGCCGGCATCGAGGGCCTCGACTTTGAGACGCGCAAAGACGCGGCACAGGTCAGAACGGAGAGAGGAGGAGGAGGGGGGGGCAGGGGCCGCGTTCGCGGCGCGCGCCGACCACCCCTCGTCCTTCCCCCTCTCTCCTCCCCAGGTCCTCGGCGCCATCTTCCGCATGAACGTGGACGGCGAGACGCCCGGCGCCGACTACCTGGAGGCGCGGCACGAGCTGCTGGCCCAGCTGCTGGATGGGTGAGGAGAGAGAGGAGAGGGAGGGAGGGGCGGGCGCGCGCCCGCCGGCCCCCCCCGGCCCCCCCCCCCCCCGCCCCCCCCCCCCAACAAACTGGCCC
>Ga0315291_10004103_pt1 | contig 18655 bp, 17 predicted proteins | sample YL17G12_20_MG_FD_203070 | JGI IMG/M metagenome (GOLD analysis project Ga0315291, IMG submission 203070) | Sediment microbial communities from Yellowstone Lake, YNP, Wyoming, USA - YL17G12_20 | ecosystem: Environmental > Aquatic > Freshwater > Lake > Sediment | place: USA: Wyoming | collected...
TTGATTCTCTTATCTGAGGATTTGATCCTGGTCCAGGATGAACGCTGGCGGCGTGGATAAGGCATGCAAGTCGAGCGGGTTAGTGCGGAGCACTAACGCGCGAAACTAACGCGAAATTAGACCACTTCGTGGCAACGCGAAACAGACGCGAAAAAACTAAAAGCAGTTTAGCGCCGGTTTAGCGTTTGGGTTTGGCGTAGTTTAGCGCGCTAATGCTTCGCATTAGCTAGCGGCGAACGAGTTAGTAACACCCTGGTACGTACCCCGAAGTCAGGCATAGCTCATCGAAAGGTGAGGTAATTCCTGATGGCATCGTGCTTTGCACAGTTCTAGTTGTTGTACATGTTCTAATTGCAGTTTGAACAGTTAGAACAAGTTCTGCTATAGCAGAACGATAAAACAGTTAGAACCGCGCAGGGCGCGATTAAAGGCGCAAGCCACTTCGGGATCGGCCTAGGCCCGATCAGCTAGTTGGTAGGGTAACGGCCTACCAAGGCTATGACCGGTAGGGGAGGTGAGAGCCTGACCCCCAACGACGAGACTGAGACACGGCTCGTACTCCTACGGGAGGCAGCAGTCGAGAATATTCGACAATGGGCGAAAGCCTGATCGAGCGACGCCGCGTGCAGGATGAAGGCCTTCGGGTTGTAAACTGCGGTAGCTAGGGAAGAATCCAGCACTTTTGGCGGGAAACCCCGCCTTGGCGGGATAAACTAATTTGCTCAAATTTTTGGAGAAAAAAGTAGCGCCGTAGTGACACGGCGCTGCGTGGGCGAGGTTTCGGTTTAGATTACGCCGATGGCGTTGAGCAGAAAACAGGTTGTTGGCAAGCCAACGAAGAACGCCAGCATGAGAAAGCCTAGACGTTTCTGCTGTGCCTCGGTGGAGATCGGTCTGCCAATCACCATTCGTATGATACCCATGGAACCTCCTTGGCCTTCGCATAAAGCGAATGCTAATTGCAATCGTAGCACAGTGTCAATCTTCTGTCAAATTATGATTGACCTCCAAAAATTTGAGTAAATTAGTGTAATTCGCACCAAAAGTGCTGGATGACCGTACCTAGCGGAAAGAGGTGGGTAACTACGTGCCAGCACCAGCGGTAATACGTAGACCTCAAGCGTTATCCGGATTTATTGGGCGTAAAGAGCGTGTAGGGGGCCCGATGCGTCTTCTGTTAAAGCCCACCGCCTAACGGTGGAAGTGCAGGAGATACGATCGGACTAGAGGGGGTTAGAGGTGAGCGGAACGCACGGTGTAGGGGTGAAATCCGTTGATATCGTGCGGAACACCAAAGGCGAAGGCAGCTCACTGGGACCTTCCTGACCCTGAGACGCGAAAGCGTGGGGAGCAAAAAGGATTAGATAAATCCCGTTCTGGCTCCATGAAACGGAACGAAGGGTGTCCCCTCCGATAGTAATATCGGAGTGTGCATCCAGCTGTATCGGGGAAGCCCGCTAGTCGGCGGGTAATCCCGAGGGAAGTCATTCAGCACATATTTTTGACTTGAATGGAACAAACAAAAACGGGAGGCGCATATGGCCTCCCAAGATGGAGCAACTCCGGTTTTTTACTTTTTCTTTTTACCAATGGGGAGCCTTTTACTCCGTTTACCAGAGGGGAACTCTTCATCGGGGTGGAAGAGCGACAGCCAATAGCGTGCGTAATTTTCTTTTTCGCAACCAATCTGTAATTCTAGATTGAGGTTCAGCCAGCCACGGGGTTCGAACCAAACTCGCCTAAGCTTTTTCCTGTCAGCGGGGGATTGTGGGATGAGATCGATTTCGATTTCGTACCTTTTTACCTTAAGAACTGCTTTCATTGTTGCTCCTCCATGTTTAGTGTTCTACCGTACATCGTATATCAACTTTTGAAAGTTGTCAAGTCAAAAATATGTGCTGAATTGACCCCGTAGAGACTATCCCGAAAGGGAGTACTGGCAACTTTGTTGTCGGGAAATGCTGGACCCGCAAAAACTTTGCTCAAGCAAAATTTCGGCGGGATGATATAGTCCGATCCTCCGAGCAATCGGAGCATCTAATATCTGTTCTTGGTGGTTTAGAAATTAGGAATTAGATATTAGAAATTGCAATTTTGCTCTGCAAAATTGTTGACCCTTGTAGTCCACGCCCTAAACGATGCCTGCTTGCTGTTTCGAGTATCGACCCTCGGAGCGGCGTAGCTAACGCGTTAAGCAGGCCGCCTGGGAAGTACGGCCGCAAGGCTAAAACTCAAAGGAATAGACGGGGACTCGCACAAGCGGTGGAACATGAGGTTTAATTCGATACTAAGCGAGGAACCTTACCAGGGCTTGAAATGCCGGGCGAAAGCTGCTTGAAAGGGCGGCCTTCTCTCAAGGACGACCGGCACAGGTGCTGCATGGTTGTCGTCAGCTCGTGTCTTGAGATGTTCCCTTAAGTGGGGTAACGAGCGCAACCCCTGTCGCGTGTTATAAGTGTCACGCGAAACTGCCCAGCCCTTTGCGCAGGAAGCGCAAAAGCGAAATACCGCGAAAAGAAAGATTGTAAATTGCAAAAAACTGCGAAATAAAAATTCGCACCATTTCGCAGTGCAAGACATTTCGCATGGTTTCGCCTTTGTTCACTTCGTGAACAAGGGGCTGGGAGGAAGGAGGGGACGACGTCAAATCCGCATGGCCCTCTGATGCCCTGGGCAACACTCGTGTTACAATGGCCGGTACAATGGGTTCCGAAGCCGCAAGGCGGAAGTAATCCCATCAAAGCCGGTCCCAGTTCGGATTGAGGGCTGCAACTCGCCCTCATGAAGCCGGAATCGCTAGTAATCGCAAATCAGCCACGTTGCGGTGAATACGTTCTCGAGTCCTGTACTCACTGCCCGTCACGCCAAGGGAGCCGGGAATATCTAAAGCCGAGCACATAGGTGCGGAGCCGAATTCGTTCGGCGCCTATGTGCTCGGTTAAGGTAAGCTCGGTGACATGGGCGAAGTCGTAACAAGGCACGCGTAGCGGAAGCTGTGCGTGGATCAATTAAACTAGTCGACATGAAGCATGAAACTTGAAGCTTGAAACGTAATGTTTCATGTTACACGTTACGTGTTTTATGCTAGAGTTGGGACAACCAAAAAGCTCTTTGATTTGGCCTCACTAACGTTCGGCACCGCACGGACGATAGCGGACATGGTGCGAACTTTACGGAATTTTTTTCATGTCAGTTTGCGTCAATTCCGTGTTGGTCTGTGTGAGTGCTGGGTGGCGGCGAGGCGCGGTTGTGTTATATAATAAACCCGATGGCCGAGGCTAAAAAGGTAATGATTATCGAGGACGATCGTTTTTTGTCGTCCTTAATTAAAGCGCGCCTTGAGAAAGATGGCTTTGCTATTGCTCAAGCTTTTGACGGCGAAGAAGCCATAAAACTCTTAAAGCAGGTCAGGCCGGATGTTGTCGTTTTGGATTTGATTATGCCGAGAGTTACCGGCTTCGAGGTTCTGGAAGCTATTTCCATAAACCCCGAACTTAACCGCGTGCCAGTCGTAATTTTGAGCAACCTGGCCCAGGACAGCGACATTCAGAAAGCCAAAGGCCTGGGTGCAATTGAGTATTTTGTGAAAGTCAGGGTTTCCATAGACGACTTGGTGAATAAAATCAAAAGCATCTTATATTAATGCCAGCAACGCGTATGATTGATTTAGAAACTCTTAAAAAAATAAAACCGGGCGCGCGGGTGCGCGTTTACGAGGGAAAAGTCCTGTTTGAGGGCCTGGTTATAGCGAGAAAGCACGGCTCGGAAGCGGGGGCGACTTTTACGGTGCGGACTATTTTGGCCGGCGTTGGCGTTGAGAAGGTTTATCCGGTGCATTCCCCGGCGATTACGAAAGTCGTGATCTTAAGCTCGCCAAAAAAAGTCCACCGTTCTAAGCTTTACTTCGTGCGCAAAATGTCCGGAGCAAGAATCAGGCAGAAATTGGGGGTATCCGTTTAGTAAGTAGTACGTAGTATGTAGTAGGTAGTGTGGTAAGTAGAAAAACAGAAAGCCGCCGATGGGCGGTTTTTTAAGTTTAAACTTTATTTACTCAAATTAAGTGCCCTTTATTCGTATCGTAGTGCTTCCGTAGGGCTCAGACGCGAAGCTCTCCAAGCGGGATAAATTCCGAAGACGAGGCCGACGGCGGCGGCGACACCGAGGCCGAGGAGCGCAGCTTGCACCGGGAAAACGAATATCCAGGCAAGCGCGTAAAATTTGCTTAACATGAATGCGACGAGAAAAGAAAATCCGGCGCCGAGGGCGATGCCCACTATACCGCCCGTAGCCGTTAAAATCGTGGCTTCAAGAAGGAATTGAGAAAGTATGTCTCTTTCGGTTGCGCCAACGGCTTTCCTCAGGCCGATTTCTTTCGTCCTTTCCGTTACCGAAACGAGCATGATATTCATAATGCCCACGCCGCCGACGACGAGCGAAATAGCGGCGATTGCCGCAAGGAAAAGCGTGAGAATATTCATGATGGTGCTTACCATTTGCATGGCGCTTTCCTGTGTTTCGATAAAGAAGTCGTCCTTAGATGGGTCAGTAATGTTATGGGAATTTCTAAGCGTAGTTTTTATGTCTTCAACGGTTTGGGCGACGTTTGCTTCGCTATCTGCTTCCACCACCAACCGGTTGTAATATTTTATGCCAAATATGTATTGCTGTGCGGTGGTATAGGGGACGATAGTGGCTTCGTCGAAATTGACGAACGACGACTGGCCTTTTTTCGGCAGAATGCCGATGACCGTAAAATTTCTGCCATTCAGTTTTATTTTCTGGTTCAGGGCTTCGTCGTTGCCAAAAAGTTCGTCCTTGATTTTCGAGCCGATAACGACAACGCTTGCGTAACTTTTGATATCTTCTTCGTCAAAAATGCGTCCTTCGTCCGGATATAAACCGTAGATCTCTGCGAAATAGTCCGTCACTCCGAAAATAGTCGGTCTGTAAGTATTTGAGCCGTAAACCGCCGCCGTGCTGCCGAAAATGACCGGCATAAGCTTGGCGAGGTGCGGCGCGTTATTCTTGTTGAGGAGCGCAGTTACATCTTTTTCTTTCAGAGAATTCGTAAGCATTGCGGCGATGTCCGTGGGCCCTTTGGGTTGCCTGCCGGGAACGATGGCGATTGTTTTGGAGCCGATGCTTTGCACTTGGCTCAAAATCAAATTTTGCGCACCTTGTCCGAGCGAGACAACAAGTATGATGGCGGCGATGCCGATTACGATTCCCAGTATTGTGAGGAGCGAGCGGGACATGTGAGTTCTGAGTCCCGTTATCGCCGTTTTAAAACTGTATTTTAAAACCATGCCGTTTTAGCGAAATTCTTATTTTATGAAGTGATCGCTTGTTAGGCGGCGGGCGACCGGCCTGTCGCTATCTATTTTACCGTCAAGAATATGGATTATGCGCTTGGCATGCTCCGCCGTGTAGGTTTCATGCGTTATGAGAATGATTGTGTGGCCATCTTCGTCGTTTAGTTTTTGGAGGATCTCCATTATTATCTGGCCTGACTTTGAGTCCAGGTTTCCAGTCGGTTCGTCGGCAAAAATCACCTGTGGACGATTGACAAGCGCCCGCGCGATGGCCACTCTTTGCTTCTCGCCGCCCGAAAGCCGTGCCGTCTCGTAATTCGCGCGGTGCGACAAACCGACATCGTCAATGGCCTTATTTGCCATTTCACTCCAAAGAGATTCTTTCGCTCCGGAGTAGAGAAGCGGCAACTTAACGTTTTCTAAAACCGTCGCCCTCGGTAAAAGGTTAAAAGATTGAAAGACGAACCCCATCTTTTTATTGCGCACGTGAGCCAGCTCTTCGTCCGTGTAGTCCTCAATAGCCCGGTCGTCGAACCTGTAAGTTCCGCCGGTCTGCCTGTCCAAAAAACCCAAGATGTGCAGTAAAGTTGATTTTCCCGAGCCGGAAGGCCCCATTATGGCGACAAATTCTCCGTTTTTCATTGAAAAAGAGACGCCGCCGAGGGCGGGCGTCTCAACGCCCTCGTTAAAATAGGTCTTTTCAAGATTTTTTACCTCTATTAAAGGCATGCAGTATTTACTGTATTGCGGGGATTATTACTTTTTCTCCTTCGCTTAAACCGTCAACGATTTCTATATTCCCATCGGAGCCGCGCAGCCCCGTTTTTACCTCTCTTTCTTCCTGCCCAGATTGTCCTTTGTAAACAAGAACAAACTTGCCGCCGTTTTTTGTCGTTACCGCTCTTTGGGGAAGAATCAGCGCGTTTTTGTGTTTATTAGTAAGGATATCTATGTTGGCGGTCATGCCGGATTTTGGCCGAGCGTCCTCCTTTGTGAACTGGAATTTTGTCTTGTACGTCGCGACGCCCTCTATGATTGTTTCCGCCGGATCAATTGAGGTTACGTTGGCGTTAAAAATGACGTCGTTTCCGTAGGCATCGAGAGTTATTTTTGCCGGGTTGCCGATTTTCACTTTGGCGATATCCGCCTCCGGAATATTCGCTTCCACTTCCAGTTTGGAAGCCGAGATTACGGAAACCAGATAAGAATTGGCCGCCGCTATTTCTCCGACCTTGGCGTCTTGCTTGGTGACAACGCCGTCTATCGGAGCGTAAATTGCGGCTTTTTGGATTTGCGCCTGTATGTTTTCAATATTCGCTTCATAACTTTTTATGCCCGCCTCGTCCGACGTTATCGTTGCCTTTTGCGCGGTTATGTTTTGTTGTTGGTCGTTCACGTTGGCGAGGGCCGTATTCGCGCCGGCTCTTGCGGTAATCAGGTTGTTTCTGTAAGTGTTAATGGTTGAAGGGGATATATTGGCCGCATTTACGGCGGTCGTCATAAGCAGGTCCAGAAAATTTCGCATAGTTGTTAATTTCGCTTTGGCGTCGGCAAGCCCGTTTTCCAGCGCGTCGCTGGACGATGATTGATTCAGTTGGTTAAGCTTGACAACCCACTCGTTTAGATTTTTACTCATCGACAGCCTTTGGGTTTCGGCGTTGGTTTTATCCTGGGAGTTGGCCGTAATGAACGTGAGCTGCGGATTGGTCTCGTCATCCGCGAACATGTTGTCGGTTTGATTTCTGACGGCATCGTTGGCTTTGGTGTAGGCATCGTTTAACACATCAATCACGCCGTCATAGTAGTTTGATAAAACAACACGCGCTTTGTCCAAGTCCGATTTTTGAGCGGTTAAATCAGCCAAGGCCTTGTTTAGTTGAGCGGACAATTCGGATATGTCCAGCTGCGCCAATGTTTGGCCGGTGCGGACCCTGTCGCCGACATCGGCGTAGACCCCCGATATTTTTCCGCTTGTCTCAAAAGCAAGATCTACGCTTTGAGCCGGCTTAACATTGCCGGTAACCGATACTTCCTGAATGATTTCGCCGCGGGTTGCGGTGGCCAAATTGGGCGCAGGTTGGCTTTTAAACGCGTAGTGATAAATTACTAAAAACACAGCCACGGCGACAGCGGACGCAACCAGCGTTTTTTTGAGCGGAAATTTTTTGGGTGTCATGTTGCGTAATGATTATAACTCTAACACATCTTCTCAAAAAATTCTTTTTTTGGCAAGCCCCGGTTTGATTGAAATCTTAGGTTTTTAAGGTTATAATAAATAAAGTTACCGCGCGGGTGGCGAAACTGGCAGACGCACTACCTTGAGGTGGTAGCGCCGCAAGGCATGGAGGTTCGAATCCTCTCCCGCGCACCACAAACAAAAATGACACCACGAGGGTGTCATTTTTGTTTGCTGATGTTCGGTGGGATTCGAACTGGGAAAGGGGTCGGGAAAACGGGAGTTTTCCCGTGGCGGAAATACTAAAACCGCTGGGTTTTAGAAAATTTTGCGGGAGCAAAATTTTGTTCGATTGCCTCTCCCGCGCACTTCGACTCGCTACCGCTCGCTCAGTGCAAGCACTGTTTAATGAAGCGAGCGAGGCGAAGTGTCCTGAGCTTGTCGAAGGGCACAATTAGTTAGCGAACGCGTTATAAAATCTTATGTCCCGCAGAATGCGGGGCTATCGAGCTTACAGATTCTTATGCCCCACCATCGGCGGGGCAGTTTAATTTGCAATAAACTTGCGCGTAATATATGCTAACGTCAGATATTCTCGATTGGAGGTGTGGCATGTGCCAAGCGTATGCGGCAGAAAAGGCGGCGATAATTACGGGCGAAGATTATGCGACAATCGCTGGTTTTACCGCGGCTCGCAACGGAGCTTCGCAGTCGTCTAATCCTTATGGCAAGCTTGAAGAACATGGTCATGATGCGTGGGACCACGGTTGGGGTTGTTGGCATGAGCGAATTCTGCCCTGGGCGTTGGAGCGCAACTACCACCGTGATGGAAGGATTGCTGAAGCCCAAAAGGCCCGCCAACAATTCAAACTGACCGGGGAGTTGCCTCCTGAGCTCATAAATCTCTTGCACACCTGAAGCTCACCTCAAGCAAACGGAGCTGTGCGACAACCTCGCGCCGCTCCGCGGCCTGCCAGACCGCACCGTTCATCGCCATTCGTCCGGCGCAACAAGCCACACTTGCGCCGGCCGTTTTCTTTTTGTTAACTTAAAATGTGCGTTATGGCCCTATCGTCTCCTCCTTCGCCCCTCGGTTTGCCTCGGGGCTTCGGAAGGACAAGTAGTCTGGTCTAGTATCCTGCACCAGAGCGAAGCTCAGTGCGGGACAAGCACGGTTCCTTGCCCCGCACTAAATTTGTATCCGTACTTTTACATTATAATTATTATGTCGCCGCTATCGTCTAGTCTGGTCTAGGACACATGGTTCTCAGCCATGGGACCCGGGTTCGAATCCCGGTAGCGGTACAAAAAGATTTTATTAGAACATCAAAGGCAGAGTTTTTCTTTTGCGCTTTTCACGGGTGTTTGTTTTGCGGAGAAATGCTAAAATAACAAGGAGACGCGTTGTGGCGGGAGAAGATGAATATCATGCATAAACTAATAGTCGCTAATTGTCCCGCGGCTGTCCGCGAATGGAATGAGCGGCTACAGCCGCGAGGATCCCGCCCACATTCTTATAAAAATTTTAGTCGTGGCGGGAGAAAATAAACACTATGCGCAAACTAATAATCGCTAACTGTCCCGCAACTTTCTCTGAGCGTAGCGAAGAGTTAAAGTTGGCGCGATCCCGCAATGGCGGGAGAAAATGAATTCATGAAAAAGATCATTGTTGCCAACTGTCCCGCGGCTGTCCGCGAATGGAATGAGCGGCTACAGCCGCGAGGATCCCGCCCACATTCTTATAAAAATTTTAGTCGTGGCGGGAGAAGATGAACATCATGCATAAACTAATAGTCGCTAATTGGAAATTAAACCTGCCCGATTTGAAGTCCTGGCGCAATTTCCGCGCGGCGAAAAACGCCGAAGTTGTAATTTGTCCGCCGTTTCCGTATCTCGCATGTTTCATGTTTCATGTTTCCCGCCAAAAGCCCGCTTCGCCCGCGCCCGCCTCGCCGAGCGAGAGCGAGGCCGGGAAGCGAGGCGAGCGAGGCTCGCCAAAGGCGGCAAGTTTCAAGTTAGGAGCGCAGGATTGTTTTTGGGAAGAGGAAGGCGCCTATACCGGCGAGGTTTCGCCAGGCATGTTGAAAAACCTCGGCGTTCAGTATGTTATTATCGGCCACTCGGAACGGAGGCGCTCACTCGGCGAGACGGACGAGATGATTAATAAAAAAGTTCTCTCCGCGCTCCGCGCAGGCCTCAAAGTCATTCTCTGCGTCGGCGAGCCGCTCGCGGTGCGCCGCAAAGGCCTTCCCGCCGCCAAAAGGTATGTGGCCAACCAACTTCGGCAAGATTTAAAAAGCGTACATTCCACATTCCACGTTCTACATTCTCGACTAGTCATCGCCTACGAGCCAATCTGGGCTATCGGCACAGGCCGCGCGGACAAACCCGAAGAAGCGGCCGCAATGGCGAGGTTTATAAAAAACCTGCTACTTACCAGATACTACCTACCACATACTCGTATTTTGTACGGCGGCTCTGTGGATGGCAAGAATGCCAAAAACTTTCTACAATATAAAGAAGTGGACGGCGCGTTGGTCGGCGGCGCGAGCTTGAAAGTCGCGGAGTTTAAAAAGATACTCAAAGCGACCAATGGTCGTTAATTATGTAAAATAACCAGTCGCATTTTTTATGGAATACAATAAGTCAAAAACGCTTTTTTGGGTTTTGCTTGATTTGCTTATCGTTGGTATTTTGGTAAACCTTGTCTTTTTTGTAATGCCCGCGGTGCGCCGCTACGGGAATTCGCTTGCGCCAGTGCGCACGATAACCGTCTCCGCCGAAGGGAAGACAACCGTAACGCCGGATATCTCCGAGTCGTCTTTTTCGGTAGTTTCGCGCGGACGGAACCCAGAAGAGCTGGCCGATGGCAATAACCAAAAAATTTCGGCTGTAATACAATTTTTGAAATCAGAAATCATTGCCGACAAAGACATAAAAACCGTCGGTTATAATTTATCGCCCGATTATCGCTACGATCCGAAGATTGAGCGCAATTTTATAACTGGCTACACGTTGACCCAGACCGTGCTGGTGAAAATAAGGGATTTGAATAAAGTCGCCAAAATTATCGGAGGGCTAACGCCACTGGGGGTCAATCAAATCGGTGGAATCAATTTCTCCGTTGAAGATCAGGAAAAATTTCTGGCTATCGCGCGGGAAGATGCTTTTCTGAAGGCGAAAACAAAAGCGGCGGAGATGGCGTCCCGCGGCGGCGTTCGCCTCGGAAGAATTATCGGTATGAGCGAATCCCAGAGCGGTTACCCGATTCCTTATTATTCTCTTGGCGGTCGCTCCGCCGAAGCGGCTCCGGTTGCCGCGCCGACGATTGAACCCGGAAGCCAGGAGATCAAAGACCAAATCACGCTTACTTACGAGCTGGAATGATTGAGAAAAAAGATTTTCGCAACGTTGTCATCGTCGGCGCCGCGGTCGGTTTGCTTTTCCAGCCAATCGCCGACAACTTGATCAAGGGCTCGGCTTTTTTATCGGGCTTTGCCGGCGGCCATGGGCTCACTTTGCCTCTGCGCCTCGGCATATTTTTGTTTTTCCTGTTTCTCGCGCCCATCGCTTTGTGGGTCGCGTCTCTTTTGGGGAGATGGCGTCCCGTTCTTTATCAATTTGCCAAGTTCGGGGCTGTCGGCACTTTAAATACTTTCATTAATTTCGGCGTCTTGAATCTGCAGTCCGTTCTTACCGGCATCGCTTCCGGTCCGCTTATTTCGGTTTTTGCGACCGTCTCTTTTTTGGCCGCAACGACCAACAGTTTTTTTTGGAATAGATTCTGGACGTTCGGGGCTCAAGGCGGCCCCAGGGCCAAAGAGGCCGTCGAATTCTATCTGATTTCCGTCGGCGGATGGGCGCTGGATGTGTCCGCGGTTTATGCCGTCGTGAATTTCCTCCGTCCCGAAGCAATTTCGCCGCAGATTTGGCTCAATGTCGGCGGCATGGCCGGAGTCGCCGCATCCTTTCTCTGGAATTTCCTCGGCTACAAGTTCATAGTTTTCAAGCGTGTCGCCGTCGCTGACAATGCAACGACTTGACCCCCCACACCTAACGAGAAGCGCTTCGCGTACCCAATAAACTTCTCGTTAAGTGTGGGGGGTTGACTTTTTGGATGGGCATTTGCTATAATACCCTTGAATGGGTGCGAATATACCTCGACGACGACGTCGACCGAGGCATATCCCATACATTCTGTTTGGCTCAACCCCGACCTCGCGTCGGGGTTGGGTTTTTTGTGGTTATTTAAATATTCGCCCCGGAACCGGGAAACCGCCGGTTTCAACGCCGATTTTGGCCCTAGCGGGCGCAAAAACCCCACACCGATTTTGGTGTGGGGGGTAACCCCTCAATGAGTGGGGATTCATAATCTCATCCGCTTGAAATCAAAGTTGGCGAAAAGGGTCAGGAAATTACAAGAACCTTCCCGGTGTTCCCGGCCCCACCTCTCGAAGCGGGAAACAATGGAGGCAAACGAGTAGAAGGCGCGGTGGGCGTATTCCAATCCTCCCTTGAGCTCTTCGGGCGTGAGTTTCAGGGGGCGGAATACGACCTCCGATCCGGTGAATCTGCGCCAATCAACCTCGCCATTTTTCTTTAACGCCGTAATTCGATTCTGCAGAAGCAGGCGCTGAAAGAGATTGGTTCCAGGAAAAGGAGTGAGGACGCTGAACTGGGCAATATCAACGGCGTTTTCGATGGCCCAATCAACCGTCCTTTTGAAAACATCGGGCGTGTGGGCATCCGCTCCGAAAATGAACGAACCCTCAACCATAACCCCGCTGTCGTGCAACCTTCCGATGGCTTCTTCGTACTGCTTGCGCCATCTGGCTTTCACGGGCGAAATCTCCGACAAGGCGTTATCGTCAACGGCTTCAAACCCGATGTACGCCCCGATAAGCCCGCTTTTTACCGCAAGATCTAAAATGTCGTCGGAGGCGATGCGAATATCGGTCAAGCACAGCCACTTCACTTTCAGGCGGCGCATTTCGGTGAAAAGCGCCTTTGCGTACGCTTTATCGGCAACGATGTTGTCGTCTATAAAAATCATGAATTTCCTCATGGACTGGCGGTTCCGGAAAAAATTTTCAATCGCTTTCACCACGGCTTCAACCGGCCGGTGTCTCACGGTCTTGCCGTTCATCAGCCAGGCCTGGCAATAGTCGCAGCCGCCTGGGCATCCGCGCCCGGTCTGGACGATTGGGACGCGAAAGCCGGGGAATTTGTACGGAATTTCAGAGATAAATTCGTCCTTTCCCGTGGATGCAAGACGCGGAGGTTCGGGCGCATAGATTCTCCGCAATTTCCCGCTGGCCGCGTCGGCCAGAATTTGTGGCCAGATTTCGTCCGCTTCCCGAAAGGCAACCGAATCGGCGAATCGCAGGGCTTCTTCCGTCATAAAGCTCACATGCGGCCCTCCGATTATCGTCTTTACGCCCCGCTTCCTGAATTCCTGGGAAATTTCGTAGGCGCGCGGGGCGGAAGGAGTCAACGATGAGATTGCGACAAGGTTTGGATCCGGTTTGGCGTCGAAGTTCAAGGGTTCGATGTTTTCGTCTATTATCCGAACGTCCCAGTCGGGAGGAGTGAGAGAAGCCAACGCATGGATCCCGAGCGGGAACATCCTCCTGAAAACGAAGACATCCATGAAGCCATGGCTCATTTCAAGCCGAGGATAGACAAAAAGCACTTTCTTTTTCCCCACGGAGAACCCCCTTTTATGAAGTTTTCAACCCATTAAGCACTGAATAAATAGAAACAGCATATGAGAATTATGTCAATGCTTCGCGTTTTTTTCGCGTTCGCGGCGAGCGGGGAATCAAAGAGGAATAAAACAACTAAATCTGTATTTTTGGAGAACAGATAGCTTCCGGCGTTTTCTGTTCTCAGGTTTGTTCTGGTTTTGGTTTTGACCGACGCAGATAGAGAATTAGATAAACGATTATTATCGCCGAGTAATTCAGCGCCAGAAACCAAGTATCGGCCCAGGAGAAACCATGAGTGAATTTCCAGTGTGAAACCGGCCAAAATAGCGGAGTCGGGTAGAAGCGGTAGGAATGCGTTGGAATGTCTATGAGTACGTGGATAGGCCAGGCCAAAAGTTCCCACGGCGCGCGCCGAAGCACAAACCGGACTATGAGGAAGATTACGGCAAAGACAATCAAGCTGTGGCCGATGTCATAAAGTGAAGAGGCGAGATTGAAGGCCCAAAGATGGTTGCGCACCGCCGGTTCCACGGCTGCCGGTCTCGGAATGTCCGAGGAGTGGAGTCCGCCGGTAATCAATCCATACGCGAGCCAGACAAAGGGAATTGCGAACGCGAACAGATCGGGAAAGATTCCCCAGAAAACAGCCCATTTCATATTGAGGGTTTTTCGGCCGCGGCCCTCAAGCTTTTTATTGATGGCCTTGAAGATGGCGCCCGACCAAAGCCCGTGAGCGAAAACATCCATCCCGTTAGAAGCAGATCGCGATCAACACGATCTGGAAAATTGATTTAATTTATAAAGTAATGGCATTTTACCATAAGTTATCCGTTTCCACATAGCGATCGCGGCTTCTAACGGGATCCATCCCATTAGAGACAGGAAGCGCTTGCGCTTCCGTGGAAACACGACAAGACCTTTAATTGGTGTCTGAGCATGATTGAAAGATTAGTTTGGATTTGATGGTTGGGTTATCTCTAACGGGATCCATCATTTTTATACCTCGTTAGCTTCTTTAAGAAGCGAAATCGCGATTTCGCAATCGCGGTAGTCGTTGAGATCGTATGCTTACATTATACCCGAAACAGCGGCCAGATTTAAATTAAGCATGCATTAAAATCTGTTCCAGCGCAAAGAAATAAAAGAGGGGCCCGGTCTCCCGAGCCCCAGTGGCCGTCCTTTCTACGGCCGTTGTGGTGGATTCGCCATACTGCGCCGTCGGTGCTGTCCGGCACAGCTACGGAAAATTCGTTGGCCACCTCCCTGGTATCACAGTGGCACTCCTCCTTCCTTTGAGGGTGGTTTAATTATAGCAGACTCACGTTTCCTGTCAAGTGGCGGGCATCCATTTTGAAAATAAAGAGGGGCTCGGTTTTCCGAGCCCCCTTGCTGGCCTGCTTCCCGCGCCTTTCTTCGCGGTCGCGGGAAGGTCAGGCTGGCGCCGGCGTTGCCCGGTCGGTGATGCAATAATTGGACAACTGTCGGAACCGTTGGAAGGTGCCTTGCCTCATGGTGACCTCCTTTCTTGGGATACCCGTGAGGATTCTTATCTATTATGGCAGACGCAGTTTTCCTGTCAAGCTCCGGCGGGTGACGCGCTCCGTCGGGAAATTAAGAGGGGCTCGAGCAATCGAGCCCCGTGGGAAGGTTTTAGTGCGGCGCGCTTGGCTGCGGAGCGTACAAAGTTGAAGCCACTCCGAACGCCCTATCGGCTGTCGGCGCCACTCCGCCGACCCTCTGGTAAAAGGCGATTCCGATAGGACCCCCCGCCTGCGTGCCAGCCCGCTGATAGCCGGCAATACCCAACCCAGTTTTGGCAAAATTGCCAGCTTTTTGACAGACGGAAAGGCCGATGCCCGTTACGGCATTATGGCCGGGTTTCTGATACAGAACGAGGCCGATGCCGGTTATTGCATTATGGCCAGGTTTCTGATACAGAACGAGGCCAAGGCCAGTTATGGCATTATAGCTGGGTTTCTGATACAGAACGAGGCCAGCGCCAGTCATGGCAATACTGTAATCACCGTCGGCCTTTTGATAGACGGAAATACCAACGAAAGTTACGGCATCATAGCCGGTTTTCTGATACAGAGCGAGGCCAATGCCCGTTATGGCATCGCCTCCGGCTTTTTGAAAAGTGATTCCCGTCACAGCAAAGGCGTTCAACTTTGATTCTTGGTACCACCCAACAACAGCAAAGGCAGTAACTTCCGCTTTTTGATAAAGCGAAAAAACGGAATAGACGCTCTTGCCCTCGGCGTTGCCAATTACCGTAAATACGTTGCCGCCGATGTTAAATGGTGCGCAGAGCAGAGCCACCAACGCGAGTTTCTTGGCGCACTTTTTTAATCCGCCGATCGGTTTTTTGCAAACAGTGCACCATAAGATATACAGGCAAGAATAATAGACGGTCGTAAGGAGAAAAAGAGCAAGGTTCGTCATAGAACCCTCCTTCTTGATTTTCAACCACCTGCCTGGCATTATACTAACACCGTTATGAGAAGTCAAGGGTCAAGGGTTTTAGTGGCCGTGTCCCCGAAAGGTCGCCGGACGGCGATTACGAGGCACATTGTCGGTTCCAAGAAAAGGGGGCGTGTTTTTGTGGCTATGAGCGGCGGAGTAGATTCGTCCGTCGCGGCATTGCTTTTAAAGAAACAGGGTTACGATTGCGCTGGAGTTTTTATGCGCTGCGTTAGTGGTGAGATTAGCCGAACCATTGGTGGTAGTCCTTTGACTTCGCTCAGGGCGGATTGCACCACCGAAGTGGATGCAACCGACGCCCGCCGCGTCGCCGAAAAAATCGGCATACCGTTTTATGTTTGGGATTTTGAGGAGGAGTATAAGCGGCGCGTGGTGGATTATATGATTGACGGCTACAGGCAGGGGATTACGCCGAATCCCGACGTGATGTGCAACAAAGAGATAAAGTTCGGTCTCTTTTTGGAGAAGGCGCTCGCCGCCGGCGCGGATTACGTAGCGACGGGACACTATGTGAGACGAGGAGTGAGAATTGAGAAGAGAGGATTGAGGGGAAAAACGAAGAAATCCCTCAATTCTCAATCCTATATTCTCTATTCTGCTCGTGATACGAGCAAAGACCAGTCCTATTTCCTTTGGACCCTGACGCAGGACAAACTTAGCCGCTGTCTTTTTCCGATAGGCGATTATTTGAAATCCGATGTGCGGGAGATCGCGCGCAAGGCGGGATTGCCAACGGCCGGGAAAAAGGACTCGCAGGGGGTTTGCTTTTTGGGCAAAGTGGAGCTTGGAGATTTTTTGAAGCAATATATCCCGGAGAAGCGTGGGGCCGTGCTGGCAACTTCTGGCCGGAAAATCGGCGAGCATAACGGCGCTTATTTTTACACGATTGGGCAGAGGCATGGATTAAATATAGCAAAGCGCAAAGCGCAGATAGCAAATGGTGGCGACAAAAGAAACGATTTTAAGCCGCTGTATGTCGCGGAAAAAGACGCGACAACAAACACGATAATTGTCGCGGAGGGCAGAAACCACCCCGCGCTTTCCAAAAGAGAAATGCACTTGGTTGATGTGAATTTTATCAATCCGAACAATATGCGCTTTGCACTCGGCGATTTGCGAGTGTTCGCTCGGGTGCGCTACAGACAGCCGCTGGCGCGCGCGACTTTGCGCGCATCAGCGAATAACGAATTAAGTACGAATAAACGAATAAAAAGTCCATTCGCAAATTCGCAAAAGATTCGCTATTCGTTGATATTCGACAATCCGCAAAAATTCGTCGCGTCCGGCCAGTCGGCGGTGTTCTATAAAAAAGGAGACGGCGATCCTTTGATTGTCTCAGGACTAGAGATGCTCGGCGGAGGGATAATAGCCTAGGAAAATTTCTTGACCCCGCACCCAACGAGAAGCGCTTCGCGCACACAACAAACTTCTCGTTAGGTGTAGGGGTTGACTGCCGTCCTGTACGGCGCTATCTTAATATAAGGTCATTGTCATTAAGGAGAAGCGCGCATGTCAAAGCCGGCAGATATTGGCAGGTATTTTATCAAGATTAGCGCAACCAAGGCCGCGGCCATCATCATTTTCTTGATCGTTGTTATTCTCTTGTCCATATTTGCCATAAGAGCAGGCGGCGCTTCTGCTTATTGAGAATAAACGTTAACCCAAAAGTAAAAGCTTTGCCCCGTCACAGCGGGGCTTTTGCATTGCAACCATCATGCTGATAAAATTTGGTACATAGCCAGAAAATTTCTATGAGGATACTTTTTACCGGCAACGGCCCCGCCTTCGTTAAAACTACGGCGGGCAAGAAGGGCAAAACATGATTGTAGTTTTTACAGGAAATGGGAAAGGCAAAACTACTGCTTCATTGGGGCAGATGGTGCGGGCAACCGGTAGGGGAAAGCGCGCGTTGATGATCCAATTCATTAAGGGGCCGTGGATGTCGGGCGAGGACAAGTTTAGCGAAGTTTTTGGAATACCGCCGTCAAAGTTGATGATAAAAAAAATGGGCCGGGGGTTTGTCGGTATTTTGGGCGACACCTTGCCGCGCGAGGAGCACGAAAAAGCCGCAGAGGCCGCGCTGGAACTTTTCAAAAAGGAAAGCGCCTCCGGCAAATGGGATTTGATTGTTTTGGACGAGATCAACGTCGCGGTTTCGCTGGGATTGCTTGGCGTGGAGGCCGTCAAAGACGCCATCCGCGATTTTCCAGAAGACAAGCTTTTAATCTTGACTGGCCGGGACGCGCATCCGGAGTTGATTGAGCTCGCCGACCTTGCTACGGATATGCGCGAGTTAAAGCATCCGTTTAACGATGGCAAACCCGCGAAACCAGGAATTGAGTTTTAGATTTAAGAGTTTTTTGTTTAAATTCCCCGATTTTATACGGACGTTGACACGCTTCTCCAGCTTGTTATAGTGCAAAAGTACCCAGGAGCGGGTGGAGGACGGGGAAGCGGGCCGAAAGTACGCGCCCCGAGAAGATCCCATCCGTGCCTGGGGTTCCGGGGCCTTGCTAGAGCTTGATCAACTAGCGAGGCCCCATTTTTTATCCGCCTTCGCAGAAGACCACGGGCTTGCCCGCGGATGAATGCAGGTCTTCTGCTTCGGTAGGATTCCGCCCCAAGACATAGAAGGCGGATAACCCTCCGAAGCTTTAGCGAAGGAGGGTAATTATCGGTACCACGGCTTTAGCCGTGGGGCTCCATTATTGCCACATAGTTTGACTTTCGCGTTTTGATTTCCTATAATTCTTTTCAATGCCCGCCGAAGACATAACGCAGACGAATAACCAAGCGGTCGCCTATTCCGGCGAGGCCTCCGGAGAAATGATAGAGGCCGGAGTTTTTTATGGCAGAAAAAAGAGCAAGACGCATCCCAAGATGAAGCAGTACGTGCTTATGAACCGCGGCGGCATTGAAATCATTGATCTTGCAAAAACCGCCGAGGCGCTGGAAAAAGCCGTTGGTTTTCTCAAGGA
>Ga0315291_10004105_pt1 | contig 18638 bp, 14 predicted proteins | sample YL17G12_20_MG_FD_203070 | JGI IMG/M metagenome (GOLD analysis project Ga0315291, IMG submission 203070) | Sediment microbial communities from Yellowstone Lake, YNP, Wyoming, USA - YL17G12_20 | ecosystem: Environmental > Aquatic > Freshwater > Lake > Sediment | place: USA: Wyoming | collected...
CGATGAGGCGGTGCTCGAGTACACGCGGCGCTTCGACTGCCCGGACATGACCGTCGAGCGGCTGGCGGTGACGGAGGATGAGCTCAAGACCGCGCGGCGGATAGCAGGAAAGGACTTCCTCGAGGCTGTGGCGAGCGCGGTCGAGCACGTCCGCAGCTATCACGAGAAGCAGCGCCCGCAGGACTGGTTCGATCTGCGCGAGCTCGGCACGGTGCTGGGGCAAAAGTTCACGCCCATCGAGCGGGTCGGCATTCACGTCCCCGGGTTCACGGCTGCATATCCCTCGTCGCTGATCATGACCGCGGTGCCAGGGCAGGTCGCGGGAGTGAAGGAGATGGTTCTGTGCACTCCCGCGGGGCAGGATGGCAGCATCCACCCGGCGACGCTGGCGACGGCCGGCTTCCTGGGCCTGAAGCGCGTATTCAAGATCGGCGGCGCGCAGGCGATCGCGGCGATGGCCTTTGGCACGGCAACGGTTCCCAGGGTTGACAAGGTATTCGGGCCGGGCAGCATCTACGTGATGCTGGCGAAGCGTGAGGTGTACGGGCATGTTGGAGTTGACGGGCTCTACGGTCCCTCGGAGGTCGTCATCATCGCGGACGAGACGGCGCAGCCGCGCATCATCGCCGCCGACCTGCTCGCCCAGGCCGAGCATATGACTGCTTCCTCCGCCATCCTGGTAACCCCGGCGCGGTCGCTGGTGGAGCCGGTCCAGAACGAGGTGGAAAAGCAAGCGCGCTTGCTGAGAAGGAAGGCGATTGCTTGGGAGGCAATCACGAAGCACGGCGCCATCGTCATCACCAAGGACCTCGACGAAGCGTGTGAGGTCGTCAACGAGCTTGCGCCGGAGCACGTGCAGATCTGCACCGACAGCCCGTTCTCGCTGCTGCCCAAGATCCGCAATGCAGGCTGCATCTGCGTCGGCGAGACCTCGCCGGTGACCCTCGGCGATTACGTGATCGGGCCGTCGCACGTGCTGCCGACGGGCCGGACGGCCCGCTTCTCCTCGGGGCTGGGCGTGGCCGATTTCTGCAAGCGGTCGAGCATCATCTACACGTCGAAGGAAGCGGTGAAGGACCACGCCGCGACGGTGCGCGCGCTCGCCTCGCTGGAGGGCCTCGACGGTCACGTGAAGGCGATGATGGCGCGGCTGCGGACGGGGTAGGGCAAGCCCGCGGCTTGCCCATGAAGGGGAGGCTACATGCGCAAGGCCGACATCTCACGCAAGACCAAGGAGACGGCGATCTCCCTTCGCCTGAACCTCGACGGCAAGGGCGTGTGCCGGGCCAAGACGGGCGTCGGCTTCCTCGATCACATGCTCGATCTGCTCGCGCGCCACGGTGGGCTCGATCTGACGGTCACAGCAAAGGGCGATATCCACGTTGACGACCATCATCTGGTCGAGGATGTCGGCATCGTGCTCGGTCAGGCGCTCAAGAAAGCTCTTGGCAAAAAGGAGGGCATCGCCCGCTACGGTTGGGCGGTCGTCCCGATGGACGAGGCGCTCGTCATGTGCGCGGTGGACCTGGGCGGGCGGCCGTATCTCGCCTATGGCCTCGAGCTTCCGGCGAAGCGAGTGAAGGGGTTCGATACCGAGCTGATTGAGGAGTTCCTGCGCGCGGTCGTGAATGCCGCAGGCATGAACCTGCACCTGCGGCAGCTCGACGGGCGGAACACCCATCACATCATCGAGGCCGCGTTCAAGGCCTTCGCCCGGGCGCTCGGGCAAGCGGTCGCGCCATCGGGGAAGGGCGGGGTGCCTTCGACGAAGGGTGTGCTTTGACCGCCGAGATTCGAGATTCGAAAGTCGAGAGTCACGGCCGAGAGTCGAGGCGGGGAGCGGAGGCGTAATGCGGCGACGTTCCTCTTCGAGAAGCTTGGTGTGTACCAGAGGGCGCTGCCACACAGTCGGTCAGCCCTGAAGGGGCACGAGATGACAGCCCAGGGCAACGCCCTGGGAGGCAGGAGGCAAGAGACACAAGCCCCATAGGGGCGAAAGAGGATGGTGCGCAGGCATTGGTCTGTCGCCCCTTCAGGGCTAGTGGACCGTCTGATCCGCCCACCCAGGGCGTTGCCCTGGGCTTCCGTATGCCGCCTCTTCGAGGCTCCGGGAACGCGACGAGTGCACTAGGCCGAAGTTGGTTCTGTCTGATATGGTGCGGGAGGATGCCACCGACTATGAGTGACCCTACTCTCGAATCTCGAATCTCGAATCTCGGCGTCCGTTCGACAACTATTCTCGCTGTTCGCCGCGACGGTCAGACTGCCATCGGCGGCGATGGGCAGGTGACCATCGAGAACACCGTCATCAAGCAGGGCGCCAAGAAGGTGCGCCGCTTGTTCCAGGACCGCGTGGTTGCCGGCTTCGCCGGCGCGGCGGGGGACGCGATGGCGTTGTTCGAGCGGTTCGAGGGCAAGCTGGAGGAGCACGCGGGCAACCTGTTCCGCGCCGCCTACGAGCTGGTGAAGGACTGGCGCACCGAGCGGTCGCTGAGGCAGCTTCAGGCGCTGCTGGTGATCGCCGACAAGGAGCGCCTCCTTCTCGTCTCGGGCAATGGCGATCTCATCGAGCCGGATGATGGCATCATCGCTATCGGCTCCGGCGGCCCCTACGCGCTCGCCGCCGCCCGCGCTCTCATTGCCCACACCGACCTGACCGCCGAGCAGATCGTGCGGGAGGCGCTCAACATCACCGCGGATATCTGTATCTACACGAATGAGAATGTGACGGTGGAGGTGGTGTGACGCGTGGGGCAGGAGCGTGTCTCCTGCCCGGGCAGTGTTGGAGGGGCTCCGGCGATGGTCGGCGACGACAGGCAGGAACGGATAGACTCCGGACCGCGGGATGCCGCCGCGGGTTTAGCCTACGCCATCCTGTTCATCGCCTGCCAGGTGGGGGCAGTCTACCTGTCGGCCCGTTGGCTGATGGGTCCCCTCTTGGCCGCCATCGTCGTCGGCGTGGCACCCATGGCACTGGTGCTGTGGGCCTGGCGAGACGCGGCGACCCAGCGATCGCGTGAGCTACGGCCGGCGGTTCGCTGGCTGGGGCCGACCGCGAAGATCGGTTGCGCTACCACTCTGGCGTTCATCTTCTGGTTCATCTCCTGGACCGCCTGGGCGATGACGCAGAAGGAGGTCATCGGCGCGAGGAAGGCCGCGTGCCTGTCGAACCTCAAAGAGCTTACGCGCGCGGCGCTCGAGTACGCGAACGGCCACGGCGGGAAACTGCCGAACGCCGACACCTGGGCCGACGACATCAGGCCTTACCTGAGTGCTGACGGGCGCATCTTCACGTGTTCCGCGGTTCCGCACCAGGGCTTCGCTTACGCGTACAACGCGTCTCTGAGTGAAGCGAGGATTGACGACATCGAAGAGGCGGCAGCAGTGGTGCTAATCTACGAGAGCGATGCCGGCCGGAACGCGGCGGGCGGGCCTGAGTTGCTCGTGGCCGTCCCGCGGCACTTGGGAGGCGACAACTACGGATTCGCAGATGGGCACGCCGCGTGGATAATGCGGAAGCTGCGGGGCACGGACGAACGCGGGAATCGGGTCTACGAGAAGGTACCGGCTTCGGAGCAACTTCCCTCGCCACTTCGGTGGCGACCATGAGTTGTGAGCGGCCTGGGCAGGAGCAAGCTCCTGCCCAACAGACCGGGCGCATGCCATGCGCCCCTACATCCCAGCAGCGTTCATCTGCGTCAATCTGCGCCTAATGTCGTCCCGCCTATGCCCACAGCTTCCGATCCAAGCCCCGGTACTGAATCGCCTCCGCCACGTGCGGCAGCCCGATCTCGGCGGCGCCGTCGAGGTCGGCGATGGTGCGGGAGAGCTTCACGACGCGGTCGAAGGCGCGAGCCGAGAGGCCGAGCTGGTCAATGGCGTTGCTCAGGAAGGAGCGGACCTCGTCGCTGATCCGGCAGAACTGCTTCAGCTCCCGCGGCCGCATGTGCGCGTTGCAGAAGATGCCATCACCGCCGAAGCGCTGCGCCTGCACCTCGCGGGCGCGCAGGACCCGCGCCCGGATCGAGGCCGACGGCTCGCCATTGGCGGGAGTGAGAAGCTCGTCCCGCTGGAGCCGCGGCACCTCGATGTGGATGTCCACGCGGTCGAGCAGCGGCCCGGAGATGCGCTGGAGATAGCGCCTGATCTTGGTGATCGAGCAGGTGCAACTCCGCGTCGCATCCATGTAGTAGCCGCACGGACACGGGTTGAGCGCGGCGACGAGCTGCACCCGCGCCGGAAACTCGGCGCTGCCGGCGACGCGGCTCACATTCACGACGCCATCTTCGAGCGGCTGGCGCATCGCCTCCAGCGCGTCGCGGTTGAACTCCGGCAGCTCGTCGAGGAAGAGCACCCCATGATGGGCGAGCGAGATCTCGCCCGGCGTCGGTATTGTGCCGCCGCCAGCGAGGCCGGCGGCGGAGATGGTGTGGTGCGGAGAGCGGAAGGGCCGGGTCGTGATGAGGCCTTTGCCGGCCGGCATCTTGCCGCTGATGCTGTAGACCTTGGTGACCTCCAGCGCCTCCTCAATACGCAGCGATGGCAGGATGCTCGGCAGCCGCATCGCCAACATGGTCTTGCCCGACCCGGGCGGGCCGACCATCACGACGTTGTGCCCGCCGGCCGCGGCCACCTCCAGCGCCCGCTTCACATGGGCCTGCCCCTTGACCTCGGAGAAGTCGGTCGAGTAGACCGGCTCGGACAGGTCCCACTCGTGGGCGGTTGAGGGAGCGGGCTGGCGGTTGTTGGGGTAGGCAACGACCTCGGCCGCCTCCCAGAGGGTGCGCACCGGATACACGTTCAGCCCCTCCACGACGGTCGCCTCGGCGACATTATCGGCCGGCACGATGATGCCCGCGCATCGCGCCTGGCGGGCGGCCAGCGCGATCGGCAGCAAGCCCGAGATGGGACGCACCGAGCCATCGAGCGATAGCTCGCCCACCGCGATGAGCTTGTCCATGTCATCGCCGGCGATCTGCTCGGTGGCCGCCAGCACCGCCAACGCGATGGGCAGGTCGAAGGAGGGCCCCTCCTTGCGGATGTCGGCGGGGGCGAGGTTGATAGTCACGCGGTGCATAGGGAAGGAGAAGTTGGAGTTACGAACCGCGGAAGCGACGCGCTCCTTCGCCTCCTGGACGGCGGTGTCGGGCAGGCCCACCACCAGCACCTTGGGCTGGCCGACGCCGACATCCACCTGAACCTGAACGAGGTAGGCGTCAATGCCAAGCACTGCGCAGCTATCAATGCGGCCGAGCACGTCTGCCGGAACCCTTCCGAGCGCGTCCCAGCCCGGGGCTCAACGCGCTTCGCTTGCCGTCGAGGGCCAGTGCATCCCCTCTGAGTATGGATAGGTTCGATTCGCCGCCGCTCCCTTCCTCCTTGAGTTAGCCTCCCGATCCGAGGCATGGCATAGTTCACGCGATATGCGCCACCAGGAGCGAACTATGCGCGTGCTACGGGCGATCTGCGTGGTTGCTGTTATCGGGTTCTGCGCCGTCCCGGCGCAGGCAAAGAGCTACTACATCGCAAGCACTGACATCACGGCGGACGTGCGAACCGATGGCTCCATGCACGTGCGGGAGGTGCGGACGTTCGTTTTCAGCGGCACCTTCCATGCAGTGGACCGGTTCACCGACCTCCCGGCCGGCGCCAGCGTCGCGAACATCGCCGTGTCGGAGGGCGGAACGCTCTACCGCGAGGCGCCTGGCGAGAGCCCGGGCACCTGGTACACGCAGCGGGAGGGCAACAGGCTCCAGATCACCTGGGCCTACGAAGCCACCGACGAGACCCGCACCTTCGCCTTGGACTTCGACGTCATCGGGGCGGTCTCGAAGCACGCGGACTACGCGGAACTGTACTGGCAGTTCATCGGCACCGAATGGGGCGTGAAGTCGGAGACGACGCGCGTCACGGTCAACCTTCCGCCCGGAGTGCCGAAGGCCGAGACCAAGGCCTGGGCGCATGGCCCGCTTTGGGGGAACATCGAGATCGGAGATAGCCGCGTCAGCTTGACCTGCGACCCGTTGCCCGCGAACAAGATGCTGGAGGGCCGCATCCTGCTGCCGACTGCGTTCATCATGTCCAGCCCGCGCCAGGACGCGCTGGAAACCCTGCCACGGGTGATGGCGGAGGAAGAAGTCTGGGTGGATGAGGCGAACGCAGAGCGGCGACAGGCGCGGGCCTCCCTCGCCTTCCAGCTCGCGGCCCCGGCGATCCTTGCCATCATCGGCATCGGCGTCTGGCTCCGCGCTTACCTCGCGTATGGTCGGGAGTTCAAGGACCCGAACGCGCCGCAGTACCTGCGCGAGCCTCCCTCCGACTCGGCGCCGACCGAGGTGGCGATGATCTGGAAGTGGGGCCAGCTCAGCCCCCAGGACATGACTGCGACGGTGATGGACCTGGTGCGCCGCGGGGCGCTCCGCCTCATCGTCACGACCGAGCGCCACCAGCGCCTAGGCGGATTGCTTGGCGAGTCCACAGAGCAGGGATACGCCATCGAGCGCGTGCGCGACTACCAGGGTGAGCTGCGAAGCTTCGAGCGCTACCTGATCAACGACATCCTGTTCGACGGCGTGGCCGGGGACCGGATCTCGCTGGAGGAGTTCCAGCAGGAAGCGCGCCGCCACCCGACCTCTTCGAAAACCCGCTACGACAACTGGGAGAAGTTGGCGAAGAAGGAAGCGCAAGACATCAAGGTGATAGACCCGGCCAGCCAGAGACCCATGTACGTGACCATGGTCCTCGGAGCGCTGTTGATTGCGTGCTCCATCGGGCTGGGCTCGATGACGCAATCGCCCGTCTTCGCGGTCTCCGGCGGAGTCGGCTTCCTGCTCATCCCGATGAGCCTCGCCATCCTCAGGCGGACCCCGGAGGCGGCCCGCGAGCTCCAGCGCTGGCAGGCGTTCCGCCGCTATCTAACCGATTTCTCACAGCTCAAGGAGTACCCGCCGCCGGCAGTCGTCCTGTGGGAGCAGTATCTTGTGTACGCCATCACGCTCGGGGTCGCGGACCGGGTGATCGAGCAGTTCAAGGAACTCTACCCGCAGGTTGCCGAACAGGCGGTCGGAGGGACGGCTTTCCCGCACTGGGTCACCGCGAGTGGTTCCCCCCTGTCCGGCATGGACGCCATCGGCTCCGCGCTCTCGTCCTTCAGCACGACCGTCTCCACCGCCACCAGTTCCTTCAGCTCAAGCTCGGGCAGTGGGGGCGGATTCTCGGGCGGGGGAGGTGGTGGCGGTGGCGGCGGAGGCGGCGGCGCGCGCTGAGCATGATGTCGGTGGCGCCGCGCCCCTAACGGGATCCGCGCCACCTGCCGGCGAGTCTCCCGAGCCCCATCAAAGCGAGATACCAGACGACCACCACCGCGGCATTCGGTCGTGGCACACTGACCGATGCCCACGGCAGTGAGGCGAAGGCGCCGCTCACCCACACCAGCCACCGCGTCGCCCAGCCAGTCACCCAGCCTGCTGCCGGCGCCGCCCAGGGCGCGAGCACGGCGAGGATGCACGTCGCCATGCCGCCGGCGACGACGACAGAGGCGAGCGGGATCGCCAGCAGGTTGGCGCCGAAGCCGGCGAGGGGCGCTTGGCCGAAGTGCCACACGAGGATCGGGAAGGTGGCGAGCTGGGCGGCGAGCGTTCCCGCGACGGTGTAGCCGAGCCACTTCGGCAGCCAGCCCAGTAGCGGCATCGCCTTCGGGGTCAGGTACAGGATAGCGGCGACCGCGGCGAATGAGAGCTGGAACCCGGGCTGGAAGAGCGATTGCGGCGAGGCTGCGAGGACGACCAGCGCGGCCGCCGCGAGAAGCGTGAAATGGTCAATGTTGAGGCCGTGTTCCCGCGCAACGCGCGGCGCGCGCCGCAGCACCAGCGCCAGCGCGGCGAGAACGCCCATGGCGGCTGCTCTTGCCACCGCCTGGCCGCCCTCCGTGAGGACCGAGTAGTAGGTGACCACCAACATCGCGATCATCGCCACCCAGAGGCCTGGGTATAGGCGCACCCTCCCGCGGTAGCTGATCGGCCAGCCGGACTGCCGCTCAACGTAGAGCCGCCGCCAGCGCGCGCCGAGCGCACCCGGGAGAAACACCATTCCGAACACCATTGACACCACCGCGCCCGAGACCACGAGCAGATGGATCGTGCCTGAGCGACGGAACGCCTCGGTGATCTCGGCCGGTGGTGGGGTGGAGTGCACCCCGAAGATGACGCTCGCGGCGGTGGTCGCCGTCGTCTCGCTCGCCGGCCCGCCTATGTACCGACGAAGAGCGCCGAGTGCTCTCTGCTGAGCGGCGAACGCATGACGTGCGACCAGACCAAGGTCGCCTGGGCCAAGTGGTTCGGCAAGTTCCCCCGAGCCAACACTGAGAACGGCCGAGACGCCCAAGGGGGCAAGACGTTCCGCCTCTGATCGCTGGCCGGGGTTCCGGGCCTCTCGGAGCGGGCGAAGCCTCCCCGTCAGTCGCCAGCGCTCGCCGCGGCTCAGCGCGCTGGTGGATCGCAGCCGGACGTAGAGCCGGCCGGAGACAGGGTCCCGGCCCGCGTCGCCTTCGTGCTGTTCCGCGTCGGCCACGAAGCGCCAGAGGCCGTCTCGATAGGCTGGGGCCCCCGCGACTGTCGCGATCAAGGTCTGGCCGCCCGGCGGCAAGAGCGAGACATCTGTGCCAGGTGTCACCGAGTGCGCCAAGGCAAGTGCGATGCCCCCGAGAGCGGCCGCCGCCAGGGCTGTGGCGCCAGGCGCCCATCGGGGTCTCGCTGCAGCCCAGACGAGTGCGCAGACAATGAGCAGGGCGCCGGCAGCCCAAGGGGCGTGGGCTGGTAAGGCGGTCTGAACCGCGATTCCCGCCGCCAGGGTGAGCGCCACGAGGACTAGCGGTCGCTTCGATAGGCTTCGCATCAGTGTCGCCAGAGGTTCTGCTGACGGCAGGTTGGCCCCTTTGGGGCGGTCAAGGGGCAGGGAAGCTGAAGAACACCTGGTGTGTCATAGCTGCTCAAAATACATCTTGACAGACAAACCAAGATGTGGTATTAGATGTCATAGAACATTATGACACACAAAGGAGACCACCGGTGAGACGCAAGGGAAGCGGACAGGAGAAGCCTGGGGGGAAGGAGATGCTGGCGCTCGAGGAGGCGGCCGGCATCCTAGGTGTGAGCCGCTCGACAATGCACCGCTGGCAGCGGCAAGGGCGCATCCGCGGGTTCAAGGTCGGCCGACAGTGGCGGTTCCGGCGGGCGGATCTCGAGAAGTTCTCGCAGGCGACGCACCCGTCGGCCGCGGCGGTGAACGTTGGCGAGCTGGACGTGGCTCTCGCCGAACTCGCCGCGCGCGCAGGAGCGAAGGCGGTCGCATTCGACCCGGTAGTGCCGGGTTACCCCGCGACGGAGGAGGAGAAGGCAGTGGAGGAAGCCTTCCGCGCGATTCTGGCCACGGCGGCCGGGGCGGGGGCGAGCGATGTGCATATTGACGCCGAAAGAGATGGCAGCGTGGTGCGCCAGCGCCTCGATGGCGTGTTGCATGAGATGCTAAGAGTGCCGAAGGCGTCCCACGACGCGCTGGCCGCGTGCATTAAGGCCCACGCAAGCATCGCGCTGGACCAACGGGGGCAGCCGCAGGATGGCCGGTTCACATTTCGGATGGATGACAAGGAGTTCGATGTTCGGGTGGCCACCATCCCAGCGGTGCACGGCGAGAGCGTGGTAATGCGATTGCTTGACCAGAAGGCGACATTGGTGCGGCTGAACGGGCCGCATGGCATGTACCCGGAGGACTTGGCGAAGTACCGCCGCGCGCTGCGGGCACCGACGGGCATGCTGCTCGTGTGCGGCCCGACTGGCTCGGGGAAGACGACGATCATGTACGCGGGGCTGCTGGAGATCGCGAAACCCGAGGTGAAGAGCATGAGCATCGAGGACCCGGTGGAGTACAGCTTCCCCCATGTCACGCAGATCGCGGTCAACAAGAAAGCCGGGCTGACTTTCGAGGCAGGGCTGAGGTCATTCCTGCGCCACGACCCCGATGTTATCATGATCGGGGAAATCCGAAGCCTTGAGGCAGCGGAAACCGCCGCACAGGCCGCCATCGTCGGCCACCTGGTGATGACGCAGCTTCATGCGGAGACGGCGGCAGGGGCGGTGACGCGGCTGCTGGATATGGGACTCGAGCCGTTCATGGTGGCCCAGACGTTGATCTACGTGTCGGCGCAGCGGCTCGCCCGCAAGGTGTGCCCTGAGTGCACGCAGCCCGATGAGCCGGACTTCAAGCTGCTGTCCTCGCTGGCAGAGCGGGCGCGGAAAGGCGGCTACGAGCTGCCTGACAGCCCGAGGTTCATGCGCGGCGCGGGATGCGATCACTGCCGCCAGACCGGCTACCGAGGACGCACCGGGATCTACGAGGTGATGGAGGTGGATGCTGAGATCCAGCGGCTGATCGCTCGGCGGGCGAGCACAGAGGAGATCGAGGCGGCGGCCGTTCGCAGCGGGATGCGGACGTTGGCCGCCGACGCGCTGCGAAAGGCGGCGGAAGGCATCACTAGCGTGGCGGAGGCGGCGCGGGTGGTGCCAGCTCGTAGGGAGACTTGACAACCGCCTGCCAGCGGCATACATTCATGGCCGGCTGACCAGCGACAGAACCATACGATTTCGCAGCAGTAACGCGATTTCAGCCCTTGACGCGCCTGCTTCTTCCATGCGGTGCGCCGGATGGAGGAAAGCAGACGCGTCTCCGTTTTGATCACGTTGATGGGTCACGGGAGAGCGAGGGTCTCTTATGCAAAGGGCGAGGGCGCACCGCGCGGTCGCAGCGAGAGTCGGAGCGCGTCGGGCGCTGCTTATGGCAGCGTGGACTGCGCTCGCGCTAGTGTCGGCTTGGCCGGTTTCCGCTCAGGAGGTTCTTCCTGGGCTTGTCCTCCGCCAGCTCACCAAGGATGGCAAGTCCTACACGGAGCGGGGGGCGGGATTCGCGCCTGCCGGGGACCACATCGTCTTCTTCAAGGAGATCAGCAAGAGCGATCGTCAGCTCTGGCTGATGCGCGGCGATGGGTCGCAGGCAGAGCCGATCAGTCCAATCGGCTGGCCCATGATCTGTGGCTGGTCGCCGGATGGGATGAAGGTCGCCTACATCCTCGCTAACAAGAACGAGGAGAAGAGCGAGGCGAGCGTCTGTGTCTACGACCTCGCCAGCCGGGAGACAAGGAAGACCACGGGCGGCTACCGGCGCGGAGACTTCGGCGCGGGAGAAAACGCGCCTCCGGTTTGGTCTCCCGATGGAAGATACTTCGCGTACCATATCGGGGATCACACCACCGATATTGCTTATCTTTGGACCTTCCAGGCAGCTGATGGTAAGGCAGCAAAGCTCACACCAAACCTTCAAGGCACGAATAGCTGGGACCTGACAGCCACCTGGTCTCCGGATGGCAAGTGGATTGCGTTTATCGCGTATAGCACAAAGCAGGAGCGGGAACAGTGGGGGAAGTGCGAGATTTGGAAATGTCACCCCGATGGTTCAGAGCTAACGCAAGTGACGCATGAGCAGGCGCAGCTGGGTGACCCCGCTTGGTCGCCGTTGGGAGACTGGATCCTCTTTCATTCGGACAGGGGCCGCACCCCCCAGGAACGGCGGGAGGGCTGGAACTGGGACATATGGATGGTGCGTCCCGACGGCACGGAGGCGAAGCCGGTCACCCAGGGCAGCCGGAGCGGCACGTTGGGAAGATGGTCGTATGTGCATGTGAAATGGCTGCCGGATGGAAGCGGCGCCTACTTCCATGGCTGGGCGCATGACGAGTTCGGACGAGGCTGTATGATATTCCTCTGCGATGCGAACGGCGAGAACGTGCGGCAGGTGATGGGGCCTCCCGGACAAGACCGATGGGTGATGGGATACCGCAAGGAGGGCTCGCCGGACAGCAGCAAGCTGATGCGGTATGCCTACGAGTACACCCAGCGCGGAGAAGGTGACAACGCACACGAAGAAGAGGTTGATGATGTCATCAAGGTGCTCGACATCGCGAGTGGGAGACTCACGGATGTGGTCCGCTCCCGGCGCGGGGCCGCGGCCCTGCGGGTGTATCCCTACGCGGAATCGTGGGCGCCAGACAGCAGACAGATTCTCTTCACTCAAGGCAAGGTGATCAGCTGGAAAGGGCAGCAGTACGAGCCCGATCTCTATGTGCTCGACCTGCCGGAGATGGGCACGCCCACACCGACCGCCCCGGAGCCACCGGCGCCGGCAGCGGAAGCGCCTCCTGAGGCGGTCGAGGCGGCGCCGACTGCGCCCGCCGCGGTGGCTTTGGAAGCGGCGACCTACACGCTCATCCAGCCGAAGAACATGACCGCGCAGCAGGCATTGGAGGCGCTGCCCGAGGCGGAGAAGGCGCATGTGATCGTCCACGCGGAGCGCAACCTGCTGATCGTGAGCGGCCCGCCGGAGGTTGCCCAACGTATTCGGGACTACCTTGAGCCGATTGACACGCCCGCCCCGCAGGTGGTCATGGACGTGTTGGTGACCGAGATGTCGAAGACGGCGAGCCGCGACCTGGGCCTTGACTGGACCTATGCGAAGGGGCACTTGGGGGCGTCGCTGCCGACGGGTGAGCTGGGGCCTGGAAGCATCTTCTACCAGGGAGTGCAGCGGCTGGATGATGAGTTCTTCGTCTCGCTCAGCGCACTGGAGGAAAAGGGCGAGGTCACCATCCGCGCCAACCCGCGGCTGACCGTGGTGAGCGGCAAGACCGCTACCATGAACATCCGGCGCACGAAGTACTACTTCTACACGCAGGGGTATGACCAGTTCGGCCGCCCCATCATCCAGCAGAGCGATATCTCGGCGGACATCGGCGGCAAGATCACCCCGCGGGTGCTGGGTGAGGGCAACCTACAGGTGGACGTGGATGTGATGGTCGGGAACTTCGCCTTCACGGCGACAAGCAGCCTTCCCGATGTCACCGCGCGGCAGGCGACGACGAGCGTCGTGCTCAAGGACGGGGAGACCATCGTGATTGGCGGGCTGGTGCTGAAGCAGGAGACCCGGGCCACGAGCAAGACGCCGGTGCTGGGCGACCTGCCGCTGCTCGGGCAGCTATTCCGGTCCACCCACCGCCGGGTCGAGGAGAACGTGCTGACGATACTCATTACGCCTCACCTCAGTTCCCAGTAGGAGGCGTCGCGGGTCGTGCCGGAGGCGAGAGGGTAGGGCCTTAGGGGCTTGCGGAAGTGGGCGCAGGACCCGTCGGCCACTCCGGGGAAGCGGTTGGCGCGGGGGACATCAGGGCTTACCGCGAGGCAATGCAATGGGCGAGTTCCGGTTGACGCATCTGCGAATGCCTGAGGTGGTGGAGGGGAGCTTCGAGGTGGCGGTGTTCCCGATCGGTTCGACCGAGCCGCACGCGTTCCACCTCGCCTATGGCACCGATGTGTTCGCGGTGGAGCGGTTCGCCGAGCGAGCGGTGGCAGAGGCGAACAAGCGAGGGGCGCGGTGCCTGCTGCTTCCGACGCTCCCGATAAGCTGCAATGAGAATGTGCGCAAGTGTCCGTGGGCGATGAGCTTGCAGCCGCGCACGCTCATGGACATCGTGTTCGACGTCGTCACTACCGCCGGGCGCAACGGCGTGCGCAAGGTCGTGCTCATCAACGGGCACGGGGGGAACACGCACGTGCTTCAGGCGGCGCTGCGCGAGCTGGCGTCGAAGAGCAACGCCTTTGTCGGGTTCACGGAGCAGTTCGGTCTTTCGGCCGACGTCGAGGCCGAGATCCAGGAGACCGAAGAGACCGGGCACGCCTGTGAGGTCGAGACCTCGGTGATGCTCTACCTCGCGCCGGAGCACGCGAAGATGGAGGAGGCGAAGCCGACCCGCATCCGCAAGGCGATCTTCTCCGACCCACGCTCGATCTTCTTCGTGAAGCCGTGGCATATCTACACGCTCAACGCCGGCATCGGCGATCCGACGAAGGCGACGGTGGAGAAGGGCCGGCGAATGGTGGAAATGGCGGTGGACCGGCTGGCGCAGGCGCTGAAGGAACTGAGCGAGGCGCCGATAGACGAACTCTTCCCGTTCAAGGACTGACCACTCGTGCTCTGGGGGAAGCGGGCGAAGAGCAAGACGAAAAAAGAGCTGGCGCGCATCGGCGAGGATCACGCGGCGCGCTACCTCAGTTCGAGGGGGTACCGGATCAAGGAACGGAACTATCGCACGCCGCGAGGGGAGATTGACATCATCGCCGAGCACCGCGACACCCTCGTGTTCATCGAGGTGAAGGCGCGCAGCTCGGACGAGTACGGCACTCCGCTGGAGAGCGTGACCCCTTGGAAGGCGCGGCGCATCGCGGCCCTCGCAGCCGCATACATCGGGAGCCACGAGAGGCGCGAGCGGCTGACGCGGTATGACGTGGTGGAGGTATACCTGACGCCGGAGGGGAGGGTGATGAGGATTGGAGTGGTGGCGGGGGCGTTTGGAGGATAGTGGCGCGGGTCGGCCAAACGCCGATGAACACAGATAGGCCCGGACGAACGCGGGTGGCAGTAGCTTCCCTTCGACTTCGCTCAGGGCAGGCCGCTCCTGCCCAACGGGAGAGCGTTACCTCGTGCGACTAAACCGCGAACGAATCCTACTGTTGGTCCTCCTCGCCGCGGTTATCGCGGTATGGTGGCTCGCGTGGGGGGAGGTCAACAATGATCTGCGGATCACGGTGTTGGACGTGGGGCAGGGGGACTGCATACTGGTGCAGGCGCCGGGCGGGCGAACGATGCTGGTGGATGGCGGAGGGATGCACGGTCAGGAGGCGAGCGGGTACGACATCGGGCACGAAGTGGTCGTTCCGGCGTTGATGGTTCGCGGGGTGCGCAAGATAGATGTGCTCGTCATCACCCACCCGCATGATGACCATGTTGGGGGGCTGCCGGCGGTTGCGGAGGAGATGCCGGTGACGCTGGCGCTCGACCCGATGATCGAGTCGGAGTCCGAGGCGTACGCGGCGTTGAAGAAGGCCCTACAAGACGGGCGCGTCCCGGTCGAGCGGGTGAGCGAGGGCGCGCGCATCAACCTCGGGCGCGGCATCTATGCCGATGTGCTGAACCCGCCGGAGCCGTTGCTCCTGGGCGGCGACTCGGATGAGAACGACAACTCGGTGGTGCTGCGGCTGGTGGACGGTGATGTGACCGTGCTCCTGGCGGCGGATATCGAAGAGGTGGGCGCGGCGCGGTTGGCTGGATATGGGGAGGCGATCCACTCAACGATTCTCAAGGTCCCCCATCATGGCTCGGCGGGCGCGGCGCAGCCGGGGTTCCTCGACGCGGTGCGGCCGGAGCTTGCGGTCATCAGCGTGGGCGCGAACAACCCGTTCGGGCACCCCAGCGACGAGATGATGCGGGAGCTGGAGCGGGTCGGGGCGAAGGTTATGCGGACGGACCGCGACGGCGCGATCACGCTGACGATCAGGCCGCCGAGGTGGCGAGCGATGGGGTACGCAGGAACGGCACAACACAGATCAGCGCCGATGACCGCGGATGAACGCGGATGGCAGGAGCGTCCCCTCCTGCCCAGCAAGCGATGAGACGGGAAGCGATACGAGCGAGGGTGCTGGATTCGGTGGCGGGCGATGAGGTGATCGCCGAGCTGGCCGCGCGCGGGTCGGATCACGCGGTGGTGGAGATGGTGGTGGCGCGGGGCTTGAGTCGGGCGATGCTCATCGGGCCGGTCATGCTCGAGCAGGCGCAGGCCCTGCGGCAAGCGGCGAAGGAGGCGGGCGCGCTGGCGGTGCTGGCGAAGCCCGCGGGACGCGCCGATCCGACGCGGGCTGACGTGATTGTGATGGGCGGGATGGAGCAGCTTGCGGCGACCGCGGCGAAGGTCAGGGGAGAGGTAGGCGCCTGCATGGAGACGGCCCGCACGGGGTTCGCCACGCCGCCGCGGCGGGTGCTGCGCTGCCGCGGACGCGAGATCGCGCTGGGCGAGAAGACCCTGGTGATGGGGATCGTGAATGTCACACCCGACTCGTTCTCCGGCGATGGACTTGGCAGCGATGTTCAGGCGGCGATCGCGCAGGGCAAGCGCATGGTTGAGGAAGGAGCGGACCTCCTCGACATCGGAGGCGAGTCCACTCGGCCGGGCTCGGAGCCGGTGAGCGAGGACGATGAGCTGGGCCGCGTGCTGCCGGTGATCGAGGGGCTGGCGGCGACCGTGAATGCGCCCATCTCCGTAGACACATACAAGTCAGCGGTTGCTCTCGCCGCGCTCGCCGCGGGCGCGAGCATCGTGAACGACATCAGCGGCCTACACCATGACCAGGAGATGGCGAAGGTGGCGGCGGAGGCGGGCGCTGCGGTGATCCTCATGCACATTCAGGGCACCCCGCGAGATATGCAAAAGGACCCGAAGTACGCGGATGTGATCGGCGAGATCAGCGGCTATCTCGCAGAGGGCATCGCGACCGCGGAGGCGGCGGGGCTGACACGGGAGCAGCTCGTCGTTGACCCGGGGATCGGGTTCGGCAAGACGCTGGAGCACAACCTGGAGATACTGCGGCGGCTGCGCGAGTTCCGCGCGCTGGGGTGTGCGGTGATGGTGGGGACGTCGCGCAAGTCGATCATTGGGAGGATACTCAATCTGCCGGCCGAGCAGCGCGTCGAAGGGACGGCGGCGACGGTGGCGCTCGCTGTTGCCGCCGGTGCGGACATCGTGCGGGTGCACGATGTAAAGGAGATGGTGCGGGTGGCGCGGGTGGCGGATGCGATCGTGCGTGTGAAGCACGCCGCTCCGGAAAGCGAGTACCACTGGGAGCAGGGAAAGGCTTGAACCGCAGATTACGCAGATTGCGAGGATTGGGCAGGAGCAAGCTCCTGCCGAACGGATGAACGGCGATGAACCGCAAAGGCGCGGAGACGCAGAGGCGCGCATTCCTGGGATTGGGATCGAATGTCGGCGACCGCGAGGGGAACCTCCGGGACGCCATCGCGCGCCTGAAGGCCGCGCCGGGCGTGAACTTCCTGCGCCAATCCCGCGTCTATCAGACAGAGCCGATCGGCGTCACCGACCAGCCCGAGTTCCTGAACATGGTGGTCGAGGTCGAGGTTGCGGATACGATGGGCGCCCGAGACCTGCTCACCCTCGTCAAGCGGATCGAGACCGATGTCGGCCGGAAGCAGCGCGAGCGATGGGGGCCGCGGGAGATAGACATTGATGTGCTGCTGTTCGGCGACGAGCATGTCGTCGAGGGCGACTTCGAAGTGCCGCACCCGCGGATGTGGGAGCGCGCGTTCGTGATGGTGCCGCTGGCGGAACTCGAACCGGACATGAAGACGCCGAGCGGGGAGACGGTGGCGGAGGTGGCGGAGCGGTTGAGCGAAGAGCAGAAGGTCCATGCCAACCTTCACCTATGAAGCGAGAGAGCAATCGGGCAAGGTCGAGCGGTGGCGGCAGAGGAGATGGGGTAGCCGAACAGGCGCGACACGGGTATGCATAGGCGAACCCAGACGGGTCTCCATCTCCTAAGGTGTGCAGAGCAGTGCGGCGAGGGATAGGGAATCGCCCCGAAGGGGCACAAGATGACAGCCCAGGGCAGCGCCCTGGGGAACAGGTCGCAATAACCCAAGCCCTGAAAGGGCGAGACAAGGGATGGCGTGCCTCAGTCTCTTTCGAGCGTCCTCATTCATATCGTCTTCAGCACCAAGAACCGTGCGCCGTTGATACCGGCGGAGGTCGCCTCCGACCTCTACCGGTACATGACCTCGATCTCGCGTGCCCACGGCTGCCCCGCGCATCAGATCGGCGGCACGGAGGACCACGTACACATCTGCTGTTCCTTGGCGCGAACGCAGACCTGCGCGAAGCTTGTTGAGGAGATCAAGACGGGTTCCTCAAAGTGGATGAAGACCAAGAAGCCGTCCCTCGCCTGCTTCGCCTGGCAGAACGGGTATGGCGTGTTCTCGATCGGTGAGGAACAGCTGAACGCCCTGAGGAAGTACATCGAGAACCAGCCGGAGCACCACGCGAGGGTCAGCTTTGAGGAGGAAGTGCGAGAGCTGCTGGGACGACATCGCATAGCGTATGATGAACGGTATGTGTGGGATTGAGCTTCATGTGCCGCCCCCTCAGGGCTAGCCAAGATGCGGCCCGGTATCCCAGGGCGTTGCCCTGGGCTTTCCACTGTCGCCCCTTCGGGGCTAGCGTGGGTCTGGTTCGTGTCCCGGGGCGCTGCCCTGTATCGCCCCTTCGGGCTCAGATGACGCAAGTAGACGACAGAGATCGTGGTGATCACGCGGTCTTCTGGTGTTACTGTGTTGACGGGATCGGGCACTAGGCAGATTCGATGCCAACCTTCACCTATGAGGCGAGAGAGCAGTCAGGCAAGGTCGAGCGGGGGACTCGGGAGGCCGAGTCGGCCGAGGCGGTGGCGCGGGAGCTGAGGGCGCAGGGCTACTTCGTCGTCGCCGTCGAGCGCGCCGCGCGACCTCGCCCACAGCAGCTCGAGCAGCTGAAGCGCCAGGTGCTAGCGCCGGTGTTCTACCCGGTCAGCTCGAAGCACCGGGCGATGTTCTTCTCGTCGCTGAAGGCGCTGATGTCATCGGGCATGAGCGTGAGCGAGGGGATGGGTTCGCTGGCGAAGCGCACGCAGAACCGCATCCTCAAGGCGGCCGCAGCGGAG
>Ga0315291_10004106_pt1 | contig 18626 bp, 16 predicted proteins | sample YL17G12_20_MG_FD_203070 | JGI IMG/M metagenome (GOLD analysis project Ga0315291, IMG submission 203070) | Sediment microbial communities from Yellowstone Lake, YNP, Wyoming, USA - YL17G12_20 | ecosystem: Environmental > Aquatic > Freshwater > Lake > Sediment | place: USA: Wyoming | collected...
CTTATTATTTTTTCCATCGTAATCACCTTTTTCCCTTTCCTTGCTTGGTTTCTATTTCGCTTATGGATTCTGTTGATACAATTTACCTTTTATTTTGATGTCTCCATTCGTCGTGTTAATTATTGCAACATCGGCCCCGGTGGAATCTTGGACCCTGAACTCATCGGCATCAGATGGCACTGGCGTCTGGCCTTCACTGAAAGTTCCTTGCAGAAACAGGTTGCCTGAATCGTTAATATAAGCCATTGGCACACCATCGCTTCTTTTGACAATGAATTCGTCAGTCTGGTCAGATGGCTCCTGCCAGGTTTGCTTCGAGCCCTTTAGGAAAAGGTTGCCCAAATCATCGAACCATGCCACCCGTACACCGGACCCGTTCTTTACACAAAACTTCGATGTGCCATAGAACATCTTGTCCAGAATTTCGTCAACATCTACCCCCCACCTGTATACGCGCACATCGTCTATTATCCCTTGGAAATGCCCATAACCATTAATGGTGTCCCCATCAAACCCTATAAAAGCGTTAGTATTAACACCGGTCTTGTGGAACAGAGGCTTACTATCCTTTTCAGTCCCATTAACATATATCTTCAAGTCGAAACTGTCGTACGTTCCAGCAATGTGGTACCATTTATTTGACTCAATCGGGGTGCTCGATTGTGGTGCGTCAAAATCATGAAGATAAAATGTAGGCTTACCATAATTCAGACAAAGGTAATACCCGTGATTACCCTGACCGTCATAGTACCATTGTGTAATGATAGGAGAATATTCGTCCTGCAAGCATTCTGAGTCTGCTTTTACCCATGCTGATACAGTTACATTGTTATATTCTAAAGCGGAAATGGAGGAAAGAGAAACACAGTCATCTCCGTCAAAGTCCAATGCGTAGTCGCCCGTCCGCGCACTTGCGCCACCCACCCAAGTTGGGTTGCCGGAAAAGAAGCCATCATTGTCACCGACCGAATCGTGTGCTATTGTTCCACTGCCGTCATCAAACTTCCACCAGTGAACAAGTGGGTCGTTGGCTATCTCCACCGCTTGACAGGCCTCTTCAATATTGACACGTTCCTCCCACGTCATTCCGAGCGTCTTGGCCGCCTGAGTTATGACATTGTAAAGATCATAATAGTCACACGCCTGCGGAATCATACCGATTTGGCATTCATAGAATAGATCAGCCGTCTTCTCTATCCCCATTCCATAGACTGTATGTCCATTGAAAGAGTCGCCATCAGTCAGCAAATAGCACAACTTATTGCCTACCCCGCTATTAGTGTGTACTCCGCCCCAGTCATTTTCTGGGCTGGGATTCTCGGCGGGTGGATGCCAAAAGGAACCCTGATAGCGGTCAGGACAATCGAAATCAGGTGGATTGTTCATACTTCGGAAAGGGCCATCGCCGAAGATGGGACCCCAAGTGTCCTCCCCTATCTTCCATTTCACCACAGGTGCGTCGTCACCAGCACCATTCGTTTGGTCAACCCACTCGCCCCACATGTCAGAAAACGACTCATTGATAGCGCCCGACTCATTTGCGTAAACCAGGTTTGATTCATGCTGTGTCACCCCATGTGTAAACTCGTGCGCTATTACTTCATCCACTGAATAGTTAGGACCTATGCGCATAAATGTCTCCAGCCAGATTGCATCCTCTTCGGCGTCATATCGCACTCTGGCCTCCAAAACCGCTCCGTTACCATTGTAGCTGTCGCGGCCGTGATAATAGAAATAGAAATAGTATGTATCTTCCAGATAGTCGTAAGCTTGGTCCACGTCTGGAATACCCGTCGGTGGATATTTTCTTACGGGGTTGTAGTCGCGCCCTTCGTAATCCCAGATTTCGCGTTCCATGGCAGTATAAATCAGCGGATAATGGAATGCGATTTCTCCGCTCTGTGCATCAATGAACACACTTTCTTTGACAAGCGGTTCCCCGACATTAACAACCTGCATCTGCCATACCAACCGCAACGCTCCACTATTACCAGCCACCTCTGGGGAGTAAATCATAAGTGCAGCGGCGGATGCCTCAAATTCGAGTTTTTCATATTGCTCAGATAAAAACTCTATCCCCTTCTTTTGAGCAGTCGAGGCGTCAATACCTGGATTGAGTGAAACCTTCTTCGTGTCAAGTACACCGGTATCTCGCATAATATCGCTTATCACTGCCTCAATACCGCCGGATGAATTTACCTGCACAATCATCTCAGCTCCGAAGACCTCAAGACCGCCATACCTTTGCTTATAGCGCACGTAGCTGTGGCTGTTCTGAGTTTTGACGCGAATCTTTTGGAAATCTATCGACTCACTTTCATTGACGAAAAGGTTACGCCATCGCTCAAGAAATGCACTGGCTGCCTGTTCAGGCGTCCCTCGCTTGCTTGGTTCAGCAGCAAAATGTGTCGAAGGTGCTGACCCAATAAAGCGCAAATAACCCTCTTTTGTCTTGAAAACCCGCGGTGGCTCATGAGGCACCCCCTCAAGTGAGTTCAACAGGCCTTTAAGTTCTGATGTTCTTGTTTCAGATGTAACCTTACCGGAAGTTTGAGCAAAAGTGGCAGAGGAAAAAGCTGTGACGAGAATAATCGCTAAAGCAATAAAGATGAGTCGCTCCTTCTGTACCATTTTTGTTCCTCCTTGAGCAAAATCCTTTTCTAATTTTTATCTATACAGTTTTTGTATGCCGATGGATGCCTTTTCCGACAAACAGTCCACCTAACCCAATTAACAAAAGTGTTGATGGTTCAGGAATCACAACAGCAACAGCATCCAAATCATAGCCCGACCCATCAGGAACATTCTGCACGAACCCACCTGTGAGATGGATCTGCCCTTCCGGGTTCATCAGTGCCACCTGGAGGTAAACGTCAAATGGGTAATCTAATGTCTGGCCCTCAAAGTCGATTATAGTATCGCTAATCACGGTGCCGTCCAGCCCAGTCATATTAAAGAGATTGTCAATGCTGGATCCGCTGCTTAAGGTTGCATCAACGCGGGCGAAAGAGGCAACACCTGCATCATAATCGACGGTTAACTGAAACTGTCCTTCAACAGAGAAGGTTTTACAGGTACCTCTAATCCCTCCACATTTGATCACATTACTTTGTTCCGGCAAAAATTCGTAGGTGGTTGTAACGAGCACCGCCCGGACCGGCAGTGTGCAGAAAAATAATACGCAAATGATTATCGATATGATTCCACGTTTCATACTTTTACCCTTTCCTTGATTTATAAGCTTTTATGTATTATGACATAAAGTGTTCGCAAAGTCAAATAAATCTTCCGGAACTCAACCGCTGGACTTTCATTGACAAAAAGATTCCGCCAGAGTTCTAAGAACGCTCCAGCCGCCTGCTCACCTGCAGAGATGCGTTTTGTTTTTATCCTCGAACAGTCCAACACTTCTACCGTCCCGCCCCCTCGAACACATACACCATCGACCATTATGTCCGCACCATCGTCAGATGGGTCTCCCGGCGTCCCGTTGTCATTTTCAATGCCGGTAACATTTATTGTGCAATCCCGCACGATTGCACGTCCCGGATAGTTACTACTGGCATACCACATTGAACCACTCAGGATACCGCAGACCCGCAATATTCCTTTTCCTGCAGGATTGTATCGAGACGTAAGGTTTATATTTATTTCCAAATCCGATAATGATACTTCATCTGCAGTTCCTAATTGAAGTATTACTCCAAAAAGACCTGCACCTGTATGTGGATAACTGCTCCTACCACTTCCGTTTATTCTGACATCTTCTATTGTTCCCGACGCGAGATAGACATCTATTCCAGCAGGGATCTCAAGGTTAGGATCAGCAATCATCGGACATAGATCACAATCAGAAATTGAAAAAGTGCCATATGCCCGTATACAAGAGCCGTATAGGGCACTAACGTTGCACCTCGACACAACAAGATTTTTATGTCCTTCAACAGCTCCATGCTTTGCATATATGATACAGTTGTCTAATTTCGAATCGTCAGCAAGATTAACCCCTGGTTGGTTCGCTCCATAGTTATATGTTTTTAAATTTGATATTATGTTGTCCCCGTTTCCTTTTACTCCCGCTTGGTTTATATCTCCGAACCCGTATAAACGCGTATGCCTAATTACAACATCCTCGGCATTTTCCCCCATCCCAATCAAATCACAATGCGCTGGCAAGTTGTGCCCATCCGGATAATAATAATCATTCAGGTGTTCTTCATAGGTTCCCGCATATACTCTAATACATCCTAAGGTATCTGGTCCCAAGGGGGGTTGCTTTTGATTCATAGCCACTATGGCATCATTGATCGTGTTATAATCGTAACCTCCTCCCTTACCTACGGTTATTTCGTGGTGGTAAATCCTATCAGCCGATGCTGTATTTAACAGAATGAAAAGCATTATCACTATAACAACTATTTTGCGCGGAAACATTCGTCGTATTCTTTCGTTTTCAAGAAAGATTGTTACGTCCCCGTTTTTTTGTTGCTAAAAGGGCACCTAAAGCAAAAAGCCCTATTGTATTTGGCTCAGGAATTAAATGGATATTAGTATGAGTGGCTGGATCCGGAAGCCCGAGATAAGTAATCGGTGTTCCGTCTATCCCCCAACCCGTCAGTCTGCTGGTCCACATTCCATTGTCTGGATCATCTATATAATATCGCCATTCTCCCTTTGGCTCATATACAAAACCATAACCATATATATTTACCGTGGATGTTTCCGGCACAATGACATTACCTAAAATTCCCCCCCACAGATCAACCCTACCCCCATACACGCTAATCGTACTATATTCATGCGGCTCTATACCTCCATATATGTAACCATCGTGAACATTTACCGTGCTGAAGTGCTGCGTCATAACAAATAAAATTGCATCGCCGCCGAAAACGTTCAACCTGCTGCTATCCATAAGTTCCAACACATTGAAGCTACCGCCAAACAAGGTTCCCCCTTGGTATACGTTAAGGGTACTTAAATCATGCAACTCCAATCCAGTGCATCCACACCAATCTCCAACATATCCTCCTATGACATTAACAGTGCTCAAATCGTACGACCTAAGAAATTCAACATTCCCACCGGAGATATTAACAGTGCTTGTATTGTATGTGTATAGGCCACTGTCCCACTCGGATATGTTGCCAATGTAGCCACCGGTCATATTTACTGTCGTATGCGAAGGCGGCGTGTCATAGACCTCAACTCTATCGTAGCTCTCTCCCTGCTGTATAAAACCATCAGAATAAAATATCTTAACCGCATTACCGCAAACTATAGACCCCCAGAGCAGAACTACAATTACCACAAAACCGTACAAGATTGTCAATTTCCGCTTCATTTCCCCATCTCCTTGTCATCTTTCTTATTTTTTCAGTTCCGGCGGTCCCTGAGCACACCCAGAACTCCCAAACCAAGTAATAGAATTGTCCCCGGCTCAGGAATTAGGTTTATATTTGGATGTGTTGCTGGATCCGGTATCCCCCAATAAGTAAACGGCTCACCGTTGAGCGTATAACCGCTGAGCTTGCTGACCCACCAGCCATCGCTAGGCTCATCAACGTATTCCCAACGTCCTTCAGTTTCGTATTCAAAATCATAGCCGTAAATATTTAAATTCGCCATCGGTTGAATTGAACTATTGGCCCAAAATGTGTCTATGTGTCCCCCAAAGGCATTTAGCGTGCTTCCATCTTTGAGGGCGAACCCTATCAGTATCTGTCCGTCATAAAGATTGACCGTGCTGGAATTATTTAGAAATAGGAATGAATTTATCACTCCACCATCAAGATTAAGTGTACTCACATCATATAAGTATAAGAGACTGCCTGACCCACCATAAAAACCACCCCCCTCATAAACATTGACAACGCTCGAATTGTTAAGATTAAACTCATACCCTCCAAAATTCTCACCGAAGCTTCCGCAGTTATAGATATTAATACTGCTCGAATCGTGTGTGATAAGTCCATAGCTGAGGGCACCTTCATACATATTAACGTTGCTCGAATCATGCGTATCTATACGGGAAGCGTAGCCATAAAATTCTATTGTTGTTGTTTCTGGCGGACTATCGTAAACCGTAACATACCGGTATTGCTCACTACTTCCAACGACCGCATCATTATAAAAAACCACATCCTTGGGTACAGCCAACCCTCTGGCTGGCCACAGTAGAGTTACAATTGCCGCCAACCCCCATAAGATTATCAATTTCCGCTTCATTTCCCCATCTCCTTACGATAGAATGCTTCTCAACCCAAAGGCGTAAATGGACTGACACGCCAATTCGGGATTTAGCCCTCTATGGATATCATTTAATCAGGTCGAGTCCTTCCTGTCAACAAAAAAACCGCGAAATTTTGGAGAGACGGGGTATTCGACTGGATAAACCAATCCTCGCCGACAATTGGCTCGATGAGCATCTCTGGCCGTAACCGCCAACAAACCTCTGGCAGCATAAAACTGCCGTCAAAATCGACACGCATCCCCTCACAGAGTAATAAGGGAAATTAAGTTTCGACAAAAAACGGATATGGCGTATAATGCCTTACTTTGTAATAGTGGTTGCTTATGCCAGCAAGGACCAAGAAACAATCAGGAATCGACGAGCAGATTTACCAGCTAACCACGCTGGTGGCGGGAGATTTTTCGCTCCAGGAGGTGCTGGATAAATTGGCCGAGGCCGCGGTGAAAATTACGGGCGTCAAGGCCTGCTCGATTCGCCTGTTGGATGAAGAAAGCGGCGACCTGAGAATGCGAAGCACCTACGGCCTGAGCGAAGAATACCGCAACAAAGGCCCCGTCACCAAGAATGACCCGGTTATTAAAGCCGCCTTTGCCGGCCAGGCCGTGGTCCTCGATGATATGCGTGCCGACGACAGGGTCAGGTACAAAGATGCAACCATTAAGGAAGGCCTTGTCAGCCAGCTGACCGTAGCGATGCAGTTTAGAGGCAAGCCCATCGGAGCGCTTCGCCTCTACAGCCCCAGGTCCAAACATTTCGACAGAAGCGACATCGGCGTTGCCCGAGCGGTCGCCTCGCAATGCGCGGTCGCAATAACCAATGCCAAGCTTTATTCGCGCGCAATCCAGGGGGCGCGGATAGCCGAGCAGGTCCGCCTGGCGGGCCTTATCCAGCGGAAAATGATTCCGGAAAAGGCGCCCGAGGTGAACGGCCTCGATATCGCGGGCACATATATCCCCTGCTTTGAAGTGGGCGGCGACCTTTATGATTTTCTTAAACTAAGCGACGATTGCATCATAGTTGCAGTCGCCGATGTGATGGGCAAAGGAATCCCGGCCGCTTTAATGATGAGCTCCTTTAGAAGCGCTCTTCGCGCCTACGCAGACACCGAAACCTGCAACACGAGCATAAGAGGCATCATCGACAAGCTTAACAAAATGGCCGTCTGCCACTGCAGCAGCGCAGAGTTCATCACGCTCTTCTACGCAATCATTAATGTCAGGAAGAAGACAATTACCTGCTGCAACTGCGGCCATGAGCCGACGGTATTGATAAGAGACGGCAAGATAAAAGACCTCGACAAAGGCGGACTCGTGCTCGGCGTTGACCCGCGGGCACAATACGAAATCGAGACCGTCAAATTAAAAGACGGCGACTGCCTCTTGTTCTATACAGACGGCCTGATTGACGCAGCAAACTTCGACGGCAGGTTGTGGGGCAGAGAAAATATGCTGGAGACCGCGAGGAAATTTACCTCGGGCAGCGCGGAGCAAATGGTCCAAAACATCCTGGCCTACAGACGGCGCTTCGTGGGCCTGGCCGAGCAGATTGACGACACCAGCATCGTCGTCATCAAATTAGACGACAAGCTCAAACTTAAAACCCAAAACTAAAAAGGCACCATCGAGCATCGAGCGCTGAGTTACGAGACTTTCGATGGCAAACTTAGTCATCACGATTGACGGCCCCGCGGCGAGCGGCAAAAGCACCATCGCACGCCTGGCGGCACAAAGGCTGGGGGCGAGCTTTCTCGATACCGGCGCAATGTATCGGGCGGTGACGCTGGCCGCAATAAATGCCGGTGTCGATATGAGCGACCAAGAGCAGCTCCTCGCCGTTCTGGAAAAGAGCAGATTTCAATTTGCGGCCAGAGAAGGAAAAATGTTGGTCCTGCTTGACGGCGTCGATGTCACCGACCAAATCCGCAGCCCCGAAGTCACCGCCAACGCCCGCTACATCGCCTCAGCGCCTAAAGTACGGGGAAGACTTGTCGAAATGCAAAGGCAATTCGCAGCAAAAGAAGGAAGAATAGTCACCGAAGGAAGAGACCAGGGAACAGTCGCCTTCCCAGACGCCGGCATAAAGTTCTACCTGACCGCCCACCTAACCGAACGCGCAAGAAGAAGACAGGCCGAGCTTCACGCAAAAGGCATCGGTTCCTCCATCGAAGAAATTCAGGCCTCTCTCGAAAAACGTGATAGAAGCGACCAAAATAGAACAGTCGGACCTCTAAAGATTGCACGAGATGCCGTCATTATCAATACTACCAACCTGAGTATTGAACAGGTCGTTAAAAAAATTCTGGACTTTGTAAAGGAAAAATGTTCAAAAAAGCTCTGAATGCAGGATGGTACTGGTTTTGCCGCGGGGTCTGCAGATTCTTCTGCATCCTGTTCTTTCGTCTCCGCGCCTACGGGGTGGAAAACATCCCCAGGAAGGGCGCGTTTATTCTTGTCGGCAACCACCAGAGCTACCTCGACCCGATATTCTGCGGCGTGCCTTTGAAGAAACAATTATGCTTCCTTGCCCGCGAGTCGCTCTTCAGCAACTGGTTCTTTGGCGGAGTGCTTTCTTCTGTGAACTCGATACCGCTAAAAAGAGGCGAAGCGGACCTGTCCGCCATAAAAACCGTCATCGCGAAACTAAAAGATGGCAGAGGCGTCTGCCTCTACCCGGAAGGCACGCGCACAAGCGATGGCAAAATCGCGCCCTTCAAAAGCGGCCTCGGCCTGTTGTGCAGACGCGGTGACGCGGCAGTAGTGCCGATGGTGATTGACGGCGCTTTTGAATGCTGGCCAAGACACAAAAAAATATTTTCGCCCGGCCTGATTACAGTCTGCTACGGCAAACCAATATCAGCCGAGCAGGCACAGAATATGGGCGATGAAAAACTGACGGAAACCGTAACCGCTGTGCTGCGCCAAATGCAAAACACCTGCCGCGTCAAACTCGGCAAAAAACCCTATGATTATAGCGTATAGCGGACAGGGTATTAGGAAACCTAAATTTGAAATCTGAAATTGGGCGGTAAACAAATTCGACCGAACAATGAATAACAGGACTTTTATCTTCGCCGGCGGCGGAACGGGCGGGCACATATATCCCGCTGTCGCCGTCGCAGAGCAGCTTCTCAAGCTCCGGCCTGGCGCGAAAATACAATTCTTCTGCAGTAGCCGCAGTATCGACGCCCAAATTCTCGGTAAAACCGGATTCAAATATACGGCGCTGCCCGCCAAAGGCTTCTCCATCAGACCTGCTGACCTGCCTGCCTTCTTCGGCTCATTTCTTAAAAGCTACAGAATCGCCAGACAAGCATTATCTGAAAGTACAAATGCAATAGTCATAGGTATCGGCGGATTTGTCGCAGCGCCGGTGTGTCTGGCCGCCCACAAACTCAAGGTTCCCATCGCACTTCTCAATATCGACAGCGTCCCCGGCAGGGCAAACAAAATAATCGCTCGCTGGGCCGACGAAATTTTCCTGCAGTTCGAGGACACGGCACAATACTTCACTAAGTGCAGAGCGAAACTTAGCGTCGTTGGCTGTCCTCTGCGTGAGGGCTTCAGCAGCCCGCAGCCCCACAAGGCAATCGAGGAATTGGGCCTCGATAAAAATAAAAAAGTCCTGCTCATAACCGGCGCATCAAGCGGCGCAGAAAATATCAACACGGCAATCTGCTCGCTGCTCGAAAAGTTGAACGTCTTCGCCGACAACTGGCAAATCGTCCACCTTGCCGGCACGGCCAATTACGAAAAAGTCAAAAGTGGATATACAAGCGCCAAAATCCCCCACAAAGTCCTCGGATACTATGACGATATGCCGGACCTGCTGGCCGCCGCGGATTTGGTGGTAGGCAGAAGCGGCGCTGTCAGTGTCGCCGAATGCGCCGCCGCCGCTGTGCCGGCTATCTGCATCCCCTACCCCTATCACAAAGATAAGCACCAGTATCTCAACGCACGCAAGCTCGTTGATGCAGGAGCAGCCGTTATAGTCGATGACCTGCCCGATAAACAACAGACTGCCGAACGCCTGTGGACACAGTTACAAGCACTAATGAAGGACAACGACGAACGGGAAAAAATGAGACAGAACGCCCGCAGGATTACCGGCACACAGGCCGGCGCAAAAATCGCCGAAGCGCTCCTGCGACTGGGCAATTTCAGCTTGACCTGCACCGGATTGAAAAGGATAATATGAGAGCCAAACGATAACGATTTTTACGAGGTGTCTCATGTGCCAGGCATGTGGGTGTTCGCCGTGCAAGAAATGCGGTCGGCCGATAAAGAGCAGGGTCTGCTCCGGCTGCAATAAGCCCGCCAAGGATTGCACCTGTCCGCCGAAGAAGTAACGCGGCTGCATCTTTAGTCGGCGTCAAATTTTGCCCGGCCTTTGTCAATCGAGGGCAAATACGGGGATGGCCTTTTTTCAGTTTTGCTGCAAACACTATCCAGATTCCCTTTCCAGGTTCCTGCAACCTCAACGCCGCACTTTCCGCCGCCTAAAACGAATTGCAAATCAGCCCGGAGTCTGTTTGCGATCTATTTTTGTGTAGAATTCGCTTGACAGACGCCGTCCGGCCAAAGACAATACGGTTTTATTTACGAGGAGGCTAAGTTAAGGTATTGTTGTGAGTGGCCGTAAGAAAACATTCAAAATCCAAAGCTGCTGCCCCGTTTCAGCACACATTTTTTACAGGGACGAAAAAATGAACACACGCCGCGATTTCCTCAAGCATTCTTTCTATCTTGGCGCCGCCGCAGCTGCCGCAGGGCCTTTAAGTAAAATCCTCGCCGACGCTTCCGGCAAAGGTGCACCGGCAATGAAATTCGGATTTGTCACCTACCAGTGGGGCAGGGACTGGGACCTTCCCACGCTAATCGCCAACTGCAAAAAGGCCGGGGTCCTCGGCGTGGAGCTGCGGACCGAACACGCCCACAAGGTCGAGTCGAACCTTACCGGCGAGCAGCGTCAGGAAGTCAAAAGGCGTTTTGCCGACGGCGGCGTTACGTTAGTTGGTCTGGGCACCAACTTCTGCTTTCACCACACCGACCCGGCGAAGCTCAAACAGGACATCGATGGGGCCAAAGAGTATATCAAGCTCTCTCGCGACGTAGGCGGTCTGGGCGTGAAGGTCAAGCCAAACGACCTGCCTGAAGGTGTGGCGCGTGAAAAAACGATAGAGCAAATCGGCAAATCGCTCAACGAGCTTGGGCGATTCGGCGAGGACTTCGGCCAGCAAATCCGTTTAGAGGTCCACGGTTCCTGCTCGCCGCTGCCGGTGATAAAGCAGATAATGGATGTCGCCAATCATCCCAACGTAACGGTCTGCTGGAACTGCAACTCGCAGGACCTTGAAGGCCAGGGCCTCAAATACAACTTCAACCTCGTCAAGGGCCGCTTCGGCGACACCGCCCACGTCCGCGAGCTGAATATCAGCGATTATCCCTACCAGGAGCTGATAAATCTGCTTGCCGGGACGGACTACAAGGGCTGGGTCCTTCTCGAAGCCCGCACGAATCCTGCGGACCGACTCAAGGCCCTTATTGAACAGCGAAAAGTCTGGGAAGAGATGCTTGCCGTCGCACAAGCTTCTGCAGCAACCGCCGGGCAAAAGATGGATGCCGGCGGAGTCAAAATCACGGAGCTTCCCGACAAAATCAAGGTCGAGGTCAACGGCAAACTATTTACGGAATACAACTTCAAGGATGTCCCCCGGCCCTACTTCTATCCCGTCATCGGCCCAACCGGCGTCAACATCACCCGCAACTGGCCGATGAAAGAAGTCGAGAATGAAGACCGCGACCACATTCACCACCGCTCTCTGTGGTTCACGCACGGCTCGGTCAACGGGCAGGACTTCTGGGCAGAAGGCGATAAGAGCGGAAAAATCGTCCACGACAAATTCCTTGAAATTTCGTCCGGCCCCCAGGCCGGCGTAATCCGGTCACAAAATAAATGGGTGGCGGTCAACGGTCAAATCATCTGCACCGACACACGCACCCATAAATTCTACAGTCAGCCGGACGGCCAGATAATGGACTTCGAGGTCACAATCCACGCCTCGCACGGCGACGTAACCTTCGGTGACACCAAGGAAGGCTCGATGGCCATCCGCTTAGGCCCAACAATGCAGGTGGAAGGGAAAATCGCCAAGGGCCACATCATCAATAGCGAGGGCATCCGGGACAATGATGCCTGGGGCAAGCGAGCCATCTGGTGCGATTACTATGGTCCCATAGATAATCAGGTCATCGGCGTCGCCATCTTTGACCACCCACAGAACCCGAAACACCCGACCTGGTGGCACGTCCGCGCCTACGGACTGTTCGCCGCCAATCCGTTCGGCGTGCACGACTTCGAGAAAAAACCCGCAGGGACGGGCAATATCGTCATTCCGAACGGCCAGAGCCTGGCATTCAAATATCGTTTCTATTTCCACAAAGGCGATGAGAAACAAGGCCGGGTCGCGGAACGTTACCGTGAGTACGCAGAAGGAAAGTAAGAGTCGAACCGATTCAGCAAGATATATTGACATAACCAGTTCAAAATGAAGGAGAAGTTTTATGAGCAAGATAACCCGTCGAAGTTTTCTTAAAAGTTCGCTGGCTGCCGGCGTTACTATGACACTTTTGAGTCCCTACTCCCGCGTCCGCGGCGCCAACGACGACATACGCCTGGCTATAGTGGGTGTCGGCGGTCAGGGCAGCGGTCACATCGATTATTTCCGCAAGCTCGCCGGCGTGCGAGTAGTCGCACTTTGCGATGCCGACAAAGACCACTTGGACAAGCGAGTCGAAGACTTCAAAAAGCGCAACGAAACCGTCGAGGGATACATCGACGTCCGCAAACTGCTCGAAGATAAAAACATCGACGCGATTACCACGGCGACGCCCAATTTCTGGCACTCGCTGGTTGTAGTCTGGGCGTGCCAGGCAGGCAAAGACGTTTACGTGGAAAAGCCGGTCTCGCACAATATATGGGAAGGCCGCAAGGCAGTCGAGGCGGCCCGCAAGTACAATCGCATTGTGCAAACCGGCACACAGAAACGTTCTGATGAGGGACTGATTGAGGCGTTCAAGTATATTCGCGAGGGTAACCTCGGCGCAATCAAGTGGGCGAGGGGCTTTTGCTATAAGCCGCGAGGCAGCATCGGCAAAGTCAACGGCCCTCAGCCGATTCCGGCTTCGGTGAACTACGACCTGTGGTGCGGCCCGGCTGATATGCTGCCGCTGATGCGCAAGAACCTGCATTACGACTGGCACTGGGTCTGGAACACGGGCAACGGCGACATCGGCAACCAGGGAATACACGAAATGGACCTTGCCCGCTGGGCTTTGGGACAGAAAGGCCTGGCGCCCGGCGTCATAGGTATAGGCGGCAGATTCGGCTACGACGACGATGCAGAAACCGCTAACACACAGATTGCATTCTTCGACTACAAGCCCGCCCCCCTGATTTTTGAGGTCAGAGGACTTCCCAGAAAGGCCGGCGAGTCAGCTATGGATGTCTATCGAAAGGTAACTCAAATCGGCGTGGTCGTTCAATGTGAGAACGGTTACTTCGCCGGCGGCGACGGTGGCGGCTGGACTTATGACAAAGACGGCAACAAACTGAAACAATTCAAAGGTGAAGGCGGCGGCGCCCACCACGAAAACTTTATAAAAGCCGTGCGAAGCCGAAAAGTAAGCGACCTCAACGCCGACATCGAAGAAGGCCACGCTTCAAGCGCACTTTGTCATATGGGCAACATTTCGTATCGGCTCGGACGGAAAAAGTCCGTCGAGGAAATAAAGGCAACGATAAAAGACAACGCCGAGCTGACGGATTCCTTTGAGCGGTTCCTGACGCATCTGGCGGCCAACAACGTTGACGTCGCCAAGTCACCCGCAACCATTGGACCGATGTTGACGATGGATACCGAGAAGGAAAAATTCGTCGGCGAGCTCAGCGATATGGCAAATATGTTAGTCAAGCGCAATTACCGTGAGCCATACATTATTCCGGACAACGTCTGATGAAATTTGCGCTGTGCAATGAGATGTTCCAGGACCGGCCGATGGCCGAAGTCTGCGCAACGGCCAAACGCCTGGGCTACGACGGCATCGAAATCGCGCCCTTTACCCTGGCGCCATCGGCGGAACTTGTCGCCACTCAGCAAAGAAAACAGGTGCGGCAAATAATAAAAGACCACGGCCTGGAAACCGTCGGTCTGCACTGGCTGCTGCTGGGGCCGGCAGGACTGCACATAACCACCACCGACAATAAAACCTGGCAGAAAACGAAAGACTATTTCTCTACCCTGCTGGATTTGTGCAGCGACCTGGGCGGCAGGGTTATGGTCCTCGGCTCACCAAAACAGCGAAGCATTACGGAGGGACAGACTCCGCAAGGCGCCTGGAAAAGAGCGGTCGATTTACTCGCCGGCAACCTCGATAAAGCCCGCAAGCTCGGTGTCACCGTGTGCATCGAGCCGCTCTCTCCCGCAGAAACAAACTTCATCAACACGGCAGCCGAAGGTATGCGAATGGTGCGGGAGATTAACCACCCCAACTTTAAGATTCACCTCGACGTCAAGGCAATGTCATCAGAGCCGACTCCCGTCCCTGATATTATCTGCTCCGTCCGCGCCGAGGACATAGGCCACTTCCACGTCAACGACCCCAATCTCTACGGTCCGGGTATGGGCGATGTTGACTATGGCCCAATCGCAAAGGCGATAAAAAATATCGGATATGATAAATGGCTCTCCGTTGAGGTATTCAAATACGACCCCGACCCTCAGACCATTGCACAAAAAAGCATCGAATACCTCCGCTCATTTTGGCCGCGCTGAGGAGGAAAAATATGGGCAAAAAATCAAGGACATACAAAAGCTGGCGGGATAAATTGGAAAACCCCCCGCCGGGTCTGCCAAAAGTAGTCAGAGGCCCGGCTACCTGGGAAAAAAGATTTGGCGGCAGAAGAGTGCTTGTCCCCACGCCTTTACTTGTTGACTCTCTTATTCGCAAAGTCAAAAAAGGAAAACTTATCACAGTAACACAAATTAGAGCCCAGCTCGCTAAAGACTTCAAAGCCGATTCGACCTGCCCGCTTACGACAGGGATTTTTATTCGTATAGCTGCCGAAACTGCCGAAGAAGATTTGCGAAACGGCAAAAAGCAGATAACACCGTATTGGCGGGTAATTGGTAATGACGGCAGCTTAAATCCCAAACTACCCGGCGGCACCGAGGCACAGGCGGCAAAACTAAAACAAGAGGGACACAGAATCGCAGCGGGCAAAAAGCCGCCAAAGGTGCAGAATTTTGAAAAAGCCTTAGTCAAACTGACGGCATAGGTCTTTATCCATTACGTGATGGAACCACAACATCCAAAACAGGAAGGCAAGACGCTGAAACTATGTTTCAAAAACCGACAGCTCACCCCACCAGGCTGCTGCTTCTGCTTTTACTTACGCCGATACTCCTGAGCGGCTGCGCGCATTTCAAATCGCAGCAATTTGCCGGCGCAAGTCTCATCGAGCACAGCGGCTACGCGGACTGCATAAAACTGGAAAACCAGACTACAACAGTTGTCATCTGTCCCGCGTGCGGCGGGCGAATTTTGGAATATTCGCTCAACGGCCGAAACTCCTTATACCTCGACCCAAAGCAAAATGGCTGGCTATACGAACCAAACAAACCCGCCATTGACCCATCGGGCGGCAGATTCGACATCGGCCCCGAAATGACCATTCCCCGCCACCCCGACCTGTGGCTGGGAAGATGGACCGCTCAAATTACAGGTCCGCGAAGCGCACGCTTGGTTAGCGCCAAAGACAAGGCGACCGGCGTCCAGCTTATCCGCGAATTTACGCTCGATAAATTCTCATCGCAGCTTACCTGCCGACAGATTATCAAAAATGTCTCCAGCGAAACAATACTGTGGTGTCACTGGAGCAGGACGCTCGCCGCCGGCGGAGGCATCTGCCTTATCCCGCTGACGCCCGACAGCCGATTCCCCAACAATTACGTAATGTATGGCCAGGGTCCGGTCATCGACTACCGCCCCGAAGACCCAAACATAGTAGTGCGCGATGATTTCCTGCAAATACTCGGGACGCCGAAGTATCCCAAACTCGGAATGGACTCCTGCGCAGGCTGGCTCTGCTATCTAACCAAAAACGACCTGATGTTTATAAAGCGTTTCCCGACGTATCCGGACCGGCTCTACAACGAAATAGCGGCAATCACCATTTCGATATGGTACTATAAGGACATTATGTGCGAGCTTGAGCCGATTGGCCCGGCAAAAAAAATCCCGCCCGGCAAATCCGCATCGTTCAGCGAAAAATGGTGGCTGCTGCCGTATAAATTCCCCCGGGATAGAAAAGTGGACACCGCCGAAATAAAAGAAATTGTCGATACGCACGCACGAGAGAGCAAAACCCCCTGGATGGCTGAGCATAAATAGAACACTTCAGAAGTGTTCTCGGGAGAATTTTAAGAAGATGTATTTGCGGAACCGGCCCTGCCCTTTCCTGTATGGATTAAGGAATTCATCGCCTGGTCGTGCCGCACCAGTTTTACTTTTGCAAAGTCGGTGTGCGTGAGGTCTTCTCTGAATTCGTCAAAAGTGTATCTGCGCCAGTTAGTCTGTATAGGCCTACTTTCTCTTATTTAGTTACCCCTGCCTTCGAGCCAGTGGTCGGCCAGAGGCGGTTCGGTTTTTGCCACCAAGGCACTAAGACACTAAGATTTATGATATAATTGGTTTTTATCTTTGTGCCTTTGCGTCTTCGTGGCTAATTTTCCTCCAGCCAGTGGGAGGCCAAAATCGCAAGGTCAAAAAGGTCAACCTTTTTGTCATAGTTAAAATCACCAGCCGGTGCAAATCTAAGAAACGGATATGTCTGGTTTTCGCCTATACCCCAGATTTCGATAAAGTCCCAGCCGGCAGAGGTAAAGGTACTTTTTGTCTTCATTTCGGCGGTTGTCTTTCCACAATTTGGGTCACAGCCCGTACCTTCTTCTTGGTATCCACACATATTAGGTTCACCGCTGGTTTCCACATCCCAGAATGACCTCTCGATATCTGAATATACGTTAGATCCAACTAATCCGCCAACACCTGAATCCCCTTGAACACTGCCGGTAGAGTAGCTATTAACTATGTAGCCAGGTACAAAATAACATCCGTCTCGGTCACACCAACTCCAACCGTTTCGTCCAACCAGGCCGCCAACATTCTCAACACCGTTTACATCGCCGGTAGAATAGCAGTCGCTGATAGTGCCATAGTTCCATCCCACCAGCCCGCCGACAACCGTAGAACCGCTTACATCGCCGCTCGAATAGCAGTTTGAGATACTGCCTCCAGAATTCCAACCCACTAGGCCGCCAACATAACCAGTGCCCATGACAGAGCCGGTAGAATAGCAGTTCAAGAGAATGCCATCATTTTCCCCCACCAGGCCGCCGACATAGTCGCCGGTCCCGTTGACATCGCCGGCAGAATAACAGTTAGTGATTGCACCTCCTGGATCGTCCCCCCAATCACCATTTGACCCCACCAGGCCGCCGACACAGTAAATGCCGCTGACACAGCCGGTAGAATAGCAATTCAATACACTGCCCTCACTACTAGACCCCACTAAGCCGCCGACAAACCCATCTCCGTTGACATCGCCTGTGGAATAGCAGTCCGAGATATTTCCACCATTTCCCCCCACCAAGCCGCCGACACGGTATTCACCGCTGACATCGCCTGTAGAATAGCAGTTCGAGACATTGCCATTATTATATCCCACCAGGCCGCCGACATAGCGACCAGTTCCGCTGACAGAGATGCTTTCAAGGCCCAGGTTCTTGACTTCGCCCTGATGGATACAACCGAAAAGCCCCAGAAAATAGTTACCAGCCCCGCCATCCTCGATGGTCAGCCACATTATCTTATGAGCGTTTCCATCAAAGACACCCGTAAAGGCCGTCCCGTCAAATTGCCAATAATTGGCATTATTAGTATCCGGTGCGATAACGGCGGTGGAGTAGGTCCGCCCGGTCAGATTGACATCGGTCTCCAGGCGGGTGAAGCCCGCCCAGTAATTCGGGTCAGATGCAAATTCGTCGAAATCCGCCAGCGACTCTATCCGAAAGGGGTCTTGCTGTGTGCCAGAGCCGGGCAAAGCCGCAGCAGTATGGACGCATAAGCCCATTAGCATTAGAACAACTACCATCCGCCACATAATTTCACCTCCTAAAAAGTTTTTTTAGCCACCTATAAAGAGCTCAAAGTCAAGAAACAAAATCCTCTTTTCCTCAACTTTTTGATTCGAGGGCATCCTGCCGAAATTTACAAGCCGGTCTTGATTTTATGTCTCACCACTTGCCCCTCTGAAC
>Ga0315291_10004107_pt1 | contig 18626 bp, 17 predicted proteins | sample YL17G12_20_MG_FD_203070 | JGI IMG/M metagenome (GOLD analysis project Ga0315291, IMG submission 203070) | Sediment microbial communities from Yellowstone Lake, YNP, Wyoming, USA - YL17G12_20 | ecosystem: Environmental > Aquatic > Freshwater > Lake > Sediment | place: USA: Wyoming | collected...
ACAAGATCATAGAAAAGACCGACCGCAATTATTTGTAGAACGTAATCTATTTTTACTGCCAGTAAAAAATGGTATATATGCAATTGTTCAAGGCGAAGGATATATTGACATTCCTGATATTACAAAAGAAATAATAGCGTATAAATCGAAATTAGAATTTACGTTAGATACCTCAAAAGTTGGCAATTCAAAAATGCAGCATTTGGATTTCGCATTTGCTACAAGTTTAATCAAGACATTTCTTAATGATGATTCTTTGATTCTTACAATTCGCAGAGGGAAATATACGCCTGCATCTTCGTTTTCATTCAGGATTGGAAATCACCGATTAACCGTTGCAAGTGTTCAAACAGAAGTGGATGCAGGATACGAAGGAAAAAATCAGGTGGTACTTGTCGAAGCAAAAAACAGTTCAACGAAAGATACTATTATCAGACAATTGTTTTATCCTTATAGACAATGGCAAAGTCATACAAAAAAACAGGTAAAAACGATTTTTTTTGAAAAACAAAATAACACCTATTCTTTATGGCAATTTGAGTTTTCCGACCCTGACAATTATAATAGCATTAATTTAGTTCGATCGAGTAGGTTCGTTATTGTTTAATTTGATACTATTTTAAATTTTTGATAAAACAAGGAGTCTTTAATGCCTACATATCGTATTGATTATGAAATTGCAGGGATAATTGACGTTGAAGCGGATTCTGATGAGAACGCCGTTGAAAAAGTAGAGGAGATGGATGTTAATTTTCTGTTGGATAATGCAGAATTATTTAATGTCGGGAAATATTGTTTAGAAGAAATAAAAGATTAATTGTACATAATTATTATTAAATAGTGGCACATTTTAGCTAAGTTTGCCCTGCTGGGATTTGAGAGTGTTTCCAGAAGGGTAATTCGTGAATTGACCCTACAAATTACTTTTCTTTCACAGCGGCAGTCGGTACACGTCCTTTCTGTTTGCGACTCGCAGTATAAGGATAACTAATCGGTCAATTTGAATGTTATAGATAATCCGGTAATTGCCGATGCGATATTTATACAATCCCTTATACCTGCCTTTTAATTTTTCTCCGATATAAGGATTTTTAGACAGTGTTTCGGAGATGGTGTCCGCAATTTTAAGCTGGATACTTTTCGGCAGTTTTTTTATGTCCCGCTGTGCTCCTATATCCCATTCAACTGTCCATAAGGGTTTTTCGGAATTCATCGTGAGGTATCGCTCTCCCTTCAGGATTATTCAGCCGTTCAAGTGCTAATTCAACATCTTCCATTTCGGCTAAATAATACCGCACCGCACGTTCAATCATATTGGATAGTTTAAGTCCGTACTGCTCGCCTATATTTGCAAGCCGTTTTTGAACGTTCCTGTCAATTGATATGGAAATTTTTATTTTTCCGACGGTTGCTTTATTGCTGTTCTTTGGAGTTCTCATAGATACTCCCATTATGTAAATATTATTGTTAAAAATTATTCAATATTATTTAGTATGACATAATACTACTTTATACGGCTTTTTGTTCCATATTCTATTAAATATTGGTTTTATTAAGCAGAAAGTGAAAGGCAATTATGTATAATTAACGCTATTTTTTGTTTTGTATTGCAGAAAAAGCTATACCTCAAATGGACGGTAGCCGAGCTATCGCACACCAAAACAATAGAACAAGCAAACGCAATCAATAGATTATAATAAGAGGGGTGTACTGCTCTGATAACGGCAGTTTCCTCCAGCATACACCCCTCTCTCACAATGTTTTAATTATCTAATAATAACCGGCGCACCGCCCGTGCCTGGCGGTTGTGTGGTTGCTTTCAGTGCCGCAGGTCTTTGATTATACGGTACACCTTTGGCAATCCAGTCTTGTGCCGGCTCGCCCAGGAGATAGTGCTTGAACCAATCTTGCACGCGTTTTGCGTAATCTATTTGGTCTTCTCTCTTGCTGAGCGAATGGTTTTCCCCGTCATACACGAGCATCACAAATTCTTTCTGACGGCGTCGCATTGCATTGTACATCTCAACACCCTGATTCCAGTCAACGGCGCCATCATTATCGCCGAAAGCAACCAGGAACGGGGTATTGATGTTTTGAGCATTGAAAAGCGGGGAGTTACGCACATATGTGTCCCAATCTTCCCAGTACGGATTGGGCAGGCGCCCCTGGCTGGTTTCGAAAATGACCTGATTAGTGCTGCCGGTATTCCAGTAGACGGAGCTGTACATACTAATCATATTGATGAGCGGGGCACCAGCGACCGCCGCAGAGAATAAGTTAGTCTGGGTAATAATGAATGCGGTCTGGTATGCACCCCAGGAATGCCCCATCAAGCCGATTTTCTGCGGGTCAACGACGCCCTTTTTAATAACTGCTTCTACCGCAGGAACAACGCATTCAACGGCAGAAATTCCCGGCTCACCGATGCGGTAGACAATGTCCGGTTCATAATAAAAGAATCCCATACTTGACCAGACACGCTTATTATATGCACTGCGATTCGAGGCAAGTGTATATTCGTGCAATCCCTGAGACAGTTTTTCATAAATCCAGACAATCATCGGGTATTTTTTACCGGCTTCATAATTCGCTGGATACATAAGCGAACCCTGAAGGGTAACACCGTTTTTGTTCGTATACGTAATAAGTTCTGTGCCTGCCCAATAATAATCCTTTTGCTGGGGATTGGTATTGGTGAGTTTTCTATCAGTTTTAAAAGTAACGTCGGTCATAAAAATGTTTGGCGACTCGTCTGCCTTCGAGCGTCTGAAGATAAATACATCGGCATCTTTCGCTTTGGTAGGGGCGCTGACACTGCGAGATTCGTAAATCAGTTTCACCGGCGGGATTCCTTCTTTATCAATCCGGAAGAAACCGGTATCTTTTGTAAAATCGCCGGTTGCGCTGAGATAGAGTGGCAATGTCGGATCTATGGTATTGGCAAGAGCTTCAGTATCCGTTCGGAACTGACGGGAAAAACGGTAAATGATTTTGTCCTTTGCGCCGTCAGTTAATTTCTGGAACGTTTTTCCATCCGGCGTTACCTTCCAGATGTCGTATTGGTCGTAAATCAGGACAGCGGCATCATCTTTATACCACTGCCCGCTGCCCCAGGCGCCTTTTTCGGCAACGGGATGGTCATCTAAAAAGTTTTCAAACCGTGTTTTTATATTCTGCGTGATATTCGTGTGAGTCTTGTTTGCAATATCGTATGCCCACCAGTTATTGCTTTTGAAATATAAGAGATACTTCAGTTCCGGTGAAAAACTGGTTCTGCCGGTTGTTTTTTGGAAAAAGAGCACACGGTCGCCGGTTTTTGTATTAATAAGATAAACGTCATTATATGAATCTTTGAATGACGGCTGGTATGGTTTTGGGTTGTACCCTAACGCATAATGAAAATCAGATGAAAGACTTACGTTCTGGACAGTGTCATCGGCAAGCTTGACGAATTTATTTTCGTTTATGTACCAGACGGCTAAATAGGTAATATTTTGGTCTTGAGTGGCGTTCAGCTTCTGCTGGGGCTGGATAGTAACATCTTTCCAGTGCCATACGTTAACACCGGGCGGGGGCAGTTCTTCTTCGTCTTTTTTCGCTTCCGGTGGTTTTTGTTTTTCTAACCGTTTTTTTGCTTCATCCGTCAATTCCCATTTTTTAATGCTCACGCTTATCACATCGCATTCTCTTGGCCATCGGAGCCCCTCGAGGATTCTAAATCCGGCAGGGAACGTGGTGTCCTTTTCTGGATTGTATTCTAACTTCTTGAAAGCAATCGTGCCCCAGGATGTCTTATCAAGGTCAGTAATAACGACAATGGTATGGTAATTGCCAACGTAATCTTTATTTTCCTTAGCCTTCAGGAATGAAATGATGTTCTTATCTTCATTCCAGAGGAGGTTTAAATACGAAACGCGGTCGGCATCCAAAACGATAGAACTGTTGGTAGTCATATTGTACAGATAGATACCATTGCCGAATTTATCATCTGTATCAGTTATAACAATAAGGTTCGGGTGTTTTTCGGGCAAAATGTAGGTTTGGACGTCACCGATATAGTAATCAACACCAGTGTCCAGATTCCGATATACCAAGCCTGAGCCTTGCGTTTTTGCACCCTCCGGGCGGTATTTTCTCATAATCAGAAAATTTCCGGCTTTAGAAAAAGCGAATGCATTGATACCTTCGATGGTGTCTATTTTCGAGGTTGTGAAATTAAGCAATCCCATTCGATTTCTGATTGTCTGCCTCGCTTTTGTCATTTGCTCGATTTTTTTCTGCGGATAGCTAATGTTAAAGGCGAACCATTTCATATCTTTTGAAAAAGCGGGCGCACTGGCAACCGGGAATGTGTATTCCCTGTCTGATTTGAGGTTTTTGAGAATGAGCCTGCCGTCGCCCTCAGAGAGAGAAATGCCGTACGTAAGCCATTCGCCGTTGTCAGAAAGCATTGTTGAGGAGAGACTCTCCCAGAGTTTGTAATCTGCCTCCTTAAGGTCTTTTTTCTGGGCAAATGCACCGGTGAATGCTAACACAATAATTCCGAGCACTGCCCATCTGAGTAACCGATGACTTTTTTTCATAGCTGAATCCTTTACACTAATTATACTTATGATTAAACAAAAATTTTGTCAAGAAACTTAATAATAACGAGCACAAAGATTTTCATATATTAAAATGAGTATACTATTTAAAATCTACAGAATAATTTGCTGTCAGTCAAGAAATTATTACCATTTTTTGGGAAATGAGACTACACAGAGTATCCCCCTGGAGTCCGTTAGAGAAGGAGGGAGAGGGGGATTGGAGGGGGTGAGGGTGTTGATACAGTCCCGAGTCCCGAGAAATCCCGAATACTCGGGAGAACTCGGTGATATTCGGGATTCCAATAAAAAAGGAAGGGGATTGCTCCCCTCCCTTTTTAATGGTGTATCGTTCGCTACATCATTAAAACCAATCACGTAATAATCAAAGCACAGATGTTATTCCTGCCTGCATCCTAAATTCAATTTGGGACGTAGGGGAAAAAAACAGTACAAAATAAAGTAAATGATATAAAACAACCGTGCTCAATTATGAAGATTGTGTACAATTATTGTCCATATTTATCATAAATTTTTCATATTAAACTTGTAGTGGGGGACATTCACGATATGAACAATATGGTATACCATTATCAGGATCTCTCCAAGTACAACAAGTAGGTTCTTGATCTCCAGGTAAACAAAGGCCAGGATATGAAGAATCAAAAACTAAATTAGTTTTTCCAGTGCCCACTGGATAAGGACAAACACCCTCGTCACAGTCTATCCATTCCTCATCAATACTTTCACAAGAATCTTTACAAACTTCGGATTCTGACGTTCCCCAAATTGTACAACAACACGCTGGGCCTCCCTCAGGTGGACTATCTTTATAGTAATCAGCTAAACCTTTAGCAATTACTCCCACATCAATAAATAGAAACATAATAAGTGGTACAATAATAATTCTGGTTTTCATAAAATACCTCCATTTAATTATTATTAATTATTATTTATTTTAATTTATAAATAATTATCTCGGAACAATTAGCAAATGGTATATATATATTAATACTATTTTCTAATTTATAAATATCAAAAAATATAGTAATTAAATCAATAAGTTTAACTTCATATTTATTCCTATCTATTTTAAGAAAATATTTATTTATCATTTTTAATTTATTATCTAATACTATAATAGAATCTTTTTTATAATTAAATACTGACATAATATAATAATTATTATACTTATATATTACATCAATTTGAAACACCATAAATGTCGGTCTATCCAATTTTTCTATTTCTAAATATGACTTTTTTATAATAGGATTTTCTATAATTTCATTGTAAGGATAATCATACAATTTATTTCCATTTTCATCATAACTCTTTATTAACAGCATATTCGGCAAAAAGATATTATAAATGTTTTCGTTGTCATTTTTAAACGGAATACCTTGACTGCCTAATGAATTAATGAATTTATCTTTATTTTTTATTTCAATATTTCCAATTTCTTTTATTATTTCACCTTTTTTAGAAAATATAGTAAAATAATACCCTCTATCAGGGATGTTTGTTATTATTTCTTTAGAATTTGACACAAAGAATTTAAAATCCCTCCTAATACCAGGAGGTAAACGAAAAGAATTTATAAATTTACCTACTTTTGAAAAAATCGAAATTCTTCTATTCATATCTTCATATATATATAAATCACCTTCAGAATCTATAAATAAATATTTAGGCCTTAATAAGTCACCTGGACCTTGACCAGGAGTACCTATTTTTCTTATAAATTTACCTTCTAATGTAAACATATATAAACAATTATTTCCATAATCTAATACGATAATTTCTTTTGTTACAGAATTTACTTTCACACCTATAGGTTTATTAAGACCCTCATTATTGGGAAATATATAATTACTACTGATAAATGTATTTCCTTCAACAAGCTGTAATTTTTCATTATTTTTTTCTTTATTTGATGAATTAATAATTTGTGAATTAGAAATATCAGGATAAATAACTAAAAATAATATTAAAAAGATAAATTTGATATCATTTGTAATTATATTCATTTTTTACTCCTGTTTTATTTAATTCATTCTGTATAATTTTAATAATTGTTTCAAGAGAAACATTTGAATTGATAAATCTTACGATATTGTTTTCATCTAATAATGATGAAAATCCTCCACATCCTCTATTTTGAATGTTATATAAAGAAGTAATCGTTGAATCATTTATTAAAGCTATATTAACATTATATTTCTCTTGTATCTTTTTGAATATTCTTTCATCACTCCGGTTAATAGTAGCTCCTTCAAATATAAATATATATTGAATATTATTTGAATTAACATCTTTTTGCAATTTATAGAAATTATCATAAAATTCTATTTTTGGTCTTAATTCCATACCTTTTGTATATGTGATGTATTCGATAAACTTATATTTATTATTTAGATCTGATATATCTATAACCTGCCCCTCTATATTTTGAATACTATGATTCGGGAATTTATCACCATAATTTAATTCCTTTAATTTTGAATAATCTGTTTTACTTGAAATGATAGAAATTTTATCTTTTAATGGTTTCGCAATTAACTTTCTGAAATATTTATCATAAGAATATAAACCGATAAAAATTATATTTAAAATTAAAATACTATACAGTAAATATTGATATTTATTTTTCATAAAACAACTTAACTTTACCTTGCAACTTACGAATACTTTCTTTAAAGTATTTTGAATGCTTCTTTGGTCTATCAAGAGTCTTAATGGAATTAAAATCATCTTTGATAAAGTTCTTATTTAAAAACTGGTTTGAAAACACCTTAAAAGTATCTATTGGAACTATTTTATAATTTTCTATAATATCTCTCAAGAAAATGATGTTTCTTATTGTATATTCCCTGTCTGTAAATAGCAAATAATTAATCTCACTGCAGGAGGGACAATTAATAGGTTCATTAATAATATATGAAAAACCCAATGTATCATCTTTTTCAGTAATAATTTGCTTGTTATTTTCAATCTCATCATCTATTATCTTTAAACTGTCTGTATGTATGAAAATCGATTCTGCATAGTATTTTATCTGCTCATTTGTCGTAATAATCACCTTCTTTATATTTGGATCAGGCCGGTTCTTCGCAAAAAATGTCTTGTATACCATTGTCGTATTGGCAAACACCAATACCACCACAATCAATCCTAAACCGATGTATTTGAATATATCACGCTTCATATCTGCAATTATCACTTTTAATTATATTTACAATACAAAATAACAAAAATTCAATAACCTCCAAGGACTTTCGGTATAAATTTTAGTATAGATTTTAGTATAAGAATTAGTATAAAAATTTCCTTATAGACTCGGTATTAACGATCGGCGGATTGCCCGCCAAGTAATTCTTTATCACCTTTTTTTTGAATTCAATAAACGTAACGCCATGCAGTAGTTTTATACTATTATTCATTCCTGCCATACCGCCGAAACCATATTTTTTAGCAACAGACGCTGATTTTACACAATCGTTTTTCTGATACATAGTTATAATTTCTTTTTCCAGTCCTTCCATACGAAGCGTAAGTATACACCGTTTGGGGCACAAATCAATATAACTGCAAAATATCTCATATAATTTATTTACATTTGTTTTGGCGCCCTCTGCCGTCATCACTACAGTCAAATCCTTATTAGACAGATTTTCTACAATAAATTGAAGCGCCCGTTTCAAGATTTCCTCTTCATTATGCATATTTATCACCCCCTATTTTTTACATTGGATTCTATATTGTATAACAAAATAAATTGCCCAGAGTATCAGAAAAATGACCTCCTCTACAATTGCCTCCGGGATGGTGCGTTTCCATAATCCGCCGAAACATCCACAGTCGTCTAAAATTATCCCTTTGAAATGTACGTACAGCAAGAATGCAAGAAACATAACCAGCACCGCGGGAACAAGCAGTGTAATGGCTAATGACCGAAACCGCTTAAACATCAACAGTACTGACAGAAGAATTTCACCATTTGAGACAAGAAATATTGCAAAAACTGCAAGTGAGAACGGAACACCGAACGTCATAACAAGCGCATTTGCTGCCCCGAGTACTCGGGGTTCCATCAACTTCCCGATACCGGATGCTAAAAAGATAAGGAAAAATGCCATAACTAATACCCACTTAAGAACGTTTATATACTTCATAACCACATCTTTCATATTATCAATGAATATGAGTAATAATCCCTCTCCGATGGATTTCGGGATAGTATTCTTCCCATTTCTGCCAATAGTATATTCACATATAGTATATACTAAATTCTAACATCAAAATCTAACTCCTAAATTGTAAATTTCGGAGTATAATAATTTTAATTTGTGGTATGAATATTGCCGTAAATAGAGGATGAAATGGTTGCGCTTCGACAGTCTCAGCGAGACAAAAACGAAGAGACTCTTGAAAAATTAAGGAATTCGGATAGATGATTATTTAAAACACCCACCCCGAATGCTCGGGGTGGGTGCCACATAAATCCCGAGTACTCGGGACTGAAAACTGATTTTTTCAAAGGTCTCTATATGAATAAATGCCTTTTCAAAGAAAACAGAGTATACTATGTTCAAAACATACAGCAGAGCCGCACATTAATTGCGTTTCCAGCAGGACCCTGTGAATGAGAAATCAAATCAATTCTTTTTTCGTCGTTACTTCTTTTTCCGGTCATAGAGTTCTTTGACTTTTTGAGCAATATGTTCAGCGGCGACCTCAAATTCTTTTACCAGCTCCCACGGGGCTCCTGATTCGCCAAATCGGTCTTTAATACCAATCATTCCAAATACAAGTGGACTCCCGTGGAATTCCGGCGAACAAACAATCGCCGAGCTGACCAGATTTCCTAATCCGCCGACTTGATGCTCTTCTGCGGTAACGACACAGCCGGTCTCGACGGCGGCTCTCGCAACAGCTTCCTTGTCTAACGGTTTCACGGTGTGCATATTGATAATGCGCGCTTCAATGCCGAAGTCTTCTTTCAAAATATATGCGGCACGCATTGCCTCAGGAACAGAGGGTCCACAGGCAACTATCGTTACATCTTCGTTCTCGTTTTTGTAGCTGGATGCCAGATAATGATCAAATGCATCTATAAACCGCGGTTTTACTCCGCGATATCGAATTACATTTGCTTTCCCGTGAATATACGGAGTAGATTCGGTTGTTACCACCGGTGTTGCCTCACGGGTAAAACGGACATATTTTGGTCCCGGAACGTCCAGCAGAAGATGTTTTGTAATCCGTTTTGTCTCGAGAGAGTCGCACGGCACCGCCACAATCATATTGGGCAGACCGCACATTTGAAACAATTCCTCCAGTGCTTGGTGGGTAGCACCGTCTGGTCCAACTGAAATACCGCCGTGAGCACCTGCAATGAACACACTGAATTCACCATAGCAAACGGTGGTGCGTATCTGGTCGAGATTTCGGGATGATGCAAACGTTCCGTATGTTCCGATGACCGGTAGTTTTCCCTCTTTTGCCAGACCTGCTGCAGCACAAGTGCCGTTTTGTTCTGCGATCCCGAAGCTTAAAAAGCGATCTTTCCGTTCAGGGTGGTCTTCATAAAATTTGCTTATTGCAATGGAGCCTGAAATATCCAATCCAAGACAGAAGATGCGCGGATCACCACCTTCTTCTTTAAGAGCGTCACCAAAACCCATACGGGTCGGTATCATATCCACTTTCATACGGCCTTCACGGTTCCACCAGTAATTCCGTGCGAATTTAGGCATTGCTTCATCTAACCGTTTGTCAACCTGTATCTGGAATGATTCAGCTTTTTTCAGCAGACGCTCGTAATCAATAACTTCTAATAGTCCTAATTGTTTGAGTCCTTCAATCAATTGTTCTTTATTGGGGGATTTTCCGTGCCAGCCAACCTGATTTTCCATAAAGTCAATCCCTTTGCCCTTGATAGTATGTGCAAGAATAACTGTTGGCTGACCGGTGTGCGCTTTTGCTGATGCAAGGGTATCAACAACTTGTTTCATATTGTGTCCGTCAATTTCAATGACGTGCCATCCAAAGCTCTTGAATTTATCTGCGAGCGGGTCAATATTCATCACATCTTTGACCCAGCCGTCAATTTGAAGCCGGTTTACATCTACGATGCTAATGAGATTGTCTAATTTGAAATGTCCGGCAGACATTGCGGCTTCCCAGATTTGTCCTTCCTGAAGCTCACCGTCGCCGTTTATGGAAAAGATGTGAAAGTCTTTTTTGTCATGTTTTGCGGCTAATGCGATACCGACGGCAATACTTAATCCCTGTCCTAACGAGCCGGTGGAGGCTTCAATGCCGTCTAATTTTAGCCAGTGGGGGTGTCCTTGAAATGGAGAACCTAATTTTCGTAAAGTAACGACCTCTTCAACATCGAAATACCCAGCCATTCCCAATCCTAAATAGAGGTTTGGGGCTTTGTGTCCGGTTGACCAGATAACACGGTCTCGTCCATCCCAGAATGGATTTACGGGATCGTAATTGGAGCATTGCAGATACAGCGCAGCAGTGATATCCATTGCCGAGAGCGTGCCTCCGGAATGTCCTGAGACAGCCGCACAGAGTGCAACTAAATTCAGTCCCCGCATATAACGCGCCTTTTCTTCAAGTTCTGGTACAGTATAACTTTTTACGATTTTCCCGGTTTTTGAGTCAATATTTGGCATCGTCCATCTCCTTATTTTACTGATTTGTATTAATCAATTATAAGATTTGAATCATTAATAGCGTCTGTTCTTTAATAAAATCAAAAATAAAGGTACTCCAGTATCTATTAAATAAAATGTTAAATTTAAACATTTTTTTCGAAATTTGTAACAAAATATGTATGTATATTGAAAATATTGTCACATAATCACTAAAATACCATAAAGAGGAGTATCAGCTTTGGAGATTAGTTTTTCATTTATCTCACTCATTTAATCATTTATTTTTTTTACTATACCGTCATTTGATGTAATGGAATACACTTGCCTGATGTTTTCCAATGACAGAGCAATCTCCTTGATTAACGCTGTAATTTTTAGTACATTTATAAAATTTCGTTTTTTGATTGAAATCATAGTACTCTGAATAATGAATGTTTGTGCTCTGTTAGGTTTATTCCGATGGTGATTAATAAAGAAGAAGAACGGTTGGTAGAGCGAATAACTCGCATCCGAAGTGAATTGGAGGATTCGATTACTATTCTTGCACACCATTACCAGCGGGACAGCATTGTGCACTGTGCTGATATGGTTGGAGACTCTCTGGAGCTTGCCCGGTATGCTGCCAGGGAGACTACATCTCCCTATATTGTCTTTTGTGGCGTTTATTTTATGGCAGAGACGGCAGATATTGTAACGCCGGAAACCCGTACTATAATTCTTCCGAACATTGAAGCGGGCTGTTCTTTAGCGGATATGGCGACGATTGAGCAGGTTGAAGCCTGCTGGAAAATGCTGAAGAACAATGTACATAAAAAGATAGTCCCGATAACCTATATCAATTCGGCGGCAGAAGTAAAGGCATTTTGCGGCAGAAATGGCGGCTCGGTGTGCACCTCTTCAAATGCTGAAAAAGTACTGCGATGGGCTTTGTCGAACGGTGATAAAGTTCTTTTTCTCCCCGACCAGCATCTGGCTCGCAATACTGCTGTTAGAATGGGTATTCCACTTGAACAAACGGTGTTGTATTATCCGTTCTGCCCGGACGGCGGCATCTCCCCTGAAATCCTGAATAAAACAAAAATAATTCTTTGGGATGGAAACTGCTGTGTCCATACTGTGTTTCGCCCGGAGAGTATTGATGTGCTCCGAAAACAGTATCCTGATATTTCTGTTATTGTTCACCCGGAGTGTACTTATGACGTGGTAAAAAAGGCAGATTACTGCGGGTCAACATCATATATTATTAAAGTCGTTTCAGAAGCTTCAAAAGGTTCTCGCTGGGCGATTGGAACAGAATATCACCTCGTACATCGGCTGGAGCAGAAATATCCCGATAAATTTATTATATCTCTGCCTCCTCAAGAGAATCGGTGTGCTTCAATGTATCTCATTGATTTACATCATCTGTATCAATCACTGAACTATTTGCGGATGGGTAAAATAATAAACTGCGTTCGGGTTCCTGATGAGATTGCTAAAGATGCAAGAATGGCACTGGATAGAATGTTTGCAATTAGCGGATAAACCCGTTGTGCTGATGTGTCGTTCTTTAAGTTTTATGTGCATTGGAATAAGGAGTAGGTTATGGTAGAAGAGTTTGATAGTATTGTGATTGGAGGAGGTCCGGGAGGGTATGTTGCGGCGATTCGGGCGGCTCAGTTGGGGATGAATACTGCATTAGTTGAGCGTGAGTCTTTGGGAGGCGTTTGCCTGAACTGGGGATGTATTCCAACAAAAGCGCTCTTAAAGAGTGCAGAAGTTATAAACATAATGAAGCGGGGTAATGAATTTGGCGTTACGGCAGAGAATATTACGATGAATTTCCCGGCAGTCATCGAGCGGAGCCGCAGGATTGCTGAAAAGATGTCAAAAGGGGTAGAATACCTTATCCGACGCAATAATATCAAACTTTTTTCCGGAACGGGCAAGTTTGAGGATGCTCAAACCGTACGGATAACGGACAGTGTACAACGTACGAAGGTGATTGGAGGAAAGCATATCATTCTTGCAACCGGCGGCAGACCCCATCCGCTTCCGGGACTTGATTTTGACGGGAAATATGTTATATCAAGCAAAGAAGCAATGATTCCTGAATCAGTTCCAGAATCAATCGTGATAGTGGGTGCTGGTGCAATAGGTGTTGAGTTTGCGTATTTTTATGCCAGTTTTGGTTCCACGGTTACCATCATCGAAATGCTGCCGCAGCTCCTTCCGACCGCCGACCCGGAGATCAGCCAGACCGTTACGAAATCATTTGAAAAGATGGGCATAACCGTTATTGCGGGTGCAAAGGTTGAACACGCACGAAAAGATGAACAAGGAATTGAAGTAAAAGTGGTTAAAAACAATGAAATAAATACGATTCGGGCTGACCGATTATTAATAGCGATTGGGATACGTCCGAACACTGAACAAATCGGCTTGGAAGAGCTTGGTGTCGTTACTGAAAGGGGATTTATAAAGGTTGACCCGCATTTTCAGACTTCCCTGCCGGGAATATATGCCATAGGGGATTGTATTGGAGGGATTCTGCTGGCGCATGTTGCGTCAGCGGAGGGAATCACCTGTGTAGAACATATCGCCGGTTACAGCAATGCAGGTGTTGATTATTCTGCTGTGCCGTTTTGTATTTACAGTTCTCCGCAGGCAGCAAGTCTTGGATTAACCGAACAGCAGTCGCTCGATGCTGGATATACCGTTAAAGTGGGTAAATACCCATTGAGAGCGAATGGTAAATCCGTTGCCGCAGGAGAAATAGAAGGATTTGTGAAACTCATTTTTGAAGCGAATACCGGTGAACTTTTAGGTGCTCACATTGTCGGCTTAGAGGCTCCCGAAATGATTGCAGAATTGGCTCTGGCGAAATCACTCAAAGCGACGTATAAAGATATTCATACAACGGTTCATGCTCATCCGACAGTGTCAGAGTGTATTATGGAGGCGGCTGGGCAGGCATTCGGTCAGGCAATACATATTTGAGATAGAAACGATAGTTTATTTGTGAATTTGGTATGACAATTTAAGATAATAATTCCCTCACCCTGACCCTCTCCCAGAAGGAGAGGGAAGTGTTTTCCTCTCCTTCTGGGAGAGGATGCGGCAATAGCCACAGGTGAGGGTGAACTCTACAAGTAAAGTTCAGCAATGTTTTTCTATATGGAGTAATAATGAAGGCAGTACGGTTTCACGAATACGGAGACACATCCGTTTTACGATATGAGGAGTGTCCTATACCGAAGATAAATCCGGACGAGGTGCTTGTTCAGACAAAAGCCTGTGCACTGAATCATTTAGACATTTTTATTCGTCAGGGGATACCGGGAATGAAAATTCCTCTGCCGCACATTTGCGGTTCAGATGTTTCTGGCATTGTTGTTGAAACGGGATCTTTGGTGCGGAATGTAACGGTGGGTGCGCGAATACTTGCGGCACCAGGTATAGGTTGTGGTACGTGTCAAAGCTGTTTAGATGGAAAGGATAATGCCTGTCGGAGCTATACTATGCTCGGGTATATGGTTGACGGGGGGTATGCGGAATACGTTAAAATGCCAGCTCGTAATGCCATCCTGATTCCTGAAGGAGTAGACCTGAAAGAAGCGGCGGCTATTCCATTAGTATTTTTAACAGTCTGGAATATGTTGGTAACTCAGGCACAGCTTAAACCTGGTGAAACGGTACTGATACACTCCGCCGGCAGCGGCGTCGGCAGCGCAGGGATTCAAATTGCAAAGCTTTTAGGCGCTTTAGTCATTACTACTGCAAGCACCGAAAAGAAGTTGAAAAAAGCTCGTGACCTTGGCGCCGATGAAACAATAAATTATGTCCGGGAGGATTTCTATGCACGGGTAAAAGATATTACAAAACGGCGCGGCGTTGACGTTGTTCTGGAGCACGTTGGCTCAGCAACATTTGAAAAAAGCCTTTTGAGTTTAGCTATCGGTGGCCGTTTAGTAACCTGCGGTGCAACAACCGGATATAAAGCTCGGGTTGATTTGCGATACATATTTGCGAAACAGTTACGGATTTATGGCACCTATATGGGGAGTATGGGCGAATTGCTGGAAGTGCTGAAATTCTTTCCGTCAGGAGCATTAAAACCGGTCGTTGATAAAGAATTCCCGCTTAAAAAGGCGGCGCAGGCGCAGTTATATATGACCGAGCGCCGCCAGTTTGGGAAAATATTGTTGAGTATGTGATAACAAAATAAACGGTTTGAAAGCTTTGATTTAATGGGAAAAAAAGTAGAGACGCCCCAACGGGATGTCTCTATCTTCTCCATAATCTTTCAAATGTTTCAGTATAATATTAAATGAGTTCAATAAATATTTATTCTATTATGCTATCGGAATTCAGGAATTATCAATATTATCTCATTAGTCGTCCCTGAAAAATATCATAACATATTGTTAATATTGTTATTGTATTTGTTAATTATAATGCATAAATCACCAGAAAAAACATAATAATCCTAAAATTCTGGTGATTTATGCAGGCGTGAAAAATACTCATCTTTTTTACCTAAGGCGGATGAGATGCAGTAAATTCAGCGTCGAGGGCTGGAGCAAAGCCCCCCTATGGGGAAGTCTTGGCACAACGGGGAAATATACAAAGTACCCAGTAATAATTCCTATAAATACAAAAGTTCCGGCAATATAATAATAGATATTATTTTCCATAAACCTGTGGGTTGATGCGGTATATACGTATGATTTTAAAGCCGTCTTTGTTAGTGTTTCTTTCGTATGCAAAACCATTTGCAAATACGTATGAAAAGTTATTCTTATATGTTTCGGATGACTTTTCGGCTTCAAAGTGCGATATTAATTTTCCCAGTTCACCGTCAAAAACATCTATATAATAATATTTTGATTGAGCATAACTTTGATTAATAACAAAAATATAATTTCTGTCAGTTACAATATTATGAAAAGGCGATTTATATTTCAGTTTCTTTATCATATTATACAAATCTTCACGTGCCTGTTTTTCTTCTGCAGACCAATTCGACGTATTTCTTGGCTTATTAGGTACCGGAATCAATTCAGGAATAAATGTCTGAACAATGTCCCGTTCCTTAACTCCATTAAAATCAATAATATGTAGAATATATTTGCCCAAAGGCTCTTGACGTACAACGTCGTGATTGCTATGAGATAATACAATTCTTTTATTTGGTAAAAGAGCAAAATACAATCGCCCTAACAGATCATTGGAAATATCGCCACCACCTCTCCCACTAGAAAATGGGAAAATTCCAGTAACCTCGTATTTAACAATTTCTTTACTGTTTCCATCTTTATCTATATATAAAAACTCGTAATATGGTTTGTTTGGATTCAATCTGTTCGCATTATGTCCTGAAGAGAGTAAGACGTCCTTTTCAGGTAAAATATAAGTATATGCGGTTGAATTGGAAGTAGAGTAAAACTCTTTAGAATGTGGCATAAAAACAATATTAAACCTGTCTAAAAATTTGTTATTTGGGTCAAAGGTGCTGATAATATGTCTTTCGTGTACGGTTAAAAATCCAGAAGGGGAAATAACCATTTCGATTTCAAGTTTCCCTGCTTCGAATTCTCCAGGCCCCTGACCGGGCCTGCCGATGATCTTCTTCGGTTTTCCTGTATTTTCAAATACCTTTATTCTGCCTTCATCGAATACATAAACATCCCCATTAGGATGAACTGCCAATCCATGAGGTTCAACAAGTAAATATTCATTTGGCAAATCATTTGCACCAAATTCTAATTCAAGTTTAAAAACATTTTTCAGCAATTGCGGAGACGTTTGTGCAGAAATGTGAAAGGGAAAAACGATTATCAAAATACAAACAGATAAAAAAATCCTTTTTGAAGTTTTCATAGTTCACCCCGTATTTATCTGATTTTGTTTATTTCCTGAATAACAGAATAATTCCATAATCTTTTGTTTGATCAAGTGCATAAATGTTTCGATTATTAGAAAAATCAATATCAGAAATATTATATAAAAGAGTCGAATCTTTATACGGTTGTTCCAAAATAATTTCCCTCTCCAAACTTAAAGTTTCTTTATTAAAAGCATATAATTTACGTCTTTCTTTAGGGGGATTTTTAGGATTATCATTAAATAGCACATAGAAATATTGATTATCGAGAGAAACATCAATGGAATAACTCTTAAATTGGTAGCCTGTATCCTTCTTTCTAAATTTTTCCCAGTCTATCAGAACTGAAACTAATGGGCCAAGATTAGAGATATTTGCTTCCCTGATAACATTGAATTCCGGGTCAAGTATCCTTAGGAATGGTAGATTAATATATGAACAATATATATTACAAGATTCATCTATTTCAAAATGTGGTTTATTTTCAAGACATTTCATCATAATCAAAACATTCCGATTGACTTTCGTTGAATCAATTGATACCGGCAACAATTGACCGCCGTGCTTAATAATATTGCCTTTATCATCGAAAACCGAAAAAAGTGACGAATTATCATCTATAAAGCTAACATAAATTCTATTGTTTTTGTCAACGCATGGATAATAATATTGCGTCGGTGATAAGGAGGCTTTTGCGCTGAACATATTTATGAATTTGTAATTCTTATCAAAAATTTGGATTCTATAATTTCCCCAATCAGCTATAACTATTCTTCCGTCATTGAGAAAATTAATGCCCGAAGGCATGCCGAATTCCCCAGGTCCCTTACCCGAACGTCCGAAATTTGTTATATAATTCAGCTCTTCATCGAAAACAACAATCCTATGTTTTCTGGTATCGGCAACATATACCCTTTTATCATACTTATTGTACTGTATATCTTCTGGAAACGAACCCAGAACATCATTGTCGCCAAAAGACGATACCACTTTGACAGCGGTCTTCGTTTCCTTTATCACGTTGGGATATGTTATTTTTTGTTCAGTATCGCCATTTGAACACCAGAAAATATATGCCACAAAAGCAATATTCCCGGTCCAGCGTATCAAACTTTTTATCTGCATTATTGTATCTCTTTCTTAAATCTTTCAATTTTTAGTTTATCTTTATTAATGAGCTTCATAACCTTTACATAAAGGAATAACTTACCAAATAAGCACCTGTATATTTGTTTTTAATTCAAAAAACATTACACAAAATACAAACTTTCTGGTTGGTCTACTGTGCAGATTCTGTTCTGGAAGAGATTCTTTTCGTGTTTGTCTATCGGTTCAGCCTCTGTACTATAATCCGTCTGTTATAAATATATATATAGAAATCTTTGATTTAACGCAGGCTTCTGAAAACAGATCCGCCTTCGGCGGAAAAGCCTGCGGCTACCGATTATATAACAATTTTAAGCTCATTTTTTGGTAGCCGCTCCGCCTCTTTAAAAAGAGGCG
>Ga0315291_10004108_pt1 | contig 18624 bp, 27 predicted proteins | sample YL17G12_20_MG_FD_203070 | JGI IMG/M metagenome (GOLD analysis project Ga0315291, IMG submission 203070) | Sediment microbial communities from Yellowstone Lake, YNP, Wyoming, USA - YL17G12_20 | ecosystem: Environmental > Aquatic > Freshwater > Lake > Sediment | place: USA: Wyoming | collected...
AAAAAATGGGTAGACTCTATCGATCTGTAGTGCCTAACTCACTATCTACATTTCATTTTTACAATTTTTCTATTTCCATTCTACAAAACACCTCTTTCACCCTCTTCCACAGCCTCCACAGGCCTATTTCATTTTCCTCTAAAAGTTAGGCACTACATTTCATGCGGTAATTTTTTTTTTCGCACCCTTTTAAAAAAGTGACACCGATGAAGAATTCCATAGTAAAACCGAAAAGAGCCTCCTTCATGGCAGCCTTCTAAGGCACATTCACGACACAATTTAGCCCTTTTAAATATGGTAAAAGTGAATCGGTAATTAATATGGTAAAAGTGAATCGATAATCCGATCATGAGTCCGCAAAGTTATTTCGGATGGCGTGTCAGGAGAGCGCCTTATCTCGGTGAGGCATAAAGAACAAAATCAATGAAAAGATTTTCAGAAGGACTTGCGCGGACTCGAGCAGAGTAAGGCGGCATGCCAAGAGCGTCAGGAGAGGGAGAGGATCGGATGAGTAGTGTGCGGCGGGAGGATTGGATAAGCAGTGGGAGGGCTTGAGAGGACTTGGACGGACTTATGGACTGCAGTATGATATTTATGGACGTAAATATGAGCTTATAAACCCATAAAACCATGTATTAACCATGAACCCAAGGGTTAAGCTGGCTGCGATGGCCGTGCTCCTGACGATGGTCGGGGGTTTCGCCTCAGCAACCAGCCTTCTCGGGGAGAATATGAAGACCGACTTCGTAGACACGATAGCGGACAGCGAGGATATCGCTACTGCAATCGGATCTGCGCTCGGGCCGTGGGGAACGTTGGCCGTAAAGGTCATGTTCATCCTGGCCGTTATCGGTCTGATAGGTGTTGCGATTAGTTTCGCAACGGGCCTATTGAACCCAGGGAAGTTATGGGCGATGATTCACAGGAAAGGCGGTTAAGCTCTTTTTGTGACTCATAAATAAGGAGGGGCGATATTCGCCCCTGCAATCCTTATTCAGAAAATGAAAATAATAAATCTGTTTTGGATTCTCATTCTATGCGGAACGGTAAACGCTCTTCAGGATGTCAATATATCCATCGACGCTCCCATGCAGTTATGTTTCTGTATTGCTAATCTCACTAATTGCGTATGCGAAAAGAATCAGACTCTAAGCATAGATGGCAGGGCTGATAATGTTTTTTATCTAAGGCCGTATACGGCTTATCAGGCGGATATGGTGAATTATTATAAGAATGAAACAGCACGGTTGAGATTTAATTTCACGCAAATGCTCCAATTCGGGGATTATACGATAAGGTCTTTCGGGGATTTATTCATCGCCCTTATATTCGGAGTATTGGGGATTGTCATTCTTTTGGTCTTTGCCATTATCGCATTTGTTTCATTCATAAAGAGGCATGATAAATAAAATGAAAAAACTGTTTATCATCTTTTTATTGGCAGGATTCGTCAATGCTTTCACGATAGACGAGGGAGTATTCGACCTGAATACCAAGGAGGGGATATTCAATGCATCCGTCCTGCTGATGAACGATACCGATGTCATAAATTCCTCCCTCACCAATGCATACGGTTATTGCAGTCTTGCGGGAAATCCGCTTAATATGGTATATTCAATCCAGATATCCGCTCCTGGGTATTATCTCTATGCATATTCGCAGAATATAACGAATGCATCTAATTATCTTTCGTCCTACCTTATTCCCTTTTCAACGGATGGAATCGTTAATATAGTTGGCGGGGATTTCTCATTGAATTGCCATGAGCTTTTCATTTTCTATAAGGAAAATATGCGATTGGCAGGACGGTATTTCTGCAATGATACCATAAGGCTGATAGTCAACCATGAATATGTCATAGTTCCGAAAATGGAGAAAGGGGATATCATATCGAGCGTGAAGAATCTCAAGGATAATTCGTACATCTATACGGAATTAATCATTGGATTGGGAATTGTTTTCCTTATAGCGATGCTGCTTTTAGTCGTCGTTGTATTGATTTGGAGGAATCGAAAATGAATAAGTTTATCCTGGTTATTGCAGTCTTGATGCTGGCGGGTGGGTGCGTGGTTGGCGATGGGAATTTGTGGACAAATATAACTTATGCTACAGATTTTAGACATAACGTTACTTTTTTTAGTGGTTATGGTACACATTTTTTAGATGGTAATTCCTCTTTTAATGGTAATTTATGGTGGTATTTAAATTCTACATCATGTTCAGATGGACGTAATTTAATTTATATACGTTATAATTTTTCTGTAAAATCGTGTAGAGGATATTCACCTATGCAATCAGGCGATATAGCAGAATATATTTTTACCGAAGATAAATCAGTCGATTGTATGGGAATAGGCGGCGGTGTTTTAAATTGTTATAATGATATAGATTGTTATATATCTACTGGTAATTCGTGGCGTTATTGTTGTTTAAATTCTACATTATATAATACTAATTTACAACCATTACAAATTTTATTATATAAATATTCAGATGGTAATTTTAATAAATCTATATTTTTAGAAGGTGATAATTCTATAGCATTAGACGAATTACCATGTGGCGGTGATGGTAGGTGCGTAGGGGAATTTAACGGATATAGATTAGAAGATACTATGCATTATGATTATGGATGCGGCGGAGTAACCACTACTACTACGGTAACGACGACGTCAACGACATTGCCGCATTGCGGAGTGCATATCTACACTCATGGCCCTGGGGGAGCGTTTCCGATATTGGCCAATGTCTCAGTGGGGATTACGGCATTTTCTGGAGCGTCACAATCCAAAACGTCCAATTCAAGCGGCGAGGCAGTATTCGCCAATATCCCATGCGACCATTACGATTTGTATGCGACGAAACTGCCGACATATCCCCTGAAAAAGTATGCATCGGGTCTATGGCTTGCCAATCAGGTCATACATGTGCAATTAGACAATCCATCCGATAGCGGCGGGGGAGGCGATTGCCTATTCACCACTATTAATGTAACGGTGAATTCTTACGATTACGGGCCGTTGAATATGAACCAAAACGTAGTGAATCTGCATGGTTGCTATAATGCTGCGGATTGTATTGATGAGGCGGGAGGATTCTGCAAGCAAAAATATCCCATGAAATACACCGATGCCGTCGGGTATGTCAGATGGGAAGATGTGAGCATGGATAATAGCGTGATATGCCTTCATTCAAGGATTACGGATATGGATTTGGGGATAACTAAAAACATATACATTCCCAAGACCGTGATATCGGGGGAAATGGAATTTAATGTCTCTTACGGATTGTCCAATATCTCAGAAGAGTTATGCCTATTGGCATGGAATGAGATAGAAAGGATTGTCATTCCCGATGTCGATGTCTCTTTGACTCAGGGAGGGTTAGTAAGACAAAGCGGCAAGACGGATGCAAACGGCAAATTTTGCTTTAACACTACTGGAGTCTCTAATCTCAATTATTTCGTGCAAGCTAATATCCTCTATTATAAGCCTTATGCAAAGTCCATAGATTTGGTATTCGGCGACACTTACTTGATTATGGAGCGTGTCGGCAATATATCCGCTGAATTTTATCATACGGTCAGCGGATACATTCTTGAAGGCAACATAAAGAAGAATGATATAAAAGTCAAATCATCGTGCATACAACCATATGCGTATTCTGATGAGAACGGGACATATTCATTCGGAAATATAAAACGTGGAACAAATTGTTGTTTTGAAATTGTCGATGTTGGATACGATTCTAATAAACCATGCACGACGGTAAACAGGAATTTGACCAATGTCAATATAACAATCACAAAAAAGGACGCTGAAATATATGATGTGAAAATAACGGTTGTAGAGCCTTCTATTTATCAGGATGAGGTTTTATTAGTCAAAGATGCTCATGTAGAAATCGAATATAATGGGGAAATAACACCGTGTATGACGGGATTATTAGGTTTTTGTAATCTTCCTGGCGTCTCTTATAATGATAAATATATTGTAAGAATAACTAAGGATGGTTATAATCCGTATATAAGCTCTATAGTAATGACGGATTCGGAGTATCAATTGATGATTTATCCTGAAGGGGGAGCGTATTGCGCCATCAGCGGGAAAGTGGAGGGAGATAATAATACGGGAGTCACATATCCGATAAGCGTCGATGTGGAGCTATATGATGAGGCAGGAAATCTAATAAAAACGAATCCCTCAGATTCTACTGGATATAGCTTCGATGTGAAGTGCAATAAAAAGTATACATTAAAATTGCATTGTGTAGGTGATGAACAGTCGGTAGATATAATGGTCCCTGGCGGAGAGGGTGCAAGCATGAAAAAGAATTTCATATGCCACGTTATCGGGGAGAAAGACGAGAAGGATATCGCTAATTTGGTGCAATTTGTGAGGGATTGGTATATACCTGGGGCGTATTTGCTGTTTATCCTCTTCGGATTGATTGTATTGAGGATGGCGTTAAAGGCGTTGGGAATTTAAATTCGAGAAAATGAAATATTGGCAAGGAGTTATAATACTCCTTATCTTGGCAGCGACGGGAACGGGGCTTATCTCAGAAGGCGTAATGGAAATCAAATTGCGCTCTTCTAATTACACGGGACACGATATATACGATTTGCATTGTTTAAATTTTAGCAGCGGAACTTGGATATGCAACACGAGCGATGTTATTCCCGTCGTATGGAATACGACGTATAATATCACTACGGTAAATAATATCACCGAGATAAATAATTTTACGGTAATCAATAATCTTACTGAAAATGTGACGGATATTCGCAATAATATTTCTAATATAATTCAAAATATCACGGATTTAAGAAGAAATCTAACAAATACATATATCGCTAACGCATGGGAAAACGGCACGACAAAAGCTGTAAACCCAGTTGGAAATATGAACGTTAATATATCCACTACATTATATTATGGAAATTTTGCGACCGTTGTCGGATTTTATCCACAGGGGAAACCAGATTGTATAACAGGATATTCTTTTATCGATGCTTATAATGGTAGTAACGAGTATTGGAGTATTGGAGATACATCGGGCGCATCGTGCGATATTGATATGTTTAATAATTGGGGAAATATAAGGGTAAAAACGCCAAGCGGCGGCTCTTTATATCCATTAACGACAAAAAGTATTCATTTAGGCACAAGTTCTTTATCGTGGGATAATTGCTATTGTGACGATTTCGTAACGACTCCGCCACAAAAAACATTTTTGGTAAACGATTCAATCTCAAAATTAAAGCTATTGCAGGATATATCGTTTTTGAAAAATGGCGAGATAAATTATACGTCAATCCCTTATGAATTGCGGGATGAAAAAGGAAATAATGATACTTTATCATTGTACGCTATAATCATGGCACAACGAGAAATCATATTGAATCTTACCAAAGATATGGCAATAATGAAAAATAGGATTGCATTGATAAAATAAAATGAAAATCTCACAAATCCTGATATGGCTCATGCTGATTTCATCGGTCACAGGTCAAATCCAATGCTCCGTTCAGGAGGTATGCTACGGCGAGCAAATCAAGGACAGGGTAATAATCGAATACGGCGATGTCAATAGCGTATGCGACGATTGCCTATGCAACATCACGATAAGGGATTCCAAGGGGAAAGGCTCTATTGTCGGGGATATGACCTATATCGACTCGGGATATTATGGATATCAAGTCAATCAGGACAGATTCAAGATAGGCAATTCGTATTCAGGATATATGTCCTGTTATGATGCGGGAACGTATATAGGCAGCTCATGCATTGATTTCAAGGTAAAACAATGCGGTGCGACGCTTATTCCTTCGCTGACAGATGATAGCGGGGAGGGGACATCAACGGATGAATCCATATGGGACAGGATACAGCGTTTATTCAATCCCTTAAACTTCCCTGTCATATCAGAAGATATAATGAGAGCAAGAGATTTTGTGTATAATATAATTATATGGGCGGTAAATTTCTCTCATATAATGTGGGGTTACGTGCGAGATATGGCATTGGGCATAATCGAATTATTGAGGAATCCTACGGGATATCTCACCAAAACGATAATCCCTACCGTATACGGATTTTTCAGCGTCTTGATAATGGCGAATTTCCTTTTCTTCCTTGTCGTGGAAATGTTCATTTTTTGTCTCGTAATAATCGGAGCGCTAAGCGCTCCGCCTGATAAACAGTTTTTCGAGTTATTCACGCTTGAATTTAAATACCACGTTATGATGTTGGAATTTTGCATATCGTTTTTGGAAAGGATGCTCAATGCAGTCCTCGGATTGCGTGGGATGTTGGTGTCAATCCTAACTTTCATATGGAATCTCATTCCATTCGTTTAAGATAAATAAAACAAAAAAGTAAAATGCCAAGCATATACCAAGCGGCGCACGAATTGGGGAAGGAAGTAAACTCGCAGATATTCGCCAATATCTGCATGACGGAATTTGAGATAACCAATACCCAGCATGCGAAAATCATGGAAATACTTGGAGTGCGAAATAACCAGTTGAAAAAGGATTTTTTCAACTATAAAATCAAGGTAATGAATAACGGGCATAGGTTATTGTCGACTACTATAAAAAGCGTGTAAAATGGAGGAAAAAGAAAATGGCAGAAATCAATAAAGCATGGGAAGAAAGAAAAAAAGCAGGGCATTATATTGGTAATGGTGTGTATTTAGATGATAAAAATTTTAAAGATTACTTGGAGGGAGAAAAACACAAGCAAAAAATGAATAAAAAATATAACAGATAAATCAAGGACAACAAATGATTAAAGAGGTTTGAAAATGGGAATATCTGAAATCTATAAGGCATGGAAAGACAAGAAAAGGCAGAAACAATACGAAAAGCAGGAAGAGGCGGAATATGTCAATACCCCTCGATTCGTGGGATTCGTGAAGAAAAAGGCGCTGAAGGATCCGAAGGACAAGGGATTCAGGGTCGAGTGATTTTTTCTGGAAAAGAAAAATAAAAAGAAAATGATGTACATAATCCTCGGCCCTCCTGGGGCGGGTAAGACTCTTTTGATGTCTTACCTCGCTTATGTATATCATGAATCTGGATATAACATATACTCCAATTTCCAGTTGAAATTTTTCGAGTATTTCGACATCAGCGCAATAACGGATTTCCTTCAAATCAAGACTGCGCCAAATTTCTTTTGTCTCGATGAATTGTGGCTATCCGCCGACTCTCGCCGCAGCGGTTCATTCCAAAACATGATGTCCACAAAAACGCTCATGCAACATCGGAAAATGGAGGCGGATGTCGCCTTGTCCTCGCAGCTTTGGATGCAAAACGATTCAAGATTCAGGGGGATATCGCAGATGGTATTCGAGCCTGAAATCCCGCCTGAATGCGTGTATGAGGGAAAGCCCATAGGGATGCTCGTCCATTGTCGGATGAAAGGGCAAAAAACGGTGAATACCTTTCCCCTTCCTCTTCTTTTTGACAATCCTGACGATGATGATGATGTGCTTTTCGCATGTGATTATTATGACACCAACGAGCGCATGGACGCCCTCAATACTGGGGAAGGCATGCATCTGGAGGAATTAGTCGATAAATATCAGGGAATCCCATATAAAAAAGTCTCGCAATTAAGGGCTTTCATTCTCATAGAAGAGCATAAGGCCAACAACTACATAAAGGAGAAAGAGGCGAGTAACGTCGCACAATACATCGATATATTAAGGCATTCCGACGAATAGCAGTCAGCATACGGGCAGGTATGATATGAAAAGGAAGGCAACGATAAAGACAAAGACAAAGATAAAGATAAAAATAAAGCCAAGGGTAAAGCTCAAATCAAAATCCATCCAAGGAAAATATCTCTACACGGTAAAATTAGTCAATGTGAAGGGATATGTCCATGTCACCCCTGCGCAGTTAAAGCGAAACAAAGGAAGAATCTATTTCTCGTCATTCAAAGTAAAATCCGACAGGCAAATCATACGGGAGAGAATCGATGCAAAACCCGTATTCAAAATAAGGAAAGTCCAGAAAGCGACACGCTCACGGTTGAGATATTGGATAAAGATTGAAAGGCATGTCCCTGGAGAAAGTCCAGAAGTTCGCACATGGAGTAATGCACGGACTTTTGAAGGAGCTTATACTCTTGAGCATATGGCCCGTGCATTAGGATTGTATAGCGCAGTAAGAAAATGTAGGGCAATCCTCACGCATGAAAAGGGATTTAAAATCGTGCATGACGGGGCACGATATGTGCAATATAACAAATTCACGGGATATAAACATGTAGATAGGCCAATCCGACCTGTCAGGGATGGGTTTTAGAATAATCGTAAAATGAGAGCCAAGACGATGGACGATGTGATAATAAGCAGATTTGCGGTGAATCCGAAACCTTACGTTAAAAAGGATTATGCAGTAAGGGGATTTGACACCGAAACATATAAGGGATTAAGCACGTTGATTAGCGATGATGCGGGACGTTATTTAAAATTGAAAGATAAGGAAGATGTATTTTCGTTTTTGTTAAATATCAAATATAGGACTTCGATTAATTTTTTCTTCAATCTTGAATACGACACTAACGCAATCATAAAGCATCTTGATTGCGAGGAATTGAGGAATTTGGCGCAATATAATAGTGTCAGCACGGAAGTTAAAGACAATATAATAAAGATTTCCATCGTTCCGAAAAAATGTCTTAAGATATCGACCTTGAACGATAAAAGAAAAAGCATCAATGTAGTCAAGTTTTTCGATATCGCCAAATTTTATCAGATAGACGATTCCATTAATGGGCTTTTCAAGACCTATAACACGATATTCAAGACCGACGAAAAGAAGTCCATCGATGCTTCAAAGGAATTTCCTCTTGACAGGATAACTGCCGAAGATATCGCATATTGCATCAAGGATTCACAGATGTGCAAGAGACTGGGGGAATATTTCGTATCCATGACAAATGAATTGGTGAATCTCAAGGATTTTTACTCTCCCGCCTCGATTGGAAAGGCTCTAATCAGGTTGAACCTTAAATCTCCCATGCAATTTCACGAAACGGATTCTGAACAATACATGGCATATAATTCCTATGCGGGAGGAAGATTCGAAGTGATAAAACGGGGGAATTTCTCCGATTATCCAGTTTATATGCCCGACATAAATAGCGCATATCCCTATCAATTATCAAAATTAATGGAATCGTCGGGCAGCATTTCAAGGAATAAAAGATATGAAGATGATGCGACATATTCATTCTTCGAATGTGATTTCAAGATTCCTGAATGCGTGATATCTCCCGTAAAGATGTGGATGGATTCCCTTCATGTTTTGGGGTATCCGCAGGGAAATTTTAAAAAGGTATTCGTCACCAAAGGGGAATTTGAGATATTGGATAAAATGGGACTCAATCCCGTTATTACAGAAGCCCGCCATATATTCAATGAAAATGGCATAAAACCATTTAGATGGATAGAAAAGATATACCTTAAGCGATTGGCATTAAAAGATGCTAGTGATAATCGGGAATTAATATTAAAGCTCGCCATGAACTCAATCTACGGGTGCATGTGGCAGCATTTATTGAAATGGGAAAGGAGGAAGGATGCGACGCTTGAAGAATTGAATACCGAGGATTTCGAGGAAATATCCTATTGCATCAGCTGCGGATATGAGTTATCCGATAGTGAATGCATCGGGGATGAAAATAATCAATGTCCTCGCTGCCTTAAAGAGGATACTATTCATATAGAATTCAGGTGCAAGAAGTATTACAGCGGGCAGTTTTTCAATCCTGTCTATGCATCGGAAATCACGGCTCGGACAAGATGCCGAATATTCCTTGATGCGATGGCGCAACATGAGGGAAAGGATACGGTAATGTTCGCCACTGATGCGATTTGTTTCGATAAAAAACCATCCTTAAAGTATTCAAGGAAATTAGGGGATTATTCGATTCCCGACAAAAAGATGCATGCATTCATCCTGGGGAGCGGCATATATTCCTTTTACGATGATGAAGGGAATATCATCCCAAACAAGCAGAAATTCAGGGGCGGGATATCAAAGATGGACGTAAGAAAAATGGCTGATATAAACAGGATAACCGATGAATGCGATTTTAGTCGACATAGCCCTATGAAACTCAAGGAATCCAAGCGACGATTTCAAGACTTGAATATATTCAAGGAAAAGGACAAAAAATTAAGGGTGAATTTCGACGAAACCCGCATATGGGACTGGAGGCCCAAAACATTCCGTGATTTGCTCGAAAACGTCATTGAAAGCCGTCCTTTGACGATTTAATGTGTATTACGTGTATTTAAAGGAATAAAACGTATTCATATTATTACCATATGATAAGGGGTTCCATCCCAAGGCAGTTTACCACTACCGCTTGAATACATACAATCCCCTGCCCTCGTGACGGGATGCACGAGGGTTATTATCTCGCAAAATCGGCGTGAACCGATTTTGTCAGAGTAAAAACAAAAGCAAAAGGAGGAAAAAAGAAAATGGGAAAATATTTCAATGATGCAATGGTCGAGGAAGTGAGGGAGAACGTCGGAGCCTGCAACGAGACGAGCCTGTTGAGATTCGCCGTCTCGGAATTCATGACAGGATACACTAACCCGAAGGGAGAAGTCGACATCAAGAAGCTCTCGGACAAGTTCGGGGTAGTCCGTGAGAGGCTCGCCATCGAGGCGCAGGAGGCAGCCCTTGCCGCAAGGAAGGAAGCCCTCGTTGCGATAACAAAGCAAAAAGCTAAATAGGTTGATTGCCTGCCCGCATAAAACCTGTTTCACCACCAATAAGGGAGGAGGGGATTGCCTTCCCTCCTCCCACCTTTGATTTCGCAAAATCGGTGCGCCGATTTTGACAGGACAACAAAAAAACAAAAAAACAAAAATGGCCCAACAAAACAAAAATTATATTTTATGCGCTTTATGTTCTATTCCCCTGGTGTTTCGCATGTGCCATATCACGCTTAACGGCATCGATGCCTTTGCCTGCCAAAAATGCAAAGATAATCTCACTGACAGGATAAAATAAAAATGAAAATGGACATAAAACAAAGAATTACAGAAAATATATTATTTTCAGCTGAAAAGACGACAATAAAAGAAGCCGTGATTGATGCGCTGAATAAAAAAGCGAGCCTCTCAAAGGCAAACCTCTCAGGGGCAGACCTCTCAGGGGCAGACCTCTCAGGGGCAAACTTCTCATGGGCAGACCTCTCAAGGGCAACCCTCTCAAGGGCAACCCTCTCAAAGGCAAACCTCTCAGGGGCAGACCTCTCATGGGCAGACCTCTCAGGGGCAGACCTCTCATGGGCAACCCTCTCAAGGGCAACCCTCTCAAAGGCAAACCTCTCAGGGGCAGACCTCTCATGGGCAACCCTCTCAAGGGCAACCCTCTCAAAGGCAAACCTCTCAGGGGCAAACCTCTCAGGGGCAGATCTCTCAGGGACAGACCTCTTGAGAATCACAATCACAGAAAAGGAAAAAGAAATCATACTTAAAAATTTTAAATGGGAAATAATCAAATAAAACATGAAGGAATTGGAGGGTTATGAGAAATTAGAGTATTGCCGCCGTTGCCTATACGTTATCGCAGTATTAGGAAAGCCAAAATGCGGGATGGTGACTCGATGGTGTTATTCATGCTCGTTACACGGAAAAGAAAAGACATATGAGGAAGGATGCGGATACATTCTCGACAAGAAATGGCGAGACAAGGCATACGCATCCATCAAAGCGAATCCAGAATATCAAAGTCAAATCTTAGATAGATATGACATAAACGAAAAAGGAGGAAAATATAAAAACAAAAGCAAAATGCCAATACAAAGGAAGACCAAGGAGCAAAACGAGAACTGGAAAGAAATAACGGAATTCGATGGGATGGTCGAGTCCGTTGACGTAATACCCTGCAAGAAATTCCGTGACGACGAGGCGGATACGGAACAGTATGTAATGACGATAAGGCCGCTGGACAAGGAGACCATCGATATAATAAAGGACTCCAAGACCCAGCGCCTTTTCAACTATATAAAGATAAGCGAGACATCCACGGACGATTTCGTGGCTGAAGGCTCCAATCTGGACAATTTCATCATGAGGATAGAGGAATGCCTGGGGAAGGAAATCGCCAAGTTCAACAAGCATAAGGAATTGATGGCGTATCTCCGTGGCAAAAAATTCCGATTCCTCAAGGTGAAAATCGGAAAGGCATACGGGGGGAAGGATGCAAGGACGGCATACGTGCCAAAATCTAAATTATAGTCGCCGCTATAATTTGATTTTGTCAGTCAAAACATCGGGTATACGGATAGTCCAATACCGACGTGAATTACCGACGTGATTTCATGTGATAAATCGACAAGAAAAGTGACGAAAATAAAACGGTACGAAGTGAAGTTCTGGCCTCTCTGGCCTTAAGATGAAATTCGAGTAAATGAAATTCGAGACTGACCAAAAAGGGCTGTATGTGTCGATGAATTGGGGAGAATGCATTATGCAATTCATTATGCTTACAGTCCTTATCCTTATTTTTACTTTTACCTTTTTCATGTGGTTTTTATCGCTGATAACGCCTTATGCCAATGCGCTCTATTATCACATCATGGATGGATTCGTGACATTGATAAAAATATCATTGACGGCAATCATAATACTTATATTTTTCATAATTTTAAAATTCATATTCAAATTCAAAAAGAAAACCAACGGCAATAAAAAGAAATCCAAGGTCGATATTTGGAACGGGGATATTGACACCTTAAAATCGAGGAATGAGAGTTAATGTCGAGACAAATAAAAGGGTGTCCGTATATAGTATTATGAATGACAAATGAAGGGACAATGGATGTAGGATTGTATAATTTGGAGCATAGGATCGTGAATACGGCAATGATGCAGGTTAGCCAATACCATAAAGACCAGGGTGATGATGTCAGTTTCTATTCGCCGCTGTTCGACTATGATCGCGTCTATGCGTTCAGCATCTTTGATTTCACCCCTAAAACCTACGTTAAACCTGATATGGTAGTCGGTGGGACAGGTTTCGATCCGACTATTAAACTCCCTCCTAAGATTGAGGCTGTATCTTATGATTGGAGCCTCTATCCAGATTGTGACTTTTCGATCCAATGGTATAGTCGAGGATGCTTTCGCAACTGCGGATTCTGTCAGGTTCCACGAAAAGAAGGCCCTATTAGACCCGTCGAGCCGAAGAACCTAAACCCACATGGAGAGCATATTAAGGTCTTGGATAATAACTTTTTTGGCTCTCCCAAGTGGCGTGAGGCCATTAAACGCCTAAAAACTATCAGTCAGCCAGTAGAGTTTCATCAAGGGATAGATATTCGTATTCTCACAGACGAGATGATAGACGCTATAAATAGTCTCAAAATTCATAAACAGATTCATTTCGCTTGGGATAATCCACACGAAGATTTACGCCCTAAAATTCGCTGGCTGACAAAGCGCATAAAACCTTATCGTTTGATGTGTTACGTCTTGATCGGATATTGGAGTACGCCAGAAGAAGACCTTTGGCGAATAGAGGAATTGATGAAACTCGGAATAGACCCCTTCGTGATGAAATACAAAAAAGAGGAACCGTATCAAAAACGGATCGCTCGATGGTGCAATCGTCCAGAAATAAGAAAATCATGCTCATTCAAGGATTATAAACCAACAGTCAAAGATAGGGAGGAACGATGATTTCGGACTATGTGAGGATAGCCTTACATTGGGTAAAATCTTTATATAGAGAGGCCAATAAATGAGATTCTTGACGGACGGGATTTTAACGACGATGTTCAGGTATGCGCTCCTCGTGGCCCTTATCACATTTGCCGTAATAGGATTTCTTATAGTATTCTATTATCTCGTTTACGTTCCATATACTTACGCATGGATACGGGATTATATGACAAGCTAAAATGAAAACCATACCGACGATAGTCTCTACGGCAATAGACGCCATATACGAAATAAAGTTAGCCAAGAAGAAAGACCTATCCAACAAATGCCTAATCAAGGTAGTCCATCCCAATAGGAATATAGACGGTCCGTATAAGGGACTGATAACAGAAGATATGCGTTTCATGCACTGCGACCAATTGGGCAGGAGTCAAATTCATCCGCTGGTATTCAATGAGAACGGAAAGAAAGTCATATACCTGCCGCAAGATTCGCATAACATCGATTTCAACAAGATAATGGGGATAGCGATGGCGCAAAGATACGATGCCCTTGTCGCATGGCAATACATGAGAAATTGGGTCTCTACCCGTATACAGTGCAAAGGCTCTATAGACTGGAATTTGTGCGACAATAAGATATCTCCCGATTTCTCGGCAGATACTTATTTGGTGACTCAGACAACCGCCCTCAAAGTGTTAAAAGAGATTCCCAACATAAAGGTATTGCTCATGTGCCTCGCCACGGGATTGATATTTTTCATCGTCGCCACGTTCATTTGGGTTTCGTTGTTTTTGATATACCTGTTGTTGAAAGGAGGATAAAGAATGCCAAAATCGAAACCTGAAACATCGATTGGTGTAAAATCTATAATCCCAAAAGAAGGGGAAATCAATGCAGGGAATCCTCCGATTAATCCTTCGTCCATTATTCCCGTGAAGACCAAAAAAGAGACTATTATAGATATCCTTCAAAAAGGATTGAAATCCTCAAAAAACCCAAGAGAGGAAGGATTTTTATTAATGATAACAATGCTCTTTGACGAGACGAAATTAAAGATGATATCCCGCCTGTCCGAGCACGAAAAGGATATCGTCATGAAAAATCTCATATTCATAGATTTTTATCAAAGTTATTATTCGCAGGTGCATGTTAATATAAACATCGTCGAAAAAAAGGATAATGCCCTGAAATCCTGCATGTGCAAAGAATTAAAGCTGCGATTCGATGAAAATGAAAAATGTCCCTGCTGCCTTGGAAAGGGAACGTATGCAGAAGGAATGACAGGATATTCCGCCATCCCTGATTATGGGGAATATCAAGAGAGCATATACACCGAATTGCTCAAGAAATACCCTGAAATGGTGAATAACATAATGAAATTATCCATCAGCACAAAGGGACTGTCAAGACAGGAGATATTATCGGTATTGAAAGCCACCGACAACGAGTTAAGCAGATTAGACGGATTGAAAAACTGGGTAGGAGACCAGATAGGACGATAAAAATGAAAATAACGAAATCAAACATAATCGAATACGACCCTTTCAAATGCTCATATTGCGGAAAGACGGATGCGCCGTACTATTGGCTGCATACTGAATATGATATTACGGCATGTTGCTATTGCCTCCAAAAGGATAACAGCGAGCGAAAGGTCAGATTTTAAAACCAAAGTGAAAAAAGACGATGTGATAATAAAATACTGCATAGACCATCCTTCCACATCGAAAGAGACCATCCATCGATTCTTGAGGGAATCCCAGTTTGAAAAGGAAAAACAGATGGAATACCTGTATAAGAAATTCGGCATCAGGATAAAAGCGAAGATGGAAATAACATTTCTTCTGATTTTAATCCTCTCAGGTTGCATATCAATGGAACCTGCATACATCAGGGAGAAAAGAGACTCCCTAACAACATCGACATCGACGGTAACAACAACATCACAGATAATCACCACATCGACAATCATCCAGATAAAGACCGTAGTCGAGAAAATCACGCAAATCATATACGTCTATGAAAATAGGACAATCGACCTGACAAAATTACAGAAAGCAAAGGCTCTCAATTACATTCCCGATAATTGTTATACGGCGTCATGCAGCGATGGCGCATGGAAATGCAAGAAGTTCTTTCTGGATATTCTCGGATTGAAACCCCTAACCCCTTTCAAGGAAAGCCAATCAACAGGGGCGCGGGACTATTACAGCGTCCATCCGTCCATGGTTTCAGAAATCTGCCTTCCCGTATATGACAATAATTTCACAAAGTATGTGGAATTATCCAAGGAGTTTTGGCAGGTGACAGAAAATGATTCCAAAATAAGGATTACTAAGATTTGAAAATAAAATGATTGAATACAATATTCCCATGCACAACGGCGAGATAAATATCGTACCAATCCTGTACGGATTATTTTCCTTATTCGTCAGATATATGACAGGGAAATACTTGATAAAATAAAATGAGAACCGACAAGACATTGATAATATCCGTCACGCTCTCAATGCTTCTCTTCACATTCACATATACAGCATGGATATTCCACTTGTATTATAACGTTTTTGGAATCCCATTTGGCAAGAATGATGTCTCTAATTATTTCATCGAATACGACAGCATGAGAAATATCAATATCTACTCGCATTATCTTTTCTTTGCGACGATGGAATCTCTCGCCTTGCTTTTCAGGACGGATATAGGAGGGATTATAACGCAATTCTTCCCTTTCCTCACGCTTATCCTTTGGCCTTATCTCATGGGCATATATTCCAAGAAAATGGGAGGCTCCCCCTGGACGGCGATATTCTTTTTGACGTTCGGGACATACCACATACACTATGCCGACATAGTGTCCATATGGGGGCAATATCTTTCCTACACATGCTTTTTTATGGCATTCATATCATGGGAAATGAAAAAGAAATATTTGGCTGGATTATTCGCCATATTTTCAATCGGATATCACTTCTATACCATATGCATCTATGCAATACTCCTTTTCGCCATCGGCATAAAGAGACATCCCTTTGACACGCTCGTATCCTCCATGCTGTTTATCATGCTGATATCGTCTTTCAGCGGATTTTCAATATTAGATTTCACATTCTACGCACAAGACAGGACAGAAAGCGGAATAATAAAGCAGACAAATCTATATGAGACCATGCTATTATTCATCAATCCGATAATAATAATATTCGCCCTAATAGGCAGGAAATTCCGACCATTGAGATACGATAATTTTATATGCCTATTATATCTTATCGGACTCATGAGCCATAACTCACGTGCATTGATTTATGCGCTGCCGTTTATATGCCATTATGCATCGGTGGGATTTGAATGCCTGTTAAATTATAACATCGCAGAATCCGCATGGAGAAAAGAAAGGTTTGTATACGTCATATTTATCATCCTTATCATAATAGTCTATTTCCGTTATTTGTCTTTCCTATTATTGGATTCGATGTACGAAGAGATAAAGACAAGGGGATTATACCTGAATTACGGGGAGAGCGCAGAAAGATTCTTGAATATACTGCGCTTAAAAACGCCTTAAAAATGTGATATATGATTGTCATTTATAAAGCTTGCATTCCATATTATTAAGAAAGGAGGATTGAAAATGGAAGAACTATATGACATGAATATATCAGAAAAAGCTTTAAAAAAGGCGTTTAAAATAGCACAAAAATACCATACTACAGAGGGGATAACAAATACTCCATGCCAATGTTACATATCGGACATAAGCATATTGCCTGCAAATCACCCTGATAAAAAATTAGCTGATTATACGCTAATGATAGTATATTGCATAGAAGGCTACGGAACTTTAATAGGGTTGAAAGGTGATAATGCCATTGAATTTTCATCTTAATTTAAGAAAGGAGGATGAAAATGAGAATACAATTTGAAATAACCCAATTAGACACCCATGCACATTTGACTGTAAGCACAAGCGAAAGAAATGATTTGAAATTGGGATTAGGAGAAAGCGGGAATCTCACAATGACATCAGAAGAATGGAAAGAGTTATCAAACGCATTGATATGCAGATTTGGAGCTATGCATATACCAAAGTCACCCCTCCAAAATGAAATATATCGTTTTGTCATAGTGAGATAAAAAAGAGGACTAAAATGAATGAAACGGAAAAGCAAAACTATAAAATATGCAGGGATATGGCATTCGAATTATTAAAAACGCAAGCAAATTTGATAGAAATAAAACTCATTATATTAGCCATGTTAATAGGAGCGTGTTTTGGCACTATATTATGCAACATAATCTATTGGAGGAAATAAAATGAAACCATCTATGAAATGTAAAAAAGGAATGCGCCATTACTTCGGGAGGGAAAAGGATATAGGCCCAATTTGCCTTTATTGCGGAAGGGGGAGATATGCATTATATGGAAAATGAATGAAAATATTAAAAAGAGGATTAAAAATGAATGAAACAGAAAAGCAAAAACGGATATTGGAGCTTATGAACGAGGCTCTTAAAGAAATGGATTTTGCCACAGAATTGCAGATGCTGTCATACAAACATAAAGACCGTTCTGCAAGACTGCGTGATAAAGCGGAAGAATTGAATAAGGAATTAGAAAAATGACACCATCCAACCCCAAATGCCCAAAATGCAAAGCCGCTGCCGTCCATTGTATTGGCGGCACGGCTTTCAGCTTTTACAGCGAGACAAAATGGATGTGTCCTGTATGCCTTTTTGAATTTTAAACCATTTCAAGCCCTCTTAAGCCCTCCCACCGATCATTCTCCACCGATCCTCATATTTACGTCCATAAATATCATACTGCAGTCCATAAGTCCGTCCAAGTCCTCTCAAGCCCTCCCACTGCTTATCCAATCCTCCCGCCGCACACTACTCATCCGATCCTCTCCCTCTCCT
>Ga0315291_10004109_pt1 | contig 18622 bp, 25 predicted proteins | sample YL17G12_20_MG_FD_203070 | JGI IMG/M metagenome (GOLD analysis project Ga0315291, IMG submission 203070) | Sediment microbial communities from Yellowstone Lake, YNP, Wyoming, USA - YL17G12_20 | ecosystem: Environmental > Aquatic > Freshwater > Lake > Sediment | place: USA: Wyoming | collected...
TAAACTGGCGAAGGTATGTCTCAGGTCATGGAAGCGAGTCCCGTCCAGTCCCGCCTGTGATACTATCTTACCGAAGGCATGACTGAGAACGCTTGGGTCTATTGGCTTTCCTTCCGGACTAGCAAAAACGAGATCATCTAAGGCCAGGCGTTTTCCGAACTGCTGATAAAGCCACTGTCTGTCATTCAGGTATTGCCTCAAGTATAATGCCAGCTTGGTCGTCATGGCTACACGGCGCCGGCTGTGGCTTGTCTTAGGCTCTTTGAACTCGCAAACGCCCCCTCTCTTGTATAGCACCTGGGAAACCGATAGAGACATCATGTCCAGGTCAATATCTCTCCACCTTAAGCCTAATAATTCAGCCTGGCGAAGTCCCGTGCTCAGGGCGGTATAGATTACAGGATAATAAAAGCTAGTCTTTGAAGCGGACAAGAGAGTTTCAACCTCTCCTGGCGTTAGTGTGCGCATGGCCTTCCCCTTCGGCGATGGTGCGTCCACCATCTCAGCGGGATTGCGGCCTAAATAGCCTTGCCTGACGGCATATTTCAGGCTTTGAGACAATACACGGTGTTGATGATGTACCGTCCGGGGTGATAACTTCGAAACCGCTTTGCCATAATAGGCTTGTATTGCCTGGGGTTGCAGATGCTTTAATTGAATATGCCCCAGGTTTGGTGCAAGGTGGTTTTCTATAATAGCCCGGTAGCCGTCAAGTGTGCGCGGAGAACAGCTGGTTTTCACATAGCCTTCAAGCCAATTGTGGAGATGCTCAGCTACTGTAAGACGCCCAGGCGGGGCATATATGCCCTTTTCAAGGTTAACTAATAGCTCAGCGAGCCGTCTTTGAGCATCGGACTTGCGACCCCTTACAGTCTCAAAGTGACGGTGACGCTTGCCGTTAGAAGTTGTGCCGATATCAACTGTGATTTGCCAGGAGTTTTTACCTTTTTGCCGAACGTGACCCCTCATGGTGTCTCCTTACTAGCGCTGACATGAACGTGCTCAAGAAAAGGCGTAGTGCAGCCTCTCTATCACCCATTGCATAGTTCATGAGTTCAATGTCTAGGGGCAATGAGTTAAAAGCAACACCGTCCAGCTCTGCGATCCTTTCTTTCCACTGATAAACGTCCGCAAAATCAGCTAGCGATTTTTCGTCGTCTCTTGTAACGGCATACAGTCGGGATGCCCATTTAGCATAACGAATGCTTATAGGACGTGGGAGGTCTAATCCCGTGTTCACTAAAAACGGGATGACTTCCGGAGATATTGGATACTTGTCTAGCGTGGCCGTAGTCCAGGGTTTATCCTGGGGGTTATCAGTTGCATGGTTACGGTGCTTCGAAATATGACGTTCAAGCACTTCCACTTGAGGCACATCTTCCCCACTTGCCTCAAGCTCACGCTGTAACTGCTCTGCCAGTATCGTTCGAGGTATGCGGGGGTCCTCTAATGACCGCAAGATAATAAGCTCACGCCCCTTCGGTGTGATTTTAGCCCGTTTACCCCTACTTATCATGTCTCGTCCTTCTATTCCTTAATACCCAATGTGTTAGTCCTTTATGTAGGTCTAGCGTAGTCCTCCATCTCATGGTACAATTCCTATTATAACAGGTAAAACTAAATCGTGCAAAATATAAAACAAATAAGGGGGTGCAAAATGGATGATGATAGGTTGACACTCGACGTTGCAACCGCTGGCCGTTTACTGGGCCTCTCTAGACCCAGTGCGTACAAAGCGGCGCATGAAAAATTGATCCCAACGATAAGGATAGGACGGCGCCTATTAGTGCCAAAAGTGCAACTCGAGAGACTATTAAATGGAGTGAATGATGGCAGAAATGACACCAGGACAACTCAATCCTGAAGACAGACTCTTAACCTGTGCTGATTGCGGAACGGAGTTCATCTTCACTGCCGGAGAGTCTGTGTATTTTGAGAGTAAGCGGTTATCAATACCCAAGCGGTGCCCCGACTGCCGGCGTCAGCGCAAGGCTACTATAGTCCCGGACCGGAGGTGGCAGCTATGATAGACACTTTACTGAGCCGCCTCAAGGGTGTGCGCCGCAACGGTAGTAATGGCTGGCTGGCCTTATGCCCTGCGCACGACGACCACGAACCTAGCCTGAGTATTACAGAAGTCGACGGCAAGATTCTACTGAACTGCTTTGCAGGCTGTCCAACTGAAGCTATCGTTGAGCGCCTGGGGTTAAAAATTAGCGACCTTTCACCGAACGGACACACTTCAAAAGGGCAAAGGCAGACAGAGGCTATCTACTCCTATGCTGATGCCAACGGCAAGCCATTTGAAGTGGTACGGACACAGCCGAAAGGTTTTTACCAGCGACGACCTGACGGCAACGGTGGCTACATTACTAACCTTAAAGGCATAACCACTACGCTTTACCGCCAAGACAAGCTAGGGCAAGCGGTAGACAATAATGAGCCTGTTTACCTAGTGGAAGGGGAAAAGGACGTTGACAGGCTTTTGAGTTTGGGGCTGGTGGCTACCACTAACCCTATGGGCGCCGGCAAGTGGCGGGATAGCTACAGCCAAGCCTTGCAGGGTGCTGACCTGGTGATAGTCCCGGACAACGACAAACCAGGACATGAACACGGTAACCACATAGCCAAGTCATGTTATGGTGTTGCTAAAAGGGTACGGATTCTGGGACTGCCAGGCGAGTGTAAGGACGTCAGCGATTGGCTAGACAACGGCGGTGATATTGAGCAACTAAAACAGCTAGCGCACGATTGCACGGACTATGAACCAAGTGACAACGGCGTTAAGCTGCGGCGTATGTCAGACGTGAAAGCTGAAGTTGTATCATGGCTCTGGCCACCGTATATTCCAAAAGGGAAAGTGACCCTCCTGGAAGGTGACCCTGGCGTTGGCAAGTCCTGGGTTAGCCTGGCTGTCGCCACTGCCGTCTCACTGGGGAAGGGGCTACCAGGGATGGAGACGACAGAGCCGGGGCAGGTTCTACTCGCATCGGCTGAAGATGGCTTGGGGGACACAATACGCCCCAGGCTTGACGCACTGGGAGCTGATGTGCAGCGCGTTTCTGGGATAGACGAGGCACTAACCCTTGATAATGCTGGTTTTACACGCCTGGAAAGCTCTATTGCCAAAGAAAAACCAACGCTATTGATTATTGATCCGCTTGTTGCATACCTTGGAGCGGCGGTTGACATCAACAGGGCAAACGAGACCCGCTCCGTGATGGCGAGATTAGCCAAAATAGCGGAAACACACCAGCTTGCTATCCTGGCCGTGAGGCACCTCACCAAAGGCGGAGCGGCCAAGCCGATCTACCGAGGATTAGGCAGCATAGATTTCACTGCATCCTGCCGCTCTGTGATTCTAGCGGGCTGTGCCCCAGAGAACCCGCAGAACCGTGGCTTGGTTCACATTAAGTCTAACCTCGCACCGCTGGGGGCAAGTATAGGTTACGAACTGCGGGATGGTGGCTTTTATTGGACTGGTGAATCAGATCTAACGGCTTACCGTATCCTGGCCGCGGAGGATAGCAGCGACAGCAAGTCGGCAAAAGACGAGGCGGCGGACTTCCTTAGAGACGAGCTGGCAAACGGGCCAATGGAATGGCAGCAGATTGAGAAGGATAGGAAAGCAGCGGGCATTACAGAGATTACCCTAAGACGGGCACGGAAAAGCCTGGGCGTTAAAGTAGGGCGTGAAGGTGAACCCGGCAAGAGAGGCGGCGGGCGCTCGGTGTGGGAACTGCCAGGGGTTTTAGGTGCTCAAAGGGATTTACTTGTTCAACTTGTTCATACAGAGAAAAAAGAGCAAGTAAATCAAACTAGCTTCAAGAATAACCTCTTACCAAAAACAGGTGAGCAAGTAAATACCCTAGAAGCCGTCCTGGGCATGCCAGTTGAGAAGGCTTTTGAGATATGGCGCTCTGAAGGTGCGCCGCCGATTCATTTAGCCCCTGGCCAAATTTGTTTTGATTTGGAGAAGCTACTCTCTCAGACAGACGTGAATCCTGATCATCTTAAAGCTGTCAAAGAATGGCTAGATAAGCGGAAGCACCCAACCCACAGCACCACCCCTCGGTTGTCGTGACAGTAGTGATAGTTTTAATTGTTTCCCGGAAAAAAAATTATCCTGGCCTCTACACCACCCCGCAATTATTGTCTACAATAATGGGTAGACTCCAGAAGCACTTACTATGCCCCCAAGCACCGCTCCGGGAGATAACCACCCCCAGGGGCGTCAAGTTAATGTGCCCCATGGGAGATGTCAAGACTGTCTATTACCGCAAGGGCAAGACCTGGCGCCGCATCGGGACGCTTTGTCTCAATTGCCTTTGGTTCGACCCAGACCCCAATTTCATGCCCGCCACCACATAGCCCCCATGTGCAATCTTACCGCTATGAATACAATAACAATCCTTTCCCTTCATAGGGGAGTCAAACCAAAATACGATTATTTAATTAGAGAATGTAGCTCCAGCTGGGATTATGATTCTTCCCCGCCATATTTGGTTAAGTCGGCAATAGAATCGAAATCCGCTTTGTTAATCCAATAACACCATGTACTGTGCCCCGGTATATTGAGTCTATTTTTCCTAGTTTGTGGGCTATCGAATCCTACAACCTCAACGCGGCATGTTGTTCCACATCTTAAGTGAACAAATTCCAATGCCGGAATCAGGTCTGTGTCCAACGAAGCCAGTACACTAGCATTATGGACATGGTCAACAGCAAAAGCAACAAAATCTATTGCAAGAGCTACATCGACGCCCTTTTGCTGAGCTTTGGAGTTTGGCCAATCCTTCAGGTATCTAAGCGGCCGAGTAATGACTTTGGCCCCTGCCCTAGCCCATGCGTCACATTGCTTCATATGGGCTGAATGTGTCTTAGGTTCTTTCGCAGAATCTGGGCGCCCTGTGTAAATCCGCACTTCGTGGAGTACTCTCCGAATGCCTGGAGGTGGTCGAGAGCCAATCAGGTTAGCTAGGGCCATCGGGTTAGCTTGGCCAAAGACACTACTATCTGAAGGAGAAAAGAAAGCTCTCCGCGCCATATTGTAGAAATTCTGCGCGTCTATGAACAGAGTGAACGTCTCAGTAATTAGCGAATCCATTAAAACAAACCTCGCCAATTCACCCTTTCGGATGAACGACGAGGAGGATTGGCATAACTTTAACACATACAGACAGATTTGTCAACATCCCTTACTATACCCACCCACAACGTCGGCTCTACCTCAAGCCTGCCTTGCCCACCCACTTACGTATTCACATTCTCACCTCTTTTTTGCTACAATGGGTTTAAAACTACCAAGGTGTCATCTTATGCCATTAACCAAGCAATGGGCTACGCCTGAGGACTTTGCCACACTATTTCTATACCTCTGGCATCAGGACTATCCAATTGATCGGTTGGCAACCGGAGCTAAACGCAGCGACTGGACCATACACATCGGCATAGTCGTTCGTAGAATAGCTGACCTTATGGGTCTTTATGCAAGATTTGAGGCCGGCCGCAGGAAGGATGCTGTGCTCCGCAGTTCTGCTGGTGATGAGATAGCCATTGAATGGGAATGGACTGGCGTGTGGGGAAACGAGTTAGCAAAGCTCAAGAACCACAAGATATGGATGAGGGACAAGGGAAGTGAATCGCTACTCAGATACGCAGTGCTTGTTACATATACCCACCCACCTAATATACAGAAGGTCTACGATCACGTGCTAAAGGAATGGGAAGGAGCGCGATGGCCGCTACTGCTCATACTGATAGACCTGGATGAATCAACTAAATTTGCCTCTCGCAAGGAGTTCAAGAACATCAACGTGTCGCTATTTCATCAGGGCAAGCGCCAAGACGTTCGTGTTGCCCCGGCGTTTCCCTGGCGTATCGAAGGCACTCGATGGGCCACATATCACAGAGACATAAGTAGTAAGTAGAACACCCACCCACAACCGTCGGCTCTAACTCAAGCCTGTCCTTGCCCACCCGCTGTCAACACCATCCCCACAACCCCCAGAGACATTACTCCCCGACCCCCGTCACTCCCTTCGCCTATCGGCACGGAACAGCCTTTGACCAAGCTCGCTTCGCTCGACACGCCAAAGGTGGTTTAAGAGAGGACTAAAAGGAAGCACCCAACCCATCCCACCACCCCGCTGTGGCTCGCCGACACTACCCTACCCCACCAATGCGACGCAGTCCGCCGAGGTTCCACCGCGGCGAGACTTGCGACGCCACCGCCAGCGTGTCGGCTCGCCGTAGCACCCCGGCAAAGGCGGACGAAGTAGAAGAAGGAAGCACCCCACCCATCCCCACACCCCACGAGGATTTACGCTCGCTCGCTGTCGGCTCACCGGCTCGCCACAGTATTTGGCTCCGCTCGCTTTCCTGTGGCTGGGGCAGCACTTCTCGCGTGGGAAACCCTGCCAGCTCTCTACCCCACCGTAGAGCGTCCACCCCTCACATCTGTGGTTCGCTTCGGGGTTCGCTTCGCTCACCGTTCCTCCGCTCGCATCGCTTCGCTCATAAATCTGTGCTGGCATCCCTTCGCTCGGTCAGTGGCGGCGGCAGCCCCATCACAGGTTTGATGCGCTTCGGGGTTCGCTTCGCTTCCCCACATCGCGGTGTTGCACCCCCAGCCTTGCCAGATACGGCCGCTTCTGAGCGTGGGGGATAGAAATCCAGCCAGGATATTAAATCATTCCCAGGTGACACACAATTCCGCTCGCTCACCGGCGTTGCTTCGCAACGGTTCGCTCGCTACCGAGCCTGGGAGCCAGCGAGGTCGCTTCGCTCCGTGCAGGGCTTCGCGCAGTAAGGGGGCACTCGCTTCACCTACGGCACGGAACAGCTAGCGCCTCTTCACTAGCGCCTACGCTACGCTCCGTCTTTCGCTTGCGGCCGCTACTGTTTAAACCCGTGCCTTAAACCTCCTGTGCCGTCTGGCTACCCTGAGCAGCAGCTTCCCGCCGTGGTTCGCTTTGCTCGGTCAGCTCCTGCTCTTTAACGGCTGCATCGCCTTCGCCTCGCACCGCTACGCCTTTTAATAATCGGCTAACGCCGTAAAGTTGAGCAGCTGCGCGTTGTCCCCTTCGGCTCGCTCAGGGCATGCAGGCCATCCAGCACCCCCACCCCAGGCGAAGCCAGTGCCCCGTTAGGGGGGGGCGCTTCCAGCGCCAGGGGCTAAAGCCTGTGTAGGGGCGGTTTACTGCTGCAACTAAACCGCCAGGGCACGCTTCTTTTCCCTACGGTTCTTTTATAGTAGAGGCGTGCCGTGAGGGAAGAAGCCTACAGCTTCTTTGTCCTGCCCACCTTGACGAATAGGATATAGGCAAGCAGCCGTCATGGCTTTCAGCCTGCGCCACTTCAGCAAGGCGCGGCACGGGGGCCTGCGAGGGGTGAGGACGCAGGCACGTTTCCTGCTGTCGTTCCGCCTTGCTTCGTGGGAGCTGCTTGCTACCTTTTCTTGGTAACGGTGGGCAGGTAAATAAAATGGAAAAAGAAGGGGCTGAAATGTCAAAGCTAACAGGTCTATGTGGTTAGAGATATTGTCCCCGCATCTGTGAGAGGGTCTGCCATTGCCCGGCAGGGAAAGCCAGGGAAATGTATCTGCTAAACCTCCAGGCTTTACGCAGAATTACTAAAGGCATGGAAAGAGAGGTACGCCGTGAACTCACAAGCTGATTTCATTGAAGGCGAAGTTCTATTTGAAGAGGTTCGGCCTAAGCCGCTAGATTTGCGTCGCTACCAGGGCGCCATGTTTCTAGACCGCCCGGACTTGTGGCCTACACCACGCCGGCATCGCAATGGTAAGCCAGTGCCGCCAGAGCAGCAGCCGCTCATTGAGTCAGCCATCGCCCCTCCATTCGATTTGCATGTCTGCAAACAGTGCGGGTGGGTGGGAACGTATGACGAGCTTTACCTGGGAGAAATCGGGACTTATGGCTACGCCCAAGACCCGAAGTGTCCCAGGTGTCATACCTATTGTTAGAGAAAGGAGAGTGTGAAATGTTATCTCATCAAATTCTGTACCCGGTCGAGGAAGTCCAGAAGATTGCAGCTCAGGCCTACCAGTCAGGCGTAAATGCCGGCTACATGCTGGCAGTCCAGGAAGAGGTGCTTGAGTTAGAAGCTACGAAGCGAGAGGAAGAGAGGCAGCAGATAATCAACTGGCAAGGCCTCTGTGAAAGTGGACAAGCAGGTGAGACATGGAATTGATATGTCCGATTTGTCGTAATACTGACCCGAGCAAAATCAGGCCGAGTGCCGGGTATCCTACATTCAGACCTCAGTGCAGGGTGTGTGGCGCCATAATCTGGAAGAAAGGAGAGGTTGAGCATGACAGAGCTAAGTGTAGCGGGAAGGACGGAATCGGTAGTCATCCCCTCCGCCCAGGTTAAAGTAAGCCCTCAGAGGGCGTCTTATGAGGAGAGGCTAGCCATCTTTGCCGGTGGCCGGCTTTTCCATGAGGTAGAAGCAGGCGTTACGCATGACGCCAATGGTCAAAGGTGTCAGGCTTGTGGCTCAGCCGCACCGAAAAGTCTCCGTCACATGGAGGATATCAACGGAAATCGCTACCTCGTTGGGCAGGAGTGCTATTTGCAGTTACGCAAAGCCTTTGATGAATGGCCAGAGGTCAAGAGGTTAGGTCGAGCCTTTGAGCTCTGGATAAAGGAAAACGAGGCAGCGTTGAAGAATCGCCATACTTGGCAGCTCGTAGGACTCTATATAGAAAGAGAGACTTAGCAATGTTGAATGAGTTACTGGAGATTCTTGTTTCCCTATTACCCGCTAGAAGAAAGAGCCTTGGTGGGGAAATGCGTCATTACCGGCACAAGCAGCAGCAGAGGCGCAGGTTGAAGGTTTCAGACGCTCAGTATGAGGAGACTATGGCCAGATATCGCACAGTGAGGACAAGGCCGGGTGAGAGGCCGGCCACCAAACAAAGGAGTAATCAAAATGTGGAACAAGATTGAGAGCATAGGAGCTGGGGTAGTGCTTTTCTCACTCATAGCCCTCATCTGGTTAATGATTGCCTTCGCAATCGTCAACTGGAATGAGCTGCCAGCGATGCTGATAGGGGGTAGGTGATGCAGAGACCTATGAAAATAACCGTCCAGCAATGCTTTCGGGACCCCGAGTTCAGGGAAGGCCCCTACATGGAAATCAGGTTGAGGGCAAAAAGGCTTGGTAACCTACGCCCTGGCGACGTGGTCGAAGTCACCCCGGATAAAAACGGCAACCTGATCATCAAGAGGAGAGAAGTCGGATGCAATATGAAATAGGCATTACAGTCTACGGCTACATCGTCGTTAAAGCCCCAAGCCGAAACGACGCGGTCGAAATGTACCATGCTTTGCCCTATCCCCAAATCCTTCAAGCCATGAAGGTCAACAGCGTGGAAGTCGAGCACTTAAATGAAATAAAAATGAGAGGAGTAGAAGCATGTCAGACATGCCACAAACCAGGTATCACGGCAAGGTGAGAGTACAGAAGGGCGAGACCTTGATTGAAGTCAACATCTTTGACGACAACAAGGAGAAGCTTTACCTGGAAATTCAGCAGGCCGTCGCCCAGTTCTCGAATGACATCAAGCCAGCTACCGCAGCTCAGCGCGACATCGCCAGAGCGGAGCAGGCTGTCGCTGCGAGAAAAGAAGCACCCCCAGCTCCAGCACCAAAGCCGGAGCCGAAGCCAAAAGGTGCTGGTATCGCCAACGCTCCAGTTTGTCCGGAGTGCGGTCTTTCGGACAGCGTCGAGCTGGTTCGCTGGGCGGATAAGGCCACCGGCGAGCAAAAGAAAGCCTGGAAATGCCAGCTCTGCAAGAAGTGGATCAGCGTATAGCCAGGTCGGGGGGAGCGCATCCGCTACCACGCCCACTACTGAACCCCAAGCCTAGCCCCTATACTTTATGACGCATTGTGCAACCCAGATCACAAAATCATGATTTGTTTCCACATTGTAACAGTTGATAGGCTAGGTCGTTAGCTCTATACTGGTGGGGGACAAAGAAATGCCAAATATTGGGGTTCTCATAGTTGAAGATGACCAAACCCTACTCAGTGTTCTCGAATACAACCTTGCTAAAGAGGGCTACAATGTGGTCACTGCGGCTGATGGCGTCGAGGCATTGGAAGCTGCACGAAGAGTCAAACCGGACTTAATCATCCTAGATATAATGCTGCCTAAAATGAGCGGCTTTGAAGTATGCCGCATCCTACGCAAGGAGATGACCGTACCAATATTGATGCTCACCGCGAGGGAGGATGAAATCGACAAGGTAGTCGGGCTTGATTTGGGAGCTGACGATTACGTGACTAAGCCCTTTAGCATGAGAGAATTGCTTGCACGAGTACGTGCCACGCTACGGAGAGTGGAAATGCAGGCACCAAAGCCCGCTGGGACAACGTTATTCAAGGTTGGTGACATTGAAGTTGACATCAAACGTCACACAGCAACTAAGAGAGGCTGTACACTAGATCTTACACCAAAGGAGTTTGACCTGCTCGCGTTTTTGACTAAGAACAAAGGGCTTGTCTTTAGTCGGGACCACCTATTGGAAAAGATATGGGGCTACGATTACACTGGAGGTACTCGTACAGTAGACGTCCATATGCGATGGCTCAGGGAGAAGATAGAGGATAATCCAGGGAAGCCCAAGTACCTGGTGACAGTCAGAGGTGTCGGCTACAAACTTGAGGGGTAAAAAGTTGTCGCGTAGCATTTATTGGAAAATCACAATCCCTTTTACACTGCTTGTTCTGCTCAGCATGGGCATCCTGGGATTCTATATGATTGATTATGTGAGAAATACCCAAGTTGACCACTTGCGTTCTCATCTTGTGATGGAAGCGAAGCTTGTTGCTGATGCCAGCCTACCTAGTTTCTTGGACGCTAGTAGGCACGATAGTCTGGATGCCGTAGCTAAGACCTTGGGAAGAGAGATTGACACCAGAGTAACCATAATCGCCCAGGACGGCACAGTCCTGGGTGATACCGAAGAGAACCCTCTGACTATGGAAAATCATTCTACACGCCCTGAAGTAATAGATGCGCTGGCTTCTGGCGTTGGGGAGAGCACGCGTTACAGTACTACTGTCGGCCGGACGATGTTATACGTTGCCGTGCCTGTAGCAAGTCAGGGAACAGTTTTGGGAGTAGCTCGGGTAGCGCTCTCGTTGGCAGCAGTGGAAAGTGCAGTGAATAGCGCCACTACGACAATTGCTTGGGCAATGGCGATAGCCACCCTGCTTGTAATCATCCTCACTGCGGTCATTGCCAGAATGATAACCCGACCTGTTAGGCAAATCACGGAAGCTGCAGAAGGAATCGCCTCAGGTAAGCTAGCCCAACAAATTAAAATACAGACCAACGATGAGATAGGGCGGCTTGGCCATACCTTTAATGAAATGTCCTTGATGCTAAAGAAAATGATGACAACGATTGACGATGAAAGAAGTAAGCTGGCGAATGTGCTCTCAAGCCTCACCGATGGCATAGTCATGACTGATCCCGAAGGAAGCATTGTGTTAGCCAATCCGGCAGCAGAGCGCCTATTCAATTTCAATGAGGCAAAAGCGAAAGGCCAACCCTTGATAAAGGTTGTGCATGACTATGAGATCTACGAGGTGCTAAAAAAATGCCTTAGGACGTCACGTGAGCAGACTGCTCAGCTTGACTCTTCAACTGGTCGTTTCCTTAGGGTTATTGCCGTTCCCTTGTTGGCGGGTAAATCGAGAGGAGCGCTGCTCCTGTTTCAAGACCTCACTGAAATGCGTAGCCTACAAACAATGCGGCGGGAATTCGTGGGCAATATCTCCCACGAGTTAAGAACTCCCCTGGCCGCAATCAAAGCAATAGTTGATACACTACAGGATGGCGCCATTGATGACAAGCAAGCCGCTAGGGATTTTTTGAACAAAGTTGATGTTGAAGTAGATGGGATGACTCAGATAGTAGCAGAATTGACAGAGCTGTCACGTATTGAGACTGGCAGAGTCAAGCTAAAGCTAGAACCGGTGAATCTCAATCTGCTCGTAAAGGAAGTCATCACTCGTTTATCTCCCCAGGCAGAAAGACATAAAGTGGCTCTCTTGACGGAGCTATCTTCTGACTTACATTTCGTCCAAGCTGACAAAGAAAGAATTCAGCAAGTAATGCTAAACATCGTCCACAACGCCATCAAGTTCACGCCTTCGGGTGGAAAAGTAGTGATCTCTACCGAACAGAGCCGAGAATCGGTAATCGCTAAGGTGTCCGATACCGGAATTGGAATCTCAAAAGAAGATTTGCCCCATATTTTTGAGCGTTTCTTCAAGGCAGATAAATCCCGGTCCAACAGTGGAACCGGGATCGGCCTGGCCATTGCCAAGCACACAGTACAGGCTCACAGAGGTAATATCTGGGCCCAGAGCGAAGAGGGTAAAGGGTCTACCTTCAGTTTCAGCCTTCCTCTTTAGGGGACCCCTTAACGGGAATAAGTGGGAAATTTAACAAAACCTTAACAAAGCCTTAAACCGCCTTTAACCTTCATCGGCTACACTTATTCGTGGATGGATAAAGCAATAGGTTTAAGGTTTTTCTTTTGATGGTGAAGCAAGGAAGAGAACTAATTTAGATTGAAGGAGAGTAAACAGATGATCGCAAAGAATGGGTTGAGAAAACGTTGGCTTTCGATAGCGCTTATATTCGCTGCCGGGTTGGTTATCACACTGGCTGGTTGCAGTGGGAGAACTGGGAGTGACACGGGACTCTCAGGCTCTATCAAGATTATTGGGTCAAATACTGTGACACCTTTAAGCTCTGTTTGGGCTGAAGAATTCATGAAAGAAAGCCCAAAAGTACGCATAGCTGTTAGTGGTCCGGGCTCCGGGGTTGGTATCGCTGCTCTGATTGATGGTACCACGGACATCTGCCAGTCATCACGGCCGATTACATCTAGCGAGATAGACCAAGCTAAAACTAAGGGTGTTAATCCCTATGAGATTCAAGTGGCTACTGACGCCCTTTCCGTAGTGGTGAACCCGGCAAACTCAATATCCGAGCTTACTATCGCTCAAATTTCAGCTATCTACACGAACAAGATAACCAACTGGAAAGAACTCGGAGGTAAAGATGCACCAATAGTAGCCATGGGACGGGATACGAACTCTGGTACACATGTCTTTTTCAAGGAGCATGTGGTGCAAATGGCTGGACTGCCTACTCAGGACAAGAAACTGGAATACGGTTCTAAGGTGCTTTTGCTTCCCTCGACGGAGGAAGGAGTATCACAGGTTGCCAGTAACCCCAATGCCATATTCTATGCTGGGTTGGCCTACGTTGACAAGACAGTGAAGCCGCTGGCAATTAAGAAGACACCCAGTGACTCTGCCGTCTTACCGAGCGCGAAAACAGCTTTGGATGGGACCTATCCGATTTCCCGACCTCTTCTGTTCTACACCAATGGAATGCCTACCGGCGCTATCAAAGCCTTCATCGATTACTGTCTCTCACCAGAAGGGCAACAAAAAGTAAGCGAGGCGGGTTTTGTGCCACTGGCGAAAAAATAGCTAGAACAGAGAAGTAGATGGCTTTGCTGGGAGCAATAAAGCAATAAATTGACAGAAAAACCAATTCCCGTGCTGGAGACAGTAACTCCAATCGCCGCCAGAGCAGGCCTTGAAAAGAGCCTTAGGCGGCGGTTGCGATTGGGCGAAAGATTTATTGAAGGCTGGGTTTTCCTGTCAGGTCTGCTTGCTATAGTCGTCCTACTGGGAATCGTTGCCATCCTGCTCAAAGAAGGGCTCCCGATATTTGGCTACACCCCTCCGTGGGAGTTTCTATTTGGCACCAAGTGGTACCCTATCTCCGAGCCGCCCACCTTTGGCATAATGCCTTTTTTTGTCGCTACGCTAATGATTACCCTCTTGGCGACGGCTATAGCCGTACCTATTGGTGTTGGCTGTGCAGCTTATTTGGCTGAAGTGGCATCGTCTAAGGTGAGGGAAACCGTGAAGCCTATAATTGAGATACTGGCCGGAATCCCATCGGTAATGATGGGGTTCATTGGGCTAATATTATTGTCACCCTTGGTTCAAAGCATATTTCACTTGAACACTGGCCTATGTGGACTTACTGCCTCGATAATGCTCTCACTGATGAGTCTACCCATAATCGTAAGCGTCTCTGAGGATGCCTTACATGCTGTTCCTAATGAGTTCAAGGAGGCCTCTTATGCTCTGGGCGTTACTAAGTGGGAGACGATAAGGCATGTGTGTATCCCAGCGGCCCTTTCTGGTATCACCGCCGCTATAATGCTGGGAGTAGGACGTGCCATTGGTGAAACTATGACCGTACTGATGGTGGCTGGAGGAGCTCTGGCAGTACCAGTTTCACCCACAGACCCGATGACGACTATGACTGCTGCTATTGCCTCGGGAATTGGTAATGCCGTTCGCGGCGGGCTGCAATACCAGGCATTATTTGCTATTGGCTTGATTCTATTCATTATGACTCTAGCAGTTAATTTGGTTGCAGAGAGAGTGCTCGAGCGACAGAAAAGAAAGTTTGCGGGGTAGCTTACACATGAGGACTGAAGCCAGACTTTCGCGTGAAGTATCACAACGCACTGCCTTTGCTTTACTAGCCCTGGCTACCGTTATCACGTTAACTCCGGTTTTATTCATCATCATTTACACTATTATTAACGGCGCTAGCGCCTTAAACTGGGAGTTCCTAACCCATTCCCCCTCGCAGGCAGGTAAGTCTGGAGGTATTTTCCCAGCTATCGTGGGTACTTTTTACCTTATGCTGGGCACTCTAATATTTGCACTGCCGATTGGAGTGCTTGCCGCTATTTACCTAACGGAATATGCCAAAGATAACTGGCTCACCAAACTTATCAATATGGCGATTATGAACTTGGCTGGTGTACCCAGCATTGTCTTCGGACTTTTTGGGCTTGGTGTATTCGTGTTGACTTTTCATTTTGGCTTGTCTCTACTTGCTGCCAGCCTTACATTAGCCTCTCAAGCGATGGCGATGGTCGTTACCACATCGAGAGAGGCAATATTAGCCGTACCCAAGGAATATCGAGAGGGTAGTCTCGCCATCGGAGCTACAAAATGGCAGACGGTAAGGCATATAGTTTTGCCCCAAGCTCTCCCCGGAATAATTACTGGGGCAGTCTTAGCAATAAGCCGCGCTGCTGGGGAAACGGCTCCAATATTAGTAGTTGGAGCCGCCTTTTTTCTTCCTGGGCTACCACAATCTCCTTTCGACCAGTTTATGGCATTGCCGTATCATCTTTACACGGTATCTGCTCACGTGCCTGGTGTGCCCAGGAGTACGATTTGGGGCATTGCCCTAGTTTTGCTGGCCGTTGTGTTATCCTTTGATGTTCTAGCCGCTGTTATCCGGATTAAGACCCGACAAAGGAAGTAGACTGATGAATAACATGAACACTGTACCGTCAAACAACAAGGAAGTGACTCAGGATAAATTTGCAAAGCTTAAAACGGAGGGAGTGAGTCTCTATTACGGAGCTTTCCAAGCATTACGAAATGTCGCGTTAGATATACCCAGTTGTGCTATTACTGCTATAATCGGTCCGTCAGGTTGTGGCAAGTCATCTCTACTTCGTCTCTTTAATCGCATGAATGACCTTATTCCCCAGGCTAGAGTGAGCGGGAACGTCAAGCTCGATGGCATACCTATCTATAACCCCAAAATCGACGTCGTAGAGCTTAGGAGAAGGGTAGGCATGGTATTCCAGAAGCCCAATCCGTTCCCTATGTCGGTATTTGAGAATGTAGCTTTCGGGCCAAGGCGACATGGCAGTAAGAGCCGATTTGAGCTCGCAGAAATAGTCGAAAAAAGCCTTCGTCATGCCGCGCTGTGGGAGGAGGTTAATGACAAGCTGGAGCAATCCGCTCTGGCTCTCTCTGCCGGACAACAGCAGAGGTTATGCATTGCCCGGGTATTAGCGGTAGAGCCAGAGGTTATCTTAATGGATGAACCGTGCAGTGCGCTCGACCCTGTAGCCACTCTGAAAATCGAGGATTTAATGAGAAATCTGGCTGAAGATTACACTATTGTCATCGTCACCCACAATATGCAGCAGGCGGCACGGGTATCAGATATGACTGCATTTATGATGATGGAACAAGACAGAGCGGGGGTAGTGGTTGAATACGGCCCAACCTCTCAGCTCTTCACTAATCCTAAAGACAAGCGGACCGAGGACTACATTACAGGTCGATTTGGCTAATGGCCGCAAGGAGGTTTTTTGATGGAAATAAGGACAACTTTCCATAAGCGACTACGGGAGATTCAGGACGATATTCTGGCCATGGGCAGTATGGTAGAGAAGGCTATTAGTCGCTCCATCGAGGCTCTCAAGAACCGAGACTTGGCTCTTGCACATCAGATAATTGGTGATGACCAGAAGATAAACGAAAAGAGATTTGAAATAGAGGAAAAGTGTATCCAACTCATAGCTACCCAGCAACCAATGGCCAGTGACCTACGCATTATCATGAGTGTGCACAGCATAACATCTGAACTCGAGCGAATCGGTGACCATGCTGAAGGGATAGCTAAAATTGCAGTGATGATAGGAGATGAACCACCTCTGAAACCACTAATTGACATACCTCGCATGGCGGACAAGACAAATGACATGTTACGGCGGAGTTTGGAGGCACTCGTTAGCCGAGATGCAGATGCAGCCAGAGAAATCATCGCCGGGGATGATGAAGTAGATAATCTCTACAATCAGGTTTTTCGAGAACTGCTTACTTTTATGCTTGAGGATCCTAAGACTATCACCCGGGCTACTCGGCTCAACTGGGTGGCTCACAACCTTGAGCGTAGTGCCGACAGGGTGACCAATATATGCGAACGGGTGGTTTTTATCGTAACAGGTAAGATGGAAGAGATAGGGGCTTCAAAGTATTAAACAGACGGAGTTAAGCAACAATAGGGCGTTTTGTTGCTTCCGCCACCAATGACCCAAATCCCGTCCCAAGAAGCTACTACTGTGTAACTCGGCACCTTTCGGAGATGGTTTCGACGAATAGATTCTGTGCTGGATATTTCGCTTTGTTTTGGCTGGGTGTATAATCAGAACAAGCGTGCCAGCTATGATTGAGCCCGACAACAGGTTACGATGAAGCAGTGCAGACGGTATCTGATTTTACTTGTGGCGCTATACTAACTGGAGGTAAAGCAATGGATTGCGATTCTTGCATAGCAATGGGAATTGGGGTAATGGGTGGGCTTTTTATACTTGCACCGACCATATCTGATTTACTGAAAGAGGGGAACATTTGGAAAAAGTTACTTGTATTAATTGGGGTGGTCCTTGTGGGGGTAGGGTTTTTTGGGCAATGTGGGTGGGGAGGAGTATGGTACTGGGTCGTGGATATCGTGGTCGTGGGTTTGGTGATACTGGCAATTTGGTGCTTGCGTAAGAAGAAAGCGAAGTAGACAAATCCTCATCTATGGACAAGAGGAATAGTTGCGGTCTCTAAAACTAATTATAGAAACGGGCAGTAAACGGCACAAAAAGGGCTGCAGGTGCATCAAACGATTATGCGAGGAGGTTAGTAGGTCAATATGGCCGGAGGAGAGCTAGTAGACTTGGAGGGATACCAATTAGCAGCGAAACCGCTATCTCGATGGCGTCGCTTTACACGGGACTTCTGGCCTTATTGGCAGGCTCAGAAGCCGAGGTTTCTATTGGAGGTAACGAGAATAGGATCGCCCGCTCAAAGTGCCACCATTACATGGTTCATCAGATTTGCTAATGATCAAGTTACCGGTGAGCAGGTTGTTGTTCCACCCCTACAGACTGGTGACAGCATTAGTTTAAACGTAGGCGGCAAGTTTCTTGGATACACGGGAGATACGTTACTTGTCATACCCACAAATCTTTCTTCAAGTAGCCCGGAGCCATATCGTACCCTTTATGCCTTTCACACGACGCCCAAAGTCTGGATTTCCTTAGCAATTGTGGCGGGCCTATTGGCAGGCCTTTTTGCTAGCCTGCTTCAATACCTGTTCAGGTTGTGAAAGCAAGTTCTGTCATATCTGAGTGCGAGCCCCCCCCCACTCAGATAATCTGGAAAGCCACTGATGATGACAAGCCTAGTGGGACGGTGGTAAATCATATGAACTATCACACATTTGCCTGCTTTGTTCACCAGCTCAGCCAACTTTTTTGCTAATATACTTCCCAGCATCCCGCCCCCACGCATGTGGGGTGGACTGATTGCACCTTTAAGCGTTTCGTTCAATGGCTCTGGACGCGTCACCTTGGGCGCTTCACCGTTTTTCTACCGGTGCTTACGATTAACGTGTTGCCAAAAATTGGCGACAAAGTTGGCGACAAAATGGCGACGGAATAAAAATAACGGGTTATAACCAGTTGGTATCTTAGCTTCAAAACAGGGTTTTGACAATTAACACAATCGTTCTATTTTGAACGTAAAGGCACACATCGGTACACTTGTCCAGGAATTTGGAGACCGCTGCTCTACCAACTGAGCTACACCCCTATATCACAAACAGTAAACAGATATACCTTTCTGCTCCGCGGCTCTAACTCCAGAATTCCAGACAGAGCGTCAATTTGCTGGCCCGTTTG
>Ga0315291_10004110_pt1 | contig 18622 bp, 17 predicted proteins | sample YL17G12_20_MG_FD_203070 | JGI IMG/M metagenome (GOLD analysis project Ga0315291, IMG submission 203070) | Sediment microbial communities from Yellowstone Lake, YNP, Wyoming, USA - YL17G12_20 | ecosystem: Environmental > Aquatic > Freshwater > Lake > Sediment | place: USA: Wyoming | collected...
AGTTGAATCATAACCATCAGTAGCATTCACCCAAACAGTATACAAAGTACTATAATCTAAACCACTAATCAACAAAGACTTAGTACCATTAGAAGCACCATTTGAACTATTCGACTGACCATTACTGCATTGAATTGACCAATCAAAACTATCTCCCTCAGGATCATTAATCAGGATGCTCCACGTAAAGCTCAAAGGATTCCCTGTTGAACCATTCACGGGAGTTGGAGAACCAATTACTGGTGGATTATTCGAACCCGTAGTAAAAATAAACCATTCAATTACAAAATCATAACCATCTGTAGTATTTACCCAAACGATGTATAAAGTACTATAATCTAATCCACTAATAGGCAAAGACTTAGTACCATTATAAGCACCAACATCACTAGAAGATTGACCATTACTACACTCAATATTCCAATCAAAATTATCACCATCTTCATCACTAATAAAAATACTCCATGTTAATGACAAGTCAATACCTGTAGATCCATTAACAGGTGAAGGAGTTCCATAAACAGGTGGTGTATTCAAAGTAACATCATAATCAGAAGCATAACCAATGCTATAACTTTCATTTGTCTCATTCCAACCCCATGCCTTATAATAATAAGGTGTATGAGCATTTAAACCAGAATGCGAAGTACTAATACCAGTATCATTATACAAAGGGTTTCCTTCACCTAAATTCCAATCTGAATAAGAATTCCACTCAATATACGTCTTATCACTATCGGAGCCCACAATCCAATTAAGATCAATCTGACTCGTACTTACAGCAGTTGCTGAAAAATCTGGTGGTTCACCAGGTTGACCACTTACAATCAAAGTTAAAAGATTATTATTAAATGTTATCAATGTAGAAGAAATAATAAAAAAAACTATTATTAAATTAAATGATTTTTTTATATATTTAATATTAATAATAAACTTACTCTTTTTTGACATTTTATATCTATTTCCTCTACGTTTATTTCAGATTTTTATATCTACGGTTTTTAAAATTGAAATGCATAAACTATAATCAAAATATATATCTTTGCAAATGTCTAAAAAACTTGATATTTAGTTAAAAAAAAGTAATTATTTTTTAGCGTATAATTTACTCCATCTAATCTTTCGTGGAATGCGACCTAAATCAAGCATATTTATTTGACATTTATGTTTACAGAAATGAAGTACTGTACCATCTTTTTTAATGTAAATCTTACCTGTACCAGGCTCAATTTCATTTCCACAAAATGAACACTTCCTTCTCTCAACCATTTGTTATCACCTATGGACCTCCCAGTCTCCTTGCTTCTCTTTGTGTTTCGCTTAACATCAGAATATCACCAAGTTGTACAGGTCCCATAACGTTTCTTGTTATGATTTTACCTTTGTCAATACCATCTAAAACCCTGACTTTGACCTGTGAAGCTTCTCCAGCCATACCAGTTCTATCGATTATTTCAACCACTTCACAAGGTGTTCCTTCTACCATTGTTCAACCCTATTTTTTTATAGTTTCAAGTTTTTTAATAATGTTTTCTATTCCAGATTTTTCTTTGCCAGGATTTAAGATAGCAACTGCTGTTGTTGCCACGCCTAGTCCAGCAGCGGTACCTAGTTCTTGTTTACTTGGAACATATGTATAAGGGATCTTTTTTTCTTCGCATAAAATCGGCATATGGGCAAGAATTTCTTCAGGAGTAACATCCTCAGCCATAACAATAAGTTTTGCTTGACCTCGTTCAACCTGTTTTGTTGCTTCATTTGCGCCTTTACTTATTTTTCCACCATCTCTAGCTTTTTCAACAAGATCATAGGCTAAATCTTGTAACTCCTTTGGAGCTTGAAATCTCACATACATTGGCATTTTTTAGCCTCCTTTTTAAGCTTTCATAGATATTTCCTAGATAGGAAATGTACAGCCCTGAATGTTGGGCATATATAAAAATCTTTTTCAATAGTTTTCTAAAGAGGAGTTCTTTCAACTTCAAGAGCATCAGCTGTTGGATACTGCTCTATAATATAACACTCAAAGCCCTGTTTTTTCAATTTAGAAGAAATTTTTTCAAGAATCCAAGGAGCAATCTCTATTAAATTTTTTTCATTATTTTTTGAAATATCACTATGTTTGATATTAAAATGTTTTATTAACAAACTATAAATTTTGTTTAAAGAAACATTTTTTGATAAAATAATACCTTTTAAAAGAGTGCCGTCTTTGGTTATTATTTCATATTTTTTTGCGACGTTCTTTGCTCTACGTTTTATTCTATTTCTGAGTTGTATACCGTCTTTAAAAGAGGAAGAACAATAATGAACACCGACCTTAAAATCCTTTTTTGAAACAATATCGATGATATTTTTTGCTGATCCTTGACTTCCTTTAACTGCAGCAGATATATCATCTTTAACTGTGTAATTTTTTTTAATTAGCTCTTTTGCGTTAGTTTCAGAAAATTCAAGTTCATTTAGATTTACCCATTTTATTCCAATACTATCTGCCCAATTAATCAATGAAAACATTTCTTTTTCATTATCAGGAATTGCTGGTATCTCAAGAGCTACATCAACCTTTGTTTTCTGTGCTTTTTTAATAGAAGAGATCATCGGGCTTTTATTCATATTTGACCAGTACATCGGCTCCGGATGATACCTGATTTCATCTAAACCTGCCAAAACTAGTTCATCAACCTTATCACCATTTATTGTTCCACAGGTATACAAATGAATATGAAAATCTGAACCAAAATTATCCTTTAAAATAGAAATGTAGTTTTTTGTTCTTTTCCATACAGCAAGTGGATCACCACCTGTTATACCTGCACCTTTTGCTTCGATATATTTTGCTTCTTGTATCAGTTTTTTAATGTCTTTTTCATCTATTAACTCCCATTCATTTGCAAAAATTCTGTCTTTTTGTTTTTTCTTGGTACTAAGTGGACAATAGAAACATTTTGCAGAGCAAAGCCCTGTCACTAAAACAACCATTTTTGAACCTTGGGCACACATCCTGCAGGCAGGTGACAAGGGCAAAATATAAGCACTATCTTTAAGCCAAGTAACTATCTTTCTCATTCTAAACCCGTAGCAGTGATTGCAAAAACAGCTTTATTTCCCTCTGGTTGAGATCGATGTTTAATTATTGTAGCCTGTCTTTTCCCTATACCTATTTTTTCGAGTTTAATAATCGTTTTAGCCATATGTTCAACTCCTCTACCTGCAAAAGGTTTAACATCGTCTTTTTCAAAAGAATAAACCTGGCCAGTAATAACAACAAATATATCTTTTTTAATAGAAGCGATCTGCAAATCTGTAATTTGTCTATTTAACGAGCGGATAGCAAATTTTTCGTCATCCTCCAACATAAGCCGATAAAATAGATTAAATGTGTCCAACACAATAAGCTCTAAATCCTTTATTTTCAATGCATCCTTAATCAGCTCTTCCTGTTGTTTGAAAGTAGATGGATTGAAAAACAAAATATCAGAAAAAATTTTTTTACGATCTTTACCTTCACATATCTGATTAAGTCGCTCTAAAGAAACTCCCTCGCTATCTATATACGCAATTTTTTTCCCACTTAGTGCGCATTCTCTAGATGCCTGTAAACAAAAATTGGTTTTCCCACTACCTGCCTCACCGTATATTTCCGTAATAGACTTGCTTTCTATACCTCCACCTAAAAGATCATCTAGTGGCTTACATTTTATTGGTAAATATTTCATTTTCAAAAATAGTAGATGATATTACCCATAAAAAACTTTTTAATAAAAAAATAATGTTAATTTATAAAATTCTTTTTTTAAAAAAACAAGCTTTGCAAAGTTTTTGAGAGGTTGGTTCACCACATATTACGCACTTATTTAATTCAGTAGGTGGGTATTTTTCAATAAGTAGATCCTTTAGATCATTATAGCTACTTAAGATACTATGACGTGTGCCAGGATGTTTATATTCAAGATTATCTATCGCCTCTTTAAAATCACCTCGTAGTGCATGAATAGCATAAGGACATTCACCATCATGATACTCTATATTTTTTAAAATAGCATATAATGCCACTTCTTTTTCGGGAATGGTACGAATTGGTAACATACGCGGTACAAGACCAGGTTGAATTTTTTTATGCGGACCTAAACGCGCAAGTTTCTGCAAATCGCTATTAACAAAATTCATCAAAATAGATTGAGCCATATCATCAAGATTATGACCTGTTACAAGTTTATCAACACCGAGGGATCTAGCTTTTGTATTTAGACATAATCTTCTAAAAACCCCGCAATAGCTACATTCAGCAAGTTCATCATCTTTTGATGCAACATCATCCAATGTAATTCCAATAACATCTTTGAATGATACAATATTATGTTTAATTCCTAATTTTTTACAATTACTTGATGCAATTTTTATGGACTCAGGACGATACCCTTTTATTCCCTCATCAACAGTAATTGCAAAAATCTCACAATTTGATCTTTTTGAAAAGATATCATAAATTAAATGTAAAACAACCGTACTATCTTTTCCACCTGATAAGGCAACACCAATTTTTATATCTTTAATTGCTTTTCCCTGTTTCTTTATATCTTTTTTAACCCGTTTTTCAAAATACTCTATAAAATGAGACTTGCATAGATGTGCACCATTATATCGAATAAACGTAACTGCTAGTTTTTTACACTTAGAACAGGTCTTAGTCATTCAAAATCTACAATAAATTCTAAATAAAATAGTTATTGATTAAGTAAATCGATAATAATTTCAAATGTTATAATAGGATGTTCAAGTTCGAAATTAATTATAGTTTTCGGGTGAAGCTCACCAAACATTCCAATTTTTTTATTTTTATAAATAATAGATGCACATCTACCTTTTACAAAACCAGGATGAACATAATCAGTTATTTCATATTTTATTCCTGAATCTCTCATAATAGCATCTACAAATGATTTGCATTCAGTAAAACTAGCTTTAGCGTCAATTTTAATAAAAGCAAGATTTTTTTGATTTTTAAAATCTTTATTAACAACAATTCCTAACTCAAAAATCTGCTGAGGTAAAGGATGATGTTTATTTTCATTTAAAATTTTTAAAAGTGAAGGAATAAGACTGGTTCTTAAAGACGAATAATCTTCTCCAATGGGATTATCAATCTCAACTCTACTGGAGACATCCAAACCCATTTTAATAAATTCGTCTTTCTCATTTGAAATTATAAAAGTTGTGACCTCGTTAAAACCTAGACCAATTAAAATTTTTCTAAAACTTTCAAATAACCCATAATTTGGTAAAGTTTTTCCAAAAGTTAGTGCTCGAGGAAAATCAGTTTCAAATTTATCATAACCATAACCAACAGCAACATCCTCTACAATATCTATATTATGTAAAATATCTGCTCGCCATGCGGGTATTTCAACGTCAATTTCTGTTTCTTTTGCTATTGCATTATGACCCATTTTTTTAAGGTAAAAAACTACATCTTTGCAATTTATCTTTGTTCCCAGAATCCTATTTATGTAATCCAAAGATATTTTTCTTTTTATAGGATTTAAGTCTGGTGTAATTATAGTTTTACCATCATCTTTAATTGTTGTAGAAAATATTTTACCATTTCTCTCAGCAAGAGCAGTAGTTATAATATTTAAAACATAATTTATTGCTTTTTTATCAGTTCCGGTTACATCAATGAATAAATTTTTTGTAAATGGAGTAACCTCAGTAAGGGTACCATTAATTATAGGTGGATAGGACAGCACATTATTATTTGCATCCACAATCAAAGGATGTTTATCATGACCTTTTAATATATGAGCATAGGCAATTCCTTTTTCATGATGCATTAAAATTTCACTTAATGCCATAGAATCTGATTTATTCAATGGAATAAATTCAACAGAATCCGGATCAACTGCTTTATACGTAAAAGGCGGTTTAACTGCTTCAAAATCATGAACTCCTATTGCTACTTTTTTTCTATCTCTACCGATACCTAAATGAAGTTTTTCTTGCAAATCCATTAAAGATTTTATAAGTTCATCTGTCATAGTAATATTTTTAACTAGAGCAGTAACAACAAAGGGTCTAACCTTTTTAACATTTGAATCAACAAACATTACGATATCTGATTTCTTAATATCATATTTTTTAAGTCCTATTTCAAATTCAAAAAATGCTCTTGACGCCCTCGCTATTCCTTCAACAGACGTAAGATCTGGCCGATTTGGAAAAAATTCTATACTGATATCGTTTCCTTCAACTTTATCTACATCTGCACCTATCATAGGTAGCTTTTCAATTAATTCCTCTTTCGAGATTTTATACCCAAATATATTCAAGAAATCTTTGTACTCGAATGTTATAACAGGCATATGAACGTGAAATATGTTTTTGGTATTTTAATCAATAGGATAAAAGTCGAGGTATAGCAGGTATAGCAATTATAAAAGAGCTAAAAAAAATTTGATTTATAATTAAATAAAATTTGATGGAAAAAACTAGTTTTTCATAAATTAATCTTGGTGAAAAAAGATTTAAAAGAATTTTTTATTTAGCAATAAATAACTCTGGTAGGTAATATGCGTAAATTCAAATTAGCAATATTTGATATGGATGGAACGTTACTTAGGGATAAAGGTATATTTGTGATAGCAGAAAAAAAGGGATTCAAGGACAAATTAATAAGCATTCTAAGAAACGACAGCAAGGAATTTTATGAAAGAAGTTTGGAAGTGGCAAAACTTTTGAAAGGGCAAAACAAAAAAGAATTCTTAGAGATTTTTAGAACTGTTCCTTATCAAGATAATATCAAAGATATTATTAGAGAATTAAGAGAAAAAAATATCAAGACTGCTATAGCTACAGATAGTTATCAATTTCTAGCAGATGATTTAAAACAGAGGCTTGATATTGATTATGCATATGCAAATAATCTTTTAACTAATAATGATATAATTACAGGAGAATTAGAAATTCAAAATAAAAATCTTCTTAAAGATTTCAATGGTAGAATTTATTCTATATGTAAAAGTAATGTTTTAGAGCAATTGTGTATTGACTTAGGAATTACTGTAGATGAAGCAATTGCTGTTGGTGATGGAAGAGTTGATATTGGTATGATTAAAAAAGCAGGTTTAGGAATTGCGTTTAATGCATTAGACGAAGTAAAGAGTCATGCAGATGTTGTAACAAACGATTTAGGTATAATATTAAGATATATTTAGGCTAGGAGTTATAATATGAAAATACTAGCAATTGCTGATATACATGGATTACAATATAGATTGAATATAGTTTTGAAAAATATTGAAAAATATTCACCAGAGCTTGTAATTATATGTGGTGATATAACGCAATTTGGACCAGGTGAACTAGCTATAAATTTTTTAAATCAAATACCAACAGAAACATTAGTTATAACTGGTAATATAGATACACCTGATGTAGAAAAAGCAATAGACGAAAGCAAAGCGACAAATATCAGCTTAAAGAAAGTAATAAAAAAAGGGATATCTTTTATTGGTATCAGTGAAGTAATTCAAGATGATTTTAAAATTATAAAAGAAAAAAAAATTTTAGATGAAAAAATTGTTCTAATATCTCATAAACCACCATATGGTGCACAGGATAAAATTTTTATTGGAATGCATGGTGGAAGTAAAGAGTTAAGAGCAATTATTGAGAAATTTAAACCTTATTTGGTATTATGTGGTCATATCCATGAAGACCCAGGTTTTTCAAAAATAGGTGAAACAATGGTTGTTAACTGCAGCATGGGAAAAAAAGGAGAAGGGGCAATTATAGAAATAAATGAAGATATTTCTGTTATAATGCTTGATTAAATTTAATGGTAGCTTTAAGTAGATTTAGATAAAAGATTAATGTTATTTATTTTGATGACTGTGATCTTGCTTGAAAAGCAAATTCAATGTTTTCTTTATCAAATCCTTCTTTAAGTGCAAAATTCACCTTCTCATGAATATTTAGATACTCTAGATAATCTCCAGTGTTTATATAGTAAACAATTTCAAAGTTGAAGCTAAATGATCCAATTTCTATAAAATGGACCATGTCAAATTTAGTAGAATCAACCTTTTGTATTGTTTTTTCAACAAGTTTAGGAATTTTTTTAAGTTTTTCTAAAGGTGTATTTGGACTTACTCTTATGGTGAACTCAACTCTACGCTTAGTCATTTTACGATAATTACGAACACTACCTGAAGTTATTTCTCTGTTTGAAATAATCATTTCTTCGCCCCGCAGTAGCTGTAATCTTGTTGATTTCATACCTATTTTAGTAACAATACCTGATTGATTTCCAATAGCAATAAAATCTCCAACTTCAAACGGTTTATCAAAATAAATTGAAAATGCACTAAATACATCACTGAGAATACTTTGTAAGGCAAATGCAATTGCAATACCACCGACACCAACACCTATAACTACACCGGAGAGATCGACATTAAAAGCATTTAAAATAAATAATAATGCAATTAGATAAACAATACCCTGAAGGAATTTTTTAAAAATATTTAGGATACGATTGTCTATTTGTTTTTTCTGTTTGTTTTTCTCACCATACCATGAAACAAAAACGTTTATTACCCGTGTTACAATGAAAGCAGCTAAAATAATCTCAACGACAGTAAATATTTGTGTCAATATTGTCGAATAATCATCTAAAGCATATAGTTGATCAATTCCATAATAAAAACCAATGAGTATTACTAAAAAATAAATTGGTTTCTTAATATTTTTTATTATTTCATCATCTAGTGTTGTTTTTGTTTTTTTCGCCCATTTTGTAAAATAGTGTTCAAAAATATGGTAAACAATCCAACCAGCGACAAGAGAGAGTATAAAAATTATAACAGCTGCGCTAATTTGCAATATTAACGGATCTTCTATTCCAAATCTTTGTAATATTTCTTTTATGAAAGTTGCTAAATCTAATGTAACTTGCATTTAAAATCGTGGGGGAAAATAATTAGGTGTTTTTTAATTTTTAGTTTGATACATTAATTTAAAATACTAATTGGGAAACTTAATAGACAATAAAATTATACAGGTCTTTATTTGATAAGTATCAAGGGGGAATCACATGACTATTGTCGTAAATGGTTCTGGATTAACTATTGAAAAATTGGTAAACGTTGCAAGATTTAATGAAAAAGTAGAGCTTCATCCTGATTCTTTTATGCTTATAAAAGAATGCCGAGCCATGCTTGAAAATAAAATAGTTGCCAAAGAAATAATGTATGGTGTAAATACTGGAATTGGGGAATTTTCAGAGGTTGTTTTAAACGAAAATCAGATAGAAGATTTCCAAAAATATCTTATTTATAATCACGCAGCTGGTATTGGTGATCCTGCACCGATTGAGTATGTTCGAGGAGCTATGCTTTCAAGAATAAACGTTCATGCTCATGGTAATTCAGGATGTCGACCTGAAATAACCCAGACCTTAGTGAGGATGTTAAACGAGGGTGTAACTCCATATGTTTGTCAAAAAGGATCAGTTGGTGCCTGTGGCGATCTAGCACCAATGGCTCAAATTGCATTGCTCATGCTTGGTCAAGGTAAAGCGTTTTACAAAGGTGAACTTTTTGAAGGCAACGAAGCCATGAAAAAAGCAGGTATACCTTTTCCTGGTTTAAGAGCAAGAGACGGACTATCAATCATAAATGGCTCTAATCTTTTAACCGCAATGAGTGCTATATTTCTATTTGACGCAAATAACTGGTTGAAACAAGCTGAAATTGCTGCAGCTATGTCATTAGAGGCATTAAAAGCAAACATGAAACCTTACGCGGTAAAACTACATGAAGCACGAGGTTTTCTTGGTGCTGTAAAAAGTGCAGAGGCAATTCAAAAATTAATAAAAGGTGGGGATCTTGCTGAAGGAAAAATCAAATGTAAAATTCAGGATGCATATTCCATGCGTTCGACACCACAGGTGATTGGCGCAGCTCGTGATGCTTTAAATTATGCTCGTTCGCAGGTCGAAATTGAACTTAATGGTGTTGGTGATAACCCTGTTTTTTTTCCAAAAGAGAATCTTCAATTATCTGGTGCAAATTTTCAAGGAAGTCCTGTTTCTCTACCAATGGACATGATCGGTGCTGCAGTTACAATGGTTAGTGTATTATCTGAAAGACGAATGAACCGGTTGAATAATCCTGCATTAAGTGTAGGATTACCAGCATTTTTAACAAAAGGAGCCGGTATGTTTTCGGGGTTGATGTTAAGTCAATACACAGCTGATATGTTGATTGTTGAACAGCGTATTTTATCTGCTCCAGCTTCCATTCAATCTATACCTGCAGCAGCTGATCAAGAAGATTTTGTTTCTATGGGTATGAACACAGCGATTAAAAATTTCCAGATACTTGATAATGCCTATGGAATTTTAGGTATCGAATTTATGGCTGCTGCTCAAGCTTTAGATTTTCGGGATTATAAATTTGGTAAAGGTGTGACAAAGGCAAAAGAAGTAATACGAAAATATGTTAAATTCTTGGATGAAGATAGACCACTTTATATAGATCACACAAAAATGAAAGAATTGGTAAAATCATGCGAGATATTAAAAGAAGTGGAAAAAGTAGTTGGAAAACAAGAATAGTTTTATTTTTTTATCATTGGGGCTTTCAGATCTGTTTTCTTTATTAATTCAATAGATTCCTTATATCCAGCATCACCATGTCTAATAACACCAATACCTGGATCTGTTTTAAAAATCCGTTTAATTCTTTCATCGGTTTCTTTTGTTCCATCACAAATAACTACCATACCAGCATGAGTAGAAAGCCCTATTCCAACACCACCACCATTATGAATCTGCACACTATCAGCACCAGCTGCGCAGTTAAGTAATGCATTGATTAGTGGCCAATCAGCTATTGTATCACTACCGTCTTTCATACCCTCGGTCTCCCTATAAGGAGAGGCTACACTACCGCTATCCAAATGATCTCTTGTTACAGCTATAGGACCTATGTCTTTATTTCTAACCATTTTATTGATTTCTAGTGCAAACTTGTCTCTTTCACCATAACCTAGCCAACATACTCGAGCAGGTAACCCTTCCCAAGGAAGATATTTTTCAGCAAGTTTAATCCAATTAGATAATACATCATCTTCTGGAAACATCCTGACCATAGCCTTATCAGTTTTTAAAATATCATCAGGATTTCCAGATAAGGCAAGCCATCTAAACGGTCCTCTTCCAACACATAACATTGGTCTTATATAAGCTGGTACAAAACCAGGGTAATCAAATGCATTTTTTAATCCTGCCTTTAATGCTTGTCCCCTTAGATTATTACCATAATCAAAAACAATAGAACCATTTTTCTTGAAATCTAACATAGACTTGCAATGATTCTTTATACTAACCAAGGATTTTTTTATATAACCTTCTGGATCTTCCTTTCTTAACATTATTGCATCTTTTAAAGAGTCTCCAAAATAACCAGATGGAATATAACCATTTAGTTCATCATGAGCAGATGTCTGGTCAGTGACAACATCGGGTTTAAAATTCTCTTTAGCAAGCTTTGGATGTGTATCAGCGCAGTTACCTAAAAGACCAATTGAAAGAGCTTTACCTTCATCTTTTGCATTTTTAGCAATTTCTATTGCTTCATTAAGGTTTTTTATTTTCTTGTCACAAAAGCCAGCTTTTACTCTTCTATTTATACGATTTTCATCACATTCCACAGCGATACAAATGCCACCAGCCATTTTTACAGCAAGTGGTTGAGCACCACCCATACCACCAAGTCCGCCGGTTAACACAATTTTTCTTTTTAAATTACTTTTAAAATGTTTTTTTGCTAAAGCAGAAAAAGTCTCATAGGTTCCTTGGATAATTCCTTGTGTCCCAATATAACACCATGAACCAGCTGTCATCTGACCATACATGATAAGACCCAGTTTTTCAAGTTCATAAAAATTATTCCAGTTACTCCAATGTGGGACGATATTGGAATTAGCCATTACAATTCTTGGTGAATTCTCCCATGTTTTAAAAATAGCTACAGGTTTTCCTGACTGGATAACCATTGTTTCATCATTATCAAGATTTTTAAGTACCTCAACTATTTTTTTATAACATTCCCAGTTTCTAGCCGCTTTACCAGTGCCCCCATAGACAATTAGTTCTTCTGGAATCTCAGCGTTTTCCAGATTATTTTCAAGCATTCTTAAAATTGCTTCTTGTCTCCATCCTTTACAACGTAGATTTTTACCTCTAGCTGCTTTTATAGTTCCCTGCATAAAATCACTATACAATATAGATTTGGTAATTAAATTTTATCAAACGATTTTTAACAAAAAGGAAGGATGGCTGGCCTCACTAGGAGGGGATGGGATGCACTCTAACAAAAACTACCAGCCCGATTCCTTCCAATAATAAAAATGAGTAACGCATATATATGCTTTTCGCTAAAAGAGTATCATAGGATAGAGATACTCACGACATTATTTCCTCTTAAGATTACAGTGCCAAGACGTCTTTTATTTTGTTCAAAGGTTTCTTCAACTTCATTTAAAACCATATTCATATATTCATCATAACCTGTAAGTTTACCTTCTATTACTCTGCCGTCTTTTAATAGTAGCGACAATTTTTGATTCATTGCTTTTTCCAGTACATCAAGTGGTAATGCCATGGGGTAGACGAAACATATTCCCCTTTTTAAAGTATTCTCTTGTTAATTATATTCTCGATTTAATTAGTGTAAAAAATTTTATTAAGAAAATCATAAAAATTATATGTGATATGTATATTATGGAAATGCCAATATCGGTGGGAGGCTAAAGTAAAATGTCAAATGGAAATATAGTTCACGTGGTTGGAACCGGAACCATTGGAGAGCCTTTAATTGGACTTCTTTGTGATGCAAGAGAAGAGTTAGGTATTGATGAAATTACTTTTTATAAACATAGTCCAGTTTTATTAGACAGACCTAAATTAAAAGGATTAATTAACAGAGGAGCAACGTTAGCAGTTAACGAAGAAAAAATAAAGGAATTCCAGGAACTTGAGATAGAACCAACTTATGAAGCAGAGGAAGCAATAAGAAGAGCAAGTGTTGTAATTGATTGTACCCCAAAAGGTACTGGAATTATGAACAAAGAGAAATACTATGATAAATACAAAAATAAAGTAAAAGGATTTTTAGCTCAGGGGTCTGAGTTTGGTTTTGGTAAAATGTATGCCTTAGGTATTAATGATGATGCAATAACACCAAAAGATAAATTTATCCACATTGTTAGCTGCAACACACACAATATCGCTGCTTTGATTAAAACTTTAGCAATGGATGGTAAAAAAAACATTCTTAAAGAAGGCAGATTTGTTTGTATTAGAAGAGCAAATGATATTAGTCAAGAGAAAGGCTTTATTCCTTCACCAGAGGTAGGAACACACAAAGACGAAAAAATGGGGACACATCATGCTGTTGATGTGTATCATCTATACAAGACTCTTGGTATTGAACTAAATGTATTTTCTAGTGCTTTGAAGTTAAACACTCAATACATGCACTGTATATGGTATGATTTGAAGATATCTAAAAAGATAACAAAAGAAGAGGCTATCAAAAAATTTATTGATAATCCATTGGTCGCAATTACTTACAAAAAAGCAGCCAATTTAGTATTTTCTTTTGGTAGAGATCATGGTCACTATGGTAGAATACTTGACCAAACCGTTGCCGTTATACCAACTATTCATGTCCTAAATAACAACGAAGTAATAGGATTTTGTTTTACACCACAGGATGGTAACTCAATTCTAAGTAGTATTGCAGCTACAGAAAGATTTTTATTCCCAAATTCATACGAGGAAAAAATAAAGTTTCTTGGAGCTTTTCTATTGCAGGAAGTATAAACAAAACTATAAAAAATTCTCTTAAAAAACCTATATACTCTTTATTTATTATACCTTAATTTATGAAGCAAAATAAGATTAAAAATAAAATTATTCGTGATCCAATTCATGGAGATATAAAATTAAATGGTTTATTTTTAGATTTAATAGAAGCTCCAGAGATTCAGCGTTTATATAATATAAAACAATTAGGTCTAGCTCATCTTGTTTTTCCTGGCGCGCATCATGCAAGACTTGAGCACTCTCTTGGTACATATTATGTTTCCTGTAAAGTTTCGGAAAATTTGAATTTAGAAAAAAATGAAAGAGAATTGATTGCCTGTGCAGCTTTATTGCATGATATAGGTCATGGACCTTTTTCGCACACTCTTGAATATATCCTAAGGGATACATTAAATATTGATCACATAGATTTAACCGAAAAACTTATTTTTGGAGAAAGTACAATCTTTGACGAAAAAGAAAAAAGTTATATTGACTCACCAAGTGTTTTTGAAATACTAATTGAACATAATATTAATCAAAAAGAAATATCAAATATTATCAGGGGGAAAATTAATAGAAAACCATATCTAAGTCAGCTCTTAAATAGCTCCATTGATGTTGATCAACTTGATTATCTAGTTAGAGATGCTTATTATACAGGTGTTGCTTATGGAGCAATAGATATTGATCGTTTTATACAAACACTAGTCATCAACAAAGGTCGTTTAGCAGTTTTAAAAAAAGGAATAGGAGTTATTGAAAATATTTTGATGGCTAGAGCCCTTATGTATTCCTCTGTATATTTTCATAAAACTGTTCGCATTGCTGAATTGATGCTCTCAAAATCAATTGAATTGCTAGAGAATTTAGATCCTTTGGAGTTTATAAAAAAAACAGATTTCGAGCTGCTAAATGATTTAAAAAGTGAAGGACCTTATCAACATGAGATTGCAACAAGACTGAAATACAGAAAATTGTTCAAACAGGCTTATTCCTTTTCAAGGATGGTTTCAAAAGAAAAGCATATTGATGTAATTGAAAGATTAAAGGATTTAAAGTTTAGAAGAATGAAAGAACAGGAAATTGAAGAATCTCTTAAAATCCCTCTAGGTCATGTGATAATTGATATTCCATTTTATGAGTTACATCAGGCCGAACCTAGGATTGATAAAACAGATATGATTATTGTTGATGAAAAAAATAAGATAAGATCTCTTGATGATTTTACACCAATAGCTAATGCAATCAAAAAAAAAGCTATTCCTGATTGGGATATTATGATTATTACTGATGAAAAATTCAAAGACCTAGTTTCAAAAAAAGCAGAAAGATATCTTTTCAGTTAACGATTGAAAATTTAAATTTATATTATTTGAGATAATATAATATTTATAAGAGAGTATATATCTTAGTTAACTTGTAATGATGAAAAAAAATAGGCAAAGTATTTTAAAAACTATAAAAATTTATCTAAAATTAGGTAGACTTTTTGGAGCTACAAACACTTGGGGTGCAATTTTCCTAGGTGCAGTTACATCAACAGTTATTCCAAATATTTCTGATGCTCTAAAAATTTTATTTATTGCAATTTTTTCACATGCTTATATTGGTGCAATTAATGAGTATTGTCATATAGAAGAGGATAAAAACAATCCTCAATATAAGTATAAACCTCTTGTTAAGGGAGAAATTAAACCAAAAAATGCCCTTATCTTTATTTATTTTTGTTATATTATGATGATAGTTTTTTCTGCTTTTTTCTATCCTAATTTGATTGCGTTTACTTCCATTGTATTAGCAGCTTTGTTTGGTACACTTTATACGTTTAAAGGAAAATATATTGCATGGGCATATGATATAACTCCATCTTTTGGAGCAGCTTTTCTTGTAATATTCGGAGCATCTGCATTAGGTAATATTACATTTATTACGATAGTAGCTGCTATATGCGCATTTTTAATTAGTGTTTACTCCGAATGGATAGATGGAATGAAAGATGTGGATATAGATAGAAAATTTAATATTCCTACAACAGCAGTCAGATGGGGTTACACACATGATAAAAACCTTTCCTTATACTTTTTAAGGTCAAAAAAAGGCAAATATTCGTACTCAATTGGAGACCCAAATTTACTCTACTTTATAGGTATAGTTTTAGCAATGGATATTGTATATTCATTACCATTTTTTTTGAATATTATCTCTCCGTATTATTTCTACATATTTATATTAATAGGCGTCCCAATACATATACTCCTTATATACAAACTATTTGGAAAACAAAATAAGGAGAGTCTCAGAAAACATCCTTTATATTTTCTTGGATCTGCCATGTTTTTAGCATTTAATTTGGTTATTGACAAGATTATGATATGGGGATTATTAGCTATTTTAGCTTTTATTATTGGATGGGTATATGTTTTTTCCTTACTTGGAATACGCTTTTCAAAAGATTAGGTTATAGCTTAATTAAAAGTGTTATAAATTCAGTTTTTTTGTAAAAAGGAGAGAATGGGGAAGATGAAGGTGGTGAGGAGAGATTTAACAAAAAAACTCCATATCTCCCCCATTCACGAAAATATATATAATATATGAGTATATAAATCTTATTATACAAATATCGTTTTTTGTCGAATAAATAATTTTTTACAATTTATATTAGTTGGTTATTAATAAATAATAATAAAAATAATTTATAAAATATAATTTAAAAATTAATTATTTTCATTCAATTTCTTTGTCCTTGAATTTTAATAATTCAATTATTTGTGGTTTGTTAGAAAGATTTTCACTATAACTACCAATTGTAATAATACCATTAGTTATGACATGATATCTCCAATACTTAATAGTGAAAATTCTATTATATTGAGTTTCAATTGTATTCATTGTAATATCACAACAAATTTTAACATTATTAGTTGTTTCATCTTTAATTATTAAATCAAATTCTTTTGGAAAAAAAAATTTCTCATGCTTTTTGTTTCTCTTAATAATAATCTTGATTTTATCTGGATGAATGTTGTAAAAATTATCCTCATCTTTGTTCATTACAGCAACAATGTCACTCTTAAAAAAATTTTGAACTATTTTAGCCCATGTAACATTCATTGTCTGTGCACTTATTCTACCCCAATACCATCCTAGATTATTCATAGCAGTAGTTACAGAATAACCCCAGTTATGATCATGATAACCAACACCTTCGAGCTCAATTTTCTCCCCATTAATGATGATCTTACCAGATACTATTGCCTTAGGTAATGGAACCACCCAGTTAGTATCAGCTGTTTCTATTTTCCAACCTTTTGTTGAACCAATAAATAATAGATTTACTTCTATATTTTTTATAGATAAATTGATTATATATCGCCATTGCTTATCTTTCTTATAGGATTCTTCATCAAAATGTACAATTGTTTTATTATTTATCTTAATTGTCGGGTAATTAGAGTCAATAAAAAACTTGGAAAAAAAATCTATTTTTAATTCATCTGATACAATCTTACCATTTTTGTAAATATTTATTCTTGACTGGACCATTCCAAATTTTTTTATATTATATGTTCTAAAACCTACATGAATGCTATAACCATTTGTAAAAACAGCATCAAAATACCACCATTCAATATTTGCTAAATGAGAACTAATATGATATGCATCATCTTTTGGTTGTATCTCCACCGCTTTTAAAAACCTAGGATTCTCAAAGCAAGGATTTATTTTTTTTGATTCATTGTTCATGATTATTACTTTTAAGTATAAAATTTAATTGCATAATAATTTTTCCTAAAAAATTCAAAAAAATCTTAATAACTCAGAAATATCAATTAAATCTATATTAGTAGTTTTAGAATCCATAGTTATTTCGCCTAAATAATGTAAATGATATCTCCAATAGTTAAGCGATGGAATATGAATATTATGAACATTATCCATCTTGCATTTAACAGATAAATTAACATAATCATTATTTACACATATATGAAAAATCTCTGGAATCATCCTTTTATTATTCTTAATCTCCTTTTCGACAGTAAACTGAATATCGCTTGGATCAACACTGATATAAGAGTCATCTTTATTTATAACAACAATTAGCTGATCAATACCTTTCCTACTCATTACTTTTGCCCAGGTAATATCAAATTTACCAAGAGGAATCTTACCAAAATGATAACCTTTTATAAAAAATGGGGCATATAATGGATATATATTGTGATCATGATAACCTATACCTGTAACTTCTATCTTTTTTCCATCAACAAAAAGAGAACCTATAACATCAAAAAGTGGAATTACCAACCATTGCCCAAGTAAAGTTTTTCCTTTCCATGATGTATTCTTTTGAACAAAACGAAGATCGACACCATCTGTTTTATCGCCCATTGAAATATTATATGACCAAAATCCTGTTTTTTTATCTAGCCCTTGATAGTTGACGATGGTTTTATCCTCTATTTTGATAACAGGATTTTCAGTCGAACCATAAAATGCTTTTAGTGGAAATCTCTGCCGAATTGTTTTGATAGGTTTAGTATCTTTATATAAATATAAACCCGTTAATACTAAACCTAAACCATTTACATGTAGTACATTAACCGATACAACCATACTGTATCTTTCTTTGAAATATCCATCAAAATACCATGTTTCAACATGAGAAAAATTATCTTTTAAGTGAATCGCATCATCAACGCTGGAAATATTTATTGGCTGAAATCTTATTTTTTGTTCAACTGGCAT
>Ga0315291_10004112_pt1 | contig 18619 bp, 16 predicted proteins | sample YL17G12_20_MG_FD_203070 | JGI IMG/M metagenome (GOLD analysis project Ga0315291, IMG submission 203070) | Sediment microbial communities from Yellowstone Lake, YNP, Wyoming, USA - YL17G12_20 | ecosystem: Environmental > Aquatic > Freshwater > Lake > Sediment | place: USA: Wyoming | collected...
GATGACCTAGACCTTGCGATCCTTCGAGAACTTCAAGAAGAATGTAGAACGGCACTACAGGAAATCGCAGCAAGGGTCGGAGCACCTGTTTCTACTGTCCACTATCGTGTGAAGCGTCTTGAACGGGAGGGCATCATCGAGGGCTACAATGCCAGAATAAACCCAGAGAAGATGGACTTGGAGTATATCACAGCAATAAGGGTGTGCGCCGACTACGCTTCAGGTTATTACAGAACTATGGGGGAGGAATTGGCGAAAATTCACGGGGTCTGGGCGGTGTACCTCGTACTGGGCGACTATGATTTTCTTATTCTGACCCGGTCAAAGGATAGAGAAGAATTCCTAGGAATCATCGATAGGATGATCCAAGTCAAGGGAGTGAGGAAAACATCAACCCAAGTTGTGGCCAAGCTCCTCAAGGAAAACCCGAAACTAGAGTTCTAGCATAAGCGCTCGGCAAACTCTGCGTATTCATCGCCAGTATGCTCTATTATGACAGTCTTCCACTGAACGTTAGCGTGTTCCCGTTTTCGAGGTTTGGCTCCGGATCTCGGTTCCTGAGAAACACCCAGATGGCAAGTGGATCATGCGGAATTCTGACGAGGACAGCTGGCGCTTCTCCAGTTCTGACTAGAAAAGAAACGTGAAGGAGGGTGTCAGCTGTATCGAAAACTTGAAGTCCGGTACGACGGGTTGTTTTGTTATGCCATCCTGCAATAGACATCGCGTTCTTGGCCTGGCAAAATCACTCATCATGGCGAACTCGGAAAACCCTCCCGGATCTGAGCGAGAGGTGGCTTCTGTTCTTCGTGAGCACTTGGAGTCTTATGCAATATGCTGCAGGCCGGTGGGCAGTTCAGAACGGCCCAATCTCATCTTCTCGACGACTGATGATTACGCGGGGCGCCTTGTCCTGCATGGGCATATGGATACGGTTCCTGCAGGCGATCTTGAATGTTGGGAGTATGATCCTTTTGCGGCACAACTGGAGGGAAATCGTCTCTATGGGCGAGGTGCCTGCGACATGAAAGGCCCCTTGGCTGCCCTTGCTGAAACGATGATATTGTATTCGGAAGAGAATCATGCTGAGCCACTTCTGATGCTGGCCACTTCAGATGAAGAAACAACCTGTGGAGGTGCCGAAGAGGTGGTTAAGAGTGGCCTGCTGGAGAATGTCATATTCGGAGTTTGTGCCGAACCAACATCTTTGAATGTCCTCATAGGAGAAAAGGGCTTGCTTTGGCTCCAGCTTTCTGTGAAGGGGAAATCTGCCCATGGGTCGACACCTGAACTGGGCGAAAATGCGATTGAACTTTGCATGACCGCTCTTAAAACACTGATGCATTGGCAGTATCCGTTTGAGTGGAACGAACTGCTTGGGAAGCCAACCCTCAACTTGGGAAAGATAAATGGCGGAAGTAAGATTAACATCGTACCTGAGGACTGTGAGGCTGAAATCGATATGCGGCTAGTAGGGGGCCAAGATCCTCAAGGAATCTTGGACGAGATGAGTTCACTTCTGACACAACAGGGCCTCGAAGAAAAGGTTCACATGGAAGCCATCCGCACAAAGCCCACTGTACTCACACCCAAAGATGCAGAAATAGTAACAGCAACTCTGGATGCTGTGGAGAGCGTGATGGGAATCAGGCCTTTGCTGGGTGCCGCTTCATTTGGCACTGATTGTTCAGTGCTTCAGCCAAAAGCTGGAATCATGAACGTGATTTGCGGTCCTGGATCAATCGAGATGGCCCACCAGTCAAATGAGTGCATTGATATCGATCAGCTCTTCAAGTCAATCGATATTTATGAAGCAATAGCCCAGCATTTTGCTGCCTAGTGATACTCTTGCCCTCAGATCATAAGTGCTGTTCTCAAGTCGACTTCGATATACACAACGGCGCGAGTTTTCGACCGATAAGAAACATGAGAACTGGACGATTCTCTTTCACAGACTCGTCCAGTTCACTCGAATGTGCGAAGAGCTGCTACTTCCCTGTTCTCTCACCTGACAACTCGTCAAAGCCGTAGCCGAAGAACCACCAGCCTACTGTTAAGCCAACGATGAACTCCCACAGGACAAACACTGCCCATAGGATTAGTGCGTAGAGCCAATCCACTCCGAAGAATGGGAGACTCATGGCAGTCACGTAGTACGTGACAATAGCAAGTACTATGGCAATAGCAGTACTGGCGAACCCCTTGGCGGGTTGTGACCGCTTCCTGAAAGGCCATAGGTTACCATACACAACAAAGGCCAGTGTCCAGAACACCAGAATCACAGTAAAAGTGGGGCCCTCTAAGGTCGTGAAAAAGGACATGTTAAACCAGTTAAGGATCATGTGGTATAACCAAGTGAAGAACAATGCGATTGGCAGGAGCACTATGCCTCTTCCTGGCTGATCTAGCTTCTGAAACGGCCAGCCTTCGAAAAGAAGTAGTTGTGAAACGGAGATTGGGAACCAAATCCACGGAATGTCAATACCGACATCCAAGAAAAGATACCCAGCGACAACTGAGAACACCAGAATAGCTAGTCCCATCCAGGGTTGTTTGAGCTGCTCTTTTCGGTTCATCTTGCCAGGCCAATAGCCAAGCCAGAAGATCCACACGCCAAACATGAAGATTACATTGGTTACAAACGGCGTGCTGACCGTGATCCCTGCCATCGTTGTGATGCCGTTCACAAACATATAGACGAAAACTGCAAGGACCATGTAGACTATTCCTAGGACAGTCATTATCACTCCTTGAGCATACCGGTTCTGGGTGATGCGAGAGGCCGGCCACATCTCGAACACGTGTCCGGTAGTGAACCATAGGAATGCAAAACCAAAGAATGCCCATGCACCGGTGATTCCCAAGTCGTACATCAGTACGTTCTGAAACACAAACCAATAAGCGACAGTAATTATCAGCGTAAGGACTACGCCCACTATCCACTTGATTGGCTGTTTCCATATTGTAGGACGCTCTGTCACAATACTTCACCGAAACAGTCATCTGTCGTGCTCTGGAATATATGTCTTTCGGAATTCCTGGTAGTGGTTAGAAGCAAATGCAGTAAGGAAGCGTAATATATGGATGAATCGTGAATCATATGTTAGCGCGTCAACTCGCCGGTTTCTAGGCAAACCGGGGGCAAATGGATGAACAAATCAAACAAGTGACTTCGAAAAAAAGCGAAAACACGGCTTTCCGAATGTCAAGATAGTTCAATATCGTAGGCAAGATTTAAATGACAGCTAGCTTCAATTAGACTCCACTCAAAACATTGGAGCGAGAAGAAATGACGTTTACGGTTCTTGCTGTCTTGTGCAGTCGAAAGGAAGGCTATACAGCCTCAGTACTTTCGCATGCACTTGAAGGTGTAAAAGAAGTCGAGGGAGCCCAGCTCGACATTGTGCGTATCCACGACTTCACGGTTAAGCCATGCAACAGTTGTTTTGCATGCATCAAGAAACCAGGAACAGGGTGCATCATCAAGGATGACATGGGTGAAAATGGAGAAGGCAAGCTATGGGTCAAGACCAAGAAGGCAAACGGCATAATTATCGCCGATCCTGTTCATATGTGGTCTTCAAGTGCCGGAGCTCATGCCTTTATTGAGCGACTCTACCCGTATCTCTGGACCGGGGAAATGAACGGACTGCCCTTTTTCTACATCTCATGCGCCTCCAATCAGGGTATGCAGCGGTTCTCTGCGAAAGAGATCAACCGCAGAGTGATTCCTTGGGGAGTCAGAATGCTTGGTCCCCTCGATGTGCATACTGTGTTCCTCGAAGAGGCATTCGTAAAAGCTCGGAAACTTGGGAAGGAGTTGGCCTTGGCGGCTAAGAAAGATGCCGAAAAAGGACGCCAAGCCTTCAAGGACGAAGTTGAGAAATTCCTCTATTATCAAAAGACAATCTTCCCCGCCTTAGATATATACATGGAAAACCTAACGCAAGGAACGAATAGCTATGAGAAGTCCCTCTTCCCCCCCGCTCTGAAGTCATTTCAGAACAAAGAGGCAATACCCCTTCTAAAGAAAGCTGCCGAGGAATTCAAGGAGGCTCTGAAACACTACAAGGCTGGTAAGACAGAGGAAGCTATCAGGTCCATTGTAAAGACAGGTGACTACTGGACGAACGCAACGTGGATAGAGTACCTGAGGGACAACGTTGTTGGTGCTGAGCAACCTAAGGCCTATCGACCACTTCCGAAGGACTAATCTCATCCATATCTTATGAATTTGCGGAGAGACGCTTAATGAGGATTCTGGATGGTGTCCATTTAGTTGGTAGTGGGAATACTGGTCTGGGAATCTCAAATGGTTACGATTGTCACGTTTACCTCCTTGACGGCGGGGATGAAATGGCAGTCATCGATGCGGGAGGAGGACGTGAAACTCAGAGGATTCTAGACAATGCAAAGAACGATGGTATAGACACTCAGAAGATTTCCAAGGTGTTTCTTAGTCACTCGCATTCCGATCATGCCGCAGGCGCGAAGAACATGCGAGGTCTGCTAGGTGCAAAGATACTTGCTCCGGCAGGAGAAACGAAGATCATCGAAACCGCTGACGAGAAGGCTCTAGGTCTAGACGTCGCGCGTGGCGAGGGGCGATTCTACCCTCCTGACTACGTGTTCCCAGCGTGTCCAATTGATGTGAAACTCAAACACGGAGACAAGTTCAGAGTCGGAGAGTTCACGCTCAAGGCCATCAGCGTTCCGGGACATACGCTGGATACCATGTGTTTCTACACAGAAGTCGAAGATGCATACTATGGTAAGAGGAAGGTCCTGTTCTCAAGCGATGTGGTCTTCTTCAGGGGACTGATAAGTCTCTTGAACTGCCAGGGGTCTAGTCTATCAGCATATCGCGAGGGAATCAAGAACCTTGAAAGACTTGGTATTGATGCTCTCTTTCCTGGTCACTTCGCCTTCTGTATCGGCGGTGGCCAAGCCCAGATAGACATAGCTCTGGCGGCTTTCAAGGAGATGAGCGTGCCTCCTTCCGCGTTTTGAGCAAGAGAGAACGAGCTGCACATAGAAACAAGCTCTGCTCGGTCGCACTCACTTGCCATCCTCTGTGGACGGTGAATCGAAAATGGAATACAGACTCGCTTTGATTGGGTTTGGTGTCGTGGGACAGGGTCTAGTCGAGATACTCGTGAACGAGAAGGATTCGATCAAGGTGCTTTGTGATGCAGATCTCAAGGTGACCGCGGTTTCCGACATACAGAAGGGCTCAGTCTACGATCCTAGGGGACTTGACCTGAACAAGATTCTGGACTTGGTCAAAGCCACAGGGAGCATCCATGACTACCCCGGTGGGATCAAGGGTTGGGACAGCCTCAAGACAATCAGAAACTCAAATGCAAATGTAGTGATAGAGGTTTCAGTGACAAATATCACCACAGGTGAGCCTGCTTTGACTCACTTACGGACCGCAATCGAGCACAGAAAGCATGTGGTTACAACTAACAAAGGACCGCTTAGCTTAGCTTGTCAAGAACTGCTGAATCTTGCTGCCAAAGCCGGTGTAGAATTGAGGTTCGAAGGTACGGTCTTGAGTGGCACACCTGCAATAACCCTAGCTATGCGAGACTTGGCTTGGGCACATATTACAGGACTACGAGGGATCGTCAACGGGACGTGCAACTATGTTCTAACGGAAATGGATAAGGGCCTGAGCTATGACACAGCTCTGAGCCAAGCCCAGAGGCTTGGTTACGCGGAGGCGGATCCCACGGCGGATGTAGAGGGACTGGATTCTCTCGCCAAGATACTGATTCTGGCAAATGCCCTACTGGGAGGGCACTTGACTAGGGACCAAGTCTTATGTGAAGGAATATCGAAAATCACGCAACAGGATGTGGCCGAAGCAAGGGCAGAGGGTAGGCGCTGGAAGCTGATCGCCGCAGCCAAGAGGAGAGATGATGGCTCTTTGGAAGCCTATGTGCGACCCGAGAAGATTCCATTGGATGATCCTCTAGCTGTAGTAGCAGGAGTTACAAATGCTCTTACTTATGAAACGAAATACCTTGACCGAATCACAATCATGGGTCCCGGGGCAGGCAAGGTGGCAACAGGCTACGCCGTCCTTCATGACATCTTGGACATTCATCGCACGCTCAGTGAACAACGACTGGGTTCAAGGTGATACATTACGGGATATATGGGAAGGTACCTTGAGGTCAATCTATCTGAGAAGACCATTAGAGAGTATCCTTTGGACATGAGCCTCGCCAAGAAGTACATTGGCGGGAAGGGGCTCGGAGCTAGATTGCTTCACGATAGTATTGGCGCCGGAATCGACCCTTTGAGTCCAGACAATGCCATTCTATTCATGACCGGACCACTGTCCGGGACTGCTGTCCAGACCTCTGGGCGATGGTGCATTGTCACAAAGTCCCCTCACACGGGGATTTTCAATGACAGTCACATCGGAGGCAACTTCGGACATCGGCTAAAACAAGCCGGGTTTGACTACGTCATGGTCCACGGAAGAGCATCAGCTCCAGTTTACCTTGACATCTCGGACGAGAGGGTGGATATTCGTCCAGCAAATGACCTATGGGGATTGGGAACCTTCGAAACAGAACACTTACTCCAGAATCGACACCCAGAGTCCGAGGTCACCTCCATTGGGCCAGCAGGAGAGAACCTTGTGACCTACGCATGTGCGGTCACCGGGAGGACCCACATAGCTGGAAGGGGCGGCGTCGGAGCTGTCATGGGTTCTAAGAACCTCAAGGCACTTGTTGCTCGTGGGCGAAGCTTGATTGAGGCGTCGAATCCCGAGAGGTTTTCAAGGTTGGCCAAGGATTTCAGGAGAAAGGTCCTAGCAAATCCAGGCGTCAAAGTTAGACATGACTTAGGCACTGTCATGTGGGTCAACATGTCCAATCACGCAGGGTTCTTGCCAACACGTAACTTCCAGTCGGGCACGTTCGAAGAAGCCGATGCCATCTCTGGAGAGCGAATGCGCGACGAATTCGTCGTTGGCCACACTGCATGCTATGCTTGCGGAATAGCTTGTGGCAAAAGGACCCGGTTCGAAAAGGGAAAACATGCTCCTCTGGAAGTAGACGGGCCTGAATACGAAACAATAGCACTTCTAGGGTCCAACTGCGGAATCGGTAGCCTCGCAGCTATCGCGAAATCAAGCCAAATATGTGACAACTTGGGGCTCGATACGATATCAACTGGGGGGTCTATCGCCTTCGCAATGGAAGCGAGCGAAAGAGGGCTACTCAAGCAGAGTGATGTGGCTGATCTTCGATTTGGCAACGATGATGCTGTTCATAAGCTGATCAACCTGATAGCCAGCCGGAGAGGAGTTGGTGACTTGCTTGCAGAAGGCTCGCTGCGGGCAGCAGAGCGATTGGGCCATGACAGTTCCAGTTATGCAATCCAAGTGAAGGGACTTGAGTTGCCGGGAGTGGAACCGCGAGCATCGTGGGGAATGGCATTGGCCTACTCTACTTCAGACAGAGGCGGATGCCACCAGAGATGTTGGACGCCGTCTGCCGAGCTTGGAGGAACCCTCCCACGGTTCAGTATGAAAGGAGTTCCGGAGTATGTAAAGAGGACTCAAGATGAGCGATCCGTTTGCTTTTCCCTTGTGCTGTGCGATTTTCTCCCGTTCGACGTTCCGGAGATGGTGGAAATATTCAACTCTGCTACGGGTTTCTCATTCACAGAAGAGGACTATCTCGCGACAGGAGAACGCATCTGGAATCTTATCCGTGTTTTCAATATTCGTGAAGGTATTTCCTCATCAGATGATGTTCTTCCGGGGCGGTTCGCCAATGAGGCGCTACCTGAGGGCGACGGACGAGGTGTGAGTATCCAACAGGAAACCCTTGAGAGGGCAAAGGCCGAATACTATGCTCTTCGCGGTTGGAGCAAGAAAGGCATTCCTACCAACGAGTTGCTGAAGTCCATCGGACTATACTCGGAACAAGCCTAGCCTATGGATAACCTGCGGCAAGAATGGTGAGTGTCCTACGTATCCCCAAGTCGTGGTCCCACTATGTGGAATATGCAGGATAATGTGCGATACGAAACATGATGGGCTAGGATCGAACCGCTCATTGGTCAAATGGATCTGAAGAACCTGTCGTAGCTACGAAACAGAGCATGAGAGCCAGTAGTGGTTCGATGTCCATGACTACACCACCAATGAGTACTCCAGCCACGTTCAGGCATGGACACAGAGTAACCCCATTCAAGAGCGGGGGACCAAGACGATTGGCGTAGAGAGCATTCCCATCGTCGCCCTGTCCACGACACAGCACAACATCGATTCAATGAGGACACACATCATACAAGCAAACGCCACTCTGAAAATGAGGTTCTGTCTTACTGACTGCCTCATGTACACACGCCTAACAAGGTTAACATCCCCAGTCGCCACCACTATGTTCTTCGGGCCCAAATTCGCTGTTGACTATTCACCTGTGTGGTACAGCTTCTCTGCATTCCCTCGGAAGATCAAACCCCGTGTCACAGGGCAGATGCTCGTCGAGAAAAAGCCTTTTGACCACTGGCGGGTCTATCCAGTTGTTGTCTTCTCGGGCAAACTGTGGGAGGCCACGTTCGCTGCCGACGGCGAACTCGATGTGGCTCCTCTAGAGTGGGTAACATATCTCCACATGTACAAAGGCAATCCCCATCCGGTGGATGTGGTGTCATTCAGCTATCTGGAAGACTATCTTGAGTCCATTGGTTCTGAGATAGTACTCTTGCAGAAGGTGCTGTCCGGGACGCAGCAGCCATTCTTCTTCGAACTGCATGCGTCACGCGCTCAGCACACTGCCACGATTGGTTGTCGAGCTGTCTGGCATCACTACTTGATCTACATTGGAAAGTGTTTTTGAGTGGTGTGTCACCAGTGATGGATGAGGTCTGGTGAGGCATGAGAAACATTGAGGACGATATCTACGGACTGTGGAGCTTCCTATGGAATAGTGAGATAGTCAGGAGTGCAACGCTCACCGGGAGCGATAGAGTGGACCATACGGACATTCACCAGTCGTCATCGTCTGGGTAGTGTTGGTAGTCGTCGTAGTCAGCAGAACTACCATACTCACCGAGTCGGGGGCTCTCCCCCATCTCCTCCTGTTCCTCGAACTCCTCCTCTATCCTGTCGGCTCATAGTTGGGCATCGACGTGCTCCGGGTCAATCACAAGAACTTCTTCGAGAGTATCGAGTGCCTCCTTCTTCATGCCAGACTCGTAGAAGCTGATCGCATTCGCACACAGGATGTCTGGGTCGCCGCGATTGAGGACGATTGCCCTGTTCAAAGCCTCCTGGTGGAAGTGCTCGCTCTGGACTGTCTCTGACAGCTCGTACCAAGCACGCGCGTTGTCTCGGTCAATGCAGGTGGCAATCCGGAGAGCAAGCGTAGCCTCCCATCTCCGCTCCAACCCGTCGAAGATGTCCGCAATGACCATCCATGAGTGGACGCTGTCCGGTCCCATGTTCAGAGCATCGCGAATCCTTCTCTTGACCCCTGCCCTTGAATGTCGCTTCTCCTCCACCACACGCTGAAGGATCTCCCGGGCCTCCGCCACTCGCCTCGCTCTGAACAGGACCGCACCGAGTGAGAACGCGACCTCAGTGTCCTCTGGTGAGAGTGTCTGTGCCTCCTGCGCAAGCTGCACCGCACTTTTCATGTCGCCCAACTCGGCAAGCGTCAGTCCAAGAAACTGCAGTCCGCGCACTGTCCTCTCGGTCTCAAGGCTCGCCCTCAGCTGAACCTCCGCCTTTTCCCACTCTCGGGTCATGTACAAGAGCACACCATACTCCACCTTGTGTTCGGCTGCATTCGGTCCCGCCTTGATAGCCTTCCTGAAAGCTCTGTCTGCTTCGAACGGCTTGCCCCTCTCACGATGCAGGACACCGAAAAGATGCCAAGCCTCACCGTTTTTCTCGTTCAGCCTGAGGGCCCTGAGGAGGACACTGCTCACCCTTCGTACATACCCCTCGCTCTGAAGCCCTTTTGCCAGCTCAAGATAGGCGTCTGAGGCATCCCTTGTCCTCCTGCTCTGCTCAAGGCTCCTTGCCCGCTGCTCAATCTCCTCGAGACTTGGTTGCACATCCTCGTCGGTTGTCAGGGTATCACCCTCCTTGCTCCCGGACTACTGTTGTCTCTTCTTCTCTCAAGGCACCATGAACCCCCTGTCTGGCTCACAGAACTTGAGAAGGCCCTAAGCCGTCAGTTTCAATGTCAATCAGGTTCCCCCGTTTTCGGCACGTGCTCTGCAAGGACCAGAGTGTGACATCTCATGTCCCGCAGGTCTCTGAACCATTCGCAGACCTGCGATACGAACACCTCAGCCCTGTCAGACTCTTCTCGCCACAGTGGTCGTATCTCATCCCTGATCTCCCAGAGTGACAGAAGACTCGTCCCAACCCTCAGGTCGCAGAGGCTCCTCAGACACATCTCAGCGGCGACCATCTCCTGCTTGTCTGCATTATTCCACATCAGGGATAGCTCGATGAGATTGATTGCTGGTTTTATCTGCTGACACTTGCAGCAGGCCCAAAGGAACCTGTCCACGACAGCACTCATGTGAGTCTTCTTGGAGACCCGCCCCAGCACTTCAGAGACCCGCTGCTCCAACTCTGGCAACGCCTTTCCATCATGGGTGGTCTCATCATCTGTGAAGTAGCTCCTTGGTCTGGGGCTGACACTGAGCATCACGCGATTCAGTCCACGATCATTGCTCTCTCTAAGGTCAAGGAAGTAATCAGCGTACATGAACACTCTCTTGTCCAGCTCCTGCTGTGTCCTTCTCTGGATGTTGTTGAGGTCACGCCCGCCGACCGATATCTCGATGCCGGTGAAGTAGTACTGGTCCTTAGGCCATATCCTTGCTCGTCCTCTGAGCTTGGTGAACACTGTGCTGGCGCCCTCGACATCTCTTTGAATCCAGTCCGTCATGAACCCAACATCACGGATCAGCCCTGGCAGCTGCGCGTTCTTCTCCTTGATGATGATTCTGTCATCTGAGCTCACATCGCGCCATGAGCTATGAGCACCGGCCGTGCCTACGCGACGAAGACCTGTTTGCGTCATCGCTCTCCCCACTTTGTTCCTGCGGCCGACTAGCCCGTCGGCGGCCTCTCCTCCATCTCGTCGCCGGTCGCAAGGGCTCCGGACTTGTCGTACATCATGCTCTCGCCGGTATCATCCCAATAGACGGGTGACACTCTGCGTTCAGCGCGTTCCTCTCTTGAGTGTGCCTCAATTGACAGTGCAGCGATGGCTCTCAGAGAAACCGGCTCATTGGGGCCCGGGTCAGCAAACGCCAGAAGCGTTGCGGCACGGGCTGTGTCGAAAGATTGGTCCTCAGGGTCAAAGTCGATAGACATCTGCGTTCTCCCTCAATGGTTCTCAATAGTAGTCATGATTGTGTGCACAAAGCATCAGCAAGAGAGTACATGATGTTTCTGTTCGGAGGTCTTAAGCCATCATAGACCCCAAAACGCGGTGTCTGACACAATGAGTGCGCCCCCCGTTCTGTTGGGAGCCATGCTTGCTACCGGCTCATTTGACTGGTATATGACGCCCTGTCGGTTCGGCTATCTGTGTCAGATTCTGCACTTCTGAGGTCGCTCGATTTGCGATGCTGCTCCAGCTTCCACTCTACCATCACAGGACCCATTTTCTGACCCATCAATGCATATGTCGCATCAAGATCGAATGTCAGTCAGTGCACTGGATCCGGAAACTGAAGGACTCTCCGCGATATTCTCTGCCAACCAACACGAGTGAATGAGCGGCCTTTATTAGTAACCTCCGCAGTCATATCATCGGTGGTCGGCTGGTCGGCAGGGCTAGTTTTCGTTACATGCCCTCAATTACGAAACTCCCCCCTCCTACCACGATTCCCTGCTGACTCCGACCACCACCTTCTGCCAGTGCTCTCTTTGACGTAGCAGCTGCTCGCACCCGGCGCTGTCTTTGAGGCAGTGCAACATTGAAGTATGGACCAAAGATAAAAGCCCTCATCACTGTTGTATGAAAGAGGGCAATGGTTTGCAGTTGGATATCGTTCTTGTCACAGTGACCATACTGGTCCTGTTTCTAACAGTAGGTCTTACACTACTGTCTACTCATTTCTTCAAGGAAATCGCCGGGAAGATACGGGAACGATTCAAGCCCGAGTTGGAAGTCAAGGTCGAATCAGCTGTGCACAAGGTTGATGGAGGATTGTTCTTGCATAGCATAGATCTTAGCAGCTCCAATACTACTGAAAGAGAAACAAGAATCGACATCACAACAATATTTGACAAACTCGGACGCGAATTGCGATATGTCACTAGAGGGCACACATCGCCAGTGACCGAATTCAACATCGGTCGTAGTGAAACTCAACGCTAGTTTGTTTTTTGTCGCCGAGAATCAACGGGAGAAGGCGACCGGGTCAGGCTTAAACTGGCTATCGAGAGGAAGGGCAAGAGAACACTCCGAAAAAGCTTCGAATCGAGATCGGTTCCTAACGAAGAGTTCCCCATTGGAGAGTGGTTCTCCTTTGTTTAAATGAAACGGCTTGGCGGTAAGCATCGAACGCGACGTATGGGCCCACCGGTTGTCGGTTCACCTGCGTTCTCTTAGAGTGATGTAAGAGGCACCAGTGAGTCATAGTCGTGTGGTTCAGCGGGTAACGCTACGGATTGAGACGCTCCAAGCCCGTCCATGGCGTCATGCTGACCTGCTCGCCTCAGAGAGTAGCACCTTGATACGTTCGCCCAACCACTGACTCACCTTCTCACTCTTGCGCGCATCATTGGGCATTGCGACAAGTCCCCAGACCATCGCATCCTCGTTCGAAGGGGCAGCGCTTGCCAAGCGACAGACACGGAATAGGTTCTGCGAACAACACATAGTTTCAGTCACCCCTCCAGAATGAACACATCCACGCCTCTGAAGGTCCATCGACAGATATCTCCTAATAGAAGCCGCCTCGCCGACCAAGACTGGCGCGTGGCAGGTACCACAATCCTTACTTGTGGTCAGGCATGGGCTGCGCTGGTCGAGGCTTGAGCAGATGGCGGACTTCCAACTAGTGGCACCGTTCAAACCCACAGGGGATCAGCCTCAGGCAGTGCAGAAGCTCGTCGACGGGCTGCGGAGTGGGCTCCGGGATCAGACACTGCTCGGAGTCACTGGCTCAGGAAAGACCTTCGTCATGGCCAATGTCATCGCAGAGTATGGCCGTCCCACACTTGTAATCTCGCACAACAAGACGCTTGCAGCACAACTGGCTTCAGAATACAAACAGTTCTTTCCACAAAACGCAGTCGATTTTTTCATTTCTTATTATGATTATTTCCAGCCCGAAGCATACGTCCCGAGCAAGGACATGTACATCGAGAAGGAGACCGACATCAACGCTGAGATTGAAAAGCTCAGAGCCTCAACGACGCGTTCCCTCATGACTCGTGAAGATGTCATCGTCGTTGCTTCTGTCTCATGCATCTACAACCTCGGTGACCCGACGGAGTATCGCGAGCTCTCAATGATACTCGAGACGGATCATGCCATCGAGAGGCGTCGCATCCTCGAGCGGCTTGTCTCAATGGACTACGAGCGTAACGACATGGAGATCAAGCCTGGCACGTTCCGTGTCCGAGGTGATGTCATCGACATACAGCCCGGCTATCAAAACGAGATGGTCAGAATACAGCTTGACGGCGACAAGATCGACAAGATATCGATAATCGAGCCGCTCACGTCCCGGCGAATCTCGAATGAATCATGGGTGGACATATGGCCGGCCCGTCATCATGTGGCTCGTCACGAGAAGATTCTGGCGGCCCTCGACTCCATCGAGAGTGAGATGGAGGAACGGGTGCAGTGGTTCAAGAACCAGGGCAAGCTCGTGGAGGCCGACCGCCTTCGCAGACGTACGCTCTTCGACATAGAGATGCTTCGGCAGACCGGCAGTTGCGAGGGCGTTGAGAACTACTCCCGGCAGATAGAGGGGAGAGCGCCCGGCCAGAAGCCCTTCTGCCTGCTCGACTACTTCCCTCAAGACTTCCTGATGATCATGGACGAGAGCCACATGGGCATTCCCCAGATTCATGGGATGCACCACGGCGACATGGCTCGGAAGCAGAGCTTGGTTGACTATGGCTTCAGACTGCCCTCTGCGTTTGACAACAGACCGCTGAAGTTCAACGAGTTCAAGGAATACATGAAACACGTCATCTACACGAGCGCCACGCCTGGGCCGCACGAGAAGAAAGTGAGCCAACAGATAGTGGAACTCCTGCTGAGGCCTACTGGCCTGATAGACCCCGACATAACAGTGAAACCGGTTGAGAACCAGGTCGACGACCTGCTGATAGAGATAAAGAAGACTGTAGACAGACGCGAGCGAGTGTTGGTCACCACTCTGACGAAGAAGACAGCAGAGATGCTATCAGAGTACCTGATAGAGTCAGGAGTGAAGGCGCGGTATCTTCACTCAGACATCAACACTGTCGAACGCATAGAGATCATACGGGATCTGAGACTGGGCAAGTTTGACGTGCTCGTGGGCATCAACCTGCTGAGGGAAGGACTTGACCTCCCAGAGGTCTCTCTGGTTGCGATCCTCGATGCCGACAAGGAGGGCTTCCTTCGAAGCGAGTGGGCGCTCATCCAGACCATGGGCCGTGCCGCGAGGAATGTGAACGGACATGTCATTCTCTACGGAGACCACATCTCCGCAGCAATGCAGGCAGCCATCGACGAGACCACGCGGCGGAGGTCGTACCAGCTCAGGTACAACGAAGAGCATGGTATCAAGCCACAGACGATAGTCAAGTCAGTCTACGACATCGCGGAGCGGATCCCGTCAAAGAAGAAGCCTGAACAGGCAAAGATTGCCGAGTTCGACCTCATCGACCTTGAGGCCATCACAGACATGATTGTGAACCTTGAGGAGGACATGAAGGAGGCTGCGCGGAACCTCGAGTTTGAACGGGCTGCTGAGCTTCGCGATCAAATACGTGAGCTCAGGACGAGAATCGAAGGGCGATAGTCTATGGTTTCAAGCTCGAGATCACGTGTCAGGAGTACGCCCAACGACTCAGAGGGGCCGCAGGACATCGTGATCAGAGGAGCGGCCGAGCATAACCTGAAACACATTGACCTTGAGATACCTCGCAACAAGCTGACTGTCGTCACAGGTGTGTCTGGTTCCGGCAAGTCGAGTCTGGTTTTCGACACCATATTCGCTGAGGGCCAGCGACGCTTCGTTGAGTCTCTGTCTGCATACGCTCGCCAGTTCCTCGGCATGCTCGAGAAGCCAAAGGTCGACTACATGTCTGGCCTTTCGCCTTCTATATCAATCGACCAGAAGAGTGCGGGTCGCAACCCCAGAAGCACGGTCGGGACCATCACAGAGATCTACGACTTTCTGAGACTGTTGTACGCGCGGGTCGGCATCCCACACTGCCCGAAGTGCGGCAAGGTCATTGAGCCTCAGACCGCCCAGCAGATGGTGGACAGGATTATTGCGCTTGGAGAAGGCAAGAGCGTCACCATCATGGCCCCTATTGTGAGAGGCAGAAAGGGTGAGTACAGGAAGGAGTTTCGCGAACTCCTTGAGAAAGGGTTCGTCAGAGCGCGCGTTGATGGTGAACTGAAAGACCTCGAGGAGGGCATGTCGCTAGACCGCTACTACAAACACACAATCGACGTGGTCCTCGACCGTCTCAAGGTTTCCGACTCACAGCACGCAAGGATATCCGAGGCAGTGGAGACTTCACTCAAGATGGCCGAGGGGGTCGTCACGGTTGCCAGTGACTCAGGCGACCTCACGTTGTCAGAGAAGTTCGCGTGCGTCGACTGCGGCATTAGCTTCCCAGAGAATGAACCACGACTCTTCTCGTGGAACACTCCTCATGGAGCGTGTCCGAACTGCACAGGACTGGGGGCCATCAGAGAGATAGACCCCAAGCTCGTCATGCCGGATGACTCGTTGTCAATATCACAAGGTGCGATAGCCCCATACCATTGGATGACAAAGTCGACCACAATCAAGGCCGTTGCCAGCAAGTACGGCTTCTCAATGGACACTCCTTGGAGAAACCTCAGGCCCGAGGACAGAGACAAGATCCTATGGGGTACAGGGACAGATGAGATTGAGATCAACTGGCACTGGGGCGACGACCCAGCTAAGACACAGTGGGACGGAACGACTGTGGCCCCCTTCCGTGGTGTGATAGCCCAAATGGAGCGCAACTACAAGACCACGAAGTCTTCCTACATACGCTCATCGCTTGAGCGGTTCATGGTTGACCACCCGTGCTCTGTCTGCAATGGCCTGCGACTGCGTCCTGAAGCGACTGCTGTCAAGTTCCGGGACAAGTCAATCACGGAGCTCAATGGCATGTCAATCAGAAACCTCGGTGCGTTCCTCCAGTCTGTGACTCTGCGACCGCGAGAGGAGCCAATCGTCCATCCGATAGTCAAAGAGATCATGGGGAGGGTGGGATTTCTTATGGAGGTGGGTCTGGACTACCTGACTGTGGACCGTCCTGCCCCGTCACTTGCTGGTGGTGAGGCTCAGAGGATACGGCTCGCAAGCCAGATCGGCTCAAACCTAGTTGGAGTCACATATGTATGTGATGAGCCTTCCATCGGACTTCACCAGCGGGACAACCTCAGACTTCTCAACTCTCTGAAACGTCTACGTGACCTTGGCAACACAGTAGTTGTGGTCGAGCACGACGAATCAACCATGAGAGCAGCAGACTACCTTGTGGACCTTGGCCCTGGCGCTGGTGCCGAGGGCGGCCGTGTCGTGGTTGCAGGCACCGTCGATGAGGTGCTCAGGTCGAGGAAGTCATTGACTGCTCGATACCTTAGGGGAAACGAGAGAATACCGGTTCCTCAATCCCGAAGGACGCCGAATGGCAGGTTCATCGAGATCAGAGGAGCACGTCATCACAATCTGAAGAACATCAATGTGCGAATCCCACTTGGCCTGTTTGTGTGTGTCACAGGGGTCTCTGGAAGCGGCAAGTCGAGTCTGATTGATGACACCCTGCAGAGAGAGCTGGCTCGCAGGTTCTACAATGCGACCTCCACTCCCGGAGAGTGTGATGGAATCATTGGTGCAGACCAGCTCGACAAGGTCATCATCATTGACCAGAGCCCAATAGGAAGGACACCAAGATCGAACCCTGCGACATACGTCAGTCTCTTCTCCGACATCAGAGACCTCTTTGCCAGTTTCCCTGAGGCAAAGATAAGGGGCTATGGCCCTGGCAGGTTCAGCTTCAACGTCAAGGGCGGACGATGCGAGAAGTGCAGGGGTGCAGGGGTCGACGTCATTGAGATGCAGTTCCTCCCCCCGGTCGAGGTCACATGTACTGAGTGCAAGGGGCGCCGGTACAACAGAGAAACACTTCAGGTCCGCTACAAGGGCAAGAACATAGCTGACGTACTCGCGATGAGAATCGACGAGGCCATTGAGTTCTTCGCTGACATCCCGTCCATCCACAGGAAACTGATGACCCTGTACAACGTCGGCATGGGATATGTCCAGTTGGGCCAGCCGGCAACAACACTGAGCGGCGGTGAGGCACAGAGGATAAAGCTGAGTAAGTTCCTGTCAAGACCTGCCACTGGACAGACTCTGATCCTACTTGACGAGCCCACGACAGGTCTCCACTTTCAAGACATCAAGAAGCTGTTGGAGCTGCTTCACAAGCTCGTGGACCTCGGGAACACTGTGCTTGTCGTGGAGCACCAGCTTGATGTGGTCAAGACAGCAGACTGGGTGATAGATCTTGGGCCCGAGGGTGGTGACGAGGGCGGCTATCTTGTGGCCGAAGGAACACCAGAGGAAGTGGCCACGAACAAAGCTTCATTCACCGGACGGTATCTGCGCGGAATCCTACGTGAGGAGAAGTCCGGGGTGCCTGTCCAAGAACACCCTGTGCGGAGGGCAAGGAGAACATGACAGGCTACATCAGGGTCAGGAAGGCCGAGGAACACAACCTTCGAGGAATTGACGTCGACATCCCGAGAGATCGTTTGGTCGTAGTCACTGGTCCGTCAGGCTCTGGCAAGTCCAGTCTAGTTTTCGACACAATCTTCGCTGAGGGACAACGAAGGTATGTCGAGTCGCTGTCTTCGTACGCGAGGAGATTTCTGGGTCGTCTTGACAAGCCGAAGGCGGAGTCCATCACGGGCTTGCCCCCGGCCATCTCGATTGAGCAGAAGGGCGGCACAAAGAACCCTCGAAGCACAGTAGGGACAAGCACAGAGATACACGACTATCTTCGGCTCTTGTTCGCTAACATTGGGATCCCCCACTGCGTGAAGTGTGGAGCCCCGATGGAACAGCTGACAGCTGAGTCGGCCGCCAAACTGCTTCTCGAAGAGAATGGCGGAAAGAGGATCTTAGTACTTGCTCCTGTCGCGAAGGACGAGACGGGGAAGCTCGAAGACGTCCTTCAGCACCTCTCAGAGAATGGCTTCGTGCGAGTGAGAGTCGACGGGCAAGTCCGCGAGATTGAGGGGCTGACGCTGGACGGTCGAAAGCGGCATAATCTGGATGTAGTCGTAGACAGGGTCGAGCTAGGCGAGAAGAGCACGGAGCGGCTTGTTGGGTCCAT